>OLQH01000957.1_pt1 | contig 26565 bp, 23 predicted proteins | sample 1672671 | NCBI WGS metagenome assembly OLQH01 (sample SAMEA3136712, study PRJEB25190) | human gut metagenome
AAATAAAAAATGCGGGGGCAATTTTCCTGGGAGAATACAGCAGCGAACCTCTGGGTGACTATTTTGCAGGTCCCAATCACATCCTTCCCACCAATGGAACCGCAAAATTTTTCTCGCCCTTGGGGGTGGATGATTTTGTGAAAAAATCTAGTGTGATTTATTATTCCAGGGAAGCTCTTGCGCCTATTCATAAAGATATTATACAGTTTGCCGAGTCAGAACAGCTCACGGCTCATGCCAATTCTATCCGGGTGCGTTTTGATGAGGACAGATAGAAGGAAAGGAGAACGCTATGAGCAGAAAGGCAACCGTGACCAGAGATACCAAGGAAACACAGATTCAGCTGACTCTGGAGCTGGACGGCAGCGGAAGCAGTTCTATTGATACCGGTGTGGGATTTTTTAATCATATGATGGAAGGGTTTACCCGTCATGGGCTGTTCAACCTTACCCTAAAGGTAAACGGGGATCTGGAGGTAGACGATCACCATACCATAGAGGATACGGGAATCGTGCTGGGCACTGCTATTGCCCAGGCTGTGGGGGATAAAAAGGGAATCTGCAGATACGGAAGCATGATACTTCCTATGGATGAGACACTGGTACTGTGCGCTATAGATTTATGCGGACGGCCCTACTTCTCTTTTGAAGGGGAATTTACAAGGGATAAGGGGGGAGATATGGAGACGGAGATGATTCGTGAATTCTTCTATGCCATCTCTTACAGTGCGGGAATGAACCTTCATATGAAGATTCTTACAGGAGGGAATAACCATCATATGGCAGAAGCCCTGTTTAAGGCATTCGCAAAGGCCTTGGATGCGGCAGTATCTTTTGATGGGAGAATAACAGACGTTCTGTCAACAAAGGGGACTCTTTCGTGAAGACTGCCGTACATTAAAGTACAGAAATGGGAGATAAAATTAGTATGAGAAATAAATTATTAATACCCTGTATTTACCTGAAACACGGACAGGCCGTATGCGGACTGGGTGAGGAGGCCACAAAAGCTTTTGTTGTGCCGGATCCAGTGGAGCTGGGCAGATTATACGGGAATCAGGGAGCAGATGAAGTTTTGGTCTTTGATTTGTCAGAAACAGATGAAGAGCATGACGCTGCCATTGGAAAGATTCGGGAGATCGCAGAGAATGCAGAGGTACCTGTCATTGGCGCCGGCCATATCAGGCGTATGGAAGATGTGAAAAAGCTTCTCTATGCAGGATGCAAAAGAGCTGTGTTGAATTCGAAACCGGGAAATATAGAATTGCTGGAAGAGGTGTCTAAGCGGTTCGGGAAAGATAAGATAGCGGCAGCAGTGTCAGAGCCGGAGCAGGTAAAAAGGAACCTGGAGCCGCTGAAGTGCTATGCGGACATGATTCTGTCTCTTACCAACGACTGGCAGTCTTTCAGGGAAGACTGGGAGGGGGCGCTTCTCGTGACAGTTCTTCCCAAAGAAAGAGAGGCGGTTCTTGAGGTTTTACAGCAGACAGGTGTCACAGCAGTCACGGGCGCTTATGTCAGTGATCCCAAGACTGATCGGATGAAGCTGAAAAAGTTTTGCCGCAAGGCGGGTATCCCGGTAAATACATGGGAGAGCCGGATTGCGTGGAAAGATTTTAAGAAGAATAGTGATGGGATGGTGCCGGTAATTGTCCAGGATTACAAAACCAGTGAGGTTCTGATGCTTGCCTATATGAATCAGGAATCTTTTGAGACCACTCTGGAAACTGGAAGAATGACCTATTGGAGCAGAAGCAGAAATGAGCTGTGGATGAAGGGTCTGACCTCCGGACATTTTCAGTATGTAAAATCTTTGACACTGGACTGCGACAGGGATACCATTCTTGCAAAAGTTTCCCAGGTAGGGGCGGCCTGTCATACGGGAAGCAGGACCTGTTTTTTTCAGGAACTGGTGAAAAAGGAGTATGAGGATACCAATCCGCTGAAGGTTTTTCAGGATGTCTATGATGTGATACTGGACAGAAAAGTACATCCAAAAGAGGGATCCTATACCAATTATCTTTTTGATAAGGGAATCGACAAAATTCTCAAAAAGGTAGGGGAGGAATGCACTGAGATTGTGATTGCCGCCAAAAATCCGGATAAGGAAGAAATTAAGTATGAAATCTCAGATTTTCTCTATCATGTTATGGTTCTGATGGCGGAGAAGGGAGTCACCTGGGACGAGATCACCCGTGAGCTGGCCCGCAGGTAGAGTGCTCGGAATTCTTAAAAAAATGCATCAAAAAAGCAATTGGGCGGTAATTCAGCTTGACAAGACATAAAATTATTTATACAATACAATCAGTATGTCATGTACAGACAAAGATCTTTCAGGAGGAGAAAAATGACAGAAATTCACGGGACACTCAGTGAACTATTGCCTGAAATAATTCGATTAAGTGAAGACATTTACTGCCATCCGGAGCTGGGCTTTAAAGAATTTGAAAGCCGGCGCAAGGTGATACAGGTATTGGAGAAAGAAGGAATTCCGTATCAGGACGCGGCGTATACCGGTCTGACGGCCTGTCTGGATTCCGGTAAACCGGGACCGAACATCGGTCTGATTGCAGAATTTGATGCCGTCCCTACCTTGGGACATCCCTATGCAAACAAGGAGGATCATGCGGCGCACACCTGCGGCCACTATGCCCAGATTGGCGTGATGTTGAGCCTTTTTCTTGCTGTTAAAAAAGCGGATCTTTTAAAGGATCTCTGCGGAAAAGTGACGCTTCTGGTTACTCCGGGAGAAGAATTCTGTGACATGGATTACAGAAAACAGCTGATCGCAGAAGGGAAGATCAAGTATCCTTCCGGGAAACAGGAGATGATCGCCTCCGGCATTTTCGATGATATTGATATCATGCTTTCCTGCCATGCTATGGGGCTGGATATGGAAACTTACCACGCGGAGATTGGAGCCGGATTAAACGGTTTTATCCAGAAAAGGGCTATCTTTCATGGAAAAGCGGCTCATGCAGGAGCAAATCCCGAAGGAGGCATCAATGCGTTAAACGCAGCCACGCTGGCCATGAGCGGGATTAATTTCCTGAGAGAAACCTTTCGGGCGGAAGACGCGATCCGGGTGCATTTTGTTCTGCAGGAGGGAGGACAGACGGTGAACTCCGTACCTTCCAGGACAAGACTTGAGATGTATATCCGTGCAAAGACAGTGGAAGCTATTTTTGAGACCAACCGGAAAGTAAACCGGGCGCTGCGGGCAGGGGCACTGGCCGTCAACTGTGATCTGGAGATTCAGGATATGCCGGGATATTTTCCCCTTCATCAGGATAAAAACCTGACAGAACTTGTAAAAAAACATATTTTAGATTATATGGAGCCGGAGAAGATCGCCCAGGGAACCCATGGTTTTGCTTCCGGCGACATGGGAGATATTTCCATGATGTGGCCTACGGTGGAGATCGGGATTGCAGGATTTTCCGGTTCGATCCATGGAATTGATTTTAAGACTTCGGATGAGGAGCAGGCATACTGTGTTCCGGCACATTATTTTGCGGACACGGTGATTGATCTTCTGTCTGAGGGCGGAGCTGCCGCCTGGAAGATCAAAGAATCATTTCAGCCTGTAATGACCCGGGAAACTTACCTGCATACGCTGGATAGTTTAAATAAAACCACTTGTTATGAAAAGGAGAACGAAAGATGAAGAAAAAATGGTTATGCAGTTTGCTGGCAATGACAATGACAGCAGCAATGCTTTTCGGCTGCGGCAGTGACAAAGATACTGCAAAAGACAGCGGAAAAGAGGCTTCTGATGAGGCATCCGGAGAAAAAGTAAAAGTTTCTCTTCTGGTAACAGGATCTTTTGGAGACAAGGCTTTTAACGATTCTGCTCAGGCAGGTATGGAGCGCCTGGAGTCTGAGATGGGCGATAAGGTGGAGATCGAAATGATCGAGATGGGAAATGATAAAACAAAATTTGAAGGTTCCCTTCTGGATGCTTCCGAGTCCGACGCAGATATTATCGTAACCGGTCTGTGGGATATGAAAGAAATCACAGAAAACGTAGCACAGGATTTCCCGGATAAAAAGTACATCATTTATGATACGGATATTGATTACGCTGCCGGTGATCTGAGCAACGTTTATTCTATGAGCTATAAACAGAATGAGGGCGCTTTCCTGGCCGGAGTGCTGGCTGCCAGCGCAACTGTTTCTGATATGGAACATGCCAATGCAGATGCGACCATCGGTTTTGTGGGAGCAAAAGATACGGCTGCTGTTATCAACGACTCCGCAGTAGGATTTATTGAAGGAGCCCGTTTTGTAAATCCGGATATCAAAGTACTGGTATCTTATGTAGGTTCCTATGTGGACTCTGCTACAGCAAAAGAGCTGGCTCTGACACAGTATTCCTCCGGTGCGGATGTGGTATTCGTAGCAGCAGGACCTGCTTCTGTAGGTGCGATCGAAGCGGCAGCAGAAAGCCAGAAATACATCATCGGTGTAGACTCTGATCAGGCGCTGGCCTATGAGGGAAAACCGGAAGCAGAGTATATCATCTCCTCTGCTATCAAGGGTGTGGGAGACAGTATCGTAAAAGCGGTAGAGCGTTCCTTAAATGATGAGCTTCCCTACGGAGAGCACGAGATCCTTGGTCTTGAGGATGAAGTAGTAGGACTGGCTGACAATGAGATCTATCAGTCTGCTGTTCCCGAAGATGTACGGGCAGCTGTCGATGCGGCGAAAGAAAAGCTTCTAGCCGGTGAAGTTACGGTAGATACCGCTTTTGGTATGGATGAAGCTAAATTAAAAGAAATTATTGGAAGTGCTCAGTAAAAGCAGCTTATGACAGAATCTCCTGTTTTCATAGATTGTGCTCAGACAAATTCGATTTTTCTGCAGGCGAAGATATGAAACAGGAGATTTGTTTTTCCAGAAGAAAGGAACGCATATGGAACAGGGGAACATATTAGAGGCCCGGAATATTACAAAGGTTTACCCGGGCGGTGTTGTGGCGAATCACAATGTGAACCTCGCAGTAAAAAAAGGCGAGATCCATGCGCTGGTGGGAGAAAACGGCGCGGGAAAATCCACGCTGATGAAAATGCTTTTCGGAATGATCGCTCCCACGGAAGGGACTATTTTTGTGGATGGAAAGGAGATGCATTTTTCCTCTTCCAGCGATGCGATCGCAGCAGGGCTGGGAATGGTACATCAGCATTTCATGCAGGTTCCGTCCATGACGGTGGCAGAGAATCTGATTCTGGGGTCCGAGACAGGAAACGCCTTTAAAGTGGATCGGAAAAAAGCAGTTTCTATCACCAGAGAACTTTCAGAAAAATATAATCTGAAGGTAGATGCGGAAGAAAAAGTAGAGGATATTTCCCTGGCTATGAGACAGAAGCTGGAGATTTTAAAAGCACTGTACCGGGGAGCCCATGTCCTGATCCTGGATGAGCCCACCGCGGTTTTAACCCCCCAGGAGACAGAGGAACTTTTTGAACAGCTGAAGCTCCTTCGCGACAGCGGACATACGATTATTTTTATCTCTCATAAATTAAATGAGGTAAAAGAACTCTGCAGCCGGATGACTATCCTCAGAGACGGCAAGACCATGGGAACCTATGACATTGCCGATCTGGATGAACACCAGATTTCGCGTCTGATGGTGGGAAGAGATGTAAGCCTGGATATTGAAAAGGAGGAGGGTGATTTTGGAAAAGCAATCTTCTCCGTGAAAGATCTGGTCTATGCCGATGCTTTTGGGAAAACCCGCCTGAATCACGTCTCTTTCTCAATCCGGGAAGGGCAGATCTTGGGGATCGCCGGGATTGACGGCAATGGTCAGTCCGAGTTGGTTGAAGCAATCGTGGGAACGTTAAAACCTCAGAAAGGACAGGTTTTCTTAAATGGAAAAGATCTCTCTGATTATTCTGTCTTAAAAAGGCAGGAAGCCGGAATTTCTCACGTATCGGAAGACCGGATGCGCTACGGGACTGCGCCGAAACTTTCCCTTGAAGATAATATGATCTCTAAAATTTATTATACAGACAAGCTGCGCAGCCATGGCCTGATCGATCGAAAAAAAGTAAACACGTACACCAATAAGATTTTGAAAGAGTTTCTTGTAAAATACGATAATTCCCATCAGTCTGTGTCGGAACTTTCCGGTGGAAATGTGCAGAAACTGGTTGTGGGGAGAGAATTTGACTATGAGCCGGATCTTTTGATCATGAATCAGCCCACCCGGGGAATCGACGTGGGTGCAATTGAATTCATCCGCAGAAAAATTGTGGAGATGCGCCGGGAAAAGAAAGCCATCCTTCTGGTGTCAGCCGACTTAAGTGAAATCCTCTCCTTAAGCGATGCGGTTCTTGTCATGCACGAGGGGCGGATCGTGGGGTATATCGATGACGTAAAACACACATCCGAAAATGAACTGGGGCTTTACATGCTGGGTGTGAAAGAGGATTCCAAAGAACACATAGGAGGTGCCTGCTGTGAATAAAAAGTTTACTGTTATCCGGCTGCTCTGTGCCTTTGCCATCGCCATGCTTCTCTCGGTGGGCATTATTTTCTGTGTCAGCGCAGAACCGGGCACTGCAGTTTACAATCTTTTTCTGGGACCTCTGCAGAGCAAACGTCATTTTTTTGACGTATTTGCCAGCAGTGTTCCGTTGATTTTTACCGGACTTGCTTTAAGTCTGGTGTTCAAATCCGGTAATTTTTCCATGATTGTAGATGCCTGTCTGTTCACCGGAGCTGTTGTAACGGCAGCCCTTGCAATCAATACCTCCCTCCCGGCGCCGCTTCATCCCCTGGTAATCCTTCTGTGCGCTGCTGTGGTAGGCGGTCTGATCGGAAGTATTCCCGCTGTTCTGAAAGTGCGCTTTCATGCCAATGAGCTGGTGACTTCTCTGATGCTGAACTATGTTTTCTTTTATATTGGCATTTTCGTGGTCACAAAATTTCTGGCCGACCGTGAGGCAGGAACCTTTGCCTCCCTTCCTTATCAGTCGACCGCGTCTCTGGGAACACTGATCGATGGTACCAAATTTCATGTGGGATATCTGATTGCCATTGGTATTGCAATTTTGTTATTCCTGCTACTTTTTAAAACCAGATTTGGTTATGAAGTACGGATCTCCGGAAGTAATCCAGAATTTGCAAAGTATTCCGGAATCAAGACAAGCCGTGTGATCATCCTCACGCAGGTGATCGCCGGTGCGGTAGCAGGCCTGGGCGGAGCAGTAGAGCAGATGGCTATGTACCAGCGTTTTAACTGGCAGGATTCCCCGTCCTATGCCTGGGATGGTGTCATTATCGCGATTCTTGCCGGAAATAACCCGAAAATTGTACCTTTCGCTGCATTTTTCCTGTCTTATATCCGGGTAGGAGCGGATCTGATGTCCCGCCGTTCGGATGTACAAAATGAGCTGATCTCGATCATTCAGGCTGTACTGATTCTCTTTGTGACAGCAGAACGGTTCATGGCAGGATGGAAACAGAGAGAAGAAGCAAAAAAAGCACTGAGAGAGGAGGCGTGATACCATGGATGTGATTCAGGATATTTTTAAAACCCTAAGCCTTCCGGAATTTTATTTTGCCATGTTCCGGAGCGCTACCCCGGTTCTTTTAACCACCCTGGGCGCCATGATTTCTTCGCGCTCCGGCACCAGTAATATTGCTCTTGAGGGAACCATGCTGATCTCCGCCTTTGTGGGTGTTGTTGTCAGCGCTTTTTCCCAGAGTGCCTGGATCGGATTTCTGGGTGCTGTCTTCGCAGGCTTTGTGATCAGCAATATTCTGGCTTACTTTATTTTGAAATTAAAATCAAATGCAGTCATCTCCGGTATCGCGATCAATACGCTGGCCTCCGGAGGAACGATCTTTGCCCTGTATCTGATCACCGGGGAGAAAGGAGCTTCCACCTCCCTTCCTTCCCTGAAGCTGCCCAGTATTGACATTCCACTGATCGAGGACATTCCGGTTCTGGGGCCCGTTCTTTCCGGGCATCATATTCTGACCTATGTCTCCCTGATCCTGGTGGTGGCAGTCTGGTATCTCTTTAAGCATACCCGGCTTGGGATGCATATCCGCGCGGTGGGCGAGACCCCGGATGCAGCTGAATCGGTAGGAATTCCTGTAAAAAGAGTGAAATATATCGCTCTCGTTTTCAGCGGTATTTTAACCGGTATGGCCGGCGCCTTCCTGTCCATGGGATATGTAGGTCTGTTCTCCTCCGGCATGACAGCGGGAAGAGGATATATAGCACTGGCTACACAGGCAATTGCCGCCGGAAATGCGGTGGTGGGAATGCTGGCTTCCATGTTGTTCGGATTCTGTCAGAGTCTTTCCAATTATCTGCAGTCTTCCGGCGTGCCGCTGCAGTTTATCCAGCTGATGCCCTATCTGATCATCGTAATTGCATATACTGTTTTCTGTGCCATGCGGGAACGGAAAAAGCGGAAAAAACAAATGCAGGCGGCAGCCGGAAAGTAGAGGTCGATATCAAATGGACAAAAAACATTTCATTGAACTGCATCTTCATCTGGATGGATCCCTCCGTCCGGAGACGGTGTGGGCACTGGCCAGGGAACAGGGAATTTCCCTTCCGGCAAAAACAAAGGAAGAAACAGATTTTCTTATGCGTGTTCCGGACGACTGCCGGACACTGGAAGAATATCTTCAGAGATTTGACATGCCCCTTCTGGTACTGCAGGAGGAATCCGCACTGGAACGGGCAGCCTTTGAACTGGTAGAAGATCTGGCAAAAGAAGGCGTCGATTATGCAGAGATCCGTTTTGCTCCTCAGTTATCCCTTTCTCATGGACTGACCCAGGATCAGGTAACAGAGGCGGCGATACTCGGAGTAAAAAAGGGAATGGCACAATATCCAGGCATCCGTGCAGGTCTGATCCTGTGCTGTATGCGGGGAGATAAGAATGAAGATCTGAATCTGCAGACTGTGGAGACTGCCCGGAAGTATCTGGGAGATGTGGTCTGTGCTGTAGATATTGCAGGAGCGGAAGGACTTTATGGAACGGAACTCTTTCAGAAAGTCTTTGACCGGGTAAATGAATATCAGATTCCCATGACAATCCATGCCGGTGAGGCGGCAGGTCCAGACAGTATGCGGACCGCCCTGTCTTACGGAACAAAACGGATCGGCCACGGCGTGGCAGCGATCCAGGACGAAGCTCTGATCCGGGAACTGATTGAGAAAAAAATAACGCTTGAAATCTGTGTGACCAGCAATTACCAGACCAAGGTTGTAAACAGCATAGAAGAACACCCCATCCACAGGCTTTTTCAGGCCGGTGTGCGCGTAACGGTAAATTCTGATAATATGACCGCTTCCAATACCGATATTCACAAAGAAATTCGGGTGTTAAAGGAAGTTCTGGGATTTACAGACGAGGAAGTGGAAAAACTGGAAGAATACGCCTGGGAAGCCCGCTTCTTGAAAGACTAGAAAAGGAGAATGGGATTTATGGAAGAAGAAAAAGCAAAACGTATTTTCTGGGCAGGAGTTCTGGTCTTTGCAGCAGGAATCATTCTTATGGCCATTTTTGCTTTTATGGATGTGGAATGGAAAACCCCGGCTGCGGTGATCAGCTTTTTGGTCTGCGGAGTTCTGTCTCTGATCCTGATCTTTAAAGGGGCTCCCGGAATGATGGCATCAGAGGCGGAAAAGGTATGCAATAAAATGAAAGCAGAACAGCTTTTTCGTTTTTCTTTTCCAGGAAAAGACCGGCTGGAACAGACCCTTTTAGCGCAGGGGTTTCAGCAGGAGGGCGCATACTATAAGAAAAAGAAATTTTCAGCCCTGAAAGATTCCATTACCTACTATGTAAAGATTGCGGAAGGATCTCATCTGGAAACTATGATTGACCAGGAATTTGAGGCTTTTAACGCTCTTGAAAAGAAAGGAACCAATTTTTGTCTGCTTCTTTTTCTGTGCCTGGAAAATCTGGATATCGCTGCTTTGGATCTGCTAAAAGAAATCGCCTCTGCGGCTATCGCGGAAGAAACGGTTTTAAATCCTCACAGAGATACCAATGCGGTGCTGACTGCAGTGGATCCTGGGACGGGAACTGCTTATTTTATGGACATCAGGGGACATAAGATCAGCCTTTACGCCCACGGCTGCAAGATGCTGAAAGAACTGACCGGTCTATAAAGGAATCAGACAATGAAAAAGAAAAAATTCTTTGTATCCCTCATTTCTACACTTCTTTTTCTGATATTTTTGAGTATTATGGACTATCCTTTCCTGGCTCGTATGTTTAATGAACGAAATCAGGGAGCTGTGGTAGTCGATTACGAGGAGACTCTGGGGAAGAGAAGTGATCCGGAAAAGGAACGGATGCTGGAAGAAGCCAGAAAGTACAACAGCAGTCTGGCATCAGGCCTTGGCAATGCACTGGAAGAAACTCTGAAAAAAAATCCCGAAGAGCAGCAAGCGGATCAGATTTATCAGGGACTGCTCTCGGATCAGGCAGATGGAGTGATCGGGAGGATTGAAATCCCCAAACTTGCCGTCAATCTTCTGATCTACCACGGAACGGAGGAGGAAGTACTACAGAAAGGCGCCGGCCATCTACAGGGCTCTTCCCTCCCGGTAGGAGGAGAAAGCACACATTCCTGTATTTCTGCCCATCGCGGACTGGTGGATAAGAAGATGTTTACAGATCTGGATCAGATGGAAGTAGGGGATCTGTTTTTAATTCATGTACTGGGCGAAACTCTTGCCTATCGGGTGCGGGAAATTCAGACAGTACTCCCGGATGATGTGGAAGATCTGGCTATTCAAAGGGGCAAAGATCTGGTAACTCTGATCACCTGTACCCCTTACGGGATTAATACGCACAGAATCTATGTTCATGGTGAGCGGATTCCCTATACAGAAGAAGTGGAAGCAGAAGTCAACGCTGAGCAGGAAGAAAGTAAAAGCTGGTGGGAAAACTGGTGGTGGGCAGTATTTTCCCTCCTCCTCTTGATTCTTCTCATTGCGCTTCTGTGGCGGTATAACAGACGAGCGTAAATAAAAAAGAAAGCACGAAAGTGAAATCGGAATAGATTTTTCTTTCGTGTTTTTCATTTTTATATTGACAAAAAAATAAAAATTTGTTATTCTGTCCAACAGTTAGTTATAACTAATCACCTCCCGAGAGGTTTTTCTTTTGGTCAGAAGTTAGTTTTAACTAATTCTTGAAATATAGTTTTGATTGAAAGGGTAACAGATATGATGATTAATAAAAGACTAATCTGCATGGTTGGAGAAAGCAGAAAATTTATAGCCGGAAATGTAATCAGCCAATGGGTTTCTTTAGTGGCAAATATTGTCATAATGGGGGCTGTTGCCAGAATGCTGCAGCGTCTGTATGAGGGAACAGCAGGAGAGAAAGTAATAGGATTAACAGCTCTGACAGTCACTGCGGCAGCCGGTATACGATTTCTGTGTGCGGTTATTTCCGGCAGAATGGGATATCTTTCTTCTAAGTCAGTAAAGAAGATACTTCGTCAGAAGATTTATCAGAAGCTTCTAAGGCTGGGTTCTTCTTACAGCGAAAAATTAAAAACCTCTGAGATCGTGCAGGTTGCTGTGGAAGGCGTAGATCAGCTGGAAACGTATTTTGGATCCTATCTGCCCCAGTTTTTTTACGCTATGCTGGCGCCTCTGACTTTATTTTGTGTCTTAAGTGCCGTGAATTTGCCCAGTGCGCTTGTGCTGCTGCTCTGCGTTCCTATGATCCCGGTGACAATTGCGGTCATCCAGCGGTGGGCAAAAAAACTTCTGTCAAGATACTGGAGCCAGTACACCGCTCTCGGAGATACGTTTCTTGAAAATCTTCAGGGATTAACTACTGCAAAAATCTATCAGGCAGATGAATTTAAACACCGGGAAATGAATGAACAAAGCGAACATTTCCGAAAGATTACGATGAAAGTGCTGACTATGCAGCTGAATTCTATCACGGTTATGGACCTAATCGCCTATGGAGGCGCAGCTCTGGGAGTGATTTTGGCGGTGACCCAGTTCCGGGTAGGAAGGGTTGATTTATTCGGATGTATTCTGATTATTCTTCTGGCTGCAGATTTCTTTCTGCCCATGCGGCTGCTCGGTTCTTTCTTCCATATTGCGATGAACGGGATGGCTGCCTCTGACAAGATTTTTGGCCTTCTGGATCTTGAAGAACCAGAGCAAAGAAACGTGTCCCTTTCCGATGATTATTCTGTTGCATGCCAAAATCTCCGATTCTCCTATGAGCCGGGACGGGAGATTCTTCACGGTGTCAGCATGTGTTTCCCGGAAGGAAGTTTTACCGCTATTGTAGGGGAATCCGGGTGTGGGAAATCGACCCTTTCCGCGATTTTTATGGGACGCAGAAAAGGCTTTTCAGGTGAAGTCACCGTCGGAAAAATTGCTCTTTCCGAAATCCGGGAAGAAAGCCTGATGAAAAATTTTACTTATATTTCTCATCAGAGCTATCTTTTTAAAGGAACTGTCCGGGAGAATCTGTTGATGGCCAGCCCAAAGGCCGGAGAAGATGCACTCTGGCATGCTCTGGAGCAGGTAAATCTTGCAGATTTTCTCCGGACAGAAAGAGGGCTGGATACGCCGCTGGATGAAAAAGCTTCCAATCTTTCCGGAGGACAGCGCCAGCGCCTTGCTCTGGCAAGAGCTCTTCTCCACGACAGTCCCGTTTACATTTTTGACGAAGCCACTTCCAATATTGATGTGGAGAGTGAAAATGATATTATGACACAGATTTCTGCTCTGGCAGGAAAAAAGACCGTGATCCTGATTTCCCATCGCCTTGCAAACGCAGCCGGTGCAGATCACATCTATGTCCTTGACAGAGGAAAGCTTGCGGAAGAGGGCAATCATAAAACGCTGCTTGCCCAAAACGGAATCTATGCAAAGCTCTGGAATGCCCAGCAGGAGCTGGAAAATTATAGTAATGGAGGAAATTTGTAATGAGACGAAGCGGATTTAACCTTATGATACGGCTGATCGGTCTGGTAAGACCTCTGACCGGCTACATGATCCTGGCCGTTGCGATGGGACTGATCGGACATCTCTGTGCTTCTTTTATTACTGTGTTCGGCGGTTATGCAATCCTGTCTGTTCTGCATCCGGAAGGGTCTTTGAAACTGAGCATTCTTTTTGTTTCTTTACTTGTGTCTGCAATCCTCCGCGGATTTCTGCGCTACGCAGAGCAGGCCTGCAACCATTTTATTGCTTTTAAACTGCTTGCTCTGATCCGGGATAAGGTTTTCTGTGCATTGCGCCGTCTCTGTCCCGCCAAACTGGAAGGCCGGGATAAGGGGAATCTGATCTCTGTCATCACCTCAGATATTGAATTACTGGAGGTTTTCTATGCCCATACGATTTCTCCGATCTGTATCGCATTCCTCTTTAGCGGGGCGATGGTTTTCTTTATCGGAAGTTATCATATGGCGCTGGGCTTTCTGGCTCTGGCTGCTTATGGAACAGTTGGCATTCTCATTCCCCTGGCCACCTCCAAACTGAGCGGTGACGACGGCCTTCGTTTTCGCACACAATCCGGTCTGCTTTCCGGTTTTGTTCTGGACAGCCTGCGGGGGTTATCTGAAACGATCCAGTACGGTCAGGGCGAACAACGAATGGAAGAAATGAACCGTCAGACAGACCACCTTTCCAGGGAGGAAGAGCGCACGAAACGCACTGGCAGCAGGAATACTGCAGTGACCGGAGCAGTGATTCTGATTTTTGATCTTGCAATGCTGCTTTCTTCTGCAAAACTTACCTGTTTTGAAGGATCACTGATCACAACTCTTGCATTGATGAGTTCTTTTGGACCGGTAGTTTCCCTGTCTGCACTGGGAGCTTCTCTGCAGAATACTTTTGCTGCGGGCAACCGTGTTTTGGATATTCTAGACGAAAATCCGGTTGTTGAGGAAGTCACCGGAAAAGAAGAGATTCCCTTCCACGGTGCTGCTGCGAAAGAGGTCACTTTTTCCTATGGAGAGGAAACTGTTCTGGATCATTTTTCTGTCACCATTCCCGAAAATAAGATTGTCGCCATCAGTGGACGGTCCGGTTCCGGAAAATCCACTCTACTCAGGCTGTTTATGAGATTCTGGCAGCCACAGGAGGGGACGGTACACATTTCCGGAAAAAGAATGGATGAGATTAATACCGCAAATCTTCGGGACATGGAAAGTTTTGTAACCCAGGATACTCATTTATTTCATGATTCTATCCGAAATAACCTGCGTATTGCAAAACTGGACGCGACTGAGGAAGAGATCACAGCCGCCTGCAAAAAAGCTTCTGTCCATGACTTTATCATGAGTCTGAAGAAAGGATATGATACAGAGGTGGGCGAACTGGGGGATACCCTCTCCGGCGGTGAACGGCAGCGGCTTGGTCTGGCAAGAGCCTTCCTTCATAATGCCTCTTTTATGCTTCTGGATGAACCGACTTCTAATCTGGACAGTCTGAATGAGGCGGTTATTTTAAAATCTCTCTGTGAAGAACGTTCGGGGAAAACAATTGTGCTGGTCTCTCACAGGCAGTCCACCCTAGGGATCGCCGATACCGTGTATTCCGTAGAACGTAAAAAAATGAGCTGATGGAGGTCTGAAGATGAAAAAATTTTTGTATCTCATTCTCGGCTGCGTAAGCGCCGGCGTGGGAGCGGCAGGAACGGTACTTCCTCTGCTTCCTGCCTTCCCGTTTTTACTGCTTTCCGCATTTTGTTTTGCCCGCTCTTCAGAAAAGCTGGATCGGTGGTTCAAAAGTACAAAACTGTATCGGGATAATCTTTCGGATTTTGCAGCAGGCAGAGGTATGACAAAAAGGGTCAAATGCAGAATTATGATTACCGTAACGCTGCTGATGAGTATTGGGTTTGTTCTGATGGGACAAAAAGGGATTCTCTCCGGCTGTATTATGCTGGTGTGTGTATGGTTGATTCATCTGATCTATTTTATTTTTGGAATTCGGACGATTCCTGCCGTGAAGGAGAAGGATTTATGAAAAAAGTGCTGAACTTAACTTTATGCCTCTGTTTTGCCGTAACCTGTCTGGTACCGGTCACCGGCATCGCACTTCATAAACTGGCCGCAGCGTCCTTTCTGCTGCTGACTATTTTCCATATTGTTCTTTATCGGAGAAAACTCAGCAAAAAACGCTGGCTGCTGGCTGCAGTCCTTCTTGCTTCTTTTGTCAGCGGACTGCTCGGCATGATTTTTGATGCGGTTCCCCTTATACTGGCTGCTCATCGTGTTCTTTCTATTGTTCTGATATTCTTTCTGGCCATTCACATTTTTATTTTTCATAAATCGCTGATTGTATGAAAGATACAGCAAACCAAAAGCCCCGTAAAGAGCGTAATGTACCACCTGTGGTGGCAAGGCTCTTGACAGGGCTTTTAATAAATTGATCTAGAAATTGTCGGTTTATTTCAGCAAAGTGAAACAGAAAGTATCATTGATAGTGATAGTATCGTTCAGCATTTGGGTTAATTCTTTGGCGACACTTAGTCCCAGTCCAAAATTTGACCCTAACGGCATTTTTATAACAACGGAATACAGCACTGTTTTAAAAGCTCGTACAGACTATATGTTTTGTGCGGGCTTTTTTTCATGCCAGAAAAAATAGAAATCTGTTATCCTGTCCAGAAGTTAGTTGAAGTTAATCTCCTTCCGAGAGATTTTTCTTTTGCTGGCAGTTAGCTTCTGCTAATATTGTCATAATGGGGGCTTTTTCCAGGGTGCTGCAGCGTCTGTATGAAGGAACAGCAGGAAAGGAACAGAGGGGATTCACGGTTCTGATCGTCACTGTGGCAGCCGATATACGGTTTCCCGGAAGGACGTTTACCGCTGATGAAAAACATTTACATATGGTGTGAGCAACATCAAATACCAGTGGATATGAAATTGGGAGCACTTCATTTTGTTCGGAGATTCATTATTTTGGTAGAAAGTTTTTGGCGTAAAAGGCATATGCTAGTTTTCTAAAAAATATATATGAGGTACTGGTATATGAAAAAAATTATCAACTGGCAGATTGCAGGCTTTGCTTTTACTGTTATTATAGGAACGGCTTTTCATTTTCTTTTTAATTTGACAAATGAAAGCATCGTAGCGGCATTTGTCTCCCCAGTGAATGAATCAATATGGGAACACATAAAACTATTGTTTTTTCCCATGCTAGTATATGCTCTCTTTGAATACAGTTTTTGTGGTAAGCAATACGCCCGATTTTGGTGTATAAAACTGAAAGGTATATTAACAGGTATGGCACTAATCCCCACACTATATTACACCTGCACGGGTAGCATAGGGGAGTCCCTGGATTGGTTTAATATTGTTATTTTTTTTGGAGTGGTAGGATTGGTGTATTTTGTAGAGACAAAAATGTTTCAGGGAAACAAAACGTGCAGAATTCCTTCGGAATATGCCTTTGTAATGCTTAGCATTATCTGCTTTGTATTCTTTGTATTTACCTTTTATCCGCCAGAGATTCCGCTTTTTCAGGATCCTGTCAGTAAAACATATGGTTTTTGATACAAGCAAGGGCAGAACCCCAAAAATCGGCTCTGCCCAAAGTAACTAACAACATATCTTATATCAGTTTTTCAATTTACAGCAATTGTTCATTTACTATACAGCGACTCAGAAAAACTATATCACCAGTCAGGTTTTCAGGATTTTACTGCCATTATGGGAAGTTTATTACGATAAACAGCCAGTTCTTCATCAGATGGAATGTAATCGTCCATATCGCCATCGTGGAATTTTTCATATGCAGCCATATCAAAATATCCGGTGCCTGTAAGACCAAATACAATCGTTTTTTCTTCCCCGTTATTTTTGCATTTCAATGCTTCATCAATAGCAACACGTATCGCATGGGAACTTTCCGGTGCAGGCAAGATTCCTTCTACTCGAGCAAAGTACTCGGCTGCTTCAAAGACTTCCGTCTGTTTTACACTGGTTGCTTCCATAAGTCCCTGATGGTAAAGCTCCGATAGAGTAGAACTCATGCCATGATAGCGAAGCCCACCTGCATGGTTCGCAGAAGGGATAAAGTCACTGCCAAGAGTATACATCTTTGCAAGTGGGCATACCATTCCTGTGTCACAAAAGTCGTAGGCATAGATACCTCTGGTAAAACTAGGACATGATGCCGGTTCGACAGCTATGATACGGTAATCTGCTTCTCCACGAAGTTTTTCTCCCATAAATGGTGCGATCAGACCGCCAAGATTAGACCCGCCGCCAGCACATCCAATGATAATATCCGGCTTAATATTGAATTTATCGAGTGCAGCTTTGGTTTCCAAACCAATCACAGATTGATGCAGGAGTACCTGGTTAAGAACGCTGCCCAACACATACCGGTAACCATCGCTTGTTACAGCTTTTTCTACAGCTTCGGAGATGGCACAGCCGAGGCTTCCGGTAGTTCCCGGATGTTCTGCAAGAATCTTTCTTCCAACTTCTGTTTCCATGGAAGGAGATGGTGTCACTGATGCACCGTATGTGCGCATGACTTCACGTCGGAACGGTTTTTGCTCATAAGAGCATTTTACCATATATACTTTACAGTCAAGATTAAAGTAGGAACAAGCCATGGAAAGAGCAGTACCCCATTGACCGGCTCCGGTTTCTGTAGTCACTCCTTTAAGTCCCTGCTTTTTAGCGTAATAGGCTTGTGCAATGGCTGAGTTTAGTTTATGGCTGCCACTGGTGTTATTTCCTTCAAATTTGTAATAGATTTTTGCAGGAGTTCCCAGCTTTTCCTCCAGGCAGTAAGCACGTACAAGAGGAGAGGGACGATACATTTTATAGAACGATCGAATTTCTTCCGGAATTTCAAAGTAAGCAGTATCATTGTCAAGTTCCTGTGCAATCAGTTCCTCACAGAATACACCTGCCAGTTCTTCGGCTTTCATCGGTTGGTGTGTGCCAGGATTTAATAATGGCGCCGGTTTCTGTTTCATATCAGCACGCAGATTATACCATGCTTTTGGCATCTCGGATTCATTCAGATAGATTTTGTATGGGATTTTTTCGTTTTTCATAGTCATTACCTCCGGATAAGTTTTTAAAAATCTTTTGAATTGTTACTTCTGTGTGGCCATTCGGCGCCATCGTTTGGTTAATAACATATCATTTGCCTCCTCACAATAAAGGAAAACTCCAGTGACTTTTATTCTGAGACAGGGAATTATAAACAAAAACGCCCCTGACAGAATACAACTATCTGTCAAGGACGAATCACGTACAAATATATACAGTACGACACTATCCGCGGTGCCACCTTGATTCATAGGATTACCCCTATGCACTTAGCAGGATACCAACATATCCCCGGCAACTTACGTATGCCTACACGTTGCAGAATACTAGGTGTAAATAAATATACACTTTTGACTGCACCCTCAGCGGTCCATTTGACAACTTGTTTCTCACCTGACTCTCAGCAACACAGGCTCTCTGTAAAGGCATCATTGCCGTTATCTCCGCTTCAACGGTTTATCATATTGAATTGACATGATATTAGCACTGATTAATATGGATGTCAATAGGCAAGTTAAAAACCTGGAAAATTTTTTTTGCTTAAGATATAATATGCCATATCAATGGCGTTTTTAAGTTATAATTAAGGTTCTATATTTATATTCAAAAGAAATAAATTTATTTGATTACGAAGCTGAAAAAGTGTAATGAGGAGGAGCATATACAATGCGGTTATTATTGGCAGAAGATGAAAAAGCATTGTCAAAAGCACTGGTGGCAATTTTGGAAAGAAATAATTATTCTGTAGATGCAGTTTATGATGGTCAAAGCGCATTGGATTATTTGGAAACGGATAATTATGACGGCGTGATCTTAGATATCATGATGCCCAAGGTTGACGGGCTTACGGTGTTAAAAAAAGTACGGGAAAAAGGAAATCTGATTCCAATTTTATTATTAACAGCCAAATCGGAAGTAGATGATAAGGTGGAAGGGCTGGATGCCGGAGCAAATGATTATCTGGCGAAACCCTTTCATTCAAAAGAACTGCTGGCAAGAATCCGGGCAATTACAAGAACACAGGCGGTGCAGACAAACTCCAAGCTGACCGTTGGGAATGTGACGCTGGATCGGGCAACCTTTGAACTTTCTACGGTAAAAGGCAGTTTCCGTCTTGCAAACAAAGAGTTTCAAATGCTGGAACTTTTGATGTGCAACCCTCATCAATTAATTTCTTCGGAACATTTTTTAGAAAAAATATGGGGCTATGACAGTGAGGCAGAGATCAATGTGGTGTGGGTTTACATTTCTTATTTGAGAAAAAAACTATCTGCACTTCATGCAAATGTTCAGATTAAAGCGACACGAAACGTCGGATATTCTCTGGAGGAAATGTCATGATAAAAAAACTTAGGATCAAATTAATCGCTGCCTCTATGGCTTCCCTTTTTCTTGTACTTTTTGTGATTGGGGGAATCGTAGGTATTTTAAATTACAAAAACATTGTCGACGATGCTGATCGGATTCTTGAAATTTTAGAAGAAAATGCAGGGGCTTTTCCCAAAATGTTTCCAGGAGAAAGAAAAAATATTCCTCCTGGCATGTCACCGGAGATTCCCTATGAGTCCAGATATTTTTCTGTTTTGCTTGATGAGAAGGGGAATATTATTTTGACTGATACGTCAAAGATTGTATCCGTTGATACAGAAAAAGCGATTGAATATGCGTCAGAGATTTGGGAAAAAGGAAGTGAAAAAGGGTTTCTGGATGAGTATAGATATTGGAAATGTGCTTATAATGGGGAAGTGCGCATTATTTTTCTGGATTGCAGGAGGCAATTAGATAACTTCCACAACTTTTTGCTTACAACGCTCGGGGTATCCTGTGTTGGACTCTTATCGGTATTTATTTTGGTGGTTTATTTGTCGGCTCGTATTGTAAAGCCATTCTCTGATAACTATGAAAAACAGAAGCGATTTATTACCGATGCAGGACATGAGTTAAAAACACCATTGACTATTATTAAAGCGGATACAGAGGTTTTGGAAATGGACTTTGGAGAAAATGAATGGCTGCAGGATATACAAGGGCAGACAAAACGTCTTGCAGATCTGACCAATGCACTGGTTATGCTTTCCCGGATGGAGGAGGGAGCAAACAGCGATATAAAAATAGAATTTCCGCTATCCGATATGGTGGAAGAAGTGTGTCATACATTTCAGGCACCAGCAAAAGTACAGGAAAAAGGATTAACATGCACGATTGAACCAATGATATCCATGAAAGGTGATGAAAAAGCAATCCGAGGTATTGTAACAATTCTTCTTGACAATGCAGTGAAATATACAAATGAACATGGGCATATTACAGTTAATCTGGAAAAAAAGAAAAACCGTATTTACCTGTCAGTTTTTAGAACTACAGAGTTTATTTCAAAAGAGCAGATCTGCCATTTGTTTGATCGGTTTTATCGTACAGACGTATCCAGAAATTCTAAGACGGGAGGCTATGGTTTAGGACTTTCCATTGCAGCGGCTATGGTGGAATCTCATAAAGGGAAAATTCTTGTGGAAACAGAAGATGAGAAATCGTTGCAGATTACGGTGGTTTTCCCGACAGCATAAATGATTGATATAGCTCGTACAAGCGTGACAACGTTTGATACGGGCTTTTTTAATGTTTTTTCCCCGAGAAAGACAATTTTAGAAGGCAGTGAAAAAATATAATAAATCTTTTAAGTTAAATTAAGGTTAAGAAGGTATCTTGTGTATGTAAAATACAAAATATGGGAGGAATACAATGGCTTATCAGATGACTTTTAAACGTTATGAATTAAAATATCTGCTGAACAGACAGGAGAAAGAACAGATTCTTCTGGCGATGCAGCCGCATATGAAACTGGATACGTATGGAAGAACTGTTATAAGAAATATTTATTTTGATACAGACACCTTCCGGCTGATCCGACGCTCGTTGGAGAAACCGGTATATAAAGAAAAGCTCCGCATTCGAAGCTATAAACCGGTGGAAACAACTGATCCGGTGTTTGTGGAAATTAAGAAAAAATATAAATCTGTCGTTTACAAACGTAGACTGCAGCTTCCGGAAGAGAAGGTTATGGAAAGTTTCCAGACAGGAGAACCTCTTCCGGTACATTCGCAGATTGGGAATGAAATTCAATATTTTCGTGACTACTATGAAAACCTTCATCCATCCGTATTCTTATCTTATGAAAGGGAAGCCTATTACGCTTTGGATAGTAGTGATTTCAGGGTGACATTTGATGAAAACATCCTTTATCGAAGAACAGATTTTTCTCTCGGAAGCGAGATATACGGAATGGCTTTATTGGGGGAAGACCAGACGCTGATGGAAATAAAAACTTCCGGTGGAATACCCCTCTGGATGAGTGAAACGCTTACGAAGCTTCATTTATTTAAAACATCATTTTCAAAATACGGTTCTGCTTATCAGCGTATGCTGGCAGAATCTTTACAGGGAGGATACAATAATGTCTAATACTTTATTCCAGGGAATTTTTGATACTGATATGACTAGTGTGATTTCTATCTCAGATTTTTTGCTGTGTGTGGGATGCGCACTTATTATTGGAGTTATCTTAGCAGGAACCTATATGTACGGAACCAAATATACCAAGAGCTTTGTTGCAACGCTGGCTTTGCTCCCGGCTGTGGTCTGTGTGGTGATTATGATGGTCAATGGAAATGTGGGAACCGGTGTGGCGGTTGCAGGTACTTTTAGTCTAGTTCGTTTTCGTTCCGTTCCCGGATCAGCAAAAGAAATCGGAGCGATATTTCTCGCCATGTGTTCCGGTTTGGTAGCGGGAATGGGATATCTGGCTTATGCACTATTATCCTCAGTAATTCTTGGTGGCATTATGCTGCTATACAATCGGATGGATTTTGGAACGAGAAAGCATGGATTACGCTATAAAACCTTGCACATTACGATACCAGAGGACTTGGATTACAGTGGGGTATTTGACAAGATCTTGAAAAAATATACCACAGATTATGAGGTGGTGCAGATTAAAACAACGAACATGGGAAGCTTGTTTAAACTGACTTATAACCTGACGTTAAAAAATCCGGCAACAGAAAAAGAATTGATTGATGCGCTGCGATGCAGAAACGGGAATCTGGAAATTACCATGTGCAGACAGGAAACGGTAGTCGGAGAATTATAGGAGGCGATGACAAATGAGAAAAAAGGAAGTTATATTGTTTATCCTGATGGGAACATTGTTGTTATCCGGCTGTGATGCAAAGACAGAAGAAAATGCACAGCAAAGTACAGAAAATTCAGATACTGTAAGTGCTTCGATTATGGAAATTGATACATCCGACATGTTTTCAGACAGGGACAAAGAAGTGGGTTATGAAGAAACAGAAAGCGTTGCCATTTCTCTTGCTGATGGAGGTTCTGCCTGCGAGTCAGACGCTGTGTCTATCACAGAAAATACAGTGACAATTAAAGAGGAAGGAACTTATGTGCTTTCAGGGGCTCTTTCAGATGGGATGGTGATCGTAGAGGCAGAAGATACGGATAAAATTCAGCTCGTATTCAATGATGTAAGTATTTCCAGCTCTCAGTCGGCAGCATTGTATATCAAATCTGCGGATAAAGTTTTTGTTACGACTGTTTTGGGAACGGAAAACAGCCTGGAACACAACAGCACTTACACTGCTATCGATGAAAACAATATTGATGCGGCAGTATTTTCTAAATCAGATCTGACGTTGAATGGAGAAGGAACCCTTACAGTCACAGCTCAGGAAGGACATGGGATTGTATCAAAAGACGATTTGATTCTTACAAGCGGAACCTATGTAATCACAAGCGCCAGTCATGGAATTTCTGGAAAAGACAGTGTCCGTATCGCCAATGGTTCTTATACGATTGTCGCAGGAAAAGACGGCATTCATGCAGAAAATACGGAGGACAGCAGTCTTGGATTTGTGTATCTGGCAGGAGGGACATTTGATATTTCTTCTCAACAGGATGGAATCAGCGCCAGTTCATGGTTACAGGCAGAAGATGGAACGTATACCATTTTGGCGGGAGAAGGAAGTTCCAGTGTAGAGAGTCAGAGCAATGGAGAAGGACACCCTATGGAACAGATGCAGCAGGAAAGTGCGGAAGAAGATACAACCAATATCAAAGGGGTAAAAGCGGCTGCGCAGCTGGTATTGAATGATGGGACATATACCATTGACGCTGAAGATGATGCACTTCATTCCAATGGAAATCTGGCTGTTAATGGAGGAACTTATGCATTGTCATCAGGAGATGACGGAATCCATGCGGATGTTAATGTAACGATTTCCGGCGGGAGCATAGACATCACTAAAAGCTATGAAGGAATCGAAGGGTTAAGCATTGATATCACCGGTGGGGAGATTGTAGTGCAGGCATCTGATGACGGTATGAATGCTGCCGGCGGCAATGACAGCAGTGGTTTTGCAGGACCGGGATCCGGAGGCGATCAGTTTGCCGCCACAGAAGGGGCATATATTCATATCGGAGGAGGAAAGATTGAAATAGATGCTGCGGGAGACGGAATTGATTCTAACGGGGATGTTACAGTTTCCGGTGGCGAAACTTATGTATCCGGACCTACGAATAGTGGAAATGGCACTTTAGATTATAGTGGAAGTGCAGTTGTGAATGGAGGGATTTTTGCTGCGTCCGGCGCATCCGGTATGGAGCAGAATTTTGATTCATCTTCAACGCAAGGCGTTATAATGATAAATACAGAAACTCAGGAAGCTGGTACAGTGATTGCACTTTTGGACAGTGACGGAAATGAGCTTTTAAACTGGATAGCCGAAAAAGCATATTCTTCTATTATTGTAAGTTGTCCGAAAATCGAAGAAGGAAAAACTTACACAGTAAAAGCCGGAACAGCAGAACAAAGTATCACCATGGACAGTCTTGTGTATGGAAGTAATGCTACAGGTGGAGAAATGCCCGGAAACAACGGGGGAGAAAGTCGAGGCGGGAAAGAAGGCGGTATGCAGGGCGGACCGAGAAATGAAGAAAATCCCGGTAATATGGAGCCACCCCGGGGAAATGCACAGACTGACGCTCCGTCTGTTGAGAATACAGAGAACGGAATAGCCGAAGGAGGGAGCAGTTTATGATTCAATACCTGAAAATTGTGTGGTAGTGTTCGCAGATGCAGATGTCAACACAGAGCAAAAGATGTGGAAATGGTATGGAAAGAGGCTGATAACCATTCGGGATGTCTGGTCTTGGAAGCAGAAAAATACAGAAGGAAACTCCTTTAAAAAGCAGGTTGGCAACCAGATTACCCGCATAGTATATCTGTTTGCCACAGGTGTTTGCATTTATGATACACAGACAGGGCTATTTGCTAAAATGCGTTGACGCTGAAAAAAATGGACGATATAATAAAATGAAAAACGCAGAGCAGATAGTACCTGAAAGGAGAAACATGAGAAAACTAGCTTTAAGTGATGAAATATTGCTAAATATTGAAAAGCCCGCCCGGTATATCGGGAATGAAGTCAATAGTGTCATGAAAGACCCGGAAAAAGTGGATATCCGATTTGCCATGTGCTTTCCGGACGTCTATGAGATCGGTATGTCTTACCTGGGCATTCAAATTCTCTATGATATGTTTAACCGCCGGGAAGACACCTGGTGTGAACGGGTTTATTCTCCCTGGACAGATCTGGACAAAATTATGAGGGAGAAGCAGATTCCTCTTTTTGCCCTGGAATCCCAGGATCCGGTCCGAGAATTTGATTTTCTGGGGATTACCCTTCAATATGAGATGTGTTATACCAATGTGCTTCAGATCCTGGATCTGTCTCAGATCCCTGTTTATGCTTCTGAAAGAGGAGAGGACTGTCCGATTGTGATGGGAGGAGGCCCCTGTTCTTACAATCCGGAACCCCTGGCTCCTTTTTTTGATCTTTTCTATATTGGAGAGGGCGAAACTGTTTTTTCTGATCTTTTAGATCTTTACAAAGAGCACCGGAAGAATGGCGGAACAAGAAGAGACTTTCTTTTGAAAGCAGCGGCGGTTCCCGGAATTTATGCCCCGGGATTTTATGAGCCCGCTTACCATGCAGACGGTACACTGTCATCTTTTACCCCGACAGAAAAGGGAGTTCCCGAAACAATCAGGAAACAGGTAGTCATGGATCTTACACACACCTGTTATCCTGAAAAACTGGTTGTTCCCTTTATCAAAGCCACACAGGATCGGGTGGTGCTGGAAATCCAGAGGGGATGTATCCGCGGATGCCGGTTCTGTCAGGCCGGACAGATTTATCGCCCCACCCGGGAAAAAGATGTGGAGTATTTAAAAGAACAGGCGGTAAAAATGTTAAAAGCCACCGGACATGAAGAAATTTCTTTGAGTTCTTTAAGTTCCAGCGATTACTCCGATCTGCAGGAACTGGTTAACTTCCTGATGGAAGAATGCCGGAAGCGTTATGTAAATATTTCTCTGCCCTCCCTGCGGATTGATGCCTTTTCTCTGGACGTAATGGGAAAAGTACAGGATATTAAGAAAAGCAGTCTCACTTTTGCGCCTGAGGCGGGAACACAGAGAATGCGGGATGTGATCAACAAAGGCCTCACAGAGGAAGTTATTCTGGAAGGCGCCGGAAAGGCTTTTGAGGGTGGATGGACAAAGGTTAAGCTCTATTTTATGCTGGGACTTCCCACGGAACGGGAGGAAGACTGCCGCGGCATCGCTCATCTTGCAGAAAAAATTGCCAAGCGCTACTATGAGATTCCCAAGGAGCAGCGAAATGGAAAATGTCAGATTACTGCCAGTACCTCTTTCTTTGTTCCAAAACCGTTTACGCCTTTCCAGTGGGCGCCCATGTGCACCGGTGAAGAATTCCTGGCAAAGGCGCAGCTGACCAAACGGGCGGTGCGGGAACAGCTGAACCAAAAGCGCATCAAATACAATTATCATGAATCCGATGTGAGCGTCCTGGAGGGTGTCTTTGCCAGAGGCGACAGACGCCTTTGCGAGGTCATCCGAAAGGCTTACGAAAAGGGATGCATCTATGATTCCTGGGGGGAGTTTTTTCATAACGATATTTGGATGGAGACTTTCGCAGAATGCGGTGTGGATGTTGGATTCTATACCACGAGAAAGCGGGAATTGGACGAAATCTTCCCTTGGGATTTCCTGGACTGCGGCGTTTCAAAAGAGTTCCTGAAGCGGGAGTGGCTGCGCGCGCAGAAAGGCGTTGTTACGCCCAACTGCAAACAGCAGTGCCAGGGCTGCGGCGCGGCACAGTTCGGCGGAGGGATCTGTTACGAAAAACGCAATGCGCAGGGACAGATTGAGGATGGCGCGGCTGAAACGCTCCGTGAGTATGAAGAAGCCATGCAGGGGCAGAAAGGAGGAGTGCAGGGATGAAGGTACGCGTGAAATTTGCCAAGTACGGCGCGCTTCGCTTTATCGGGCATCTGGATGTCATGCGTCATTTCCAGAAAGTGATCCGCAGAGCCGGAATCGATATCGCTTACAGCACAGGGTTCAGCCCGCACCAGATTATGAGTTTTGCTT
>OLQH01000962.1_pt1 | contig 26487 bp, 23 predicted proteins | sample 1672671 | NCBI WGS metagenome assembly OLQH01 (sample SAMEA3136712, study PRJEB25190) | human gut metagenome
GAGATGAGGGAGCGGCAGATGATGGCAGATTACCCGGAGATAGTAAATCAGCTTGCGCTGCTGCTCAGTGCCGGATTGTCCGCCCGGCGGGCATTTGCCCGGCTCTCTGCGGATTATCAGATGAGGAGGAAGCGGGGAGCCAAGGCGCGGTATGCTTATGATGCTCTGACGCTGTGCTGCCGGGAGATGGAACAGGGGGTGCCGGAGGCGGCAGCTTATGAGCATCTGGGCGGAAGCTGCCCTCTGGCCGCTTACAAAACGCTGGCGACTCTTCTGGTTCAGAATCTGCGAAAAGGCAACCGGCATCTTCTGGAACTGCTGGAACAGGAATCGGCGCAGGCTTTCGATGACAGAAAAAGGCAGGCAAAGATCCTGGGGGAAGAAGCGGGGACAAAACTTCTGTTTCCCATGATTCTTCTTCTTGGAATTATCTTCGTGATTATCCTGGTACCAGCCTGGATGTCCTTTGGCTTATAGAAGAAAACTGCGGAAAGGGGGTGATGAATATCGGAGAACTTCGCGCGTTTTGGGAAGAAGAGGATGCGGTAGGTGTGGTGGAAATCATACTGATTCTGGTGGTTTTGGTAGGACTGGTTATTATTTTCAAAAAGCAGCTGGTCAGCCTTGTGAACAGCCTGCTGTCTAAGATCACAAGTCAGAGTAACGGCATCTAAAAAATCCCGGAGAAAGGAGCGTATCTCATGGCAAAGAAAGGAAGCATTACAATTTATCTGTGTCTGATGCTGTCTGTGTTTCTTTTGCTTTTTCAGGTGATTTACCGGTCTGTCCGGATTGCCGGAGCGAGAACGCAGCTGTCTGTCGGAATTCACCAGAGTCTTTATTCAGTGTTTGCCCGGTATGATCCTGTACTTCTGGAGCAGTATGGGCTGCTGTTTGTGGATGGAAGTTTTGGCGGAGAAAAATTCAGGCAGGATTTGCTCTGCGACTGTATTTACCAGGGGATGAAAGAAGGTTCTGCAGCGGAAAGCGGATGGAAGAAGAATATCTGGGGACTGCGCATCGATCATGCGGGTCTGACGGGATATACGCTGGCGACGGATCGCAAAGGAGAAGCTTTTCGCCTGCAGGCGGTGGAAGTAATGAAAGAAAACCTGGGGAGCCAGGGGATACGCAGCCTTCTCGAACTTGTGGAAGGAGAGAGGGAAATTCTTGAGAATCAGGATGAGATTCATTCGGGGGAAGCGAATGAGGAAGTCCTGGAGAATTATGAGTCTGATCTGGAAGAATTAAAAAAGGAGCAGGAAGAAGAGGGAGAAGAACTGCAGACACCTGCAGAACCGGTGGAAAATCCGATTGACGTCATCCGTAAAATCTGGAAAAAGGGCGTTCTTGGACTGGTTGTAAAGGATCTGGAAAATCTTTCAGAGGAATCTTTTGAAAAACAGGAGCTGGTGTCCGGGCGAACACTGGAAAAAGGATTTGGCCTTCAGGTTTTGCCGGAAGAGAGGGGAATAACGGAAAAGCTGCTTTTTCAGGAATATCTGCTGGAGTATTTATCCTGTTATACAGATGAAGGCGCAGGAAACAGATATGAGCTGGAATATGTTCTGAAGGGGAAAGAAAAAGATGAGGAAAATTTAAAAGGAGTGGTCAGCCAGCTTCTGCTGATCAGAGAGGCATCTAACTTTGCGCATTTGCTCACGGATGGAAGTAAGCGGGCGCAGGCATCCGCGATGGCTGCTGCGATTTCAGCATCCATCGGACTTCCTGTGGCGAAGGGACTGATACAGAAAGCCCTGCAGGCATGCTGGGCTTTCGGGGAGAGTGTTCTGGATGTGCGGACGCTCCTGGATGGAGGAAAGGTTCCTTTGGTAAAAACAGAAGGATCCTGGCAGCTGGAACTGGATCAGCTGGTTCATCTGGCAGACGGGCTGGACAGTCTCAGGAAGGAGCAGGAAGAGGGGCTGGATTACAGAGGATATTTAAGGATTCTGCTTTTGGCGGTGAATGAAGAAAAACAGGTGATGCGGGGAATGGATATGGTGGAATATGGTATGCGGGAAAGGGAAGGAAAGGAATCTTTCAGGCTGGATCACTGTATTGGACAGCTGGAGGCGCAGGCAGAGGCAGAAGGCGGAGGAATCCGGCTGTCTGTATCCCGCGGTTATGGATATGGAGAAACTTAAGGGAAGGGAGGTACAAAAGCATGCTTTTTCCGGAGCAGCACAGATATGCAAAAAGAAAACCGAGAACACGCTCTCTTCGGAAGAAACCGGTCTGTGCAGCCCCGATGAGCAGGCCGGAGAAAGCTTCGGAAAAAGTATGTTTTTGTGCTTCTCTTTTCAGGGGAAGCCTGACGGTGGAGGTGGCGGCAGCGCTGCCGCTCTTTTTCCTGGCGCTTCTTATGCTGATCGGTATGCTGAATATTTATGCGGTACAGGCCAGGGTGAGCCTTTCTCTGGATTCCAGTGCGAGAAAGCTGGGAATGTATGCGTATACAGCCGGGGAGGAGAAGGGAACCCTGACGGATGCGGCCTGTCAGGCCTATGCGGCCGGCAGGCTGAAGATGCCGCGAGGATGCGGGAATCTGCGGTTTGAGGGAGATACCTGGGATGGAAGCAGGATAAAGCTGAAGATCCGGTATGAATATCGTCTGCCGGTGGGATTTTTTAAGACGCCGCCGATACCGCTTTATAATCAGGCAGAGGTACATGCCTGGGTGGGTTATCAGGGAGATCTGCCGGAAGGACCGGGAGAGGAAGAGGCAGAAGAGATGGTTTTCATTACGGAGAATCAGAGTGTTTATCACACAGACAGGAACTGTACGTATTTACAGCTGACTGTCTATCAGGCAAACAGAAGCCAGGTGGAGGAGCTGAGGAATGAACAGGGCGGAAGGTATCATGCCTGTGAAAAATGCGGAGGAGGAGGGGCATGTGTCTATCTCTCTCCCCAGGGAGAAGCATATCACAGTTCCCGGGACTGCAGTGGTCTTACACGGCATGTGGAAATGGTAAAAAAATCAGAAGTGGCACATAAGGGAGAATGTTCCCGATGTGCCGGGAGGTGATCATGATAGGGACAGCCTGTATTTTTTTCTTTCTGGGAATCCATACCTGGGAAGATGTGCGAAAACGGGAAATTTCAGTGAAAAAAATGATTTGTTTTGGGATTCTGGGGATCGGATATTTGATTTTCTTTCGGAAACCTGTTTTGGGTGAGCTGCTCTGCAGTCTGCTTCCGGGAATGCTGCTGCTCCTTCTGGGGAGGATTACTTCTCAGGCTGTGGGATACGGGGATGGATGGGTTATCCTGATTCTGGGACTTTTCCTTGCTCCGGCAGAACTTCTCGGAATCCTGGGACTGGCCTCTGCTCTGGCAGGAATATGGGCGCTGTATCTGGTGGTGCGAAAGAGAAAGGATCAGGAAATCCCCTTTCTTCCGTTTTTGCTGTTGGGATTTGCGGGAGGAGTACTGTTATGAGAGAAAAAGCAAAAGGAAGCTTTACAGCAGAAGCGGCGCTTCTGCAGGGAATTCTTTTATGGATTTTCTTTCTTGTGATCGGAGTGTACTGGTACTGTCATAATCAGATCTGGTTTACCGCGGCAGCCTGTGAGGCGGCAGCGGCGGGAAGTATGGAAGCTTCCTGGAACCGGGAGGGGACAGAAGGGATAATCCGGGATAAGATTTCCCAGATCCGGGAGAATCAGGCCTTTTCTGCGGAGGGGCTTTCTCTGGAAAAACAGGTGGGAAAGACAAAGATAGGGATCAGGTGCAGCGGGGAGAACAGCGCTGTTTTGGGAGGATGGAAAGGGAGATTTGAAGTGGAACAGTTTTCAGAAGTGGTAAGACCGGCGGAACATATCCGAAGGGTAAATGCGATCCGGAAAGGGAAGAAATAAGGAGACAGGGGGATGGAAGTTAGTTACAAAAGGGATATGAATCATACTTACCTGATTCTTCAGGGCGGGGAAAAAGTGGATACCTCAGCATATCCTGTGCGTATGATGCTGTCAAACCAGTGGGAAACTTTTCTGCCCTGTACGATACAGGGGATGGATAATCAGGTCTTTTTCTATTATGACATCACTTCAAGACAGTCACTTTCCAGTCTGTATGAGACAGGGAAAGCGGATTACCGGAAATTGCGGGGGCTGGTGGAAGGCATTGTGAGCGGCCTTGATGAGGCGGAGGAGTATCTGCTGGATTCTTCCTGTATTCTTCTGGAACCGGAATATATTTATTGGGACGGACAAAGGGGAAAGTTTCAGTTCTGCTATTTTCCGGACACAAAGGAAGGCGGGAAGATAAAGGAGTTGACGGAGTATCTTCTGCCAAGGATTGATCACAGGGATCAGGAAGCAGTTGTTCTGGGATATGGGATGTACCGGAAAGCTATGGAAGAAAATTTTCAGGGGAAGCAGCTGAGGGAGCTGTTGTATCGGAAGGAAGAAAATGCGGAGAGCGGGGGAGAAGAAAAAGAAGCGGAGAGAATTTCGGAAGAAGAAAGGGAAGAAGAGGAATTTGACTGGTGGGAGGAGAAGCCGGAGGAAGAAAAGAGAGGCGGTCTTGCTGAAACGGCGCTTTTAGGGTGTATAGCCGCCGGGAGTCTTCTGTTGATCAGCCTCTGGGTTTTCTTTTGCCGGTGGAAGCAGCTGCAGGGATGGTTCTTGTGGATGCCCTGTGTTCTTGTGGGAACTGCCGGGATTACCGGTGCAGGGGTTCTCTGGAAAAGGAGGAAGGAGGAGCGGGAAGAAAGGGAGATCCGGGAGGTAATGGAGCAGACGGCGGCGCGGAGAAAAGCGGCCGGGCAGAGGAAAGAGAGAATAAAAGAGAAAAACGCAGAGCAGGAAACGATTCCGGAGAGGGAAGAGGGTGCGGATACCTGTCTGCTGTGTGAGCAGGTTCCCCAGGCGCAGCTGATCCCGGTGACAGAGGGAAAACTGGAAAATCTGATTCTTGACAGAGATCAGATGCTGATTGGAAAACTGGAAGGTGCGGCGGATCTTCAGATTAATGTGCCTACAGTCAGCCGTCTTCATGCCAGGATTGAGAAAAGGGAGGGAGAATATTACCTGCAGGATATGAACTCAAAAAATGGAACCCGGGTAAATCACAGGGAACTGGCCGGCGGGGAAAAATGTATGCTGAAGAATGGGGATCTGGTATCTTTTGCGGATATTTCCTATCACTTTCGCGTATGAATAGAAGCAGAAAGAGAAAAAAGGTGACGAGATGAATCTGTTGTGGGGCGGAATGATCCTGGTGGGAATTCTCTATGGTGCGGTAACGGGAAATCTGGGCGCGGTGACGGAAGCGGCAGTGGATTCGGCAAAAGAGGCGGTAAATTTATGTGTTGTGATGGCAGGGGTAACCTCGCTCTGGGTGGGACTTATGAAAATTGCGGAAAAATCGGGACTGATTCGCCAGATTACGGGGAAAATGGAACCTTTTCTGCATTTTCTCTTTCCTGAAATTCCCCGGGAACATCCTTCCTGGAAGTACATAGCATCAAATATCATAGCGAACATTCTGGGGCTTGGGTGGGCGGCCACTCCGGCGGGGCTTCGGGCAATGGAAGAGCTGGCGGTGCTGGAGGAGGAGCGGAGAAGCGGGAAGGCGGAAGGGCCTGTCCGGAAAAAAGGCGTTGCCGGAAATGAGATGTGCGTGTTTCTGATTTTGAATATTTCTTCTCTGCAGCTGATACCGGTAAATGTGATCGCTTACAGAAGTCAGTACGGTAGTGCGGATCCGGCTGCTGTTGTGGGACCGGGGATCGCGGCGACACTGATAAGTACGGCGGCGGCAGTTATATTTTGCAAAGCAGTGCTGGGAAGGAAAAAAGAATAAATTTATTTGCGTCTCGCCTCTTGACTATAAAAACGAAGTTATTTATACTAAGTGTATGACTTGTTAAAATACTTTTAAAAATATATAAAGAGAGGGTGAATTCCTGTGGGACTAAGTAATATTGAAGTAAAGAAGCAGAACAGAAACAGCGTGCTGCGCTATATGCTGAAGGCGGAGGCGGCTCCGAAGAATATGATTGCTGAGGCCCTGGGACTTAGCATCCCCACCGTTGCCCAGGGCATCCGGGAACTGGAGGAGAAAGGGCTTGTAAAAGAAGAAGGTGTTCTGGAGTCTATGGGGGGCAGGAAGGCTAAGAGCTACCGCTGTATACGGGATGCGAAGCTGGCGATCGGACTTGATATTACAGCAAATCACGTCAACGTAGTAGTGATTAATCTGGCTATGGAAGTTTTGTACACGAAACGGGTACAGCTTCGGCTGAAAGATGATGAGACGTCCTATGAAAAGCTGAAAAATGTGGTGTTTGCGGCGATTGGAGAGAGCGGGATCAATCAGAAAGATATCCTGGGGCTTGGGATATCTCTGCCGGCGATCATTGATGAGACGGGGACGCAGATCTATGCCATGCATGAGCAGATGAAGATCAGCTACAAGATCCATGAGATTGCAGCAAAATGGTTTTCCTTTCCGGTACTGCTGGAAAATGATGCCAACTGCGGCGGGAAGGCGGAATATCATGCCGGCGGGACAAGTCCGGACTGCGTCTACTTTTTTGTCAGCCAGTCGGTGGGCGGAGCGGTTATGGTAGAGGGGAAAGCCTGCTACGGGAGAAGCAGAAGGCTGGGAGAGTTTGGCCATATGACCCTTGTTCCCGGCGGGCGGATCTGTTATTGCGGCAGGCAGGGATGTGTCAATGGCTACTGCTCTACCAAACTCCTCTCGGATCGGACCGGAGGGAATCTGGGCGAATTTTTTGAGGGCCTGAAAGCAGGGAGGGAAGATCTTAAAAAGGTGTGGGACGAGTACCTGGATCATCTGGCGCTGGCGATCCATAACCTGATTATGGCGTTTGACTATGATTTGATCATAGGCGGATATCTGGGACAGTACATTGATGATTACATGGAGGAGCTGGGAGAGAAGATCAGAAAGCTGGATCCCTATCTGAAAGATATGTCTTTTCTTAAGCCGGCAGTATATAAGTATGAGGCCTCGGCGGTGGGAGCAGCTCTGATTTTTATTGAGAAATTTGTTTCCAGGATCTGAAGAGATCCGCACGGATAAAAGAGGAATGACAGGAAAATCATGTTTTTGAAAGAGGAACTCTTTGGAAGATGTGGTTTTCTTTTTTTGCCTGTTCTCGGGCACCCTGTACAAAAATGCCGGCGGGAAATTGTGGAAAACTTCTAAAATCAAAAAAATACCAGGATGTATATTGACAAATATGACGATGGCTGTATAATAAAGATACATTTTAAAACAGATTTAAAAAGTATAAAACATAGAGAGGAAGACAAGCGTATGGCAATGATGAAGAGTGCGGTTTTTCATGGCAGGCATGAGATCCGGGTTGAGGAATGTCCGATTCCGCAGGTAGAACCGGATGAAGGGCTGATTAAAGTAATGGCCTGCGGCGTGTGTGGATCAGATCTTCACATTTATGAAGGAGATCAGGGTTCTACCCAGACAGTGCCCCCGCTGATTCAGGGTCATGAGTTTGCCGGGATCGTTGCAGAAACAGGAAGCGCCGTAACGAACTGCCGGGTGGGCGATCGGGTGTGTGCAGATCCGGCAGATAACTGCGGAGAATGTTATTACTGTGCATCCGGAATGATGAGTCACTGTGAACATATGAGGGCGATCGGCACGAATGTGAACGGAGGATTTTCTCAGTACTGCAAGGTGAAGAGCAGGCTGATCCATCATCTGGCAGATGACGTCACCTTTGTTGAAGGGGCTATGGCAGAGCCGCTGGCCTGCTGCATCAACGGGGCAGACAGAAGTGATATTAAAGTCGGAGATAATGTGGTAATCTACGGCGGAGGGATGATCGGACTTCTGATGCTGCAGCTGGCGCAGTTAAAAGGAGCCAGCAGGGTGATCCTGGTGGAGCCGGTGGAGAAAAAAAGAAAGACGGCAGAACAGCTGGGAGCGGCTTTCACCATTAATCCGATGGAACAGAAAGTAGAGCAGGCGCTGAAAGAGAAGGGCATTGATCATGTACAGGTAGTGATCGAGTGCTGCGGCCTTAAGAGCACGTCAGAAGAAGCATTTGACATTGTGGACAGGCAGGGGACGGTGATCCTTTTTGCAGTAACTGCAGTGGATGCGGCGGTGAATCTGAAGACCTATCAGCTGTTCCAGAAGGAGCTGACTGTGAAGGGATCCTTCTGCAGCCCGTATGATATGGGGCGTGCGGTGGAACTGATCAATGCACACCGGATTGATGTGACGACGATGCTGGGAGGAATGGAGCCGCTGGAAGGCCTGGTGGAGGTTTTGAGCGACCCGAAGAAACGGGCACTTGGAAAATTTGTGATTCTTCCCAACGGAGAACCGGACGAAAAATAGAATTTTGCAGCGAAACGCTGTGTAAAGAAAGAGGAGGAAATGAATATGAAGAAAAAAGTTTTGGCAATGGTGATGGCAGCGGCAATGGCATTTTCGATGGCAGCCTGCGGATCAGGAGAAAAAGACAAGGCGGCAGATGCGAAAGGTGAGAGCACAGAAGGAAAGGATGAAGCAGATAAGGGAGAGGCCAAAGACGGTTCTCTGAAAATCGGACTTTCCGTTCAGACGCTGGGCAATCAGGTATGGGCACAGCAGATGGATGCGATCCAGAAAGCAGCTGAAGAAGACGGACATGAAGCTACTGTAGTAGAGTGTAATGAGAATGCAAATACTCAGATCAATCAGATTGAAAACTTTATTACTTCCGGAAGTGACATTATTATTGTAAACCCGGTAGACCCGGATGCTCTTGAAGAAGTGTGCGGAAAAGCGCGGGATGCAGGAATTAAGGTGGTATCCTGGGATGAGGAGATGGAGAATACCGATATCAACTGGATCATCAAAAATTATGATCTGGGAGCGGTGATCGGAGAGCAGGCGGCTGAATTTATTAATGAAAACTTTGAAGATGGAAAATGTGAGGTGGCTGTGTTAGGCTATCCGCAGACTCCGATCCTGCTGGAGAGGGAAAACGGTATTCTGGATAAGCTGGAAGAACTGGCGCCCAATGCGGAAGTTGTGGCAAATCAGCCGGCGATCAATCCTACGGAGGGACTGGATGCTATGGAGACCATTCTGCAGGCTCATCCGGATGTGAAAGTGGTATGCTGTATCGGCGGCGGCGGAGCAGCCGGTGCAAACGAGGCATTCAAGGGACATTACGGATCTGAAGTTCCGGAAGATGTGGGAATCTTCTCCACAGACCTGACCGATGAGACTGTTGCATCTATGGAAAATGGAGAATTTAACCGTATGTGTGTTGCCATTACCGGAAATGCATATGTCTGCGGCGAGACCATTTATGATATTGCAGTAAGATATGCGCAGGGCGAAGAGATGGATCACAATGTATACAGAGATCTGATTCCGGTAACAACGGAGAATCTGGCTGAGATGGTTGCTGAGTAACAGCACATTCCCCGGGCGGAAGGAAAAGGTGCAAAGAGAAGGGGACTGTTGTGTCTGGCAGCAGTCCCCCGATCATTTCAAGAGGGTTTTGAGGCACCATTTCATCTTTCAGAGAAGGAAAGAAAGGGAAGCATATGAGTTCAGTTGACAATATTTTGGAATTAAAGCACATTTCTAAGTTTTACCCCGGCGTTACAGCCCTGGATGATGTGTCTCTTTCGGTGAGAAGAGGCGAGATCCATGCGCTGATCGGAGAAAACGGGGCGGGAAAATCAACATTGATCAAGACCTGCAGCGGTGCGATCGCACCATCGAAGGGAGAGATCGTGATCAATGGAAAGAGTTTTTCCAGCATGACCCCCACCGTTTCAGAACAGAACGGAATTGGGGTGATTTATCAGGAGTTTAATCTGGTTGGAGATCTGTCGGTAGCGGAAAATATTTTTCTGGGAAGAGCCATCCGGAAGGGGATTCTGGTAGATCAGAAAGCGATGAAACGGGAAGCAGGGAAGATCCTGGATTCGCTTCATATCGACATTGATCCGGGAATGCTGGTAAAGCATCTGAGCGTGGGTTATCAGCAGATGGTGGAGATCGCAAAGGCGATTTCTCAGAATGCGCAGGTTCTGATTATGGATGAACCTTCTGCGCCGCTTACCAATGCGGAAGTGGAAAGCATGTTTGCAATCGTAGATCTGCTGAAGGAGAAGGGAGTTACGATTATCTATATCTCCCATCGGCTGGAGGAGATTTTCCGGCTTTCAGACAGGATTACCGTCCTGAGAGATGGAAAATATGTGACTACGCTGGAGACAGCTGAAACGAATAAAGACGAACTGGTGCGGTATATGGTGGGAAGGGAATTAAAAGAAATCTATCCCGTCAGAAAGCCGGGCTGCATCAAAGAAGAAGTGGTGCTGGAAGCGGTGGATGTCTGCGGAAACGGGGACAAAGACATTTCGCTGAAAATACATAAAGGCGAAGTTCTGGGGCTGGGCGGCCTGGTGGGCGCAGGGCGGACAGAATTTGCCGAATTGGTTTTCGGTATGGAGAGAAAAACTTCCGGAAAGCTTATTTTTAAGGGAAAGGAGATTGCTCCGGCAAATCCCCGGGCCGCCATTGATATCGGGATCGGCCTGGTGCCCGAGGACCGGAAAGCCAAAGGAGCGCTTTTGGGTCTTAGCATTGAGAAAAACATCAATATGCCTGTTTATCCCCGTATTTCCAGGGGAAGCGTGATTGACCGCAAGGCGGAAAAAGAGACGGCGGCGAAGTATAAACAGGAGATTTCCATAAAAACGCCTTCTCTGGATCAGCTGGTGAAAAATTTAAGCGGCGGCAATCAGCAGAAAGTGATTTTGGCAAAATGGCTGGCGGCCGATGTGGATCTTCTGATTTTTGATGAGCCGACCAGAGGAATCGACGTGGGGGCGAAGCAGGAAATTTATACCCTGATCAATACGCTGGTGGAACAGGGCAAGGCAGTCCTGATGATTTCTTCTGAGATGGAGGAACTTATGGGAATGTCAGACCGGATCATGATCCTGGCGGAAGGCCGGGTGGCCGGTGAACTGAAGAAGGACGAGTTTAATCAGGAAACGATTATGCGCTACGCGTCCAGGGAAAGAGAGGATTGATTTTACTATGAAAAAAGCGATGGATGTATTAAAGAGCAGGGCAATTTATGTGTTCCTTCTTGTGATGATTATTTTCTTTACGGTCATGAATCCCAATTTCCTGACGGTGGACAATCTCTTAAATGTGGCGAAGCAGGTGTCGATCTTCGGAATTGCTTCTGTGGGAATGACTTATGTAATTCTGCTGGGCGGAATTGATCTGTCCACAGGTTCTCTGATTTCTTTTGTGAACATTATTACGGCATATTTTATGGTTAATATGGGGATGAACCCCTGGCTGGCAATCCTGCTGGCGCTTTTGATCAGCACGGCGATCGGCTTTTTAAATGGCTGGATCATTGCAGAGATCAAGATGCCTCCGCTGATCGTGACCTTTGCGGCACAGACGATTTTCGGAGGTCTGGCGTATATTATCTGTAACGGAAGACCGATTTCCAGATTTTCGGATTCCTTCCTGAAGATCGGACAGGGTTATCTGGGGCCGGTTCCGATCCCCATTATCATTATGATCGTATGTTTTGCCGTAGGCGGATTTATTCTGGTAAAAACGTATTTTGGGCGTTACTTCTATGCTCTTGGCGGAAATGAGGAGGCGGCAGAGCTCTCCGGTATCCGTGTAAAGAAGATTAAATATCTGGTGTATGCGCTGTCCGGTCTTTTTGCCGGTATTGCAGGAATCGTTATGCTGGCCCGTGCCAACACAGCACAGCCCAATGCCGGACTGGGATATGAGTTTGATGTAATCACTTGCGTTGTTTTAGGTGGTGTGAGTGTAAATGGAGGAAGCGGAAAGATTTCTAATGTTATCGCCGGCGTTTTGATTATCGGTGTTCTGAATAACGGAATGATTCTGATGGACATCAGTTCCTACATGCAGATGGTGGTAAAAGGAATCATCCTGCTTCTGGCGGTAGGTTCCGACTGCATCCAGCAGGCGAACCTTCTGAAGGCGAAAAAGGCTGCATAAGACAGAAATGCCGGGAGATTCCGGCGGACAGTAAAAAGACGATATGAGGTGAGAAAGATGGAAGGCAGTATGAAAGTGGCGGTTATGACAGATGTAGCGAAGGTGGAGCTGACTGAGCGTCCGATCCCGGTTCCCGGGGAGGATGAAGTTCTGGTCCGGGTGGAGTATGTGGGCGTATGCGGCTCTGATCTTCATTATTATGAGGCCGGCGGAATCGGTGCAAATATTGTAAAGCCGCCTTTTGTTCTGGGCCATGAGGCCGGCGGAACTGTAGTAGAGGTGGGAGCGAAGGTAAAACACCTCAAGGTGGGCGACCGGGTAGCGCTGGAGCCGGGAAAAACCTGCGGGCACTGTGAATTTTGCAGAACCGGAAAATATAATCTCTGCCCCGATGTGATTTTCTTTGCCACACCGCCGGTAGACGGAGTATTCCAGGAATATGTGGCGCATGAGGCAGATCTCTGCTTTAAAATCCCCGAGAATATGGATACCATGGAAGCTGCTCTGATCGAGCCTCTGGCTGTGGGCTTCCATGCAGCCCGCCAGGGAGGGGCGCAGACGGGACAGACTGCGGTTGTCACAGGAGCCGGCTGTATCGGCCTGGTAACTATGATGGCGTTAAAAGCGATGGGCGTGACCAGGATCATTGCGGTAGATGTGATGGAGAAACGTCTGGAGAAGGCGCTGGAACTGGCGGCCACAGATGTGGTAAATGGAAAAGAAAAAGATACGGTCGCCGAGATCCTGCGTCTCACAGACGGAAAGGGAGCCGATCTGGTGATTGAGACGGCAGGAACTGAGATTACAACCCGTCAGGCTATTCAGTTTACCAAACGCGGAGCTACCATTGTGCTGGTCGGTTATTCTGCTTCCGGGGAGATGACTCTGCCCATGAGCCTGGCGCTTGACAAAGAGCTGACTTTCAAAACCGTGTTCCGGTATCGTCATATTTACCCCATGGCGATTGAGGCAGTAGCTTCCGGAAGAGTCAATCTGAAAGGAATTGTTACCAATGTGTTCCCGCTGGATGATATTCAGAACGCCATGGATCAGAGCGTGAAGAATAAGGCGGATATTGTGAAATCTGTGATTAAAGTGATCTAAAGAAACAGAAAAACAGAAGAGAGCGGGTGCAAATGTCAGGATTTGCACCCGTTTGTTATATTCAGGAACCCCGCAATTCATACCCTTCGGGTGGACGCACTGCGTACGAAGTGGTATACTACGGATATACTTATACGGGAGGACAAGATAAAATGGATCACAAGAATGCACCGGTTCCGGGATTTGGACAGTTCCTGAAAGAGCTGTCTTCCGAAGAAATGAAAGAGGGATATGACAGACTTCAGAAACTGATGTCCTGCTATCGCTGTGCGATTCTGGAGGTGGAGACAAAATTCCGGGTGCTCAACGAACAGTTTTCCCTTCAGCACGAGAGAAATCCGATTGACAGTATTAAATCCCGCTTAAAATCAGCGGAAAGTATCCGGGAGAAGCTGCAGAGAAGAAATCTTCCGGTAACGATCAGCTCTATTGAAGAAAATTTGAACGATGTGGCGGGGATCCGGGTCATCTGTTCTTTTATTGATGATATTTATATGCTGGCGGACTGCCTGGTCCATCAGGATGATATCACTTTGCTGGAGGAGAAAGATTATATCAAGAAACCGAAGGAAAATGGTTACAGAAGCCTGCATCTGATCGTGGAGATCCCCATTTTCCTGCAGGATGAGAAGAAAAATATGAAGGTGGAGGTACAGCTGCGGACGATTGCCATGGAGTTCTGGGCAAATCTGGAACATCGGATGAGGTATAAGAAGAATCTTTCCGAAGAGCTGGCTCAGAAGACGTCCAGAGAGCTGAGCGAATGTGCGGAGGCCAGCGCAGCTCTTGATCTGAAGATGCAGAGAATACGTGACACGATCGAAGAGGAACGAGAATAGAGAAAGACGGGCCGGGACAGATGAGGGAAGAGGAAAGAAAAGAACAGAGGATAAGAAGGCAGAGAGCCAGAAGACGGAAGGTGATGCTCATCCGGATGGGGATTGCCGCCGCAGCTGTGGCAGTGATATGCGCCGGATGGAAGATTTTCACCAGTCAGTCGGAGAAGAGAAAGATCCGGGAAGAACAGCAGGAGCTGATGGAAGGTTATCAGAGCGGGGCGGAAGAAATCAACAGGTACTGTGAGGCTTATGTAAAGCAAAACGGATTTGCTGTTCCGGAAGGAAAGGAATCCTTTGCGGACTGGCTGGCGGATCAGTATGGGGATCCCTACCGAAAGGATATGACAGAGCGGCTGCAGGAGGGGCTGGAAGAGGAAGATTTCTATGAGGCGACCGGAGAATCTCTGATTGTTCTGGCTGACCGTTATCTGGGGCGGACAGATCAGGCGGAAAATCAGATCTATTACAGGGAAGGAGCGAAGGAGGGAAGGGCGGTTCTTTCTTTTGTCGGGGATCTGTGCCTGGCGGAAGAAGGCTTTGTGCTGGATCATTACAATGATTCTGAGGGCCTTTCTTCCCGTATTTCTCCCGAGATACTGGAGCGGACCAGGGCTGCGGACATTTTCTTTCTGAATCATGAATTCTGCATCAGCAGCAGGGGAGAGCCTCTGCAAGGGAAAAAGTATACCTTCCGGGCGAAGCCGGAGCGGACCGGGATCCTGGAAGAACTGGGAACAGATCTGGTTTCTCTGGCAAATAATCATGTGTATGATTACGGTCCGGAGGCGATGGAAGATACGGCAGATATTCTGGAAGCGGCAGAAATCCCCTATGTGGGAGGCGGCAGAAATTATGAGGAAGCGGTCCGCCCGGTTTATTATGTGGTAAATGGAATTAAGATCGGGTATGTGGCAGCTACCCGGGCAGAGAAAATCCGTTATACGCCGGAGGCGGAAGAGAACGCGCCGGGGGTGCTTCTGACTTATGATACAGAAGCATTTAATGAGGTGATCGGGCAGGCGGAGAAACAGTGTGATTATCTGGTAGCCTATGTACATTGGGGAACAGAGGACAGCGATCAGTATGAGACGTATCAGCAGGAAATGGCGCGGGAATTTTTTGCTTCTGGCGCGGATATTATTGTGGGCGGCCATCCCCATGTGCTGCAGGGGATTGAGTATATGGAGGAAGGACCGGTCGTGTACAGTCTGGGAGATTTCTGGTTTAACGATGAGACAAAGGATACGGGCGTGCTGGAAGTTGAAATTTCCATCGATGGGCTGGAAGAGATGCGTTTTCTTCCCTGCCGGCAGCAGGATTTTTCCACGCAGTATCTAAAGGATCCGGCGGAACAGCAAAAATTATACAGCCGTCTGGAAGGACTTTCGCCCAATATTGAGATTGATGAAACGGGTGTGATACAAAAGAGGGGCGGATGATCGGTCCGGCGGCAGAAAGACAGAAGGGCTTCAAATTTCCTGCGAAATTTGAAGCCCTTCTGCTGTCTACCTGAGGATTATCTTCCGTCGAAGGCTTTCCAGTACATCGCTTTGATTTCTTTCATCAGCGGGTAACGGGGATTGGCTCCGGTACACTGATCGTTGAAGGCATTTTCAACCATCTCATCCAGAGTAGCGGCAAAAGCTTCCTCGGTGATGTTGTAATCTTTGATATATTTTCGGATACCAACCTTTTCTTTCAGATCGGCGATAGCCTGAATGAAATTCTCAAATACTTCATCATCATCTTTTCCCTGAATACCGATGAAGCGGGCAACCTCACAGTAGCGCTCTTTGGCGTGAGGATACGGATACTGAGAGAAGGTTCCCATTTTTACCGGAGCGGGATCGGCATTATAGCGCATAACGTGCTCGATCAGCAGGGCGTTGGCGATGCCGTGGGGCAGATGATGGTAGGCCCCCAGTTTATGGGCCATGGAGTGGCAGACACCCAGGAAGGCGTTGGCAAAAGCCATACCTGCAATCGTGGAAGCATTTGCCATGTGCTCTCTGGCTTCCGGATCGTTGGGGCCGTTGTCGTAAGCACGGGGCAGATATTTGAAAATGTTTTTCACTGCCGTGAGCGCCAGGCCATCGGTGAAATCGGTGGCCATGATGGAGACATAGGCTTCCAGGGCATGGGTCAGGGCATCGATACCTGAGGCGCTGGTCAGGCCTTTCGGCTGGGTCATCATATAATCGGTGTCAATAATAGCCATGTTGGGCAGAAGTTCATAATCTGCAATCGGCCATTTTGTTCCGGTGTCCGCATCGGTGATGATGGCAAAAGGCGTTACTTCAGAACCGGTTCCGGAGGAAGTGGGGATAGCGACCATCATAGCTTTTTCTCCCATTTTGGGGAAGGTGTAGATACGTTTCCGGATATCCATGAAGTCCATGGCCAGGTCTTCAAATTTGCATTCCGGATGTTCATACATCAGCCACATGATCTTGGCAGCGTCCATAGCGGAACCGCCGCCCAGGGCGATGATCACGTCCGGCCCGAAGGCATTTAACAGTTCCAGTCCCTTGCGGGCACACTGCAGCGTAGGATCCGGTGTTACCTCGAAGAAGCAGGTGTAGGGGATTCCCATCTCATCCAGTTTGTCGGTGATGGGTTTGGTATGCCCGTTCTGATACAGGAAGGTATCGGTAACGATGAAGGCTTTCTTCTTATTATAGACAGTGTGAAGTTCATTTAAGGCTACCGGCAGACAGCCTTTTTTGAAATACACTTTCTGCGGGGTGCGGAACCAAAGCATATTTTCTCTCCTCTCTGCAACAGTCTTGATATTGATCAGATGTTTTACGCCTACGTTCTCGGAAACAGAGTTTCCTCCGTAGGAACCACAGCCCAGAGTGAGGGAGGGAGCCAGCTTGAAGTTGTAAAGATCGCCAATTCCGCCCTGGGAAGAAGGAGTATTCACAAGGATACGGCAGGTTTTCATTCGGTCTGCATGCCGAGCCATCTTCTCGGTCTGAGAGGGATGGATGTACAGGGAGGAGGTGTGTCCGTAGCCGCCGTCAGCAACCAGGGTCTCCGCTTTGCAGAGGGCGTCCTCGAAATCTTTTGCCTTATAGAGGGCCAGCACCGGGGAGAGTTTTTCGTGGGCGAAGGGCTCGGAAACATCCACAGACTCCACTTCACCGATCAGGATTTTCGTTTCTTCGGGAACCTGGATCCCTGCAATCCCTGCGATCACAGAGGCGGGCTGCCCTACGATTTTGGGATTTACCGTGCCGGCAGGAGTCAGGAGGATAGCGCGCACTGCATCCAGCTCATCTCTGGTCAGCACATGGCATCCGCGGGCAATAAATTCTTTCTTTACTTCGTCATAAATGTCGGCCAGAGCGGTTACAGACTGCTCGGATGCACAGATCATGCCGTTGTCAAAGGTTTTGGAATGAATGACAGAATAGACAGCGGTTTCAATATCACAGCTGCTGTCCATGATAACGGGGGTGTTTCCGGGGCCTACGCCGATCGCCGGTTTGCCGGAAGAGTAGGCAGCTTTTACCATGCCGGGGCCTCCGGTTGCCAGAATGACATCCACGGACTGCATCAGCTGATTGGACAGTTCCAGCGTGGGAGACTCGATCCAGGCGATGATCCCCTCGGGAGCGCCGGCTTTCACAGCGGCCTCGAGAACGATCTTAGCAGCGGCAATGGTACATCTGGCAGCCCTGGGATGGGGACTTATGATAATTGCGTTTCTTGTTTTCAGTGCCAGCAGCGTCTTATAAATTGCAGTGGACGTGGGATTTGTGGTGGGGATAACTGCCCCGATCACACCCATCGGTTCTGCCACTTTTTTAATCCCGTAGGAAGTATCTTCTTCGATCACGCCGCAGGTTTTGGTATACTTATAGTAATTGTAGGTATATTCTGCAGCGTAGTGATTTTTGATCACCTTGTCTTCCACAACGCCCATTCCGGTTTCCTCTACGGCCATTTTGGCCAGGGGGATACGGGCTTTGTTCGCAGCCATGGCGGCTTCAAAGAAGATCCGGTCTACCTGCTCCTGAGAATAGGAAGAAAATTTCCTCTGTGCTTCCCGCAGAGCCTGCAGCCTGGCTTCCAGAGCTTCAGCGGAATCGATTACTTCGGGTATCGTGGTTGTTTTTTTTGCCATAACTCAATCCTCCATAAAGAAAAGTGAATGAAAACCCCTGGAACGTTAAAAAATTAACGATTCATTTGCATTTAGTATACGCCTGCCGGAAGCTGTTGTCAACAGAAAATGTTAAAATTTTATCAAAACAAAAAAGGTCTGCTTTTTTTACTATTTGACAGGGGAATTTTACTGGATTACAATGGAATCAGTTTAAGAATAGTCATACAGACAGGAGAGTACAGAGGAATGCTTACATTAGAAAATATACAGTGGGAGCTCCCGGGGGGAGAACAGATTGTAAGAGGAATTGATCTGACCGTGGCCGCCGGGAAGCTGACTGTTATTACGGGACCAAACGGAGGAGGAAAAACCTCGCTGGCAAAGCTGATTGCAGGTCTGGAGAGACCGACAGGGGGAAGGATCCTTCTGGACGGAGAAGATATTACAGAGCTGACGATCACGGAGAGAGCAAGAAAGGGGATCGCCTATGCGTTTCAGCAGCCGGTGCGCTTCAAGGGTCTTACCGTGCGCGATCTGATCACGCTGGCAGCCGGAGGAGAACTGGAGGAGGAGACGGTCTGTCAGGTACTGGGACAGGTAGGGCTCTGTACCAGGGATTATATTGACCGGGAAGTAAATGCCAGCCTTTCCGGAGGAGAGATTAAACGGATTGAGATTGCTACCGTGCTGGCCCGGAAAGATCGGAGGCTGGCTGTGTTTGATGAGCCGGAGGCAGGGATTGATCTGTGGAGTTTTAACGGGCTGGTAGATGCGTTCAGCCAGCTGAAAGCAAAGCAGACCGAGTCGCTTCTCATTATTTCCCACCAGGAGCGCCTTCTGGAGATTGCAGATGAGATTGTGGTGGTTGCCGATGGAAAGATCCGGATGGCCGGACCGGGACAGGAGGTTCTTCCCCGGCTTCTGGAAGGGGAGAAGGCGAGCCGCTGTCCCTGGGGAAAGGAGGAAGGCAGATGAATAAGATTACAGAAGAACTCCTGAAGGTAGTTGCGGATTACGAAGGGAACTTCGACGGAGCTTATAATATAAGAGAGGACGGAGCCTGTGTGGGGCGCCAATCTTCTGCAAATGTCAAGATCGAGTCAAGGGCAGATGGAAAAGGACTGGAGATTCACGTAAAATCCGGCACAAAAGGGGAAAAAATCTATATTCCGGCCTGCGTGACGCACAGCAGCGTGCAGGATAAGGTATATAATGACTTTTTTATCGGAGAAAATGCAGACGTCACCATCATTGCCGGCTGTGGTGTTCACAGCGAGGGAAATGAGGAGGCGCATCACAATGGAATCCATCGGTTTGTTCTGGCAAAAGGCGCGCATGTCCTTTATAAGGAGAAGCATGTGGGAACCGGAAAGGGAACCGGGATCAGAAGGATTGATCCGGTGACGGAACTTCATCTGGATCAGGATGCGGTTCTTGAGATGGATACCACACAGATTGGCGGAGTGGATCGGACTGTGCGTAAAACGGTGGGAGATCTGGAGGCCCGCGCCCGTCTGATTATCCACGAGAGGATCATGACCAACGGGGAAGAGCAGGCGGAGACAGATTTTCAGGTAGACATAAATGGGGAAGACGCGGGAGTGGATCTGATCTCCAGATCCGTGGCGAAGGATCATTCTTACCAGTCCTATCATTCCAAGATCAACGGAAATGCCCGCTGCACCGGCCATACGGAGTGTGATGCGATTCTCGTGGGACACGGCCGGGTGAATGCGGCGCCGGAACTCTACGCGGGGGATCTGGATGCGGCGCTGATCCATGAGGCGGCGATCGGCAAGATTGCCGGGGAGCAGATTCTGAAACTTCAGACGCTGGGACTTACGGAGGCAGAGGCGGAGGAGAAGATCATCGCCGGCTTTTTGAAGGGATAAATAAAGAAAAGGGAAAGTAGAAGAAGATTATGTTTGTTGCAGAACGGCAGAATAAGATACTGGATATTATCAGCCGGGAAAAATCTGTGAAGGTCAGTGAACTGAGTGAACTTCTGGGGATTTCTGAGGTGACGGTGCGAAAGGATCTGGATGAGCTTCACCGGGAACGCAAGATTTTGAGAACCCATGGAGGGGCGATGATCTTCCAGCATGATAATTATCATCTTCCGATACAGGAAATTGTTATGCGGGAGGCGGAAGCCAAACAGAAAATAGCCCGGAAGGCGTATCAGTTTATCGGAGACAATGATGTAATCCTTCTGGATGATTCTACAACCGTGCAGGAACTGGCCAGACTCCTGGCAGCAGGTGATCAGTCAGATCTTACAGTAGTTACAGGGTCGCTTGCCGTGGCCAATATTCTGCTGGAGCGGCCGGATATACAGCTGGTTCTGCTGGGGGGCGCAGTGCAGAAGAGTACCAGGTGCGCGCTGGGGCCGCTGGCGGAGAGAATGCTCGCGGACATTTCTATTGATAAAGCGTTTATCGGAATTAACGGTATTCATTCAGAGATGGGTTACAGTACCAGTAATTTTCAGGAAATGAGCATGAAAAAGGCGATTCAGGCCGCTTCCCGTCTTTGCTTTATCCTGGCGGATCATACCAAGTTCGGACAAAAAAGCTTTTTAAAGGTGGATGATCTGAACGGGAATGTGAATTATCTGATCACAGATCGCCGGGTGAGAAGTTTTGATTATGCAGAACTGGAAAAATACACCAGTCTTGAAGTGGCAGAAGACGAAAAACAGGGAGAAATAACAAGTCCCTCATAAGGTAAAGTAGAAAAAGATACGAAAATCTGACGGTAAAAGAAGGATTTTTCGTATCTTTTTTATTTGTAATTGACAAATGGAAAATGATGTGATATAACAAGAGAAAGAAACAAAACGAAAGTAAAAGAAATTAAAAAGAACAAAACAAAAGGAGGAAAAGTGATGAAAAGAAAAGTAATGGCAATGGTAATGGCAGCGGCGATGGCGATGTCTATGGCAGCCTGCGGCGGAGACGACAAGAAAGAGGACACCGGGAAAACAGAAAACACAGCCGAGCCGGAGAAGGAGGAAGGAAAGGAAGATGCTTCCGGTGAAGAATATGTGATCGGTTATGCGCCTGCAACGTTGAACAATGCTTTCTGGCTGGCGGTAAAGGACGGTGTGGAGCAGGCAATTGAGGAGAGCGGAGCAAATGTGAAGCTGGTAGATATTGACGCCAATGGAGATCAGTCTGTTATGAATGACGGAATCAGCAACCTGATCAGTTCCGGAATTGATGCCCTTCTCTGTGCACCGGCAGATTCTACAGCGGTGGCTTCCGCACTGACAGAATTAAAAGATGCGGGTGTTCCTGTGATTAACTTTGACACTCCGGTAGAGGATCCCAACATGGTAGAGACGATCATTGCCTCTGATAATACCAATGCCGGATATGTGGTAGGAAAAGATGTGGGAGAGAAGATTGAGGATGGGGCGAAGATTCTGGTGCTTCATTCCCCCAGAGCCAGTGCCTGTGTACAGAGATATGACGGATTTATCAAAGCCCTGGATGAGAGCGGAAAGAAATATGAGATTGTCAATGTGCTGGATGGAGAAGGAGATCAGGAGACGTCTCTCGGTCTGGTATCGGATGCGCTGGTAGCCGATCCGGATCTGTCAGTCATCTTTGCGGTAAACGATCCTTCGGCAATGGGCGCTGTAAATGCGATACAGCAGGCAAATGTAGCGCTGGAAAATGAGATCATGGTTTATGGGGTGGATGGAAATCCTGATGCAAAGAAAATGATTAAGGCAGGAACAATGGAAGGAACCGGATCCCAGTCGCCGGAAACGCTGGGGTATGAGTCTATGATGAGTGCGCTGGATGTGCTGGCAGGCAAAGAGATTGAGAAAGAAATCGTAGTAGATACGTTTCTGATCACTGCGGATAATGTAGAAGAATACGGCACCGACGGATGGCAGTAGTCCAGAAGGCAGGCGTCTGGGAAATCAGCAGAAAGCAGGTGCAAATTTTTGAGAAAGAATTTGCACCTGCTGCAATTTGGAGAAGAGAGGTGAAAGGATGCCGAAAGTCATAGCAAAGATGCAGGGGATTTCAAAGAGTTTTCCCGGGGTAAAGGCGCTGGATCGTGCGGAACTTACCCTCTATGAGGGGGAGGTTCTGGGGCTTCTGGGTGAAAATGGGGCGGGGAAATCCACGCTTATGAATGTACTGGGCGGTATTTACAGGCCGGATGAGGGAACGATTTCCATAGATGGAAAGGAGGCTGTCATCCACAGTGTTCAGGACGCCCAGAAACTGGGGATCGCTTTTATCCATCAGGAGATCGCCCTGGTTCCTTATCTTTCAATAGCTGAAAATATCTTTCTGGGCAGGGAGAGAAAGACAGCCGGCATGGTGGATAAAAGAAAAATGTATGCGGAGGCGCGTCAGTGGCTGGAAGTGGTGGGGCTGGATGTGAATCCGGCTACTATGGTCTGCCGCCTGTCCATTGGAAAGCAGCAGATGGTGGAAATTGCAAAAGCCTGCTCCCTTAATATGAAACTTTTGATTATGGATGAACCCACATCCTCGCTTTCTGAGAGGGAGGTAGAGTCGCTGTTTCAGATGATCCGGAGACTTCAGGAAAAGGGGATTGGAATTATTTATATTTCCCATAAGCTGTCTGAGATCTTTGCGATCACCGATCGGGTTTGTGTGATGAGAGATGGAAGTTACGTGGGAACGATCATTACAAAAGAGAGTACGGAAGGAGACCTGGTTTCCATGATGGTAGGCCGGGAACTGAATCATTATTATGTACGGACTTTCAACAAACCGGGGGAAGAAATCCTGAGAGTGGAGCATATCAATTCCGGCGGGCGGCTGAAAGACTGCAGTTTTTCGGTGAGAAAAGGGGAAATTCTGGGATTTTACGGACTGGTGGGAGCCGGGCGTTCCGAGCTTCTGAAAGCGGTTATGGGACTTTATCCCAAGGATTCGGGGAAGGTATATCTGAAAGGAGAAGAGATCTCCAGAATGTCCACGCTCAAAATTCAGGAGAGGGGGATGGCTCTTGTTCCGGAGAACAGAAAATTGGAAGGCCTGATCCTGAAGAATTCCATTGCCTTTAATATGAGTATATCCGTCCTGCCCCGTTTTATCCGCCATCTTCATGTGGATTATAAGAAGGAAAAGGAGATTGTAGATGGAGGAATCGCTTCCCTGGCGATCAAGACGCCTTCCCGGGACCAGAGGGCGGTGAATCTTTCCGGGGGAAATCAGCAGAAAGTAGTTCTGGCCAAATGGCTGGCGGCTGACCCGCAGGTACTGATTCTGGACGAACCGACCCGGGGGGTAGATGTGGGGGCAAAAGCGGAGATTTATAAGATTATCAATGAACTGGCGGCCAGGGGAATCGCTGTCATTATGATTTCATCAGAGATGCCGGAGATTGTAAATATGTGTGACCGGATGCTGGTGATGAGTGAGGGAAGGATAAGGGGCGCGCTTGACCGGTCTGAGTTTGAACAGACGAAGATCCTGCATTACGCCATCGCGGAGGAGGTTTAGACATGAATGAGAGGCTGAGTAAATATGAAGATCATGTGATATTGGGACCGGTGGTGCGGTATCTGAAAGCGAACATGGGGATTTTGGCTGCTTTTTTGGTGCTTTGCGCGGTTTTGTCTGTGGTGGCAGATAATTTTGCCACGGTCAATAACTGGCTTACGATCATGAGAACAGTATCTACCACGGGATTTCTGGCAATTGGAGTGATGCTGGCCATTATGCTGGGAGGAATTGATCTGGTGGGAGGCGCCATGATCGCCTGCAGCGGCTGCCTTACGGTTGTCTGTATGGAGCGCTGGGGGCTTCCCATGGGGGCGGCGATCGCCCTGGGTCTGCTGGTGGGGATCGCGGTCGGATTTTTTAATGGAGTTGTGATTGCTTATACAGGTATCCACCCTTTTGTGGTGACACTGGCAACCCAGAGTATCTTGCGGGGAGCGGCTTATCTGATCGCAGACGGCCAGCCGGTACCCCTTTATGCAAATACAGATTATCCAAAGATTGGAACGGGAATGCTGGGGATTATTCCGTATCCGATTATTTATATGCTGATCTTTTTCTTTCTGCAGTACCTGCTTCTGAATAAGACAAAAGCGGGAAGGTATATCTATGCAGTGGGGGGAAATGCCACGGCGGCGCAGTTTTCCGGAATTAATATTAAAAGAGTAAAGATTATGGTCTGGACGATCAGCGGGTTCCTGGCTTCTTTTGCGGGCATTGTCCTGTCTGCCAGACTGGCTTCCGGTCAGCCCAGCACTTCTGTGGGGGCGGAGACGGATGCGATTGCAGCCTGTGTGCTGGGAGGAACCAGCATGTACGGCGGTGTTGGATGCACAGGGGGCGTTCTGATCGGTGTTCTGGTGATCGGCGTGATCAGCAACGGACTGACACTTCTTCATGTGAATTCCAACTGGCAGTATGTGGCAAAGGGAATCATTATTCTGCTGGCTGTTTATGTGGATATGATCCGCCAGAACAAACAGCAGTCCAGAAGTGAGTAGCTGTAGAGAAACAGCAGGAGGGAAAAAGAATGTTAGTTAATATGAAAGAAATGCTGCAGGATGCAGAAAAACACAATTATGCCATTGGTTCTCTGAACACCCCCAATCTTGAAACACTCCGGGCGGTGATCGCAGTGGCAGAGGAACTGGGCTGTCCTGTTATTATTAATCATGCTCAGGGACATGAGCCGGTGGTTGCCATGGAGGTGATCGCGCCTCTGATGAAAATGTATGCGGAGCAGGCCAGGGTTCCGGTAGCTATGCACATCGATCACGGTCTGGATCTGAACTTTTGCATGAAGGCAGTGCGGGCCGGATTTACTTCGATCATGTGTGACAAGTCGGAATATCCGCTGGAGGAAAATATTGCGCTGACCCGTCAGTTTGTGGAACTGGTATCGCCCCTCGGGATTACGGTAGAGGCAGAGCTGGGAGCCATGCCCAACAATATGCCCTGTGAGGTTCCGGGGCAGGAGCAGTCAGATCTGAGTGACCTGTCGGTTTATTTTACAAAGGTGGATGAGGCAAAACAGTTTGCGGAAGAAACAGGCGTGGACGTACTGGCAGTCTCGGTGGGGACGGTTCATGGATTATACAAGGCGAAGTCAGATCTTGATATTGCCCGGATCGAGGCGATCCGAAAGGAGCTGGAGGGAACAGGAACGTATCTGGGGATGCATGGCTGTTCCGGGACAGAGCCGGATCAGGTAGTGGCAGCGGTAAATGCGGGGATCCGGAAAATTAATTATTTTACTGCCATGGATACGGGGGTCACACCGGCGATCCAGAAGATGATCGATGATTATGCAGGACGGCCGCTGAACTATTCTCTGATGGTCAACACAGCCATGGAAGAGCTGAAAAAGGGAGCAAAAAAAGCTCTGGAACTTTTTATGACCTGTAAAAAGTAAAAAGGCGGGAGGACGCGGGATGTACATAGGATTGGATGTGGGAACCTCCGGGACAAAAGCGGCTCTGATTGACCGGGAGGGCCGGGTAATATCTTCCTGCCAGGTGAGCTACAATTACAGCGACACGAGGGATGGAAGACGGGTGCTGGACGGGGAAGAGATCTGGAGGGCAGTCAAAATCTGTCTGGGAACCGCAGGGGCAGGCCGGCAGATACGGACGATTACGGTCGCCTCTCTGGGGGAAGCTGTTCTTCCGGTGGACCGGGAGGGAAGACCGCTGTACGGCTGTATTACCGGTACGGATCTGCGCGGCAGCGAGGAACTGGAAGAACTGGAGGCGTCTCTGGGAAGAAAAATGCTGACAGAAATTACGGGATTGAATTCCAGTTCTATGTACTCTGCGCTTAAGATTCTCTGGCTTCGGAAACATTGTCCCGGGATTTATGAAAAAGCCTGGAAATTCCTTACCGTTCAGGATTATGTAATCTATCGTCTCTGCGGCAGTCCGGTCTGCGATTATGGGATCGCTTCCCGTACGCTTCTCTTTGACGCGGATAAAAAGGCATGGTCAGAACAAATTTTAAGGAGTTCTCAAATTTCCAGAGAAAAATTGTCCTGTCCGGTTCCGGCGGGGACAGCTGCGGGAAAACTGAACCCATCTCTGGCGGAAGAATTAAATTTTATGCCGGACGTGCAGGTGGTTGTGGGCAGTCATGATCACATCTGTAATGCGCTGGGCTGCGGGGTATACCGGGAGGGGGAGTGTTCCAATGCCATGGGAACTACAGAAGGGATTACGGCAGTCTTAAAGAGAGAACAGCTGCCGGCTTCCCGGGCCGCAAAATATCAGATGGCCTGCGAACCGTTTGTTTTGCCCGGGCTGTGTAATACAGTAGCCTGGAACAATGCATCCGGAGTTTTGCTGCGCTGGTTCGTGCAGGAATTTGTGCGGGAGGGAGAGCAGAGAGATCAGAACAGAATATTTGAACAGATGAACAGTCAGAT
>OLQH01000966.1_pt1 | contig 26441 bp, 21 predicted proteins | sample 1672671 | NCBI WGS metagenome assembly OLQH01 (sample SAMEA3136712, study PRJEB25190) | human gut metagenome
CACCGCTCAGAACCTTCATGAGCGTGGATTTTCCTGCCCCGTTCTCGCCCACAAGAGCATGGATAGTTTTTTCCCGGACTTTGATATTTACATTATCCAACGCGCGGACACCCGGAAATTCCTTTACTATATTCTGCATTTCCAATAATACCTTTGTCATGCCTGCCTCCCGTGTTCTCCTGTATATGGAAAGGCGGTACTTCTATGCACCGCCCTTCTATGCTTACTTTAATTCAGCTTCTGTATAATAACCGGAATCGACCAGTTTTTCCTGATAATTATCCTTTGTTACTACAATCGGCTCCAGGGCATAGGCAGGAACTACTTTTGCCCCGTTATTGTAAGTAGTAGTATCGTTGTACTCAGGCTCTTCTCCGTTCATAAAGGCCTGAGCCATAGATGCTACCTGCTTGGCCAGCGCTCTTGTATCCTTGAAAACTGACATAGACTGTTCCCCGGCAATGATAGCCTTCACATTTGCTGTATCGCAGTCCTGTCCGGTAATCACAGGAAATGGAAGATCCCCTGAGCCATATCCGGCCGATTTTAATGCAGATTCAGCACCCAGTGCAGTAGAGTCATTGGAGCAGAGCACCGCATCTAGTTTCTCTGCTGTGTAATATGCAGTCAGAATATTATCCATTCTGGCCTGGGCTACATCGGTCTGCCATGCATCCGTTGCGCACTGTTCTCTCGTGGTCTGCCCGGATCTTACAACCAGCTTGCCGCTGTCTATGTATGGCTGAAGGATCTCCATTGCCCCGCCCAAAAAGTAAGATGCATTGTCGTCATCCAGGGAACCTGCAACAATTTCCAGATTAAATGGCCCATCTGCATGCTCCAGATCCAAAGCATCTGCGATATACTGTCCCTGAAGAGCTCCGACCTTATTGTTGTCAAAGGTTCCCACGCAGTCTACATTCTCTGTCTCTGTAATAAAACGGTCATGGGCAATCACTTTAATGCCCGCATCATGCGCTTCTGCTAATACCGCCGATAGAGCGCTGCCGTCTACCGGTGCAATTATGAGCACCTTCGCTCCTTTTGTGATCATATTCTCAATCTGGGAAACCTGCTGCTGTACTTCGTTGTCTGCATACTGAAGATCTACCTCATATCCCATTTCCGTAAGAAATTTGTTCAGATTCTCTCCATCCTGATTCCAGCGCTGCAGAGACTGTGTAGGCATGGAGACGCCGACCATCCCCCCTTCGCTTTTTTCCCCTGTGGATTCGCCGTCCGCCTCCTTCGTGTCTGAAGCGGACGTGCTTGTCTCCTCTTTGGTGTCCCCGCATCCTGCAAACATAGACAGGCACAGCACAGATGCTGCTAAAACTGCTGCTAACTTTTTCATGTTGTTTCTCCTTTCCCTTTGCAATCATAGTTTTGTCTTTCATGAAACGTTTCATGATTTATTATAAATATAGCACTGATTATTTTATCTGACAAGCTATTTTTACAACTTTGTTTGATTATTTCAAAAACAAAGGGCAGCTATTGGCAAATCTGCACAATAACTGCCCTGTTTCCTCTGTATTTGGTTTACCTTTGAAGAAGCAATTGTGCTTCATCCGAAGCGGCTTTCAGTTCTTCTTCCCCCTCAAGGATCTCTATGGAAAACTGAATCTTCTCTTTTTCAAAGGGCTGCATGGTATGTAGGTGCTCTCCCTCCCGGGACCTTCCATATACCCCGGAATTGGTTGGTTCCAGCCCCATCACATAGTCCCCTGAGGCAAGGGATTTCCACTGTACAAAGTAGGGAAGGTACTTCCTGGAAAAACGGATCCTTAAGCCCAGCTGCAGCCTTTCATTGATAAGGCAGGCAAAGGTATTTCCCTCCCTGTCCTCCGCCAATTCATGCAGATACACCCGCTCCGGCTCATTATCTGCAGGCGCCTCCATCTGGTCCCAGAGTTCCTGTTGTTTCATGGCTGCCTCATCTCTTGGGGTGACCTTTTTCGTGGGAAGTATCACCCTTGCCCCCTCATCCAGGAACGGATAACCCATGTTAAAGTGATACAGAACCATCATAGGTTCCTCCCGATACGCCAGATTCTCAATCTCGTCGGTAATCAAAATCTTCCTCTCCCCATATACAGTTTCAATTCTCCGGCTAAGGCACATATGATTGCCGAAGAGCTTTCCCTCCCGCATCTGTCCGCTAACAGCTATCCGGTACTTTCCCTCTTCCCACCCGGCGCTTGCGCACAGCTGTTCTCCGGGGGCCGAGCGGACTCTTCCGTGCATGGGATAATAGGCCTCCCCCTCTCTGCAGGCAAGACAGGTATTCTCCAGCCCGCAGGTAAACAAAAGGCCTCCCATAATGTTTGATGTTCCCTCTTCCCCGTGGGTATCATAGTCCATTCTCCCTATAAGACCCGACTTTGCAAGAAACGAAAGATTGATCCCCTTGTAGGATAATTCGCTGATATCCAGGCACTTGTCTCCCATTACCTGAAAACGGAGGGGACCGTTCTTAATGTCATACCCCTGCATTCCTCTGGCTCTCCCCTCCTGAAATTCTATCTTTCGCACTGCCGCTGTCTGTTGGATATTTCCCACCTTTTTTAGGATCTCATACTGCTCCTTCATCTTATCTACCTCCATATATCGTTTCATGCACTGATACTACCATTTATCATTTTGAATTTCAACTGCATAAATTTAAACAAATCACTTATTTACAAATAGTATTGAAAACTATATAATAGAGAGCAGAGGTGATGAAATGACAATTAATACAGAAGATATGTTAAACAGCATACTGGCCAGTATCTCCCGGATTGACTATATTAAACCGGAAGATATCCCCGGCATTGATTTATATATGGATCAGGTAACTACATTCATGGAAAAGAATCTGCAATCCTCCAAGCGCTATCCTGAAGATAAGATTCTAACCAAAACTATGATTAATAATTATGCCAAGAATAACCTGCTTCCGCCCCCGGTAAAGAAAAAGTACTCCAAGGAACACATGTTTCTTTTGATTTTTATCTATTATTTTAAAAATATACTTTCGATCAATGATATTCAGACACTGCTCCAGCCCATTACCGGCAAATATTTTGATACCGACGAAGACTTTGACCTGACTGCCATCTACAACGAGATCGTAAAGCTGGAGATGGATCAGATTGTGCCCCTGAAGAAGGATATTACCCGCAGGTTTAACCTGGCAAAGGATTCCTTTTCCCAGTGCCCTGAGGATGAGCAGCCCTTTCTTCAGCTGTTTTCTTTTATCAGTCTTCTCAGCTTTGACGTATACGTGAAAAAGCAGCTGATTGAAAAATTAATTGATGAACTGCCCCGAGAAAATAGCAAAGGCAGAGGAAAAGAACCAAAAGAATAGAGATGTGATACGGCCTCAGTAAGAGAGGACAGGGAAGATTTCCAAGGAATCTGCCCTGTCCTCTCTTACTTTTGCCTTTCTGGAAAAAACGCTTGACAAAACAATATGGGTATACTATCATGGCTTTATGAAACGATTCATGAAATACATAGCATTGTGTTTTCACTAAAACACAGAGAAAAATGAATGAAAGAGAGAGGCAAGAATTATGACGGGAAAGGAAAAATTAAAGCTGGCAGTCAACCACGAGGAAGGCCCGCTCCTCCTTGATATCGGCGGAATGCCTACCACTGGGATTCACTGCATTGTTCTGGAGCAGGTCCGGGAGTATCTGGGACTGGAGAAGCGTCCCATTAAGATATTAGAGCCGGTGCAGATGCTGGGAATTCTGGACGAGGATATCAGAGAAGCCCTGGGAATTCAGACACAGCCATGCTGGGGAGCCGGCAGTATGCTGGGATTCCCGGTAAAAGACGACTATAAGGAGTGGAGAACTCCATGGGGACAGGATGTCCTTGTACCCAAGGATTTTGTCACGACTACGGATGCCAAAGGAGATACTCTCATATATGCCTGGGGGGATACCCGTTACGAAGCAGCGGGACGCATGCCCAGAACAGGGGTTTTCTTTGACAATACAGAACGTACCCCTGTGTTTGATGAGGACGATTACCGCCTTGAGGACAATTTGGAAGAATTCGGACCCATCTCACAGGAGGATCTGGACTGGCTGGCCCTCCAGCGTTCCAGGTATGAAGCTTCTTCCGACGTAATTATGGGCAATCTTGGGGGCACTGCTTTCGGCGATATTGCCCTGGTCCCAGGACCCATGCTCAGGGAACCAAAAGGGATCCGGGATATTACAGAGTGGTACGTATCCATTGCATCAAGGCAGGAAATTCTCCATGAAATCTTTGAGTACCAGGCACGCTGTGCGATCGAAAATCTGGAAAAAATGCATAAGGCCCTGGGAGAAACCATCCAGGTCGCTTATATCTGCGGCACTGACTTCGGGACCCAAAAAGGCCCTTTCTGCAGCAATGCCACCTTCAATGAAATGTATAAGCCGTATTATCAGAAGGTCAACCGTTGGATCCATGAGCATACCTCCTGGAAGACCTTTAAGCACTGCTGCGGAAGCATCAAGGATCTGATTCCAGAACTCATCGACGCAGGCTTTGACTGCCTGAACCCTGTACAGTGGACCGCTGAGAACATGGACCCAAAGGAAATCAAAAAGCTCTACGGAGACAGAATCGTATACTGGGGGGGAGGTATTAACACCCAGAGAACCCTCCCAATGGGCACCTATCAGCAGGTATTTGACGAAGCCCTGGAGTGCTGCCGAATCTTCGGCAAAGGGGGCGGATTTGTATTTAACACTATCCACAATATAGTTCCCGGAGTTCCCCCGGAAAATGTGGTGGCTCTGGCCGATGCAGTGAAAAAGTACAATCAGGGATAAAAAGGGTTATCCCTAATCTTAAGTAATAAAAAATGCTGTCCGCGGCCAATACATCGGCTGCGGACAGCATTTTGTCTGTTATGATCACATTTTTATCAGGCCAGATAGCGCACCATCTGAATCAGCTTGGAAGTAATCCAGAACAGACGAGCCTTTCCCGTAGAGAGTTCTTTTTGGCTGATCCCTTCTTTCTCAGCATATGTGTCTGGTCCGGTAACCTCCAGAGACTCCGCCTGCAGCTTATCCATCTTTTCCTCCAGCAGAGAATTGAACTCTTCTCCGTAGAGCACCAGCATAGTCTCGGTATCCACATAGGTACTTCTCATATCAAAGTTATAAGACCCAACCACAGAAAGATCGCCGTCTATGAGTATGGATTTGCCGTGGCAGGAGTGCTCCCCAAAATACTCATGCACCCTTACCCCCGTGTCCAGTACCTTTCCCTTATTATGGGTATAGTCCGAGGAGGCCATAAAATTATCGCCGACTGCTGTGGAATTAATGAGCATGTCTGTCTTTTCCACAGTTTTTGCAAGCTGTTCCATTCCCTCATACATATCCTGAGAAAATACTGCATAAGGCGTCTGAATAACTACCCTGCTGTCAGCCTCCAGCATCAGCTGCTGCAAGGTATACCATACCCATGGTTCCTTTGGTCCTATATTCGTGGGGTTTGTCACAAAGGTCGCTTTTTTCACGGGCACAAGTTCTTTCGTCCAGTCGATGTCTGTCTCGGTCCCACGTGTTCCAGACAATTTTTCATAGCGACGGGAAAGTTTTTTTATTTCTTTGGCCGTCTCCTCATCTTCCCGGGACCTCCCCTCGAATACCGGTCTTGTACATTCCTGACTCCAAATCTTCTGAAAATACTCTCTCACTTCCAGAATTACGTTTTCTGAGGAGGTCTCCCCCTCTATCTCCTGATGATACAAGAGAACTTCTCTGTCATATCCCTTGTTCTTTTGGGGATAATCTCCTATAAAATAATCGAACATATTTCTGCCGCCCATAAGAAGCAGCTTGTTGTCAATCAATACATATTTATCATGCATTCTTCCGTTGATTGTCCACGGCTTCAAAAGATTAGGCTTATTATAGTACCGGATCTCCAGATTAGGGTGGCTCCCCGCAGCCTGAAAAATGTCCTCTCCATCCATATGAAGCATTCCGTACAGACCGTCTACAATTACCTGAACTTTTACCCCCCGATCCGCCGCCGCCAACAGGGAGGCAAAGATATCCGATGTGCTTTTTCCCGGACGGATATCAAAGGTAGAGATCACAATGCTTTCCTCTGCCTCTTCAAACATGGCCAGGCGTACGTCCAGTGCCTCTTCATTTGTCTCGGCAATCTGTGCCCAGTCACTGCCTGAGGATGCCTGTGTAAAGGACTCTGTATTCAATTTTTCAGAATACGCCTTCTTTACTTTTTTTGTATGTATAAATGGAATACAAGCCCCTACAATCTCATACAGCAGTACAATCAGCAAAAGAATCAGCAGTATTTTTAATTTCTTTCTCAATTCTGACTCCCGCCTTCCCTGTTCATCTTGCCAAATACGGGAATATACAGAAGAAATGACAGCAGCATCAGCGCACCGCTGATTCCGATAAGGATATTTGCCCCCGTCATTGGAATATTGGGGATCAGTATCAACAAAAACATGACCAGATACAGCACGGCTGTGCACACCTTACCAAACCACATTGCCCCGTTTAGCATCCTGCCCTTTCTTAACATCAGGATTCCCATAATCCCCATAAATCCCTCTTTTATTACAAAGAGGACTGCCAGTACTGTCATCAGGGGAAACCGGAAAGAGAGGGATAGAACAATGGCTCCCTGGGTTAACTTGTCCGCTATGGGGTCCACTGCCTTTCCCAGTTTAGTTACCATATGAAACTTTCTCGCCACAAATCCATCTAAAAAGTCAGTAATCCCTGAGATTCCTATAATCACCGCGGCTATGCGGTAATCTCCTATAGAATCTGCGGTCAGATATCTCCAGACAATGACAGGGATCAGCAGTATCCTGAAATAACCCATCAGATTTGGAATAGAAACGATTTGTTTTTTCAGCGGCAGTTCTTCCGTCATATTAACGCCCTCTTTCTCTATGACATTTCCTGAATCATCTGCTGTTTCATCTCCAGCACATAACCGGAAAGCTCTGTAATTCTCTCATCCGTCATTCGGTTCACCGGAGCCGAGATACTAAAAGCATACTTTGCCTTGCCTTTAAAGTCAGTTAGACAGGCAGCAATACAGCGCACTCCCTCTTCATTTTCCTCATTATCCAGGGCATAGCCTCTTTTTCTTATGTCTTCCAGATCTTGCAGAAAGCTGCTGTAATCTATAATGGTATGAGGAGTGAGCCTGTGAATATCACTGGCCTCCCACAACTTTTTAACAGCCTCCGGCTTCATGGTTGCCAGCATGGCCTTGCCTACGCCGGAGCAGTAGAGAGGGATACGGCTGCCCACCTTTGACACCATCCGCACAGAGTTCTGGTGAGATTCTACTTTATCAATGTACACCGCCTCTGTCCCGTCTATCTGAACAAAATGTACGGTCTCACCGGTCTGCTGCATCAGTCGCTTAAGATGTGGTCGGGCAATTTCCAGCACATCTACCTTGTTCAGGACCTTATTGGATATTTCCAGAATTTTAAAGGTAAGACTGTATTTTCCTGTCTCCTGATCCTGCCGGGCATAGCCCATATAGATCAGTGAGTTTAAGAGCCTGTGTACCGTACTTTTATGAAGGTTTAGCCTGTTGCTTAAGTCAATCAGCCCAGCCGGCCCTGTCTCTGCCAATGTCTCCATCACCAAAAACAGCCGGTCCGCTACCTGGATGGGATTCTTTTCTTCTGCCATATTTTATCTCCTGATTCCGCAGCTTATCTATGCATCTTTATGTGTTTCCTTAGATTGAAACATATTGTAACACGTTATGATTAGAATGTAAATATTTCCCCCATCCGCTTGACATTCCTTCCTTGTGTAGTATAATTCTACTATAAATACTATATCGTGGAACTTAGTTTTATATTATGAAACAAAGGAGAAAAAAATGCACAACGTTTTAGAGCAAATTCAAAAAATTGGTATTGTTCCTGTAGTGGTTCTGAAAGACGCTAAAGACGCCCTTCCTCTGGCAAAGGCCCTCTGCGAAGGAGGCCTGCCCTGTGCCGAAGTCACCTTCCGCACGGATGCTGCCGAAGAATCCATCCGGATTATGGCGAACGCTTTCCCGGAAATGCTGATCGGCGCTGGCACTGTACTGACAACTGAGCAGGTGGATCGTGCAGTGGCGGCAGGCGCCCGTTTTATCGTCAGCCCCGGCCTGAATCCCGACATTGTCAGATACTGTAAGAAGAAAGGGGTTCCCATCACCCCCGGCACTTCTTCACCCAGCGATGTGGAACAGGCCCTCTCACTTGGCCTTGATGTAGTAAAATTTTTCCCCGCCGAGGCATGCGGGGGACTGAATATGATTAAAGCCATGGCTGCCCCTTATACGAATATGATGTTCATGCCAACAGGCGGGATCAGCGCACAGAATCTGAATAGCTACCTGGCATTTCCCAAGATTCTGGCATGCGGCGGAAGCTGGATGGTAAAGGGGGATTTGATCGACGCCGGAGACTTTGACACCATCCGCCGTCTTACCCGGGAAGCGGTAGAGACTATGCTGGGCTTTGAATTAAAACATGTAGGCATCAACTGTCAGAATGAGGAGGAGGCTGATCTCACGGCATCTTCTTTTGAAAAGTTATTTGGTTTTGCCAAAAAGACCGGCAACAGCTCTGTCTTCGCGGGCACTGCTGTGGAAGCTATGAAGAGCCCTTATCTGGGCGCCAACGGCCATATTGCCATTGGTACCAATTCTGTGGCCAGGGCTGTGCATTATCTGGAATCCCAGGGATTTACTTTTAATATGGATTCCGCCAAATATAAAGGGGATTGCATAAATGCCATATACCTGAACGGGGAAATCGGCGGATTTGCCGTTCATTTGGTACAGAAATAGCCGCTGTCCCTGCCAATCATAGAGGGATTGCACCCATGACTTTTGTCTAGGGTGCAATCTCTTTTTCTTTCTTCCTCCCCATTAAGATGCTGTTAAAATAGCGAAATAAGACTAAGCAGAAATGAAAATATATGATATGTTAAAAAACGTACCACATAAGAACAAGATCAAGGGAGGAATATTTGTGACAATATCACTGAGTGAGTTTTTTAGCTTTCTGGCAGAAAGTCCAGTGCTGGTCATTACTGTTCTGCTTACACTTGCCGTTGTTTTAGTAAATGGGTGGACCGATGCTCCCAATGCCATAGCAACCTGTGTGTCCACCAGATCCATGAAACCCCGGAATGCCATTCTTATGGCTGCTGTATGTAACTTCCTGGGCGTATTTGTTATGACTGCTGTGAACACGAGTGTAGCATCTACTATCTACCATATGGCAGATTTCGGGGGAAATACACAGGAAGCACTTACAGCCCTTTGCGCCGCTCTGGTTGCCATTGTCACCTGGGCCACTGCCGCCTGGCGGTTCGGGATACCCACCAGTGAAAGCCACGCCCTCATTGCCGGCCTGTCAGGATCTGCCATCGCACTTCACGGGGGACTGCAGGGAATTAACCCTGCAGAATGGGTTAAGGTTTTATATGGACTTTTGCTTTCCACACTGCTGGGATTTCTTTCCGGATGGATCAGTGCAAGGCTGGTAGCGGCAGTCTGCAGGAATCAGGACAGGGAACGCACCACTCCTTTCTTCCGGAAGGCCCAGATTGGAGGGGGTGCAGCAATGGCCTTTATGCACGGTGCCCAGGACGGACAGAAATTTATGGGCGTATTCATGCTGGGGATTTTCCTGGCTAAGGGACAGGAAACCGTAACCTCTTTTCAGATTCCTCTGTGGCTCATGATTCTATGCAGCCTGGTGATGGCCATAGGCACTTCCATCGGGGGATACCGTATCATAAAGGCTGTGGGGATGGATATGGTCCGTCTGGAAACCTATCAGGGATTTGCTGCGGATCTGGCAGGTGCTGCCTGTCTTCTGCTCTCCTCACTTACGGGCATACCCGTATCCACTACCCACACAAAAACCACTGCCATCATGGGGGTGGGGGCAGCCAAGCGACTGTCTGCAGTGAACTGGAATGTAGTGAAAGAAATGGTATTGACCTGGATCCTCACCTTTCCGGGCTGCGGACTGATTGGATTTATCATTGCTAAATTATTTATGTATATTTTTTAAAGGAGAAATGACTATGGCGTCGAGAAAAGAAAGCAATTATTTTAATATGTTTATAGAAAATGTTACATATGCCTGCAAAGCTGCTGCTCTGCTTCAAAAATGCTTTGACAATTTTAACCCGGAACATTTACCCCGGCAGATGGAAGCCATGCATCAAATCGAACACACCGCCGATTTGGCCAAACACACCATGATGAAGCATCTCCACCGGGAATTCCTGCCCCCCATTGACAGAGAGGATATCATGGAACTGTCCGAGACCATAGACGATGTCACCGACTGCATCGAGGATGTAATGCTCCGCCTATATATGTTCCATATCACTAGCTTAAGAGAAGATGCCGCTTCGTTTGCGGATCTAATCTTAAGCTGCTGTGAGGCTATGTTGGATATGATGGAAGAATTCTCTGTATTTCACAAATCAAAGGTTATCGGAAGTAAAATAATCGAAATCAACCGCCTGGAAGAAAACGGCGACCGGCTGTATATGGAAGCCATGCACAGGCTATACATCAACCCCACTTCTTCCATAGAAGCCTTCACATGGACCTCCCTGTATGACTGCCTTGAAAAATGCTGCGACAGGTGCGAACGAGTGGCAGATGTGGTGGAGAGGGTGATATTGAAGAATAGTTAATTTCTATCTAAAGTTCGGAGGATTGGGATAGGCCACTTACCCACGGTCGAAGGAGGCAGGACAGGAACCAGGGAGGGCAGGGCCAATATGCGTCCCTATTTTCCCAAATACCCTCCATCCACAGGTATAATCGCCCCGCTCACATAATCACTGGCGTGAGAGGCCAGGAAAATAGCAGTGCCTTTCATATCATCCCCGGTTCCCCATCTATGTGCCGGGATTCTCTCTGTAATGGAAGCATATCTTGGATTGGCCGGATCAAGAAGGGCTTTATTCATCTCTGTGGCCATATACCCCGGAGCAATGGCATTGACATTTACCCCTCTGCCCACCCAGTCATTGGTAAGTGCCTTCGTAAGCTGTGCAATTCCCCCTTTTGCAGCTGCGTAAGCCGGAATCGTCTGTCCGCCGAAGAAAGAGTTCATTGACGCAATCGTAATAATTTTTCCATACCCCTTTTGCAGCATTATCCTGCCTGCCTCCTGGCAAAGGATAAAGATGGATGTGAGATTTACACTTATCACTTCATCCCATTCTTCCACTGGAAATTCTTCCGCGCTGTGGCGCCGCTGAATGCCGTGGGCTGTCAGAAGAATATCCAGATCTCCCCCGAGAAGCTCAACGCATTCCTGAAATACTCTGTATACCTCCCGGCGCTCACCCAGATTTCCTTTTACTCCGTGGCATGAGAAACCTCTGTCCCTGAATTCCTGTGCAGTGTTATAAACGCTGTCTGAGGTTCCCACAATCGCCACTTCACAGCCAGCCTCAAGATAACCCTCGGCCATTTTGTATCCAAGGCCTCTGGTGCCTCCGGTAACAATGGCTTTTTTTCCGCTGATATCGAATACGTTCATAGTATCTACTCCATATATCCGCCCTTCATTGGAGAAGCGGCCCTTTCTGAAAAGATTTTTAATACTCCCTTTGTATACTTGGAAGGTTTGGGAGACCATTTATTTTTCCGCTCTTTTAACACAGCATCGATCTCCTCCGGTGTTTTTCTCTCCCCTGCAATCCCTACGATCTGCAGGATACGTTCCGGGATATTTACTTCAATGATATCCCCTTCCTCTACCAGAGCAATGGGACCGCCCTCTGCCGCTTCCGGTGAGATATGTCCGATGGCAGGTCCCTTGGAGGCGCCTGAAAATCTTCCGTCTGTGAGCAGTGCAATAGATGCCCCAAGCTCTGCATCCGATGCAATGGCCTCTGTGGTGTAGAACATTTCCGGCATCCCGCTGCCCTTAGGTCCCTCGTAGCGGATGAATACAGCATCCCCTGGTTTAATGTCATGTGTGAGCACAGCGTGGATCGCGTCTTCCTCACAGTCAAAGGGACGGGCATTTAAAGTTGCCCGGAACATTTCCTTTGGAACTACGGTGTGCTTTACAACAGCACCGTCCGGGCAGAGATTTCCGTAGAGAATTGCAATACTTCCGTCTGTTCCGAAAGGCTTGTCAAAGGGACGGATTACATCCTCCCGTTTTAGTCCTGCTGCCGCCAGATACTCATCGCATTTATCATAAAATCCGTTCTTTTTAAGTTCTTCCAGATTTTCACCCAGTGTTTTGCCTGTGACAGTCATAACATCCAGGTGGAGCATATCCTTAATCTCTTCCATAATAGTAGGAACGCCGCCAGCGTAATAGAAGTACTGGGCAGGCCATTCACCCGCAGGGCGGATATTTAGTAAATAATGTGCTCCTCTGTGCAGGCGGTCAAAGGTGTCACCGTCAATTTCAATTCCGAACTCCCTAGCGATAGCTGGAAGATGAAGAAGAGAGTTTGTGGAACCCGAGATAGCAGCATGTACCATGATCGCATTTTCAAAGGATTTCATAGTGACAATTTTATCTGGAGTCAGATCGTGCTCTGCCAGCCATACTGCCTGTCTGCCTGCTTCCCTGGCCATTGTTCTGAGATCCGGGCTTGTCGCAGGCATAAGAGCGCTTCCGGGCAGCATAAGTCCCAGGGCTTCTGCCATAATCTGCATGGTAGAAGCAGTCCCCATAAAAGAACAGGCCCCACAGGAAGGGCAGGCATGGTGCTTATAATAGGTAAGCTTTTCTTCTGTTATCTCACCTCGCTCGCACATTGCATTATATTTTCCAATCTGCTCCAGTGTCAGCAGATCAGGACCTGCATCCATAACCCCACCGGTGACTACAATGGATGGAATATTCACTCTTCCCACCCCCATCAGATGAGCTGGCATCCCCTTGTCACAACTCGCAATAAAAACGCCGCCGTCAAAAGGAGTGGCATTGGCGTGGATTTCAATCATATTGGCAATCATATCACGGGAAGCCAGGGAGTAATTAATCCCGTCGTGCCCCTGAGCCTCACCGTCACAGATATCTGTTGTAAAATACCTGGCACCGAAACCTCCGGCTTCGGCCACCCCTTCTCTCGCCTCTTCAACTAACTCCAGAAGATGACCGCTTCCCGGGTGACTGTCTCCAAAAGTACTCTCAATCATAATCTGAGGTTTTGACAAATCTTCCAATTTCCATCCGGTTCCCAGACGCAGGGGATCTAACTCCGGTGCTACTTTCCTTAATTCCTGACTTCTCATTTTCATTTTATCTCTCCTTTTACAGACACACTATATTTACACATTTCGGTTGCAATGGATTTGGAATTGAGTTTTTATAGACGTCATACGTCGTATCTGTTTTTATAGTAGCACTTCTGAACTTAAGGGTCAAGAGGTTCTTCCATTTTATCTCTTTTGTCGGTTTTTGCTGTTCCTTTTTGTATAAGATTACTAAAGGGGACAGGTCAGTTTCATTTTGGGACACCCTGGATCGAAAATGGGACGTGTTCTTTTTAGAAAGAACACGTCCCCCTTTTATGCTATTATCGTTTTTATCTTTTCCCGGTTGCTCACTAGATGTTCAATCATGGCCGCTCTCGCCTCTTGGGGATCATGATTTTTAATTGCGTTGAGTATCATTCTATGTGTGCGTATGGTTTCCTGGGTTAGGGAATACTCTGTAATATTGATAAAAATAGAAATTCCTGACTGTATCACAGGTATGATATTGGGCATCACAGTATTCTTGCTGCACTTGGCAATTAGACCGTGAAATTCTATATCTTTTTCCATATGCTGCAGCTCCTGCTCACATAATACTTCTACTTCTTTTGCTACTTTCTCTAATTCTTCGATCTCTTCCTCCGTTGCCCGTTCTGCAGCCAGGGCAGCAATCTCAGGCTCGATAATCATGCGTACCTCGCATAGGTCCAAAGCCAGCTTTCCCTTATCTTTCATAAATCGAAAGCCCAGGGGATCGTCTACCATGCCGGGATGGTCGCATACAAAGGTGCCGCATCCCCTTCGTATCTCTACAATATTGCGTGACACCAGGATCTTGATTGCCTCACGGATGGTGCCTCTGCCCACGCTCAGCTGCTGGGCCATATCGAATTCATTGGGAAGCTTATCGCCTGCTTTTAGCTGCCGCTCAGTGATCAGTCGGATTATCTGCTCTGACACCTGTTCCGGCAGCAGCTTTTTGTTATTGTTCAGTGACTCTAACATGCCTTATACCTCATTTACCATTCCATTTTCATTAATACCCAGAGGCACTTCTATATGTATGCGCTCCGGTCAGACGTACGGCATCTGCCGTACATTGGATTATTTTAACACGTTATTCCTCTGAAATCCACAGCAATCCGGCATTTTTCTGCAATATTCTGCCTGTTGGTCCTTTAGTAGCCGGCACCTTTCATAGCAGAAAGAGCCGAGCTTGTATATCTGCCAAACAGACCGCTGCGCCGTGGTCTGGAAATAATTCCCTTCTTGCTGCGCTCTTCTAATATTTTTCCTACCTCCCCGGGAGACATCTCTTTCCCGTTAATCCCCACCACATCTATGGTTCTCTCAGGAATATTATAAGAGATGATATCTCCGGTCTCGATGAAGGCCAGAGGGCCTCCGCATGCAGCTTCCGGAGATACATGGCCAATGGCAGCTCCCCTGGTAGCCCCTGAAAATCTTCCGTCTGTCACCAGTGATACCGTTCCATTTAGCCGCTCGTCGCACACAATGGCCTCTGTGGTCATCAGCATCTCCGGCATCCCGGTGCCCCTTGGTCCTTCATATCGGATGACTACAACGTCGCCGGGATTAATTTCCCCGTCAACCACAGCCTGGTAAGCCTCTTCTTCTCTGTTGTAAACCCGGGCTGTCCCCTTGTGGATCCGCAGTTCCTTAACACAGGCTGAGTATTTGACTACAGAACCCTCCGGTGCGAGATTCCCTTTTAGGATCGCAATAGACCCCTTTTCCTCAGCCTTCTCCACAGGAAAGATAACCTCATCTCTGGTGAGGCCATAATTAGACAGATAACCCAGATTTCTTTCAAAGAAATTCTCCTTCGTCAACATGTCCAAATTCTCTCCCAGAGTTTTTCCGGTGACTGTCATAACATCCAGATTCAGCATGTCTTTCAGATACCACTGCACCATTGGTATGCCGCCGGCAAACCAGAAAGCTTCCGTGAGATGCTGCCCCGAGGGAGTTATATTTCCCAGATGGGGTACCATATGGTTGATCTCATCAAAGAGATCCGGGGAGAGCTCCAGACCGATCTCCCGTGCAATGGATGGGAGATGAAGGGTGGCATTGGTGGAGCCTCCGATGGCACTGTGGATAATGACTGCATTCCGGAAGGCTGCCTCTGTCATAATATCCCCGGGCTTTATATTCTTTTCCACAAGACCCATAATCGCCCGGCCGGCCTTTCTGGCATAGGACTGAATATCCCGCATAGTAGCCGGCATCACTGCGGATCCGGGCAATGCCATACCGAGGGCCTCTGCCATACACTGCATGGTACTTGCGGTACCCAGAAATGTACAGGCCCCGCAGGAAGGACACCCCGTAAGCTTGTAATCCCTTACTTCCTGATCTGAGATCGCCCCCTCCCGTTTCTGACGCAGTGAAATATCCCCGGCCACCAGTGAAGTTGTCATATTCGGTCCCGGCCTCATGCTGCCTCCCGGTATAAATATAGCAGGAATATTCAGCCTGGCTGCCGCCTTCAGATGGGCGGGAATGGACTTGTCACAGGAAGAGGCCAGGATCATTCCATCCCAGGGATACACAGATCCATGAACCTCTACCATATCGCAGATAGCCTCTCTGGATGCCAGTACATAATTCATTCCGTCATGGCCCTGGGCACAGCCGTCACAGATATCCGTGGTGTGATACTGGGCGGGAAAGCCCCCGCGTTCAAAGACACCGTACTTTGCCTGTTCCATCAGCTGTGATAAATGTGTACTCCCCGGATGGCTGTCCCCATATACATCTTCCAGGAGAATCTGGGGCTTTGTAATATCCTCCTCATCCCATCCGGATCCCATATTCAGGGCATCCAGCTGCGCCCAGTAGAGACGCTGGGGCGCACTCTTTTGCTGTATGTTGCTCATTGGTAAAACCTCCTTTTCTATATGCAAACAGAGGCTGCCTCCGGATAATGGAATGACAGCCTCTTGCTTTTCCTATGCGATCGCCTTGTTCTGTTATATCATCAGTCCAGGCAGGAATCCCTGGAATAAGGAAAGAATTGATACGAAGATCAGTATGGCCACGCCTGCTACAAATCCGCCGATACTCCATCCGCGGATGGTATCCGTAACCGATATACGGAAGAAACGGCTGATAGCCCAGAATCCGGAATCGTTTGGCAGAGAAAGACCAATTCCGCCTGCGCAGATTGCAATTGCACAAAGAATCGGAGATACTCCGCTTGTTGCAATTGTGCTGGACATAATTGCTGCAGTTGTCATAAGTGCAACCGTTGTGGACCCCTGTGCACAACGGATGATCTGTGCAATCAGGAAGCAAAGGATTAAGATTGGAATACTGAAGCTGGATAAAGTACCTGCTACGTAATCTGCAATACCTGTTGCCTGAAGAACCTTACCGAAAGCTCCGCCGGCACCGGTGATTAACAGAATCAAACCTACCTGGTCAGCAGCCTCCGTCATAATGTCAGTTGCAGTTTTCTTAATGTATTTTCTGGAAATGACTGCTGCGTAGATAACGCCTACCATCATTGCAAAGTTTTTGTTGCCGATGAAGGTAACAAAAGGAACAATTGCAGCTTCCTTGCCCACTGCCAGGGGAACAAAGCTTCCTAAGAGAATCAGGACAATAGGAACTAACAGAATTGATAATGCTTTGCCTGCTCCCATTTTATCTTTGCTGTCACCTTTTGCCATCTGTGCCTCTTCCTGGTCCAGATCCTCAAAGGTATAGAAATGGTTATTCTTATGATCCTGCTTGTTCAGGAAAGAACCGTACACGATTCCCCCCACCAGCATACCCACAAATGCTGAGATAAGAGCATAAAAGAAAAAGATACCGATTTCAATCCCCAGCTCCTCGGCAACCGCAAGCGGAGGTGCTGTTGGCAGTACCAGCGCAAAGGTACAGGTAGTTGCAACAGAAATTGCACAGGCAAAGTTTACCATAGAAATCTTTGTCTTTTTGGACAGTACACGCAGCATAGGAGCAAACATAATATAAACAACATCGCCGAATACCGGAATACCTGTGATAAATCCGGATAATGCTACTGCGATGGGAGATTTCTTCTCTCCGAATGCACCTAAAATCTTGTTAGAGATAGACTCAATACCGCCGGATTCAAACATGAATTTACCCAGCATAACACCAAGACCGGTAACCATACCGATACCGCCCAGGGTTCCCCCGAATCCATCTGTAACAGTCTGTGCCACATCTGCCAAGGGCATATTTACTAATACACCGGTACCGAAAGCAGTCACCAGCAAGGCAACAAAAGCATTCAGCTTAAACTTAATAATTAATACGAGTAATACGGCAATTGCAAGAATGAAGATTCCAATCAGCAAAGGCCCTGTAACCATTTCTCCTGAAAACATAAATGTTTTCCCCCTTTTCTCCTTTTCTTTTCGCTATCACCAGAATCCTCCCGGCAGGTGATAACACGTATGACATCTCATCCATTCCATAAACCGACTATATCAAATCAGACGTCATACGTCAAGAGGAAACATTAATTATGTTGAAATATTATAAATTTTCAATTAAATTTTTGTGCATTATTTTATTGGTAAGTTTTTACATGTGGAAATATCCAGGGTATTCTTCCAAAATACCCTGAAAATGTTTTCTGTAGGTTCCCAAATGCCTGTCATAAAAATGCTTCAGGTCAAAGTCAGCAGTCATCCCCAGCAGAAGAATATGTGCAATATCTTTGTGCTCCATTAAAATGCCTTCCAAATCCGTCTGGTTCACGATCGCGTCCAGATACCGCACCCTGTCATAATGAGAGCTTACTTTTTTCACCGCGTACCAGGTGATATCCTTTCCTGCAGCTGAATAAATCAAATGGTGAAACTTATCATCCAGTTTAAAAAAAGAATCTATCTTATCCTCTGCATGAAGGGCCTCCTTTTGCCGATCCAGATTTTGTTTCAGGCACTCCATCTTCTCCCCCGGAACATTTCCCGCAAGCTGGCGGATAATCTCAGGTTCAATCACGGAACGCAAAAAATACCCCTCCTTCAATATATCAATGTGGATCAGTGAAACCCTGGAACCGCTCTGGGGATATACATCCACCAGCGTTTCCTCTTTCAGCATCAGGATGGCTTCATGTATAGGGGTTCTGCTGATGCTAAGCAAATCTGTCAGTTCTCCTTCATTCAGTGTAGTCCCCGGCAGCAGCTGAAGTGTCATAATATTGTGCCGCAGCAAACGGTATGCATATTCTCTGTTGTTCTCTTTTTCTCTCTTCTCTACGATTTTAATTGGCATAGCCGCACTCCTTTCCGGTCTCTGTGTTGTTTATTCTGATAGGAAGCGTATCATATGCCTGAGGCTCCGTCAATAAAAATAAGAAGTACAAATCAGGAGGCATACTTATATGATAAGAAGGAATATTATACGACGTCATACCTCTTTGTGAAATATATACATTTTTCCCATTCGGATGTTAGTGGTTTTTAATATTGATCTTTGATTTAATATTTGCTATAGTGTCAGTAAGGTAAACTAATATATTACTTCAAGCACCATTTCCATTCCATTTTCACCTTATTTCAATTTTAATCGCGCAATACCCAGAAATAAGGCTTTTGAATTAATATATTAGTTTCCTATCTAATATCAAAGTGCTGACTGCCCTGGAACTGCCGGGGAGAGCATCAGTACATAAACCTTTATTTCATTCACAAGGAGATCTTAAAATGAAAGCAATTAAAGTAATTGAGCCATTTAAAGTTGAAATTGTAGATGTACCAAAGCCAACGATTCAGAATCCAGACGATGTTATTGTACGCATCACATCCGGCGGTATCTGCGGATCTGATATCGGAATCTATAATGGTACAAACTCTCTGGCCACTTATCCGCGCCTCATCGGCCACGAATTTGGAGGCATTGTAACAGAAATTGGAGCAGACGTTACGAATGTAAAAGTAGGCGACAAAGTTGCTGTGGATCCGGTAGTAAGCTGCGGACACTGCTATGCCTGCAAAATCGGACGCCATAATGTCTGCCGTGACCTGGAGGTCATGGGTGTGCACAGAGACGGAGGCTTCTCCGAATTCGTCTCCGCTCCCGCACAGAACGTCCACAAATTCCATAAGGATTTTGATGAATCCTACTTAGGCCTGGTAGAACCATTCACCATAGGAGTGGAAATCAACAACCGCGCACAGGTGACAAAAGGTGACAAGGTACTTATCATGGGTTCCGGCCCAATCGGTATCGCCGCCATGCAGGTTGCCAAACGAAACGGCGCAGAGGTTATCATGACCGATCTGGTGAAAGAGCGGCTGGATAAAGCCCTGTCCATGGGAGCAGACGAGGTAGTTCTGGTCTCTGAGGAAAATCTGGAAGACCGATTAATGAAATTCACAGACGGCGAAGGAATTCCCGTTGTGGTAGACACCGTGTGCATCCCGTCTTCTTTTGAACAGAGCGTACAGCTGGCCTGCCCTGCAGGACGGATTGTATGTATCGGTCTGAAGGATGCCCCGTCTCAGATTACCATGGCTGATATTACAAAAAAGGAGCTTACCATCGTAGGTTCCCGCCTCAACAACAACTGCTTCGACGAAGTCATCGCAGGCTTTGAAGACGGCTCTCTGCATCCGGAAGATTTGATGACCAAGGCATATAACTATAAAGATATTATGGACGCTTTAACCATGATCAAAGAGCATCCCCAGGATGTACTGAAAATCGTATTAAAATTCGAAGATTAATCACATACTACCCTATTATGAAAGGAGAAATCAGCATATGAAAATGTCATTTCGCTGGTATGGCGACGACGATGCCGTAACTTTAGAAAAGATTCGTCAGATCCCAAATATGAGCACAATCGTAACCGCAATCTACGACGTCCCCGTAGGTGAAGTCTGGAGCGAGGAAAGTATAGAGGATTTAAAAACAAAGGTAGAGGCTGCCGGCCTGGACTTTGAAGTAATCGAGAGTGTACCTGTACATGAAGATATTAAGCTGGGCAAACCCTCCAGAGATCAGTACATCGAAAATTATAAGGAAAACATCCGCCGTCTTGGCAAAGCAGGCATCAAGGTTATCTGCTATAACTTTATGCCCGTATTTGACTGGACCAGAACACAGCTTGACAAAGAACTGCCCGATGGTTCCAATGCCCTTGTATATTATCCGGAACAGATTGAAAAGATGGATCCCCTCACCGGAGAATTATCCCTTCCCGGATGGGACTCCAGCTATACCAAAGAGACCCTGAAAGAAGTATTTGACGACTATAGTAAGATTACGGAAGAAGATTTGTGGAGCAATCTAGAGTATTTCTTACAGGCTGTAATTCCCACCGCAGAAGAATGTGATGTTAAAATGGCCATCCATCAGGACGATCCGCCCTGGAGCATCTTTGGACTTCCCAGAATCATTACCTGTGAGAAGAATCTGGATCGGATGTTATCCTTAGTGGACAGCAAATACAACGGACTTACCCTGTGCACGGGTTCTCTTGGGGTATCTCCTTCCAATGATCTGGTACATCTGGCAGATAAGTATTCCGCAATGGGAAGAGTTCACTTTGTGCATTTGAGAAATGTAAAGATTCTGGACGGAGGATTTGAAGAGGCAGCTCACTTCTCAGCCTGCGGCAGTCTGGATATGGTAGGAATTATGGCTTCTCTGCATAAAAACGGCTTTGACGGCTATATCCGTCCGGACCATGGAAGAATGATCTGGGGCGAAACCGGCAGACCCGGCTACGGCTTATACGACAGAGCCCTGGGGGCAACCTACTTAAACGGTATCTGGGAAACTCTTGATAAATTAGGGAAATAAGAAAGGACTTGTGTTCCATGAAATTATCACAGGAAGCATTGAACAATAAAAATATGTGGGAAGAGGCTGGCTTTGCCCTTCCCCAGTACGACAGGAAGGCTGTTGCGGCAAAAACAAAGGAAGCACCGGCCTGGATACACTTCGGCGCCGGCAATATCTTCCGCGCATTTACAGCTAACCTTCAGCAGACCCTGTTAAATACCGGAAAAGCCGATACCGGGATTATAGTAGCAGAAGGTTTTGACTATGAGATCATTGAAAAAATGTACCGTCCCAATGACAATCTAAGTGTACTGGTTACCTTAAAGTCTGATGGCACCATTGAAAAAACCGTCGTGGGCAGTATCGTGGAATCTGTCATCGTGGATTCTTCCAATGTTGCAGAATGGACACGCTTAAAAGAAATTTTTACTGCTCCCACACTTCAGATGGTAAGCTTTACAATCACTGAAAAAGGTTACAATCTTTTTGCCGCTGACGGAAGCTACTTCCCTCCGGTGAAGGCTGACTTTGAAAATGGTCCCCAGGCTCCTGTGAGCTATATCGGAAAACTGACCGCGCTGGTCTATGAACGCTATCTTGCCGGCAGACTTCCCCTTGCTCTGGTAAGTATGGATAATTGCTCACACAATGGCACCAGACTTCACGATGCAGTAATTGCATATGCGAAAGCCTGGTCTGAACACGGACTTGTTCCCAAGGAGTTTCTGGACTATGCAGAGGATCCTGCCTGCATCTCCTTTCCATGGTCTATGATCGATAAGATCACCCCACGCCCTGATGACAGCGTAAAAGAAATGCTGAAAAAGGACGGTTTTGATGATGTTGAGGCTATTGTTACCAGCAAAAACACCTATGTTGCAGCCTTTGTCAACTCTGAAGAACCTCAGTACCTGGTGATCGAGAATGCATTCCCCAACGGACGTCCGAATCTGGATGAGGCAGGAGTTATATTTGCAGACAAGGAAACGGTAGATAAGGTAGAGAAGATGAAAGTCTGCACCTGCCTGAATCCGCTTCATACTGCCCTGGCCGTATACGGCTGTCTCCTGGACTATACATTAATCGCAGATGAAATGAAGGATCCGGAACTGAAAAAATTAGTGGAGATCATCGGTTATCAGGAAGGGCTTCCGGTTGTCGTGGATCCCGGCATCATCAACCCCAGAGAGTTTATCGACGAAGTGCTTCAGGTCCGCATACCGAATCCTTTTATGCCGGATACCCCTCAGCGGATTGCCACGGATACTTCTCAGAAACTCGGCATTCGTTTCGGCGAAACCATCAAAGCTTATGCGGCCAGTGATACTCTGGATGTGAAAGATCTGAAGCTTATTCCTCTGGTTCTGGCTGGATGGTGCCGCTATCTGCTTGCTGTAGACGATAACGGGAATGCATTTACGCCAAGCTCAGACCCTCTGCTGGAAAGCTCTATGGCATGTGTAAAAGATATTAAGCTGGGACAAAAGGGCGATTTCCATGCCGCACTCCAGCCCATCCTCTCCAATGCTGCTATCTTTGGTGTAGACTTATATCAGGCTGGCCTTGGGGAAACTGTGGAAGCGTTATTTGCAGAATTAGCAGCAGGCCCGGGTGCCGTAAGAGCAACACTCAAGAAATATACCGCCTAAGGAGGATATCATGAACGAGATTTATATGACCAACGAAGCGTCCGGCATTTCCATGTCAGAGGTAGAACAATGCATGGAACAATTGCTGGAACAATATCCGGACTTGAAAAAAGTCCTGATAATTCCCCCTGACTTTACCCGCTGTTATTCTTATGCCGGGGAAATCACCCAGGTTCTCTATAAAAAGCTGTCCCCAACAGCCACTGTACACGTTATGCCGGCACTGGGAACTCATATGGCCATGGACGCTGGGGAAAAAGAAAAGATGTTCGCGGGTGTCGTGCCAGAAGAAGCATTTCTGGTACATCACTGGCAGACAGATACCATCTCCATCGGCCAGGTTCCACGGGAAGTGATTGAGGAGATCTCAGAGGGCCTGTATTCTACGGACATTGAAGTAGAGGTCAACGAAAAGTTAATTAACGGAGGGTATGACCTGATATTATCCATCGGGCAGGTAGTTCCCCATGAGGTTGTGGGAATGGCCAACTACAGCAAAAATATCTTTGTAGGTGTGGGCGGACGCCAGATGATCAATAAATCCCATATGTTAAGTGCCATCTGCGGGATGGAGAAAGCCCTGGGCGTAGCCGACTCCCCGGCCCGGAAAGTATTTGACTATGCGCAGCAGCATTTTCTGGACGGAAAACTGCCTCTTGTTTATATTCAGACAGTAACCACCCTGAAAGACGATCAGGTAACCTTAAACGGCCTCTACGCAGGCCCCTCCCGAAAGCCCTTTGAACATGCGGTAGAGCTCTCCGGCCGGCTGAATATCTGCCATGTAGAGCGCCGGGCGAAAAAGCTTGTAACTTATCTGGATCCTTACGAGCTGAAAACCACCTGGGTGGGCAATAAGGGCGTATACCGCACCCGCATGGCTGTGGCCGACGGAGGGGAGCTCATTATTCTGGCACCCGGAGTAAAAGCTTTTGGTGAAAATGAAGAAATGGATTGCATGACCAGAACCTATGGGTATAAGGGCCGCGACTATGTCCTGAAGCTTTTCAATGAAGGTGCTTTTGAAAACAGGATCATGGCAGCTGCTCATCTGATTCAGGGTTCTTCCGACGGACGTTTTACTATCACTTACTGTACCCGTCCTGAAAACCTGTCCAAAGAGGATATTAATACTGTGGGCTATGAGTGGATGGACTATGAAGAGGCGGCCGCCCTTTATAATCCTCACACTTTGAAAGAAGGATGGAATACCCTGGAAAATGGAGAAGAAATTTATTTTGTTAAAACTCCTGCCCTGGGATTGTGGAAAGTAGACTGATGCTTTCTGACTTTCGGGGATGTTAGATACAGGACCCAAAGAGCTGCCTCCTGGCACGCAGCTCTTTGGGTCCTGTTATTTATTCTAATCTCTTTTATTCTGCTTCTGCCTCTTCCTGTATGCCTGCCTCTGGTGTAAATTTTCCTAAAAATCCCCACAGAATAACGAGAATCAAAGATGCCCACGCGGAGAATACAAAGGGAAAATACGACCAGGCAGATATGCCAAGAGAAGATACCACCAGCAGCGTCCCGCCGCTCCATGGGCACATTCCTCCCATATAGGCCGCTCCCTCGTCTATAGCCCTGGACAGATTGATAATATCTAGATTTCTCTTTTTATACGCATTCATGTACATTCTTCCGTTCAAAATCATGGACACATACACACTGGAGCTAAGAAATACACCAAGCATGGAGGTAACTACCGTACAGGCAATCAGGGAGCCGGTTCCTTTGATAATCAACAGCAGCTTATCCATGATAGCATCCAGAATCCCAATCCGTTCCAGAATTCCCGCAAAAGTAAATGCGGCAAATAAAAGAAGAACCAGCCCTGCAATGCTCATGGCACCTCCTCTTGTCAGAAGGCTGTCTATGACTTCATTTCCAGTCTCTGATACATAACCGTTCCACACAATCCCTGACAATTCCTGAAAGGTTTTTCCCTGGAAGATAACGGCCTCTCCCATGCCTATGCCGATTCCAATGACAAGTGCTGGAAGAATTGGAAATTTCAAAATTGCCATAACGAATACAAATACAATTGGTGCCAACAGCAGTATATTAAAGTGAAAAGCGCTGTTCAGGCCTTCCATCAGCTGTGTTACCGCACTGGTATCCGCACCTCCCGGGGAGTATTTGAATCCCACTGCCAGAAAGACAAGGGAACCGATCACTGCCCCCAGGCCCGAGGTGGGAATCATGTGGGTAAACAACCGGATAATATTCTGCCCCGTGGACGCTGCTGCCAGGTTAGGCGTATCTGACAGGGGGGACCACTTATCTCCCAGAAAGCAGCCGGATACTACGGCTCCTGCTGTAAGATACATGGGAATCCCCAGTCCGGTTCCAATTCCCCCCATAGCAAGGCCCAGGGATGTAACTATCGCCCAGCTGGAGCCTGTGGCAATGGACGAAATAGCTGTGATTACCATAGCGGCAAACAAAAAGATCGAAGGATGTATGATTTTCAGTCCCATATAGATAAGATATGGAATCGTACCGCTGGCAATCCAGGAGGCACTCACAAAGCCTACCAGCATTAAAAAATATAAAGCGGGCATGGCTGTCTTTACAACATTCAAAACATTGCTGAACATGTCCTCCCAGCTGTGTCCTAATGCCACACCGTACACCGCACATATGACAGCACAGTAAAGTATTCCCATGGCTGTGGGGATCTTGGCAATCATCGCTCCCCACACCATGATTATTACGATTATAAGCAGCAGGAGCACTGCCTCAGCAAACTTTACTTTTCTGGGTTCTCTTTTTCTTTTCTCCCTGTTCAATTCCGGACCTCCTTTACATGTGATATGGGTGATTAAAACTCTTTTTCCATTAAAGGGAGCATAATGCCCGCTCCTTTATCCCTGGCCCTTTCGTATATATACTGGCCCAGGGAAATATCTTCACATGCAATGCCGATATTAAATGCAAGGATCCTTTCCTCATCGTTCTCTCTGCCTGGCTTGCCCTTTACAATCTCCCCCAGTTCCCCGTAGAATTCCGGGAGGCCGCCCTCAAACGCACCTGTGGTGGCATATTGTGAAGTCTGGCCAAGATCATCCGTGATTACCTTATCTGCACCGTGAAGCAGTTCCTTCGGCCAGGCTCTGCCGGCTTCCAGTCCTCCCCCCAGCATCCCCGGCTTCAGGGCATCTGTGGGAATAAATGGCCTGGATACTTTCTGTGTCGCGGTAAATATGATATCTACCTCTCTCACTGCTTCTTCCACACTTGAACAGGGAAGCACTTCCATATTCAGCTCTTTTCCCAGGGTATCCGCATAAACCTTTGCCGCCTGAGGAGAGATATCATAGACCCGGCATACCTCCAGAGAAGGCATTACATGTTTGATGGCCCGTAGATGCATCTTGCCCTGAACGCCTGCCCCTATGATTGCAATTCCTCTGGAATCTGCCTTGGCACAATGCCTTACAGTGACAGCAGTTACCGCTGCTGTCCGAACTCCGGTGATCCATCTGCAGTCCATGATGCACAATGGAACCCCTGTATCCGGGCAGTTCATGATCTGAAGCCCCAGAATCTGAGGAAGGCCCTTCTCCCTGTTATCCGGATAACCGCTCACCCACTTAATCCCACAGGCATCCATCTGTTTCAGATATACCGGCATTTCATGGATAAACGCGTTCTCTCTGGAATGGATACCTCTTTTCGGGGGATTCTCAATGGTTTTATCCGCCTGCTCTATGAGTGCCAGCT
>OLQH01000980.1_pt1 | contig 26070 bp, 17 predicted proteins | sample 1672671 | NCBI WGS metagenome assembly OLQH01 (sample SAMEA3136712, study PRJEB25190) | human gut metagenome
ATATTACATAACCATTTTATTATGAATTAGCACAGGGAGGCAGAATTTATGACACTGCGTCATCTTCGGATTTTTGTGGCTGTATATCAGGAGCGGAGCATTACCAGGGCTGCGGATCGGCTGCACCTTGCACAGCCTTCGGTGAGCCTTGCGATACGTGAGCTGGAGGAGAACTACAAGATACGTTTGTTTGAACGGTTTTCCAGACGCCTGTTCATCACGGAGCAGGGGGAACAGCTCTACGACTACGCGCTGCATATCATATCGCTGTTTGATGAAATGGAAGAAAAAATTCCTGCCTGGAAGCAGTCCGCTACCCTGCGGATCGGCTCCAGCGTTACGATCGGTAATTTTCTCCTGCCCGCGCTCATTCAGCAATATACCAGGGAACTGCCTAGCGTTAATCCCAAGGTCACCATAAATAATTCCGGTTTTATCGAAGACGCCGTGCTGGACAACCGCCTGGATTTCGCCCTGATTGAAGGCAATACCCAGCATCCCAACATTGTCAGCGAGCCTTTTCTTGAGGATCGTATCTGCTTTATCTGTTCTCCCCGGCACCCTCTCCTTACGAAAAACAAGGTGACACTTAAGGATATTTCCGCCTGTCCTTTTGTCCTGCGTGAAAAAGGGAGCGCCGGCAGGGAGGCCGCGGAGGATCTGATGAATTATAACCAGCTGCCCATAAATATCGTATGGGAAAGTGTGAGCACGCAGTCCCTTGTGCGGGCTGTGAGCAGGGACATCGGCATTTCCGCCCTGCCCTGCCTGCTGGCTGCGGATGCCCTGAACCAGGGGATTATCTCCCGGATTCCCTTCGATGCCCCCGCCCTGCACCGAAGCTTTTCCATCATTTATCATAAGAATAAATACCTGACGGAAAACGCCCTGCGCTTCATGGAGATGTGCCGCAGCTTCGGAGACGGTTGCCAAGACGTCCATTTTGTTATATCCTGAATTTATATACATCGAGAGGAGCTATTACCATGCCAAAACAGCCAGCTATTACCCTGTTGATCAAACCTGCGTCCGGAAGCTGCAATCTCCGCTGCCGCTATTGCTTTTATGCGGATGAAATGAATAACCGTAAGGAAAAAACCTATGGAATGATGTCCGAAGAGACTCTGGATATTCTCGTGGAAAAGACGCTGAATCAGGTGACGCATACGGCTACCTTTGCCTTTCAGGGAGGCGAACCCACCCTGGCCGGCCTGGATTTTTTCAGGGCTCTGATAGAAATTGAGAAAAAGCACAATCACAGAGGAATTGAAATCCATAACAGCCTCCAGACCAATGGAATTGTCATCGATGAGGAATGGGCACGCTTTCTTCATGACAATCATTTTCTGGTGGGCTTATCTCTGGATGGGTACGAGCAGCTGCATGATGAAAACCGGAAATTTCCTGATAACAGCGGGAGCTTTGCCCGGGTCATGGAAACCGCCCGTCTTTTCCAGGAATATCAGGTGGAATTCAATATTCTCACCGTTGTAACCGCGCAGTCTTCCAAGCGGATTAAACGGATTTACCAGTATTTCGGGGAACAGGGCTTCACTTATCAGCAGTACATACCCTGCATTGATCCTTTTGAAGAAAACAAAGGCAGTCTCAGTTATTCCCTCACCCCTGACCGTTACGGGAAATTTCTGAAGGACCTTTTTGACTATTGGTACCAGGACTGGAAGGACGGGCATCCGGTATATAACCGTACCTTTGAAAACTGGGTCGGAATGCTGCTCAATTATCCTCCGGAATCCTGCAATATGATGGGTATCTGTTCGGAGCAATGGGTAATCGAGGCAGACGGAAGCGTCTATCCCTGTGATTTTTATGTCCTGGATGACTGGAAGCTGGGCAATATCCGCAGCAATTCCTTTGAAGAAATGAATCAGGCCCGGGAAGACCTGGATTTTGTCAGTTTATCCCGCAATGTTCCCGATAAATGCAAAGAATGCCGCTGGTATCCCTTATGCCGGAACGGCTGCCGCCGGGACAGGACCCTCCTCTCCGACGGAAGGACTCCGGGACTGAACAGCTACTGCGAAAGCTATCAGGACTTCTTTTCCTATGCCTATCCCAGACTGCTGGAAATGGCCCGGAGTATCCGCTGATTCCTTACCCGGCAGGGAACCTTCAGATCTTCAGCAGACGCATTTTTTCTAATACTTTATCCATTTTGGCCGTATGGCTGAGGCCCGAATTCCGGGGCAGCTTCAATTCTCCCGCAACCCGGCCGTCAGATAAGAACAGGACGCGGCGGGTCCGCGCCGCAATTGCGGCATCATGGGTTACGAGCATAACTGCCGTTCCCTGTTCATTAATCTCGGAGAAAAGATCCATGATTTCTCCCGATGCCCTGGAATTCAGGGCTCCGGTGGGTTCATCCCCGAAAACGATTTCCGGCTGGTTCATAAGGGCGCGGCATATTCCCGCTCGCTGCAGCTGGCCGCCGGAAACCTGGGTGACCTTCCTTTTTTCAAGCTGGCTTATCCCGGTTCTTTCCATCAGTTCCTTTGCCCTTTCCATTAACTGACCGGCGTTTTTTCTGTGATCCCTCAGGGACGGGAAAACGATGTTATCCAGGATATTCAGGTTTTTCAAAAGAGAGGGCTGCTGGAATACAAAACCCATCCGCGTCCTGCGCAGATCGGCAAGTTCTTTTTCCCTGAATGATGACAGTTCCCTGCCGCAAAAGGATATTTTTCCACCGTCCATGCCGTCCATGCCGCTGCAGGCATACAGCAGGGTGGATTTTCCTGAACCGGAGGGGCCCATGACAGAGATAAATTCCCCTTCCTCCACCGATATGTCCACGCCGTCCAATACCCGTCTTTTTTCCCCGTCCTGTCCAAATGTCTTTATGATGCCTTTTCCGCTGATGATCTCTTTCATTTGCTTTTCCTTCTGTGCCAAATGGCATCCAATCTATACTTCTTTTAAGTGTTCCCCAGTGTTTATCCTCTTCACCGCCTGTACTCCGGCCAAGGCCGCCCCGAGAACCGAGCAGACCATCCATAACGGGCAAAGCAGGAAGGAATACAGCGGATTTATCCGAAAATGGAAGGAGGCGGCACCAAGTGAGGAAAGGACCGCTCCTGCCAGCTTTTCTCCTGCCGTATTGGCAAGAAGGATTCCAAGAAGAATACCGGCAAGCATTACGGATATCAAACGGAATATATATTGCAGCCGGATATCCGTGTTGGTAAAACCGGCTGCCTTCATAACGGCAATCCCATACCTGTCTTTCGCTATCAGCAGCCTGACAAAAAGCAGAGTAATAAACGCTGTGATGAGTACGGCGGCCGCCGCGGCTGCATCAGCCGCCCAGTTTACCGATCGCAGTGTCTGCCCGTATGTCTGTGATACATATTCCCGGATATCCGTGATTTTTGCAAAAGGGAATTCTGCCCTGTAGCGGAGGGCCGTTTCCGCCGCCGAAGAGGAATCAGACAGCTTTGCATATACCACGCTCCACATAATATCCGCATCCGTGTCCTCAAAAACTGCCTTCGCAGTCTTTCCTCCATTTGTGATATCGGAATAAATACCGCATACCGTCAGCTTTTTCTCCCCTGTCCCTGTACGCAGTGTCAGCGTACTGCCAACCTCTTTTCCAAGCTCCTTTGCCAAAAGGGCGGAAAGGGCGATTTGATTCTCCGAAATAGGGGCATCGCCTTTCGCATAGGTTACAGGGAATGCTTTATGGTCGCCGAATTCTATTTTGATGCTCTCTTCCTCATCGTCCGCATTCTTCAAAGTGAAGTTTTTGGTATGAAGTACTGTATAACCGGCAACCGAATTGTCTTTTTCCAGTTCCTCCCCTATTCTTCCGACCTTTTCCGCAACAGCATCCGTCTGCTGGATATCCATCCGCAGATCACAGTCCCCGATTCCCATATAAGTGGAAAAGCTTTCGTCCGCAATAGTACTGTACAGGTTCCGGGGGACGACAACGATGAATACTGCGAAAACAAGCACGGCAAGAATAGTCATATATATCTTTTTCCGGGATGCGACATCCTGCAGGCCATAGGCCGCATTCACTCCAAGCAGGCGGCTGAGCCTGTGGAAGAAACGGCCGGATGTTCCGCCCGACTCTTCCTCAAAGCCAAAGCCGATGGCCCGGGAGGGTGATATCTTACGGAAACGGTTCAGCACCTTGTTTACAAAAATAAGGATAACCGCCAAAACGATCGCAGCACCGCAGAATCCGGCTGCCAGAGAGAGGGAGCCTTTTCCCGCATCCCCCATGTTCTGCCTGATACTTCCCAGCATCGGTTCCCGCAGCAGCAGGGAAAACAGAAAACCGGCAAGACAGCCTGTGCCGCCCAATATCGCATATTTTATGAGATAAATCTGTTTCATGCCGGAAATCCGGATACCGATGGCTTTCATCACTCCTATCTCCCGGTAATCCTCTTCTATCTGGGACAAAAGGGTAAAACGGATACACAGCAGGGCGATGAGCACCGCCAGAATACTTACCAGCAGAAGCAAACCGATCATAATGCCATCCGACATGGCATTGATCATTTTTATAAGGGGATACGTAATCGCAGGGCCGTTTGCGGGAAGGCCCGCCGCCGTATAAGCATTGGAAAAGGCGGACGGGTCCGTGCCCTCCTTCAGCCTGAATTCTATCAGATACTCTTCTTTCCCCAGGCCTGCCGCTTTCTCATAATCACTGGGATTCACCAGAAAACGTTTGGAGGAGGACAGCATGGAATTCATCTGGGAATCACGCAAAAAACCGGCTATACGGAATGAAATGCCTCCGATATCGGCATTCTCTCCCAGACTTGCCGTATTATCGCGCATATAGCAGACTGGTACATATATTTCCCCTTCCTGTGGCTGAATCCGGTTTCCGTCCAAATCAAGCAGGTAGTCAAAATTTGTTCCCTGTATGGTCAGTCCGTTATCCTGCGTGGTGCCCGACAGCGTATTATCTCCTAACCGTATCTTTCCGCCCTCTATATTCAGAAACGGCATTATCTGAAAGTTCTCCACATTTTCGTTTTCCGCAGCAAACTGTTCCAGGGCTTCACGGCTGAAATCTCCTGTATGCATCTGCATAAAATGAGGCGTCTGCGCCTGCTCCATTAAGGCATCCACCGCTCCCGCCAGATCAATGGCGAGAAGCGCAGCCAGCGAAACAAGCAAAGCTGCAGCGGCAATAAATACAGTGGCTGCAAGCGTAATTATCTTATTTTTAGTCAGATCATTTCGGATCATTTTAAATATCATTCTAACTCCTATCCACGCGCCTGAACGCATATTCAAGTCCTTTGACAGCCTTATCCTGATACGGCAGGACAGCTGTCATGGCAGGCAGCGGGCCCGTCTGTGAACATCTGCAGCATATCCGGCTCAAGGCTGCCGCTTTCCGCTCCCAGCATTCTCTCCGCATGAAAGATAAAAGCGCGGATTCGCTGTTCCTGTACTTCCTGTGTATCGTCCATCATATCGTCAAATACGGTTCCGGCATACACCAGCAGCATTTCCATACATTCACGGGGATAAGGCGTGGAAAACAGTCCTTCCCTGATGCCATCCTGCACCACCTCCGTAAGAATCGGTGTCACACCCTTCAGCACAGCTGCCTGAGACTTCTGGTGCATCAGTGCATTCTGCGGCTTATGCATCTGTTTCTTCATCTCCTTACCGCTGTCATGGCTGATACTCATGGCGCGTACCACACCGGTAATGCGACGGGGCACCGGAATCCCCTTATCCGCGGCAATTTCCCCGGCAGCGTTTATTATCTGTTCCTGACAGCGCTTGATCAAGGCATCCAGAATATCCTCTTTTGACTTAAAATGATAATACAGAGTCCCTCTGGCAATACCCACCTTCTCCAGGATATCACTGGTGCTTGTGTTATCAAAGCCCTTGTCGGCAAAAAGCATATCCGCCGCATCCAGTATTTCATTTCTGCGCTCTTCCGCTTCCTTTACCACTCTCATTGTATTCTCCTGTCTGTGTATACAATCACATATTCCTATACGAACAGCAAAATTTGTTCTCTTTTTAATTACCGACCGACAGATTGTCGGTCGGTAATAGAATCCTATCATAAATAAAATAATTTGTAAAGGAAAATAAATAATATGACACCTGTTGTCAGCTTTATTATGCTATACTGAATTAAAATGCGAATAAGAAAATACAGGAGGCCGCCCATGTATGAAAAAATGCTGAACAAACAGGAAGTCCCTTCCATGGAGGACTTAATCGCTTACTGCGATGCCAACGGAACTCTGTTTCAGGAACTGAACAGCTATCTTACGGAAGAATGGAACACACAGACTCTAATCCGTTTTCCCTATGGGAACAGCTACGGATGGGGAGTCAAGCACAGCATAAAAAGTAAACATATCTGTGATATTTTCGCCGAGGATCAGGCTTTTGAACTGATGCTGAGAATGGATAACAGACAGTATGAGGCAGTTTATGATGATTTGCTGCCTTATACGAAAGAAGTTATTGACGGGAAGTATCCATGCGGTGACGGCGGATGGATTCATTATCGCATTTTATGCCGTGAACATCTGGAGGATGCGAAGAAGCTTCTGGATCAGAAATGCAAAAAGCGGGAAAGATAAACCTTCCCGCTCTCTGCATTTCCTTATTCTTTATACAAAGGTACTGTCCCAGACATCCACGCCGCTTTCCTGGAATATTTCATGAAGCCGGTCTTTCAGCATCTCTTTTGTTATTCCTTTTTTCAGAATCATCTGAAGGAAGCCTCCCCCGCCTGCCCCTGCAATGAATCTCGCATCTATCATATCTTCACACGCCATAAAAATCTGTTCAATACAGGTATTGGTGGACCCGGCATCCAGCTGCTTGGAAAGCTCCCAGTGCTGGTTCAGCAGATCCATAAAAGCATCCAGATTCTCTCTTTCCAGGGCAAACTTCATCAGAACGGCCAGATTCTGCATTTTTTCCAGGGCATCAATGGATTCCGGACGTCCTCCCAGATAGCCTCCTACCACATCACGGAGCAGATTACGGGCCAGTCTGCGCTGTCCGGTATAAACGAGCACAAAACGTTCCTGCAGTTCCTTCTTCATTTTCTCGGAGAGCTGTACCTTCTCCACCTTGATTTTCTGATCAATCCCGGGCATGGAAGTAATGAATTTAATCCCCGGACTCAGCCCGCCGACCTGATCCTGCCAGCCTCCGCCCGTGCTCATAATCTGTTCCATGTTCAGAACAATATCATAAATCTCCTCTTCCGACGTTTCCCTGCCCAGAAACTTAAAAAGCCCCTTCACACAAGCTCCGGACAGGATACTGCTGGTTCCCAGTCCTGAGCCCTGCGGAATTCCCACTACTCTGGTGGAAAGGCTGATGCCTCCGCCAAGACGGCGGCAGATTTCTTCCAGATTTCCCCCCTGCAGAGGAATAATGCCGCAGGCTATAAGCGCCGCTTTATGGAGGGCAAAGGAATCATAAGGATTATGGCAGTCCTGAATTTCTTCCACGGTTCCCACGCTGCCTGACGCCCCGATATCCGTACTGGCAAATTCCACATGCAGCTGTTCCAGACGCTTTACCCGGATCTGAATGGGATATATGCCGTTCAGCTTCAATGCGGCATTGAGCACCGCACCTCCTCTTTCATTGCAGTGAGGAGGCGTATCCGTCCACCCGCCGCCCCAATTCACGCGCACAGGAAGTTCTACGGCTACCTCATCCCTGGCAATGCGGTAATCCTGGCTGGATGGCAGCTTCGCCGCCGCGCTGTCATAAATGGTTTTCTGAATCGTTCCAAAACACATGGCCTCCAGAGAATCATATCCCTTTCCATGGAAGGTGATTCGTTTTTCCTTCATATACTGGGCCAGCGCGTAGTAAATACGTATTTTCAGGGAAAATGCCGCTTTCTCGGCATCCTCCAGAAGCATCTCATAAATATCGGAGCTGATGCCGTGAGCGCCGAATACCCCCAGAGCATCCTTGTAATAGCTTCCGCCCTCAATAGCCCAGACAAATTTGCTGGCAAGGATACGGCTTTCCAGCTCATGCTGCCATCTGCTGATAGCCAGGACATCCGCTTCATTAAAGCTGGAATACAGGCTCTTCCGATCCGCCTTTTTCCATTCTTCCCGCTCTTCGGGCGAAGCCGCGCCGTCCGCCATCCGTTTTACGATCAGGGATAACCTGATAGCCTCTTCCATCGTATCCGCCGCAGGGTAAAGAGCGGCGAACCATAAATAATGCTCGCCGTTTTCCCATATATCCTCCGCCGACAAACCATTCTTTTCCAAAAACGCCTGAAGGCTTGTTCCCAAAAAGCCGGCGCCTTTTTCCAGGGTTCCCTTTGGATTATCCTCCACGCCGTAAATTCTTATAACATATCTTCCGTCCAGCAGACGCAGGCCATGAAGCACCACATGATCAGGAACCGACACATTTCTCAGTTTTACATTGGAGATTACACTCCCCTGTCCGATCTGCGTTTCATCCAGAATATAGCTGTCTTCCAGATATGCTCCTGCCGAAACCCTGGCACGCTTGCCCACGTAGCTGTTATGCGCGGCATAGGGAGCCTGTTCCGGCGCGGTCGTAGCCACCTGCTTTTTCCAGTCCAGGAATTCATAATCTTCCACGTCAGCGGTCACAAGCCTGCGCAGCTCCGTGGTTGTTCCGAAATGGATAAATTCTGCGGGAGACAGGCACAGCAGCTTCATGGAATAAGGCGACAGCACCTCCCATATTTTCCTGCGGCAGGCGAGAAGCTTATCATTTATTGTTCCTTCCGCGGCCTCCCTGTAATACTGTTCTAATGTGGAGGATCGGGCCAAAGGATACAGGAAATCACCATAGAAGCTGATTCTGGCTTCTTCATTGACAAATTCCCTGAATTTATCATCATCAAAACGGCCGTCTGTACTGATAAGGCTGAAGAGGGCATAAAGGAGATCGGAGTCCATTATCACGGCCCCGGTATCCAGATCCACATTATCCTGTCCGTTCACCGCTCCCAGCTCCCGCAGGCGTTCTTCGCTTTGCTTGTGCAGAAATTGACCGACATAGTCATTGCCATCATTCAGGAAAACGCCATGATCCTTACCGGTCAATACATTTTCCTTCATAGAAATAGCCGCTGCACCATGATAGTTAAAATCAATCTGCAGAGGATTAAAAAGCAAAAGCACATCCCCGGATAAAATCAACATTCCTTCGGGGATTCTGGAAGGAACGCCTGACATCCCGATTATGAATTCGTCAAACAGCGTGGATGCATAGCCGTTGGGCAGCTGTCTTGGCACCGGGGAAAAGAGCTTGCCGCAGGCCGAGTATTGAGGAACCCTTTTGCTGTCTCCTCCTGAATGAATTACCAATATCCGGCGGTTCTTAAACAGATTAGCCGCGCTCTCCTGCTGTTCTTTTTCCGCAATATATTTCAGGACATGGAAGGTTGCGCCGCCGGATCCCACCCGCTTCCCATCCGGATCGGGAAGCACCGCATAGTGCGTTCCTGCGGGAAGCAGCCCCTGGGCCAGCCTGTAATCGATCTGTTCCCGGTACGTACGCGCCTGTTCTTCATTGGACGCAGTAAGGATGATGTAATCCCATTTGATAAAGCTGGGCTTTCTCAGGCTGTTCTCATAGTCTTCCCATGAATCCAGATAGGATTGTCTCAGAAAGAGGTTTTTCATTTTTTTGTAATTCAAAGGATTATCCCCCGTCAACTCATTTTTTTCAAATCTCATACTACTATAGACCTATTTTTTATTTTATCCAGACATGAAGAATAAATCAAGCAGGTTATTTAAAATGATGCTGTTTCTTATATTTTCTTTAAGGGTTCGGTCCAGACAGGCATGAACCCTTACTCTTTAATTACAAAAAAAGAGAATGCAAATTCTTTTTAAGGATTTACATTCTCGATAGTATTGATTTATTTTCAGGATGTGGTAACCATCTGTTCTTTTAATTTACGCATTTCATTCTCGAGCGTATTTACACGAATAAGCAGCATTTCTTTTTGATTTTCAACCATCAGCGCCTGATCCAGCTTCCTGCCTAAATCCAAATGGCCTTCTGCTATAAGGCGGATATTGCGGTTGGTCTCATTTTCCAATGTCAATTCCAGAGAGGTAATCCGATGTTTCGTATCCTGCATATCTGTCTTCAGCGTCCGGACATCTGACTTTAAATCCTGCACATCCGACTTAACAGTCTTCATGTCTGTTTTTAAGGAATCCACATCTGTCCTGACAATATCCATACCCGTTTTTAAGGACTCCACATCTGTCTTTAAAGAGCTTACATCTGTTTTTAATGATTCAACATCTGTCTTTAAGGAGCCCACATCTGCTTTTAATGATCCAACATCTGTTTTTAAGGAGCACACATCTGTTTTTAAAGACTGGGTAACAGCCAATATTTGCTGAAGTATTTCATTATCTGACATCTCTTATTATCACCTCCCGTAGGGGTATTATAGCATAAGGTATTTGTAAAGTCTATATTAATAGTGAAATATTAAGCAATTATTCAAACGTATTATCGTTTATAAAAATCATTTCATTTATACCATAAGAACCATTCTTACATGCCGGAATTATTCATCCCCAAGAGCCGCAAGAAGGTTCCAGTAGCTTTCGCATTCTTCCCTGGAAACCGGCTTATTATCCAGCAGGCCGGAAAGGCAGAAAGGGATATCTCCGGACGCTTCTCTGTCGCTTTCCGGGAATCCGGTATTACCGCTATACCAATTGTTATGGAAAGAGGATTTCTGCCATCCGTTTGCCGGTTTGTCGGCAAAATGGAATATATTATTCCGGAAGATATGGGATTCTCCTTCCTTGTGGCAGCAGATCAGAGGACCTTCCTCACTGTTTATAAATAAATTTCCATAAAGGTGTACGGGCAGGCCGTAATCGTCCTGAATCAGGCAGCGTTTGTCATCAATGCTGATATTATAGCGCAGTATTGTTTTTCCGCATTCCCGGTTCCGATTGATTCCCATGCAGTCCAGCCAGAAGCCGCCCTGGTTATCATGCGTATAATTGTACTGGAAAATGGTATCACCTGCGGTTCCCCAATCCGTATCAAAGGCTGTCCCGTCATTTTCAAACAGACGGGTACCTCCCACCTCATTGCGCTGAATCAGGGCATCCGAGACAGCACATACCCAGATGCCGGCAATCAGCCTGGTATCCTCCAGACTTCCCAGCGCCCCTGCATTCAGGCAGACATTTCCGTCTATCAGAGGGGAAATACAGTTGGCTACAATGATTCCGTCGCTTCCGGTTCTTTCAATCCGGTTTCCTCTCACCACCACATGCGTATGATGGATATCGTTGATAAAATCTTCCTGCTGGTTTACACGAATGCCGCTGGTGAGCACATCATGCACGTAATTGTTGCTGATGATAATATCATGGAGATGGTTCTTATCCGAAGAACGTCCGGGCATGGTCACATAAATTCCGGAGTTCCAGTACATACTTTGGTATACATCCCTCGCTCTCCGGTTTTCCCCTGTAACACGGCTAATTTCACAGCCTTCAATCACAATATCCTCTGTAATCCCCTGCGGGCTGCCGCAGATGCAGATTCCCTGGCGTACGCTGCGGGTTTCGGCTTCATTTGTCACGGCCAGTTCCTTTACTCTCCAATGGCTGACGCCTTCCAGCAAAACTGCCGCATAACATCCGTCACCATGTATTTGGGGCATCCCTCCTTCCCCATAGGCCTCCACTGCAATGGGCGACCAGGCGCTTCCGTTTCCCTGAAAACGAAGCATGCCGTGCCATTCTCCGCCTCTGCGGAAACGGATGTGATCCCCCGGCTGAAAAATCAGTTCATTTACCTTTTCCAGACTCCTCCAGGCTTCCTCCGGTGTAAAACCGGAACAGGAATCATCTCCTTTTATACTGTCAACATAAAAATATCTACCTTGTTCTGTCATAAGCTGCTCTTCCTTTTCTTTCTATATTCCTTCTTCCAACGAGACGAATGTACATGCCTGTATTTATTCAGTTCCACATTTCCGCTTCATCCTTCAGACGCCTCAGAACTTCCATGCGGAAGGATCCGGGCCAGGCCACCAGCCACTGGGAAGCGATTCCGATAGAATCCGGCCTTAGGGCATCCGGATCAGCCTTCCTTCCATGGGTTCCCTGCCTCGTCACTGTATAGCTTTCATCCTGACTGCCCTTCGGCCTTTGTTTGCCGTCAATGACCAAAGTCCCGTCCGATATATGCTGACAGCCATTTTTCCAGATTGCCCTGGCTCTTTGCAGCCAACGCTCTTCCCCTGTCTCTTTCCACAGCTGATACAGTTCGGGAACATAGCAGAGGGCAAAGGGATCAATCCCCTCATGGACCGTAGATACAAGCGTGCCGCCGAAGGAATCAAAACCGGTCTGCCCCAGTATGCAGGACGGACCGAAATGACAGGTATGGGTATACTGCCAGGTGGAAAGATACCAGGCGCTGTCCCTGGCAGCCTCCAGCCACTCCTTCTCTCCTGTCAGCCGGTAAAGCTCTGTCGACGCTTTCAGCAGCGGAATCCCGGATTCCTTATCAATAGAGAAAATATCCAGCGCACCGGCCGTGGTAAAACCATGGGTCTTTAATTCTTCCAGATATATCTTGGTTCCTTTTATGGCTGATTTTAAGTAGCTCTCTTCCCCGGACTGCCGATAGCCTTCCAGCAGAGGTAGCACCAGGAATGCACCGACGGTACCCTCCCTTATGGCAACGCTGCCGTCCTCATGCCAGCATTTTGCAAACCGGCCGTTCCCGTCCTGTACCCTGACGGCGAAATCACAGATCTGATAAGCGGCCTGAAGATATTTTCCGCCGTTCCTTCCAAGCTTTTCAGAAAGCTGGGCGGCTTCGAAATAGGCAAGGCCTGCCGTTCCCAAATCGCAGGCCTCCAGATATCTGTCCTGTCCCGGATCATAATAACTGGCAACCACTCCAACCGGCAGCGTGGCTTTCTCCAGCCAGCTGTCCAATACCCCGAATCCCATTGTCTCCGCTTCCTTATCACCGGAATGAAGCGCCTCACATAACAGGGCATTTGCCAGCATCCCGTTCTGGCCGCACCAACCGATCTCGTATTTATTCGCCTCCCGTTTTTTCCATGCATTTCCCTCCCAAGCCAATCCGATATTAAAGCCGCAGAAGCCATCCTCTTCCTCCGTGTAGAGTGTCTTTGCATAGGCAATGCCTGCTTCCCAGACCTCTTCCTGAGAAAGAGGAAGCGGCCGCTCCCTGTCGTTCAGCTTCCATGCGGCATCCAAAGCCCTGCGATAACCGAATTTGGCTTTTCCGTTTTCCTCCAGTACTATATAGGAAATAAAGGTATCCTTCGGTTCCATGCTGCCATGCCATGCTTCACCCAGTCTGTACAGGTACAAGGCTTTCGGGCTTTCCGTCTCCGGCCAGCAGATACGGTGCACTTCTTCCCCATTGTCTTCAAATAGCTGGCAGCTGTTGCCGCCGTTTTCTTCTCCGAAGAAAGCGACGCTGATCAAATTTCCTTCCAGCTCCTTCTCCGAATAGGTCATAGCCGCCACAGACGCCCTGTGCCATCCGTACTGCCAGGGTTCCCCGTGATACCGGTCTGATGTATACTCACAAAAGGTTCCCCACCCGTTGCCGTTATAATTGACTCCCGGAATCATGGTAAAATCCGGAGAATATGCCGCACGCAGCTCCATAACCATACGTACCGCAGGACGGCATTTCCTTTTCCAGCAGAATACACCGGTTTCTATTTCTTCAAAATTGTCCTCACAGCCTTCCGCCCCTATGGCCCTTGCCAATTGCAGCCCGTCTTTATAAAAACAAGTATCCAACCCTTTTTTCTTCCATTGAATCATAATACTTTCCCCCATTAATATAAGCCGTCCAGTAAATTCCAGTTGCCGCATTTTCTAAGTACTTCCAGCCGGAATGCACAGGGCCATGCAACGAGCCATTGAGTCACACTGAAAATACTGCCCCAGCTGCCATTCTCACCGTCCGTTTTGTAATTTCCCCACCGTGTGTGAAGAATCCCTTCATCACAGCTTCCTGCCGGCCTGAGCCCTGCCTCCAGCAGCTGCATTGTCCCGTCTGAAATCCCCTGAACCCCATTTCTCCATATGGCAAGGGCTCTCTGCTTCCATTCCTCCCTGCCGGTCCGTTCAGAAAGCTCAAGCAAATCCGGCACATAACAGAGCGCAAAGGGATCCAGGTGATGGTGGGAGGTGGAAACCGCCGTTCCTCCGAAGGTATCATATCCCATTTTCCCGAGCACCGTATCCGCAGGATATTTCACTGTCTGATGCCACTGCCAGGTAGACAGATACCAGGCCGCTTCCTCCGCCATCTCCAGATATTTATCAAAACCGGTTGCCCTGTACATAAGCAGCCCGCCTTTTAAAAGAGGAATCACCGACTCTTTATCGATACAGCAGGTATCCAGCGCCCCGCTTGTTCCATAGCCGTTATTGGCGAATTCCCTGTAATAGTAAGAATAAGCCCTCACAGCAGAAATACTATATCTGTCCTCACCGGTACGCAGAAAGGCTTCCGCCAAAGGCAGGATTAAAAAAGCTCCGGCCGTTCCCTTCAGCTCATGGGGGGAACCGTCTCTGTTCCAGCTCATGCCGATACCGCCGTCCAAACGCTGTCTGGACATGGCAAAATCACAGATTTCAAAAGCGGCATCCAACCAGTTCTTTTTATCCAGTCCCATTCTTTTCGCCTGATCGTATGCTTCAAAAAACTGCTGTCCCGCCGTTCCCAGATTACAGGCATCGATAAGAGAATCCTCCGGATCATACCGCGTAAGGAGCAGCCCTTCTTTGCTTCTTGCTTTTTCCACCCAGCTGTCCAGGACTGCAGTCCCATATCGAAGGGATTCCTCCCTGCCGTTCATCTGATAATCGTATAAAAGGGAAAGCGCAAGAGAGGCATTCTGTCCGCACCACCCAATTTCATATTTAAAGTCGGGCCGTTTCACCCATTCCCTTCCATTCCAGGTAAACCCAATGCTGAAAGCGCGAAGCCCGTCCTCCTCTTCCGTATATAATAAACGAGCATATTCCGAACTGAGCTTCCAGACCTCCTCTGTTTTCCGCACAGGCTTTTTCGCTGCATACTCCTGTTTCCATGCTGTATGAAGCATTTTCTTTACCGCACCTTTTCCCTCACCTATGCATATCCACGCGGTAAAAGAAGATGAAGGCTCCATTGTTCCCCTGAAAGCCGGTCCCCAGCAATCGGAATAAAGCACCTGCGGCCCTTCTTCCTCCGGCCACAGAACACGGTGATGCATATGACCTTCCGCTGATTTCTGCATACTCCCGGAACAGGAGCCTGTGCCGAACAGCGCGACTCCCAGTTCTTCATTCCAGGAACAGGTCGCTCCGGGTACCGCACAGCGATGAAAGGCATAGGAATAGGCCGCTCCATCTTTTTCCAGTCCCTTGTACTCGTGATCCTTTCCCCATGGGTTCCCGTCATAGGAAACAGCCGGGACCATAGTGTGTTCCGGTATGAACAGTGTTTCAGCCTCCATACACATGGAAACCACCGGCTCCTCCGTCGTCCTGTGCCATAAAAATACGCCCTCTTCTTTTTCTTCGAAGGTATCCGTCATTCCTTCCGGAGTCACAATTAACAGCGCCTCTTCTCCATTCAGCCGGAATAAGGTCTTATTCCCTTTGCTTTCCCACATAATACACATGATCCTTCATCCTCCCTTTCTGTCTTTTACCGGCAGCATTCCTGTTCGCCGCCCTGGTAAGATAATCCCTCCATCAGCTGGTTTCTGTATTCCTGAGGCGTCATTCCCGTATTCTTTTTAAAAAAATGAGTGAAATATGACGCTGTATTCAGCCCTGTCTGTTCCGCAATGCTCTGTGTTCTCAGGCAGGGATCCGCCAGAAGCTCCCTGGCCAAATCCAGCCTTCTGGCTGTGATATACTGCCCCAGCGACAGGTTTGTTACCTTTTTATACAGCCTGGACAGATAGGAAGGGTGCAGCCCCACCACTTCCCCTATCACAGTCATGGACAAATCCTCCGACAGATGCTCCATAATATACGCATTCACCTTATGTACTATATAATGATCGGAATTTTCATGAACCGCCTCCCTGCATCGGAAGTACTCATCCGCCAGCCCTTCCAGACAGCGGCAGGCATCCAGGAAGCCTCTGTGCGCACTGTAATTCGCTATCTGCCCCAGATTACGGTGGGTGAGCAGCATGCTTTCCTCAGGCAGATAATTCAATATCGCCTGAAGCAGCAGGGATGCAAAGGTGGTATACACCGCTATCTGTGCCGCAGGATTTCCTTCCGGCGTATTTTGCTTAACCTCTTCCATAATAAGCCTGAAATCCACGGCATTTCCATAGCTTAAGCTTTCCGACAGCTTTTCCACATTAAAACGGCCCATGACAGGACCTTCCTCCCGCCATGTATAGTCAGACAGGGCCGCATCCTTTCCGCAGAGGATAATTTCCCCTTCTCCGGTCAGTTCAAACCGTTTTCTCCCCAATACGGAAAAAGCATCCGTCAGCCCTTCCAAATCCGTCTGTTCTTCATAAAGATATATCTGCGGCGCTTTCAGCCCCATACGTTCACACATGGACAGCGCGATCTCCAAAAATCCCTTCAGCCTCTGGGGTCTGTTGTCCTCCGACTGGGCAAGCAGCAGAAAAAGATGGGTGGAGACTGATGCAGAATACGCATGAAAAGCATATTTCAGGCTCTCCATAATAACAGACTGAATCCGGCTCATCGTGACTGCATTCCAGACATTGCCGCAGGATATTTCCTCTTCGGACAGCTGCTGAGGGTTTTCCATCGGCGGCAATGCTGCCGGTCCACATTCCATTTTCTGAACGTTTTCCATCGGCGGCAATGCCGCCGGTTCACACTCCATTTTCTGAACATTTTCTATCGGCGGCATGGATATCGCTGCTATCAGAAAACTCTCATCCATAGAAAACTCCATGCCGGATGCCTGGATTTTCTGGTACAGGGAGTTCTTCTTCTTTTCCGTCCATTTTTCCGTAGTAATCATCTGCTTCAGGATATCCTGCCGCAGGAGCGGCGCCGCCTCCTGCCAGGAAGCGCTCATTTTCAGATACCTGCTTTTTTCCTCATATTCCCGTTCCAGTCTGTCATAAGCCTTATCGATTATTTCTTCAATAGCCCTGTCCCCATCCAGCTTCAGCACATATCCTAACGTCCTGCTGCTCACGGCCTGTCTTGCATATTCAAATTCACTGTGCCCTGTAAGAAATACCGTAAGACAGTCCGGCCATTCCTTTTCCACGATCCTGACAAGAGAAAGCCCGTCCATACCAGGCATACGGATATCCGTCATCAGGAGATCCACACGGATGCTTTTAAACTGCTCTAATGCTTCATCCGCAGAAGCCGCCTGGTAAACAAGAAATTTCCTGCCATACCGCTTCACCAGCATATGATAAAGACTTTCCAGGATCAGAGGTTCGTCATCCACAATCAGAAGATTATACCAGGGCCTTCCCGCACGTTCCCTGTCATCCTCCGCCCGGCTGCATTTTATACTATCCATGATTCTGTCCTTCTCCCAAAATTATACGGGCTGTAACCCGGAATCCGCCTTCCTCCCTGTTTTCAAAGGTCAGGCCGCTCCCCTCCCCATAATGAAGCTTCAACCGGATATTCGTGTTGGAAATGGCATGTATTTCTTCCGTTTCAATCGTTCCCTCTTCCATTTTCCGACATACCCCGATCAGTTCTTCCTCCGACATTCCCGGCCCGTTGTCCTCCACTGTAAAACTGAAAATTCCGGATTCATAACACATGGAAATCCATATTTGTCCATCCCGCATACAATCCTTCATCCCATGCTCATATGCATTTTCCACCAAAGGCTGTAAAATCAGCGGCATAATATCCATATCCTTTACCTCCTCCGGCGTATCCCCCAGAAATGCCCGGATCCGCTCTCCGAACCGGGTTTCCTGTATGGCCAGATAATTCTCTATGTGGCTGATCTCCTGCCTCACCTTTACCATGGAATTTCCCACCCGGGTAATATACTGATAATATTTCCCCAGATGTTCGGCATACTCGGCCATCGTTTCGTTTTCATCCATCCGTGCCATCCGGTAAATCAGGAAAATACTGTTATACAGAAAGTGCGGCTGTATCTGGTACTGAAGCTGCCTCAGTTCCGCTATATGTACCCTGTACTTAGAATCCAGATTTTCCCGGATAAGGCTTTCCGTCTTTTTTACGATTTTATTATACCGGTGGTATATCACAGTCAGCTCATCCCTATCATCCTGATCCTGCTCTTCTATCAAAAAGCTTTCCTTATCCTGAAAATCCTCCATAGCCTGCATAATTTTATCCAGCGGCTTTGCAAAGGATTTTCTCGCATACCAGGCATAGCTTACAAGCAGAACAAGTGCAAGCACAGTCAGCGCAATATTAAATATCCCAAAAAAATCCAGCGGCTCTTCGAGAATCCTGTCCGGATAGCAGTAAACCAGCCAGACAACCAGCTTGGGAAACAGGCATCCGGAAGCGAAACCATCCTCCGATACATGGATCATTTCCTCGTCTTCCGCCTCTGTCAGCTGCTTTCTGACCGCATTTAAAACCGGTGTTTCCGCCACGTCTTCCATGAGTTTTTTCCCGGATCCCGCCAATACCCTTCCTTCTTCCGCATCCATAAGAAAAAGAATTCCCTCGTCTTCACCCAGCATTTCCGACAGCGTATCCTGCAGCGTATAGGGGGTGATGGTGGTACGGATATAATAATGGGGCAGTTTATCTTCCCGCGGACTTCCATAAAAGGGAAAATAAACAGTCAGACAGATATCTCCCTCTTCCGTAAGATAAAACTGCTCATATCCTTCAAATATATCCTCTTCATACTCATCCAGAATGGGGGCATCCGCGCTGACTACCATTCTCCGTTCCGGGAAATACGTGTTTATCGAGGCCGCGATTCCATGAAGCACCTTGATATTGAGAAGCCGGTAGGAAAACTGCTTAATGGCTTCATTTCTCTGATAGCTGCTCATGCTGTCCCACATCACATGAAGCTTCAGAAGGTTGCTGTCATCTGTCAGGCTGCTTTGGGTGAGCAGAAGGCTTGTCACTTCCTGCTCCAGCTGTTCTTCCCAAAAACGGACCTTGGAATCCAGAGTATCCTGTATCTGATTTGCCAGCACCCTTCGGCTGTATAGGTTGCTGAAGAGACCGATTCCATAAAAACAAAAACATACCAGGGTAATGGAAATCAACATCTTTCTGAATGTTTTCGATTTGAACATCTCCACGGCCTCCCCATGCATTTTTTACTATTCTATCCCTTTACGGATCCCATTACCATACCTTTTACAAAATACCTCTGTAAAAATGGATAGGCCGCCACAATAGGCAGGGTGGACAGGAAAATCTGCGCGCACTTCACCGTTCTGTCTGAAACCAGTGCCATGGTCTGCCAGTCTGTGGTACTGTTTACAGAGGTGTCCCCCTGTATGATTATTGTCTGCAGATAGCTCTGCAGAGGATACTGGGTTGGCTTATTCATCAGGATAATCCCGTCAAACCAGGAATTCCAATGATAAACCAGGGCGAACAGACAAATCGTGGCTATACTGGCCTTGGAAAGAGGGATATAAATCCTCGCCAGGATATTCCAATGATTCGCGCCGTCCATAAATGCCGCTTCCTCCAGTTCCTCCGGAATTGCCCGGAAAAAGTTCAGCATCAGCACCACGCTGAATACCGGAACCGCACCGGGAAGTACCAGCGCCCATATGGTTCCCAGCAGATGTACACTTTTTATTGTCATATACCAGGGAATCAGCCCCGCATTGATCAGCATGGTGATAAAAAAGAACCAGGTATATCCCGTCCGCATCCGCAGCTTGCTGTTATCCTTTGACAGCGGATAGGCCGTAAGAACACACATCAGCACATTCAGGGAAACACCCAGAAGACAGCGGATGACTGTCACACCCAGCGATTTCCAGAACGCCGCCCTCTTTGCCACATATTCATAGGATTTCAGTGTGAATTCCACCGGCACCAGCTTCACAAGACCTGCCGTAGCCGCGGCATTGGAGCTTAAGGAAACCGCCAGGATATTGATTAACGGCAGAATACAGATCAACGCCAGAAAAACCAGTATCAGGGTATTTACTATGGTAAAAATCCGGGAGCCAACGGATTCCCTGACCGTGACCGCCCCTTTTTTCTTCTTGTTTTGTATCATCTTGGTCTACCTCCCGTTTCCACTGTCAGAATATCCGGTAATCAAAAAACTTATAGGCAACGTAATAAGAAACCGATATGAACAGACAGGAAACTGCCGACTTAAACACACCCATCGCAGTCGCCGGGCCAAACTGGGCATCTATCAGCCCTATGCGGTAGATAAAGGTATCAATAATATCGCCTGTTTCATAAACCTGAGGACTGTACAGATTCAGTACCTGATCGAATCCTGCATTCAGTACATTTCCCAGAGCCAGGACACACATCAATACCACAATCATACGGATACCCGGCAGCGTTACATGCCACATTTTCTGAAACCGGTTCGCTCCGTCCATGGTCGCCGCCTCATAAAGACTGAGATCAATCCCCGTGATGGCCGCCAGATATACTACTGTGCCAAAGCCAAAGCCCTTCCATACATCAGTCATGATAATTGTGGGCTGAAACCATTTATTGCTTCCCAGGAAAAAGATAGAATCAATACCGAACAGATTCAGAACCTGGTTCACAATCCCCTGGGAAGGGGAAAGAATATCTATCATAACGCCGCCAAGAACCACCCAGGAAAGGAAATAAGGAAGGTAAATGGCAGTCTGTACTGTTCTCCGGAATTTGCTGGAGCGCACTTCATTAAGCAATATCGCCACCGTAATGGGAACCACAAGCCCCAATACGATTTTAAAAAAAGCAATGACAACGGTATTTCTTAAGGCTGACATCGCTCCCGGCATGTTGATGAGATATGTAAAGTTATCGAGGCCAATCCATTTCTGATCCCCGAACAGCCCCTTGGCCGGAATGAATTTCTGAAATGCAATTACCATACCTGCCATAGGGATATAACAAAATATAAAAGTGAAAATAATTCCCGGTACGAGCATCATGTGCAGAGGAAGCTCCCTCTTGAGCACATGCTTTTTTTTGTGATTTATCTTAGAAGCCGCCATATTCTCCCACTCCTTTAACCCTTTTGGTAAGAAATCCCATGCGGCCCGGCATAAAACCGATGGGCCGCATGGTCTGGTACCCGTTATTCTTACGAAGCTGCTTATTTCACAGAGGAATACCACTCATTTACTTCTGCTGTCATATCATCTCCGCCTAATTTATTGAAATCTGCCACAAAGGTATCAAAATCATCAATGGAGGATTCGCCGATAATAATCTTAGTGTAGATTTCATCACGCATGGTTTCCAGCGTGGAAAGCTTCTCTGTCATTGTTTCCGTCGGCGCGCCTACAAACTTATTAATCATGATACGGCCGCTTTCATTCATCTCATTAATGGAAGAATAGGAACTGGGCGCAGGTCCGTAGATTCTCTCCCATCCCCATAAAGCAAAGCCTTCGTCACTTCCTGAATAATAGCTGTCCAGCTTATCCTGAATAGACTTGGCCTCTCCGGTAAGGGAAGACGCATCCCCGGACTGACGGGCGGCTTCAATATCCAGATAAGCCTGCAGATTCTTTTCGGGCATGGAGCACTGGATAGGAGAAAGCTTCCATACGCCTTCCGCTTCCGGAGGAGCATAGTATTTTCCGTTATCTCCGGTTTCTCCCCAGCATTTTTCGATAAACAGATTAATCATCTTAACAACAGCTTCCGGATTCTCGAAATTCTTATTTACAGCAATCCATCTGTTGGTTCCCAAATCCGCCTGTGCTGTGGAGGGCTCGCCGGTTGCACTGGGAAGCGGATATGCAGACCACTGGCTGTCGGAATCATTGTCTTTACAGGACTGGAAAGGAGTGAGGGAAAGCCACTGCTGTCCGAAGGAAAAGCCGCATTTTCCTGCCGCTGCCGATTCACCTGCTTTAGTGGAATCTTTTACACCGAACTCAGCATCAATGTAGCCTTTTTCATACATGTCATGAAGAGCTGCCAGCGCTGTCTTGCATTCAGGCTGAATTGCGCCGTAAGCAAGCTGTCCGTCTTTTTCCACCCAAATGCCGGGATATGCGCCATAAGCATTGAAAAATCCTCTCAGACCGCCGAAACCGCCGCCCAGAAGGGAGGTTCCTGCAATGCCGATACCTACGGTATCTTTCTGGCCGTTGCCGTCAAAGTCAGCGTTTACAAACTGGTCTATCACGTTCATCACTTCATCCATAGTCGTGGGGACATCCAGATTCAGCTTTTCCAGCCAGTCGGTACGAATCCACATAAGATCTACGGAATCTACGCTGCCGCCGGTTACCGGAAGGCCGTACTGCACGCCGTCCTTCTGCCCTGCCAGGAAGGGAGAATCGCCTTCCTGATACATAACTTCTTTGGTGAAATCGGTTGCATACTGTTCAAAAACAGGTCCCATTTCCTGTACCAGTCCGGCATCGATAAGCTGCATCATCTGTGTGGAGGTGACGCACATAACATCGGGAAGATCTTCACTTGCCATGGATACGTTCATCTTCTGATTGAATTCATCATCGCCTTTAACAATCCAGTCGTATACAACTTTGATTCCCAGCTCTTCCTCGTAGGTATCCAGCCAGAAGTTATCTTCCAGGGTCTGGCCCGGAAGGTTGGCGAGAACGTTGGTTTCGATGGTGTCATCGGTGGCGCGGACAAAATGGATTTCCAGGGGATCGGCATATTTGCCGAAGGGATCGGCCTGCGATGATGTATCGGCGGCTTCGGTTCCTGCGGGTTGGGCGCTTTCGGTGGATGGTGTTGTTGAGGTGGAATTGGACGCTGCGGATTCCTGCGGGGTATTGCCGGAATTGCCGCAGGCTGTCAGAGACAGAGCCATGACGGCGGTTAGAAGAATGCTTAGTAGTTGTTTCTTTTTCATAGAAAAACCCCTCCTTTTTTTGATATTTTTATTATAGGGAAAGGGAGGGGGTGGGACAATTGCGTTATTTTGATATTTGTTGTGATTTTGTGACTTTTGTATATGAAGAGAGCCAGTTTTATCATAATACAAACATTATATCCATACTATTTTTGTAATACCACAACATATTATAATATCATTGCTAGTCCTATAGCTATTTTTTTCTTTTTACTGTAGTATTTCATTAAAGCCGCCTACCTACACAATTTCGAGCAATGTATGTTTTGATTTTCTATAAAAGTACTTTTTTACCTTCGCATTCACTAGCATTATGTAGATGATCTCACTCGTCTCTGCTCCTGCCTGTGTATCGCTGATTTTCAATAATTCAATACTACTCTTTCAGTAAATTATCCGTTGATTTCATTTACATATCAATTCCTTATTTCTAATTTGATTCCAATTTAGTTCTTTTCGTCGTTTTATTACTTTGACATTCGTTCCGATAATTTGTTCCCACCTAAAAGAAATGGTAATTGTACTATAATGCCTACAATCCCAATCACGAATATTTCTACTATCAAATGAACCCATGTAACATCCCATAAGAAAAGTTTTCTGCAAAAAATCATGCCTACAACAGAAATTCCACAACTCAATATGTTCAATCCAATATTGGGATAAAATGTATACCATTTAACTTTGAGACACTTACACATATATAGTGGATTCGTGACTAAGTTAATAAAATTCATAATAACAGCGGTAGTTATCAACACAGCATAAACACCCATATCTGTATATTTAAGCAGCAAATACATACCAGATACATTTAATACACCTCCAATTATTGTCACAACACATGGAAACTTATTCTTTAACGTCAAAGTATAGATATAGTACAAGGGATAAACACAGCCTTCAGTTATGGCAGGCAACATAGCAATTACAGTTAGCTGATATACCATATTGTAGTCTTGGGTCGGTATAAACAGCTGATAAAATTCAGATCCTACAGCAAAAAAACCAGCTATGGCTACATTCGTGCAAAGTCCACTTATAGCCATCATCCTCTTAAATTTTTTTATAAGTTCTAGATTTTCTCCGTTAGCATAACATTTAAGGTAACTTGGCTGAAATGGCTGCCCTATCGCATCATATAATTGAAAAACAATATTGCTAATTGTTTTTGCTATTGATACATACCCCATCATTGTACCAGTAAGCATTAAATTACTTACAAGCAAATCTAATCCTGAATTAAGTGCATTTCCAAGACTGTTAGCCGAATTCCAAAGTCCATTTGATATGAGCTCCTTTGCTGTATCAAAAGAAAAATCATTTCTTCTCACTTTTGCATTTGGAATCATTCTTTTTGTTATCCCAAAATTACCAACCAGATTAACCATAGACATTCCCATTGATGCAAGTCCAACATACCATACACTTACTTTAAAATATCCATAGCATATGACAAGGATTACTATTTCAGTAAGATATCCCAATACCTTAACAAGATTTAGTAGGTAAATACGATTTCTTATATATGATGCAGCCGTAAATACCGTATTTATAGTCGTTATATAGAAGGTAAAAAAAGTACTAATAAAAAGTAACTTGATACTATCTACTATTTCTGTATCAACATTAAGGAAAAACTCAATTCTAAAGGAGAGAACACATCCTGCGAGTAGCAATACAGATCCAACAATTAAATCTGCAATAAAAACAGTGCTAAAGTATTTATTGAAATTTTGTTTCTCTGCTTTCATATAGGATATTGTTAAAAACCTTGTCGTATATGCATTTAGTGCAATCATGAAAATATTAGCATATGAAACAAAGCTTTTAGACAACGCCACAAAGCCATATGCCTCAGCTCCAACTGTATTCGTGACATACTGTGTAAGACCAAAATTTATAAGAATGCTCAGAATGATGGCGAATAAACTTAAAAAAATTGATAAAAACTCGCTAGTCTTCAATTTTATCAAAGTTACCACCATCCATACCTAATAATATGCTCATTTTCTTTAAACATATTTCATACGAAAATTGAGAATACACATAATCCTGAATACTTTTATTACATGTAGCGAATGTAGCATGATAAAGTAAGTTTATTGTTTCCGAAAACTGAATATCATTTACGCACCTATAGATCCCATTATTCTTTAAATTTTCTGGTACATTTTCCCAATAACCAATCAAGCTTTCTTCTGTTCCTATAATATATTTACCATATGATAATGCTTCTGCCGTTTTTGTCTTCATACCGCTTCCTTCTAAAATTGGAGCAATAACTACATCTGACTCCTCATAATAATTATGCAGACTATCAACCGTACCCACCACGTTTACATTTGTGCTTCTCGATTCAAAATCCGACTTATACTTTTCCATTTCAAAACCAACAATTTTCAACTGGAAAGGAACCTTAATCCTTTTTTCTACGCATTCTATAAACCAATTGATTCCTTGAATATTTGGCCAAAAATCCCCTCCAACAAAAAGAAGTCTTAGTTTTTCACCGTCTGTATGTTCATTTTTGTAATTAAGATTGTATATATTATTTGTTATAATGGGGATTATAGCTGAAACATCTCTTTGATAATATTTTTTAAATTCCGAAGAATCACGAGCATTTAGTACAAATATCCGATCTGCAAACTTTGATGTCTTCAGTTCGTTTGCTATCATGCACCTGCACACTATTTTTCTTTTAAGTGATGAGTACTTCATCTCCTGTTTCAGTATATTGGCTTCAATGTCCGGAAAATACACTGTCACTTTCACATCAAAGAAAAATTTTTTTATTTTTTTTATTAATTCTCCATGCATTGAATTTTCTATAAATACTTCATCAATTCCTTTATCACGAATCAAATCTAGAACTGTTTTATAATGGTTAAATATTATTGCGGGTGGACGTCCTCGGAGCACTGAGATAAACTTTCTGAATTTCGATCTATTCTCCCTTAATATAACAGTTTTGTTTTCATAATCATTTTTATCGTTATTGGAAATTACAACTGTATA
>OLQH01000986.1_pt1 | contig 25948 bp, 20 predicted proteins | sample 1672671 | NCBI WGS metagenome assembly OLQH01 (sample SAMEA3136712, study PRJEB25190) | human gut metagenome
GTCATGCCTCCTACCATAACTGCTGCCATAATGTCATAGTTACCTGCCGCAATGGACGCCGTTCCAAATACATAGGCAGCTTTGTTAAACGGTCCGCCCATATCGATGGACATCATACCGCCGACAATCATGCCAAGTAAAACCTTACTGCTTCCGCTCATATTGGTGAGTCCGGTATTGAGGGCTGTATTGAGGGCTCCAATCGGAGGCTCGATCACATAATTCATCAAAAGTCCCATAATAAGAATTCCGAAAAGCGGATATAACAGTACCGGTGCAATCTTCTCAATGGACTGAGGAAGTTTTCCAAATACTTTTCTCAAAAAGACAATGAGATATCCTGCGATAAAACCGGCAAGGAGTGCTCCTAAAAATCCGGATTTCCCCTGGGACGCGATCATACCGCCGACAAAGCCGACGGCCAAAGCCGGACGGTCTCCGATACTCATGGCGATAAATCCGGCCAGCACCGGGAGCATAAATCCAAACGCCGTATTTCCGATTCCTTTGAGGGCTGCCGCCGTCGGAGTGATCGTACCGAAGTTTGCACGCATTTCATCGGAAAGGGAATGAATATCCACACTGAATCCATCAATCAAAAACGCAAGGGCAATCAGGATTCCTCCGCCCACGACAAACGGCAGCATATGGGACACCCCGTTCATCAACTGTGTGTAGACTTTATGAGCACCACCGCCAGAAGACTTCCGGGTCTTGCCAACATTCGGATTTCCACTCTGATATACCGGGACTTCTCCGTTCATCGCACGCTCCACAAGCTGATCCGCCTTTCCGATCCCGTCCGAAACAGGACATTCAATCAGCCGTTTCCCATGGAAACGATCCATCGGAACTTCCGCGTCCGCCGCTACAATAATGCAGTCAGCCTCTTGAATTTCCGTCTCCGTCAGCACATTTTTTGCCCCGCCGGATCCTCTGGTCTCCACTTTTACAAAACATCCTGCTTTCTTTGCCGCCTTCTCTATTCCTTCTGCCGCCATATAGGTATGTGCGATTCCTGTCGGGCAGGACGTAACTGCCAGAATCCGGAACGATTTCTTTTCCTTTTCTTCCATCGTCTGCGCCGCAAGCTGCTCGTCTACATCCGGTTTCTCCGCATCCGCTTCATCTACAATCCGCAAAAATTCTTCTGCCGTCTTTGCCCGTCTTAGTTTCTCAGAAAACTGTTCGTCCATCAGAAGAACAGAAAGCTTGCTCAGCACGTCCAGGTGCACATTATCCTTGGTGTTTGGAGCCGCAATCAGGAAAATCAGGTGAACCGGCTCTCCGTCCAGGGAATCAAAATCCACACCGTTTGGAATCACCATCGCCGCCAGCCCCGGACGGATCACAGCATCACATTTTCCATGCGGAATCGCAATCCCCCCTCCCACACCGGTGGTACTTTCCTCTTCTCTTAAGTAGACTTCTCTCCGGTATGCTTCCTCATCCCGGATCTTGCCGCTTTTGGCCATCAATGCCACGGCCATATCAAGCGCTTCCTGTTTGGACGCAGGTACTGCATCCAGAGAAATACTTCTCAAATCAAGCAGTTCCGTAATTCTCATTCCTCTTACCTCCTATTTCCGATTGTTTTATATAAGTTTCGTATCTCGGCTTCTGTAGCCAGTTTTTCCGAAAACGCACTGGCACTTCCAGCCGAAACCCCCAAACGAAAGGCGTGTTCATAATCATGCTTTTCCAACCATCCTGCTAAAAAACCTGCCACCATGGAGTCTCCTGCTCCAACCGCATTGATCAATTTTCCTTCCGGAGCCGGAAGTCTGTGTACCTCCCCTTGTTCATCCAGAAGCACTGCTCCTTTGCTTCCCATGGATACGAGCACGTTGACTGCCCCTTTTTCCTGAAGCTCTCCGGCATATGGAATGACATCTTCCTGTGTCTCAAGCTTTACGCCGAAGATTTCTCCCAGCTCATGCTGATTCGGCTTCACAAGAAACGGCCGGTACTGCAGCACTTCCAGAAGAAGATTATTTGTTGCGTCCACCACAGTCAGAATTCCTCTCCCCTGCATCCGGCTTAGAATCTCCGCATAAAACGTGGACGGCATACTCTCCGGGATACTCCCCGCCAGCACAAGTACATCTCCCTCCTCAACCTGATCCAGTCTGTCCAGCAGAGCCTGTACCGCTTCTTCGCTGATCTCAGGACCTTTTCCATTGATTTCTGTTCCGTCAAAATCCTTCATCTTAATATTGATACGGGACCATCCCTCCGAAAGCTCCAGGAACTCATTTTGAAAACCAAGTTCCCGCACTTTTCTTACGATCTCCCGGCCGGTAAACCCGGCTACAAATCCAAGTGCCGTATTTTCAACCCCCAGATTTTTGAGTACTGTAGATACATTAATTCCTTTCCCGCCCGGAAGCATCTGTTCTGACGTCGTCCGGTTTGTCTGTCCAAGTTGAAAATCATTTACGGTTACAATATAATCCAGGGACGGATTACATGTTACTGTGTAGATCATCTTTTCTTACCTCCGTTCTTTCTGCCCTTATTATACTTCCATTTTCATTCAAAATCAATCATATTATTTCACAAAAATCCATTTATATTTTTGTAATTCTTTCACAATCAGTCATTTTCATGCTCATTTTAGTCAATTTCAGTTATTTTCCAAAAAAGGGCCTTCGTGATTTCATCCCCAATCATCACGAAGGCCCTTTTTCAAATGTCAATCTATTTCCATTCATATTTCTGCGACTGTCGGTTCCAGTACCATCTCTGTATCCCATACGTCAACACCGTGGCAGCTATCAGGATCATTCCCAGGAAAAGATTCCATCCTCTGCTAATTACTATAAAGGAATTTCTTATTCCACCGTAGAAAAAGCAGATTAAAATGAGTACAAGCCCGCCTACTTCTATCATCCCTCTTTTTCGTCTGTCAAACGCAAACTTCAGCGCCACAAGAGCTCCCACATCTATCGCCCCCAGGATTACGGCAAACCAGATGCTGAAAAGATTAATTCTTCCCGGTTCCCCAAAGAAAACATTGTCCAGAACCCAAAAGAACGTCAGTGTTCTTACAACAGAGGAGAGAAAAACCATGCATATTTCTCCAGCTTTCGATTTCCCACCGCCATCTCGTCTCACGCTTTGAATCAGATCCTCACAAAATTCTTTCGCCGGTATTCCAAGTTTCTCTTCCAGAGAAATATGCTGTAGTTCGGCCTCTTCCGCCATTCCTATCAAATCTTTTTTGATCGATTCGATCTCAAATTCTGATATCATGCTGATTGACAGATAGCGGAAAACAGGAGCGAGCTGATCCCACATTTCACCGCCCATATTGGCGATCCGATCCACATTTTCTTCTTTCAGTATCTCCAGATTATTTTTCCTTATCATAACTTTGTCACCTCCCGCCAAATATACTCTCGACTGAAGCCTCCACTTCTTTCCACACCTGATAAAACCGGCTTACATACATTTCCCCGTCCTGTGTCAACGTATAGTATTTCCGCTTAGGTCCAAGAGGACTTTCTTTAAAGACACCTTGAATTAGTTTCTTTTTCTCCAAACGAAGCAGTAATGGATAAAGCGTGCCTTCTTTCGCATCCGTAAATCCATAATCCTGAAGTCTGGTCACGATCTCATATCCATACGTCTCTTCCTGATCGATGATTTTTAAAATACATCCCTCCAGGATTCCTTTCATAAGCTGTGCTTTATCCATGCTCCTCACCGCCTGTTCTATCTGGCTTTGTTACAGTTGTTCCATCTCCCCGAGAATTTCACGGTAATACCGTTCTCTCTCCTCTTCACTGTCGCCTTTTCCTTCCAGCGTCTTTAAAATAACGCCGTCTTTTAATAAAATGACTTTCTTACAGTTGCTCGCCATCTGCGGGTCATGAGTTACCATGATAATGGTCTTGCCCCATCCGTTGATTTCTTTGAGTGCATCCAGCACAATCTTTCCAGACTTGGAGTCCAGATTTCCGGTTGGCTCATCCGCTAGAATCAGCTCCGGATCATTGATCAGTGCCCGACAGATTGCCGCTCTTTGCTTCTCTCCCCCTGAAAGCTCTGTTGGCTTTTTCTCCAAAAGATGGGTCAGTTCAAACTGCGCGGCATACTTTTCTGCCCTTCTTTGCATCTCCTTAGAATCTGCCTTGTCAAGAATCATTGGCAAAATCATATTTTCCCGTACCGTCAGACTGTCCATGAGATAATAATCCTGAAATACGAATCCAATCTTTCGTCTACGGATATCAGCCAGCTCATCCTTCCAAAGCTCCTCTGTATCGAAATCCTCAAAAAATACTTTTCCCTCCGTCGGCCGGTCTAAAAGTCCCAGGACTCTCAAAAGCGTGGATTTCCCGCAACCAGATTTCCCCATAATTCCAAGAAAATCTTTTTTCTCCACTTTCAAGCTGAGTCCGCGTATTACTTTGATATCATCCTCTGACGGACGGGCACCATCTCCTTTCTTTGAGTAATTTCTGATAATATCCCGAACCTCTAATACTGTTCCCATCATCTTCCCTCCTATCTACCTTGCAATATAAGGTTCTCTTCTTAACTACATTATATAACAAGGTAGATAATTGTCAAGGGGATTTGGCAAAAAGTAAGATTCTCTATTTTACCCATGTCATGAACTCGAATCATACAGATTAAAGTGTCCCATTGCCACCGAACATTTTAAATCGCATGATATTTTCTATATACTCTACAAGGGTTCCAGTCCGCTCAAAAAGCAAAGGAGCGGATCGATGCAAGCTATATCCTCACAAGGAATAACAAGAACTTTGACGGTTCCACAGTTTTGGCGATCACACCAACTGATTTTTTGAAAAATTAACTGATACTGCCGCTCTTATCGGACGTCAGTAATTTTAGCCGCACAGTGGCAGTGGCAATCCTCAGATAAAAAGATGAATAAAAAAGATTGACTCTAAAAGATCTGTCCTATAAAGGTTCTAACATGATATGCTTCTGAAGCGAAAAAAGAAAAAGAGTTCTCCCGACAAATGACCTGGACTTTTCAAACGTGTTACCTTGAATCATTCTGCAAAATGCCGTAGAAACATAAAAAGCAGATTTTTATTAGATAGGTACAGTTTTACATAAATATAAGGCAAAATCAAGAAGAACTCTTTTCTTTCATTTCCGCATAAATTTAATTAATAGAATACTATTTAGCTATGCCGCTTTTTATTGGCGACATAACGCCATATATTTTTGAACCACCAACACTTTTATATGCTCTTATTTTGTAATAATAGGTGGTTCCTGATTGAAGACTTTTGTCTAATAATGTGCATCTATTTTCTCCTTGTATTTCAGCAAGTTTTTTATAGGTTCCTGTTTTTTTGGTACAGCGATATAGTTCATATCCTGTCACAGATGGATTTTTTTCCCATACAATTTTGAGACTTTTACTACCATTTGGTGTAATACTTTTAATTTCTCCTTTCATAGGAACAGGCTTTTTATTGATAATCGCAGAAAAAACTCCATATACATTTTTCCCGTTTATCGTTCGATAGGCTCTTATTTTATAATAGTACATCTTCCCTGCAATAAGTCCTGTATCTTTATATGTTACATTTTTATATCCCGTTATCGTACATATTTTCTGATAATTTCCAGATTCTTTTTCATTCCTGTAAATTTCGTATCCCGTGATTCCATTCATTCCAGTCCATTGTAAAGTAATAGAATCACACTCTACAGCCGTAACTTTCGGCACAGACACACGATTTGGAACCGGAGTGGCTGAAACAATATCTGAATAAGTTCCATAGACCTTTTTGGCTCCAACAGTAACATATGCACGAATCTTATAAAAATATTTTGTTCCTGTTTCTAATCCAGCATTTCTATATGTATTGATAGTTGTGTCTGTGATTGTTTTAATCTTTGTATAAACTCCATTTTCTATCTTACTCCGATAAATTTCATATCCTGTGATATGGTCTATTTGAGTCCATTGCAGCTCTAAGGATGTAGACGTATCGCTGATAATCCTTTGGATTTTTGATTTAGTCGGCAAAACATTTATATTACACTCAGCGCTTGACCCACTTACCGTTTTAGCTGTTATAATCGCTTTTCCATATCCATTTATTCTTACCAGACCATTGCTATCAACTGATGCTACAGTTTCCTCCGTACTTTCCCATGTTACTTTCTTATCTGGATTTACAGTCGCTCGTAACTGGTACGATTGATTCAAATTGTTAAAAGACAGATTAGATTTGTTTAATTCAATTAACTCTTTTTGAACAACCACGGATTGCATCTCTGTATACTCACTGTATACATTAATTTGAGAGGAATCAGGCTGATACGCACGAATACGGACATAATATTTTACCCCTTGTTTTAACTGAGGAGTCGTGTAATTAGTTTTAGTTGTCGAAATAGTCTTTTTATTTTTCAAAAAGCTTTTGTCTTCTGCATATTCTATTTTATATCCCTTTGCTCCCTCTACATTATTAAAAGAAATAGTTATTTTCAGATCCCCTCCATTCTTTACCTCTACATTCTGAGGTACTTCCAGTAAAATTTTTTTCCATTTAGCATAAATTGTCTGATCTGCATTAGTATTTTCAGGTATACTTACCACTTTATTATTATATGTTGATTCCTGATACCATCCTTCAAATTCGTATCCTCTTCTCTGAGGGTTTTCTAAAACAATCTCTTTTCCTTCAAATTTATCTGGATTAGATTCGTTATTAATACCTCCATTTAAAATATAATGAATCTCATAAGGTTTAACCGAAATTTCCATTGCGTTTTTCGTTTTCGACCCTTCACAGAAAGACACTGGAGATTTTACCTCAGCAAAAAGAATATATTTTCCAATTTTCTTGGCTGTAAATACGTAATCAGAATTACATTTATTATCAATTACTGTTTCTTTCCCATCCGGATCTATAATATGAATTTTATAGGAAATTGCATAAGGTGCTTTATTTATTGATACCGTTATTTTGTTATTGATTTTTATTTGTTCTTGCTTTGAACTCCATTGATACTCTATTTTATCTCTGTTTTCATCCAGTTTATAAAGAGTAAATTCTTGAGCAGCTGTTTCATTACGTGTCCATAACTGAATATTTGTACCATCATCCTTTTCATTATTGGTCACGTCCAGCACTCTACTCGAACATGCTGGTTTCATATATGTTCTCCCATTAACACCTCTTAATATATACCACTTTTGAGCGTTGGAATTGTGTTCAGGATAGCATTTTACATTTGTCCCATCTTCATCTTCCTGATTATTTACATCCAGGCACCAGTTATTATAATAAGAATAAATTCTGTAATATCCCTTCGCACTATCTCTTTCAAATTTCCATAAGGTGCGATTCATATTATCTTTCTTTTCCGTTCCGAGTACAACATTATTTTTATCATCCTGCATAATTGGTTTCCAATAACTATGATTCATAATAAAAGCGGAAAAGACATCTCCGTCATTTACAATTTCACTACAATGATCAATATAATATTTTTGTGCATTTGATGCATTGTAAGTATACAATTGTATGTTTGTCCCATCATCACTATTATTATTGTAAAGATCCATCACTTTAGTTTGGGAACACGATGGTCTGAAATAATATGTGCCATCAGCTAGCCTATGAATAAACCATTTCTGATTTGAGGTTCTATTATTGTCCCATAAATGAATATTCGCACCATCCGTGTCTGAATAATTATCCAGATCAAAGCAAGTGCTGTCTATACTGGAAATAATAGAATAGGAACCATCCGAGTTCTTCTCAAATTTCCATATTTGTTCCGCTAATTTATCATTCTTTTTGGATTCTAAAACCAGATTTCCATTATTTTCAGTAATAAATTTTCCATTTCCAACATTACGAATTCTTGCGGAGAACCCAGTTCCAAGATCTACAATTTCTCCATCATCCATAGGGTTTTTGACATCCTCTTGATAATTTGTTTCAAAATAGAGCGATGATCCCGGCAGATAATTTCTCGGATTTAAATTAGGGCTACCCGCATTTCCATAGTAATCGTTCGCATTTCGCACTTCATAATGTAAATGTGGCCCAGTTGAATTTCCTGTACTCCCTGAATAACCAATTAATTGACCTGCGGAAACTTTCTCTCCTGTCGAAACCGCAAAACTATTCAAGTGGCAATATCTCATGTAAACTACATTTCCGTTAACGACTGCTTTAATTTTTATATGCTTTCCATAAGAGGATGTCAGCGATTGCACTGATACCACTTCTCCATCACATGTTGAATAAACAGGAGTATTCATCGAAACCGGAAAGTCTGTTCCTCCATGATACTTACCACTCGAATAACACGGCCAGTCATTTTGTATAGTTGTAAGATAGGTTGGCCATGCCCAATTATTAGAAGCTGCCTCCACCTTTTTTTCTACTCCAGCCCCAAAGAAAAGAAAAAAATATATTATGGCAAACAATATAAAATTTTTATACTTTTTTTTCATTATCTCATCCCTTCCGCCCCAAAAAATAAAATCTCTTTTGAATACAGAAAAAGGCGCTATCACGAGGTATAACGCCTTTTTCCATAAATCTATTTCACTTTTCCTGATTTTGCCTCTGATAATAGTCCAAATACTTTTTGACCGTTTACTGTTCTATAAGCACGCACTTTATAATAGTATGTCTTTTGGGAGGTAAGTCCCGAATTAGTATAAGTTAATCTGCTTCCACCACTAACCGTAGCTATTCTTTTATATGTGCCTGATTTTGTATTGCATCGATAAACTTCATACCCACTTGCGCCACTAATCTGGCTCCATGTAACTGTTGCCTTTTTAGATGTTGTAGATTGTACAGATTTTATAGCCGGTTTTCCCGGTATCGGCTTTCTGCTTACAACATTAGAAAAGGTTCCATACACTTTCTTTCCATATACAGAACGATATGCCCTGATTTTATAGTAATAAGTTTTCCCAGATACAAGCCCCGTATTTGTAAGTGTAGTATTGCTGCTTCCAATTAATGTCCTGATTTTGGTAAATCCTGATGTCGCACTTGCACTACGATAGATCTCATATGCTGTCGCTCCGTTCACTTTATTCCAACTCAATTCTACTGCATCGTATCGCGCTGATCTTGTTGTTACACCGGTTACTCTTGATGGAATCGGTGTGGCAGAAACAACAGTTGAAAAAGTTCCGTACACTTTTTTTGTTCCGACATTTTTATATGCCCGCACTTTATAATAATACTTTGTACCCGACTCCAGTCCCGCATTTGTGAAAGACAACGTGGTCGGACTCGTAACTGTCTTTACTTTTGTAAAAGTTCCGGTTGATCTTGTGTTTCTGTACACTTCATATCCTGACACATTTCCAACCTTTTTCCATTCTATTTTCAACTGAGAATAGCTTGGATTCGTTATTTTTGTAATCGATGCTCTTGCCGGCAAAACATGAATGGTACATTTTGCCGTTGTTCCTTTTGCCGTTTTTGCAGTAATTGTTGCTTTTCCAAAACCTTTGGCTGTCACTTTCCCAGAGCTGCTCACTGTCGCTACTGATGTGGAGCTACTAGACCATGTCACTTTCGCGGATGGAGTGACAGTTGCAGATAGTTGAACTGTTTGTCCTAAATTTGTCAAAGACGCTGTTGTCTTATTTAACTGAATCCGTTCTTTACCATCATTTACTAATATCTTATATGTTCCCGTAGCATCATAACACTGCTCAACTTGAATCGCATAATCTCCCGCATCCAATGTCTGCGAATAGGATTTGGAAATATATCCCTGACTCTCGTTCCATCCGAGATATGTATCTCCCCATACTTCAGATCCTGCATTATTCAAAATACGTATATGGCAATATTCCATATAAGAGGTAAAATTAATTCTCAATGTCGTTTTACTACTCAAAGAAAACCTGTAAATATCATGGCTATCATTCAGGGCAATTTGTCCATAGTAGTATTGACCCATATTGAGCTTGGTACCTGTCTGATATGTATTATCCGGCTCTGTGTTTGTTGCATTGGCACTTTTAAAATCGAACTTTATTTTATATTTTCCCGAACAATAATCCAATGTTCTGGCAATTTTAATATAATAATCTCCCTTTTCCAAATCATAGGTATATGTTTGGCCTATATATCCCTGACTTGAATTCCAAGAAATGTAGGTATGAGAATCCAATTCCTTTCCTGAAAGATCATAAAGATAGAAATCGCATGATTCCATGTAAGAAGTTAGGCTAATCGTTACTCTTCCTGATTTTGTCAGTGTAAATTTAAAATTATCATATTCATCATTCCATGACGTTTGTCCTGTATAGGTAATTCCAAAATTTACTTGATGAGCATTATTAAAAGAGTTATTCGGTTCAGGCACATTTGTTCCACTTGATAAAAATCCAGTTTTTAACTTGTATGTTTCCTTACCTCTATATGCCTCAATTACCAAGGAATACGAACCTTTTTCCAAATACAAATTATATACATGACTTATATATTCCAGTGAACTGTTCCAACTATTATATAAATCATCCCATATTTCTTTTCCATTATTATCATACAGAATTATATTATATGTTTCTACATACGACATCATATTCAGCGTTACTTTCCCTGGTGTAGATACTGTAAAACGATAAACATTTGTATTATTAGAATCTGATACATGCCCTGTTACGGAGTTACCAAGTGTGACATTAGAAGTCGCTCTGGCAGATTTCAGTAGATTCTGGGTTGCCTCTTCTTTCGAAGCTTCTTCCTCTGTCTTCTTGACATTCTGTTCTTCTGTGGAAGATGATGTTTCTTTCTTTTGTTCTGCTTCGCTCTTTTCTTGTGAGTTGCTCTTTTCACCTTCCATTACTTGACTATCTTCTGATTTCGTTGTCGATGTCTGCCCCTGCTCTTCCTTCTTTTCTTCTGTCTTTTCAGTACTATCTTCTTGTTTCGCTGTTTCTTCAGTCTTAGTCTCTTCTTTTACCGGTTGATCCTTGACTGCTTCTTCTTTTTTCTCCGGTTCACCTTGATTCCCTTCTGCTATTGTTTCTTCTTTCTCCTCAATCTTTTGATCTTGAACCTTTGTTTCTTCTGTTTTATCAATAACTGCCTGTTCTTCTATCTTTTTCGTATTGGTTTGCGTTTCCGCTGCGGAAACAAATATTGAGGTGTTTAAAACTGATCCCAGTACAACACAGATGCAAATTCCGAAAGCAACAATTTGTTTTACAATTTTCTTACTCATCTTACTTCTCCTTGTAAAAATGCTTATACCACTTTGCAAACTCTGTCAATCCATCCTCCAGTTTTGTAGACGGTTTAAAACCAAAGTCTTTTTCCAGTTCACTCACGTCCGCATACGTCTGATACACATCCCCCGGCTGCATTGGAAGAAACTCTTTTTCTGCCGGTTTTTTAATAATTCCCTCCTTCATTAAACATCTTTCTAAAGTTTCCACAAAATGCATCAGACTTTCCGGTTTGTTATTTCCGATATTATAGACTTTATATTGAACTCCATCTTCATTTGCTTCCGGTATTTTTTTCATTACATTGATGACTCCGGTCACAATATCATCTATATAAGTGAAATCCCGGTACATATCTCCATGATTAAAAATCTGAATTTTTTTGCCATTTACAATTTTATCTGTAAATCCAAAATATGCCATATCCGGTCTTCCCATTGGTCCGTATACCGTAAAGAAACGTAAGCCGGTGCATGGAATTCCATACAGTTTGCTGTATGCATGAGCCATCAATTCATTGCTTTTCTTCGTAGCCGCATATAATGACACCGGATTATCCACTTTATCCTCTGTGGAATATGGAACCTTTTTATTTAGTCCATATACAGATGAAGAAGAAGCATAGACGAGATGTTCCACTCCTTCCTTCTCATCGTCATTAGAATGTCTGCAACATTCCAGAATATTAAAGAATCCGATCAAGTTGCTCTCCAAATATGCTTCCGGATTTGTAATGCTGTATCGAACTCCTGCCTGAGCTGCTAAATTTACCACAATGTTAGGATGATATTTCTGAAAAACTTCCTCCAGTCTCTCTCTGTCAGCAAGATCACCTTTTACAAAGACAAAATTCTCAAACGCAGAAAGCATCCGAAGCCTTTCTTCTTTTAATTTTATGTCGTAATAATCATTCAAGTTATCATATCCGATGATTTTTGTTCCTGAATTGTTCTCCAAAAGGGCTTTTGCCAGAAATGCCCCTATAAATCCTGCCGCTCCTGTAATTAATATTGTCTTATTTAACTCTTCCATATCCTTATCTTCCTATACTATAATACTCTACCTTCACTTCCTCCATTGCCTGAGGATCGTAGATATTTCTGCCATCATATACAAGCGGTACTCGCATTTTCGCTTTATATATCTCTGGAGTAATTGCCCGGATTTCTTTCCACTCTGTAAAAATAAAACACAAATCTGCGTCCACAAGCGCTTCTTCTGCATGTTCTACATAAGTAATACTTCCCTTATCATGCTTCCCTTGCGGATACCTTTTTTCAAAATTATCTTTTCCTACAGGATCATAGGCATAAATATCTGCCCCCTGTTCCAGAAGTAGTGGTACATTATCTAAAGACGGAGCTTCTCTTAAATCGTCTGTACCCGGTTTAAAAGTCAATCCCAGAACGGCTACTTTTAAATCCTGAAACGTAATCATTCTGTCGCTTGCTTTTTTAAATAACTTAATCTTTTGCTCCGCATTTACTTCTACCGCAGCATCCACGGTCCGAATCCGGTAACCCATTTTTTGTGCTAAAAATCGTAAAGCTTTCGTATCTTTTGGGAAACAACTTCCGCCATATCCAATTCCGGCATTTAAAAAACGATCTCCTATTCGGCGATCGTACTTCATTCCTTCTGCAACATCTTCAATATTGGCTCCCACTAACTCACATAAATTAGCAATATCATTCATATACGATATTTTTAATGCTAAAAAATCATTACTTGCGTATTTAATCATTTCTGCTGATCTTCTGTTGACAGAAACAATCGGGAGATGAAACGGCTCATAAATCTCTTTCAATATTTTTTCCGCATGTTTACTTTCTGTTCCAATCACAATTCTTGCCGCCTCTAACGTATCGTGTACCGCTGTCCCTTGTGCAAGAAATTCTGGATTCGATGCCACTTCTACCTTTACATCGTGTACAAGAAAATCTTTAATAAACTGCTCTACTTTATCATTGGTTCCAATCGGGACAGTAGATTTAACAACCACAAGACAGTCTTGTTCTACACTTTCCGCAATTTGTCTTGCTACCGTAGCAATATAGGACAAATCCGCACTCCCATCTTCTCTTTCCGGTGTTCCTACTCCAATAAAAATAGCATCCGCATAACAATATGCAGATGCATAATCTGTTGTATAATGAAGCCGTCCTTCTGAAGTATTTTTCTTCATCAATTCTTCAAGACCAGCTTCATATATTGGCGAAACTCCAGACTCCATTAATTTCACTTTTTTCTCATCAATGTCCACACAAGTCACATCATGTCCCTTCTCGGCAAAACATACACCGGCTACAAGTCCGACATAACCGGTTCCCGCAACTGAGATTTTCATTGGTTTTCCCCCTTTTCCTCTAAAATATCGGCAATTCTTTTACTTGCATTTCCATCTCCGTAAGGATTACTTGCCTGACTCATTTTGCGATATTCCTCTTCGTTTTCCAGAAGGAGTTTGAAATTCTGATAAATGATCTCTTCATCTGTTCCAACTAGTTTCAATGTTCCTGCCGCAATTCCTTCTGGTCTTTCCGTCGTATCTCGCATAACCAGGACAGGCTTCCCTAAAGAAGGTGCCTCCTCCTGTATCCCTCCAGAATCCGTCAAAATCAAAAAGCTTCTTGCCAGAAAATTATGAAAATCCAGTACATCGAGTGGTTCGATGATATGAATCCTTTCATCTCCACCTAAAATCCGATCTGCTGTTTCTCTTACAACCGGGTTCATATGTATTGGATAAATTGCTTTTACATCAGGGTGTTCATCACAAACGCGTTTAATTGCTCTGAACATGTGCTCCATTGGCTCTCCAAGATTTTCTCGCCGATGTGCTGTAATCATAATCAGTCTGCTTCCCTTTACCCATTCCAGTTCCGGATGATGATATTCTTTTTTTACTGTTGTCTTTAAAGCATCTATGGCTGTATTGCCTGTGACAAAAATACTGGCTTCTCGTTTTCCCTCTTGTAAAAGATTTTCTTTCGCTCTCTGTGTTGGCGCAAAATTATAACTTGCAACAATACTTACCGCCTGACGGTTAAACTCTTCTGGATATGGTGAAAAAATATTATACGTCCTAAGTCCTGCTTCAACATGTCCAACCGGAATTTGCATATAAAAACATGCCAGAGCAGTCACAAATGTAGTTGATGTATCTCCATGGACCAAAACGATATCAGGTTTTACTTCACACAGAACTTCCTTGATCCTGTTTAAAATATTAGTAGTAACATCAAATAATGTCTGCCGCTCTTTCATAATAGACAAGTCATAATCCGGGACTACCTGAAAAGCCTCCAGTACCTGATCCAACATCTGTCTATGCTGTCCTGTCACGCATACTACTGTATGCAGTGCTTCTCTGGTTTTTAATGCATTCACAAGCGGACACATTTTTATGGCTTCTGGACGAGTTCCAAAAACTACCATTACTTTTTTCATCTTCTCATCCCCTTCTATTCTTATAAGAAATAAACCCCTTCCTGATTACAGATCTTTCTTGTGTCAAGTACAACTTTCCCTTTGAGCTGGTCTATTTTTTCTTTTATCTCATCATGCCCGACCATAATTACTACCATATCTACATCTGCAAGAAACTGCTCAAAATCGTGGTACTGATTGGCTACTACATCTTTGGAAATATACGGGTCGTAAACTTTGATGACTCCCCCTGCCAAATGCTTCTCCATACTCTCTAAGAGTTGTAGCGTAGGACTTTCGCGCATATCGTCTACATTTTCTTTATATGTCAATCCGTATAGTCCTACTCTTCCGGTGTTCTGAATTCCCTCATTTTTCATAATGTCATGGATTCTTTCCAGCACAAATTCCGGCATTCCATCATTGATCTTTCTTGCCGCTAGAATGATATTGGCAAGTCCCGGATAATCTCCCACCAAAAACCATGGATCAACAGAAATACAGTGTCCCCCTACTCCAGGTCCCGGGGATAAGATGTTTACTCTCGGATGATGATTGGCAATACGAATAATTTCATATACATCCATGTTATCGCTTCTGCATATTTTCGCCAGTTCATTGGCAAATGCAATATTGATATCACGATATGTATTCTCGACAACTTTAGTCATTTCAGCTGTCCTGATATCTGTCACAATAATTTCACCCTTACAGAATGAAGCATATAATTCTTTTACCTTATTTCCTATTTCTTTAGAATCTGCTCCGATCGTCCTACTATTATGCATTAATTCATACACCATATTTCCCGGGATAATTCTTTCCGGGGCATGAACGATGTGAATATCATTACCGATCTCAAATCCATTCTCTGTGATAATCGGTCTGACAAATTTGTCAATCGTTCCTGGCGAAACTGTTGATTCTATTACAACAGTTGCTCCTTTCGGACAGACTTCCATGACATTTTTAACTGCTGATGCGACAAACGAAGCGTCTATTTTTTTGCTTGCTTTGTTATATGGCGTCGGAACCGCTATAATATACATATCCGTAGCTATGTACTTATTTGAAAAATGAATGCCACTTTTTACAGCACTAAAAAAGAGCTCATCGAGCCCCTCTTCTTCAAAAGTTGTTTTTCCTGCATTTAATGTGTCCACCAATTCTTTGTTATAGTCAGTACCTACAACCTCTATACCATGCGACGCAAACATCAAAGCTGTCGGCAGACCAATATACCCCAGTCCTACAACATTAATCATTTCTCTTATCCTCCTGATATTCTATATATTTTTCAATAAACCGATCCATAATTGCAAAATTTTCTTCTGACTTTTCATAAATCTTTTTAGGAAGTCGGATCGGATTATTCATAAATTGATTGATCATCCTGGAAACCTGTTCCCTACTCACTTCAGACAGAGGAATACTCCTTTCTGGATACCCTATCTGTTGATAATATCTTGTCGTTTTTCCCGGATGTATGGGGAATGAAATTACCGCCTTCCCGAAAGTAGCAGAAAAAATTCCAACATGAAGCTTCGGTGTAATAATAAAATCCATCTTCCTCAGAAAGCGAATAAAATCTAACGGATCCTCATATGAATATATTTTCTTATTCTTTCCCATATAAGCCCCTACCATTTCATTCAAGTTTTGTTTTCCCTCTAATGAATCATTACAAAAATATACCTCTACGGATTCATCATTTTTATATAGTTCATCAACAGTTTGAATAATTTTGTCTTTGTATTCCTGTATAACCGCTGTCGGGCAATGAACAAGAATTTTCTTTTTTTTCTTTAAAATATTGGTTTCCTGATTACAAAACCAGTTTTGAAATTCTTTTCTTCCAATACTTTGCGCTAAATCTGATGTGACATTTATTTCATTTTCGCATCCGTTCTTCTTCAAAAACTGATATGATTGGATATCCCGTACACTGATTGCCTGTGCATAATTGCAAAGAGAGATAACCATACGACGCAACACAACATTTTTTATTGGGCCTGCACCAACACCAATGACTGCAATCGGAATATTTTTCCTTTTTGCCATCAGACCATAACGGATATAATTCATAAATCGAAAATATCGATTCTTAAATTTTTCATTAGGAGAATCCCCGAAAAATCCTCCTGAAATATAAATGAATCCATCGATATCATTCCACGTTTGCTTATATTCTTTACATTCACTCTCACATTTTTTAAAATATTCCGATACTTTCGTAAAATAAATAGCAATATCTGGATATCTGTCTTTGATATGTTCATAAAACATTAATCCAAACATGGTATCTCCAAAATTCGTACCATGGGTGGCTCCACACAACACAATTTTTCTCATCCTCTTATTCCTGCTTTCTTTTTTATCATTCCAACAAAAATCTGCTTCAAATATTTATATTCTTGCAATTTTAATGTAGTTAATATAAACACAACAGCCGTAATCATTACAGCCATACAACCATAAATACAGATTGCAAACAGCCCCGACAAAGATAGAATCAATATCATACATTTCGTGACAACCGAACAGAAAATTGTTATAACTGTGTATAAAGCAAGTTTGAGATAAAATTTTGACAAACTATATCCCGGGAATGAATTTTTAAATATCACATAAGGATCCATCCACACAAATGTCAGCACGTCTGCCAGGATATTGGCAATAACGATTCCATAAATCCCCATGCTTTGAACAAATACCAGCGAAAAAATCACATTTAGAACAATTCCGAAAAGCGGGCGAAATTTTGCCTGCTGAAATAAACCCATAGATGTCCGAAACATTTCCAGCGCCTTTTTTAATCCATATAGATATAAATCGATTGCTAACAGCATAACAAATTTCTCGGATAAAATATAATCTCTTCCCAGCCATATCTTGACAAACTCATTACACACACTGATTGTGCCAACTGAAAATACAGAATAACAAAAGGCTGATAAGTAATTGATTGTATTAAAAATTAAAAATTCATGCTCTTTATCTCCATCCACATGAAGATTTCCCAAACTCGATGTAATCGATTGAAAACCTATGTTAATAATATTTTTGATGGAGGTCATCACAAGCTTATAGTTCGAATACAATCCGACTATTACAATTCCAATAAACTTTGATAAAATTACATTTCCTGTCGCATTTACAATGACTGCATTAATTTTATAAATAAATATTGCAAAACAGTTTTTGTACGTTTCTTTACGTTCATCTTTCGATAATTTTTTATTCTCTTTTTTCATTGTATATGGATATAGTTGATCTACTTTAATAGCCACTACAATATTTTTTAGAAGATTAAAAATCACAACTGCGGCAATATACCATATGTAATCTTTAAAAATAATCAATATTAATATTTGTACAATATTAGTAACTATTGTAAATGCATATCCAATTTGCGATATAATATATTCCTTTTGATCTGCTTTTAGCAGACCACTTTTGTAAGCAAACAGCATATAAGATGATACTGTCTGTAAAAGATAAAATCCAAAGACCAGATAAATATTTACAAAACTGATATCATCTTTAATGATCACCGGTAAAAACGGCATGACTGCAATTCCCGCAACTGTGATAACTAAACTTATCACTCGATAAGCTGTTTTATAGAATTTCATTAAAATTCTAACTTTTTCCTCATCCTGCACTGCCAATGGTTGATACAGATTATAAATAATTGCAGTTCCGATTCCTAATTCTGTTAATGATAGCATAGAAATAATACTAGAAATTAATCCATTAATTCCCGCATACTCTATCCCTAATGTCTTAATTAATACCGTTCTTGTTACAAAACTCAAAACCAAAGTTAAAATTTGTCCTGTAACATTAAAGAAAACATTTTTAACTGAATTTTTTATTCTGGACATTTTTTATCACTCTTTCTTTTTTATCAGATATAAGACGAACATCGGAAGTATCAACACTACAAACGCAGGTCTCACAATTTCATAAAAAGACGATCTGATTAAATTCATAAAAATATACATCATAGAAAAATAATTTGCCTGGACATAATTCTGGTCGTTTCTATGCAATAAAAGCATACGCATAATGAAAAATCCAAAAAGAATAACCAATGGAATGGAAATCCATCCAAAATTAGCGTAAAAATCACCGATGAGTGTTGCCCCCATCGGTCTGCCTTCCATTGCATTAATTGTATTTGAAATTGAAACTTTTTTAAAAAAATCACCAGCTATAAATCCAATAGGCAATATTGATGGAATCGCTCCATAAAATCCAAGCCCCTTTTGGAATCCGATTACAGATGGGATATTTTTCACAATTCCTACAACGGAATAAAACGAAACTCCAAATTCCTTCAAAGTTTCGAGAAGGATATTAGAATTCCCCCAGTCAGAAATCATCCCCTGAACAAAGTCAACAATGCCAGTAAGATTTCCACCCCTTACTTTTCTCAGTTGATAAATGATATTAAGTCCCAAAAAGGCGACAAAAATAATCAGGATCGTTCTAACTGACAGGATTTTATCTGAATACGTTTTTAAGTAGCACAATGAGACCACAATACATCCAATAATCTGGTATCTTCTATCTCCAGTCAGAATCATCTCAATAATAAAATAACAGATGATTACAATAAACAACCATCTGGCAATCTTTTTCTCAAGCTGCTTACTTATTAAAATGTATACAACCGCTGGGACGAAAATAATTGCAAAATCCTCAACAAGCCCAGATGTCACCTGTATACTGCTGTAGGAACCGGTAGACTGTACAGATTTGATTGCGTATAAATCTGTAATTACCCTGCATGGTCCCCCAATCATCAGCAACAGCAGCCCACATCTAAATACTTTATTTGATGATCTTTTTACCTTTATGCGAAAGTGATCATACTGCTCTTTTTTTTGATACAAGTTTAATCCGGTAAAAATTGCCTGATGGAAAACGAGTACATATAAGGCTGTGTTTAATAATGTTTCATTGGGATAAAAGACAGACCATGACGAGAGTATATTGTCATAGTCCATAACATTAACATAAATTCTTCCAAACATAAATAAATTGGACAAAACCATGTACCAGATCCTAATATCATAAAATGAAACCTTTAAAACCCGTAGATACAACAACTGATACCCCAGCAAAAGGATTGATATAATCGTAATGAACCAGCTCCACGTTTCTGAATTTATATTGTTTCCCCACTGATTTCCCGCAAGTGCAAGTAAAATAAAGAGCACAAGGTAATTCAGCAATGTGAGTGGTTTAATCGAAAAGGTTTTCGAAGACATGTATCCACATCCTTTTTATTTTTTTATCTGAAAAAATATCTTTGACTTCCTGACCTTTTTCAGAAAGTTTCTTTTGCAATTTCGGATTTTCTATAATCTGAATCAGAGCGTTTGCCATCTCCTTGCTATCATCTACCGGTACAAGAAGTCCTCTTTCTCCTGAATTCATCAATAGCCTGGGGCCACCCGGAATGCAGTCACAAGCTACACATGGTACTCCTGATCCCATTGCTTCCATTAACACATTTGGAATTCCCTCATTTCTTGATGGAAGGACAAATACCGTAGAGTCATTGATTCTTTTTGCCACATTGGACACAGAGCCCGGAAAACTGACCTTCTCACCTAAATTCAGTTTTCTCACCAAAGTTAGATAAGTATCTTTAAGCGGACCATCACCATACACAACCAAACAATATTCAGGATGCTTTTTATGTACAATCGCAAAAGCACGTATTAATGTATCAATTCCCTTTCTATGATCAAATTTTGCCGCCGCTGCCGTAATTACTTTTTTTCTCTCTCCATCAAAACAAGAAACTCCATTATCTCTGTAGGGATTTGGAATGACGTATGACTTTTTTTGTATCTTTTGATTATATAACTTTTTTACATCTTCTAATTGAAAAACAACAGCGTCACTTTTCTCGTACAGCCATTTACTGAACTGATACCATATTTTCCCATATGAAGTAGGTGCATTTCTTTCTGAAACTATAATCCTGGTTTTTAATCCAATCATGGCAATCCTTGCCAGCAAAAATGTATCCAAACCAAAGATACATACAGCATCTGGTTGTTCTTTCTTCAAATACTGTCGTATCTCTTTGATAGTTTTCATCTTTTCACCGATTTTTTTTATTTTTCTTTCATGTAGCACATAATGCAGTTTTTCAACACAAATTCTACTGTCGATAGTCAATTCTATCTTCTTATCTGATAAAGCCAGAAGCTTAATTGTTCGATAGTAAGGCAGGCATGCTTCCGCAACATACACAAGCATCTTTTGAGCTCCGCCAAATCCTAAATTATGTACAATAAAAACCAACTTTTTATCTTTCACCCAAAATCACCTCACCCCTTTGTCAATAAGCTCGTAAATCTCTCTTTGTCCTTTCGCGACATTCTTAAAAAAGCTTTCACACTTTTTATTTACTTCTTTTTGATTCAGTTTATAATACCACGCATATAAATTGTCTGCGTACGTAGAAGATTCGATGTTTTTCACAGAGAATCCAATACCACATTGTTTCGCCATTCTCTCCATCTCTGTTCCCTGATAAACTAATATCGGTATATGTAAATATGCAGCATAATAAAATTTAATAGACACAGCTGTAGTAAGATGCTTGCTGTCGGTTCCGTACAGATTATATAACATATCTGCTTCTTTTAAATATTTTGCCGTTTCATCCGGATGAAATCTTCCATAAAATCTGGCATTTTGTATTTTATGTTCTCTGGCATACTGTTCTGCCTGCTCTGATCCTCCCCCTGCAAAGATCATTTCAAATCTTGGATCATTTTTTAATGCATCCATAAATTTAAAAACATTTTCTAACCAGGCGATCTGTCCAATATATAGAATACGAATGGGCTTTCCTTGCTCCTGCAAACTTGTATGAGGTCTTGCTTTTTCTAAAATACCTTTATTAAAACTATACATCATATGACAATTATGTGATGGAAGATATTCTAAATATGCTTTAGAAGAAACTGTGGTAAATAACGCTTTCCTTATGGCTTTACCTAATCTGATTTTTACGGGAAACAGACTAAAATATTGATAATCCCTTATATTTACACAATATTTTTTTTCAAATTTACTTGCTAAAATATCTGAAAAAATAAATGCTGTCAATTCGTTCCACACGATAATAAAGTCATATTGATTCTTTTCCAAAATTCGCAAAGCATATTTTCTGATTTTCCAAAATGCAATTAACTTTCTTACCTTTCCCCACTCATTTTTAGAGTCCGGAACAAAGCCGTATGTCTTTCTTGCACCAAACGGATCATCTGCTTTTTCTCTGAACTTATCAACATAAATAATATCAAATGGTATCTTCTTTTCTTTCAAATAATCCGTATAAACGGACGCCACTGTCATCCTTGTAAAATCTACTGTACTAATTATGCAAACTTTTTTACTCATTTCCTTTATCCTTTATTTCCCATTGTTTTGTCTGATAATTATATTTCTTTATCATTCTTGCAGGTGCTCCCGCTAACATACATCCTGCCGGAAAACTTTTGGTTACAACAGAATTTGCCCCTACTATACATCCATCTCCTAAAGAAACACCTTGTAAAATAGAAACATTTTCCCCAATCCAGACATTTTTCCCGATATGTATATCTTTACATACAATTTCTCTTTTATTTGGCGGTATCTCTATTTTACTTGGCATTTCCCCTTTATAAATTCCATGGCTTGTATCCCCAATAAAAACGCGTGAAGCAACCAATGTCCCATCTCCGATTTCTACTTTTGAAAAAGCTTCAATCTGAGTAAAATCTCCCAATACTACGTCATTTCCTATCGAAAGCCTTCCCATGACATTAAATCTGTTCCAATACCCTGTCGTAAAATTTTTTCCATACCGCATATTCTTTTTATTCCTGACATGAATAGGACGTCGAATTAATCGCGCTCCTCTCCAGAATATTCGTGTATAAACCATATTGATGATATTCTTCCAAAATTCACCTATGCTATAATAACTTTTCCACATGACAGCTCCTCATAATCTGATCCATCGATTCATAGAACGATTCTACCGTAAATAATTTTTCTCCAATCTTTCGAACCTTTTTTCTTATATTCACTTTGTCTTTTAATTCCTTCCATGTAATGTTCTCTGGATTTTTTATGTTGTATCCTACACCATATTTTTCAACAATTTTCCAGGTATCTCCTTTTATATTGTTGAGTAAAGGAATACCATATTCAAAATAGTCCATGCTCTTCATGGTTAAGCCTACACAAACACTTTCTTTCATCATGTTAATTCCGAAATGACATTGATCCACTATTTTTCGTTTTTCTTCATAGTCAAAAATTTTTCCGTAGAATACAGACGAAACAGATGCCTTTTCTAACTCTCGGATAAATTCTTCTCTTTTTTCACCATCTCCGATGATATGCACTTCTGTCTTAATATCTTTTTGCAGATTTCCCAACACTCTTTTTATCTGTGGTATGTCTATGATATTGTTGATTGATCCCAGGTAGCAAAATTTTACTGTATCTTCTATTTGTGGAAATACTGGAAAATATTCGTGATATTCTCTGGCTAGATACAAAGTCCTTGCTTCTTGATGTTGAATTATTTTTCTCAATTTTTCCTGATACAGGTTACATTCTGTTACAATGAGATCTGCATACTGAAGATTATTGTCTCTCATATTTTTCCACCAGGATAAAGGAGGGATATTTTTAAAACTGTGAATCGGCATTGTTTCCGGCCATAAATCAATTAAATCCAAGATCAATTTTGTTCTGTTATGATACTGTTTATAGCAAGCAGCCATAGACGTTAATGAATTCGGTGGGATAAATACCCATAACAAGTCGATATCCTGATCCTTGATTTTCCTATAAACCTCTTCTGAAAATTCTTTATGGGATTGTAAACGGCTGACAGACAAATTCTTCTTATAAGCTTTTGTATGAATGAACGTGTAATCCTCTTTTACAATATTTCTGTATGTTTTTTTAATATGCTGGAAATCAGACGCATAAACATGGACGTTGCAATGATTCATTTTAAAATAGCTGTAGAGCAATTCTACTCTATGCTCGTATGTATCAAATGCATTAACAATGACTACTTTCATCTACTCTCCCTCAGTCCTTTGTATTGTTTCTTTCAAATTCCATACCTGGTATTTCTTTTCAAAACACTCACTCATGCTTTTCTCATACACCATGTTCCCGAACGCTTTATTCACCAGCCCAGAAATCTTTCCTGGTATCTTCCCCGCGATCCACACCGCCGGATTCAAAATCTTTGTAATCCTTACCTGATGACCGCTGACCTTTCCGATCAGTTTCACCATCTGGCTTGTACGGACATATTCTTTATTCTGTGGGAAATAGATTCCTCCTTCCCCACTTTCCATCAGCAAGGTTAAAAACTCACATAGATTCTCAACGTGCAGCATACTTCTTACATTTTTAATATCCGGAAAGACTGGCAGCTTTTTTGCGAGTTTTGCAAGTACCGGATAATTCCCTTTACTGCCTTTTCCATAGATCATTGGAGGTCTTACCACCGCGACATGAAAGTACTCATCCGCTAATTTCCGGACTCCTTTATCTGCCTGCCATTTGCTGTCTCCATAGAAATTTGCTGGGTGCGGTTTCGTCTCTCTCGTAATCACTTTTCTCTTTCCCACACCCGCACTTTCTCCATAGATAATCATGCTGCTCATCAATACAAACTGTCTGACTCCATCGGACTTTGCTTTTTTTGCAGTTTCTATGGCAAGATCCCGGTTGATCTTGTAGTAAAATGCTTTTGTCTCCGCAGATACATGACCCACATCCGCATGAGCCAGTCCCGCCACATGAAAAACGGCATCATACCCGGAAAAGTCTTTTTCCTTCCATGTGCCGTCGATCATATTCAGTTCTTCTATTTCAAATTCACCCGGATGCTTGTCCTGCACCCACTGGAGAAAGGAAGTCCCGATATAACTGTCCTTCCCCGTAATCAATACCCTTTTCATTTATCTCTTTCCTTTCCTCTTCATCTCTCCGGTTCCGCCTTCTACCACCCCGTCTGACCTCAGTACTGACAGAATGGTTCCGAAAAAACATTTCACGTCCAGACCAAAGCTCAGATTGTCTACATAGTATCCGTCCAATTTTGCTTTTTCCGGTATATCCAGTTCATCTCTTCCGTGGATCTGTGCCCATCCGGTTAGTCCAGGTAAAATGTCATTCGCACCGTATTTCTCCCGCTCTTCAATCAGGTCATACTGATTCCAGAGTGCTGGACGAGGTCCGATGATCGACATCTCCCCTTTTACGATATTGATAAGTTGTGGTAGTTCATCCAGGGACGTCTTTCGCAAAAATTTTCCTACTTTCGTTATATACTGATCCGGATCTTGCAACAGATGGGTCGGCATATCTTTCGGAGTGTCCGTCCGCATGGTACGGAATTTTAAGATTTTAAAATGCTTCTGGTGGATTCCCACACGTTTTTGCTTGAAAAAGACCGGACCAGGGGAATCCAGCTTGATCGCAATTACCAGCGTAAGAAATACTGGTGCCAAAAAAAACAATGCCATCAGCGACAAATAAATATCCAGATATTCTTTCTTTTTGATATACTCTTTTTTCCTCATCTCTCACTCTCACAGCAAAAACATCAATTCTTTGCTTTTTCCTTTCTGTCCATATTTTGATTTTCTATAACCATCCCACACGGAATCTTTTCTCCTTCTGGAATCCTGCTTCCTTTGATAATGGCTCCGCAGTCCAGATGAACTCCTTCCTCCAGGATCGCTCCATGCTCTGTCAGACTTCCAATGGAAAGGATGCATCCTTTTTCCACCTGTGCTTCCGTATGTACTACCGCTTTCGGCAGAACGACGGAGCCTTCCCCGATTTTTGCTGAAGGGCTTACATAAGCTTCCGGATGTACCAGTACCGGTACATCAAAGCCAAAACGTTTCGCTCTGGTATACAACTCCATTCGTTTTCCATACGCGCCGACCGCCGGAAAAGCTTCCTGATATTCTTTTTTAAACAGTGGCAGATCCTGGAGTTTCCCGATCGCCTCCGCTTTCAGATCATCGAGGAAATCGATCTTATCGTAAATCGGATTCCCTTCTGAATCTTGCATGGCTCTTGCCGTCTCAGCCACTACATGTCCGTGCCCTCCGGCTCCTAAAATCAGAAGATTTCTCATCTTCTTTCCCTCACTCCTCTTTTTTAACAAAAATAAGGACCTCCGTTTCCGAAAATCCTCCTTTGTTCTATACTTTATCTTGTTTCTGCTTCATC
>OLQH01000995.1_pt1 | contig 25795 bp, 24 predicted proteins | sample 1672671 | NCBI WGS metagenome assembly OLQH01 (sample SAMEA3136712, study PRJEB25190) | human gut metagenome
GGGGAGCCTCTGGCGAAACCGTTCACTTTGCGGGGACTGCCAAGGCCTCTCCTACAAGGAGAGGTGGCATCGCGTCAGCGATGACGGAGAGGTTGTACAAAGGGAAGCCTGCCCTCTGTAGCAAGGCCCGCCCTTTTGCGCCATATCGGGCTTTCAGCGTCCAGGCGAAAGCTGACCGACACGCCAGTGGCTCCCCCTTTGGGGGAGCTGTCACCGAAGGTGACTGAGAGGGCAAGGATGCTGTCCGAGAATCGCAGGCGCAGCGATAGCATCGCTCTGCCAAAGGGCCAGCTTATCGCTGCATGGCGGCTCTCGGGAGACGGGCTTGCCCTCTCCGTCAATGCTTCGCATTGCCACCTCTCCCAAGGGGAGAGGCTTTGGCTTGCGGAGGAGGAAGAAGTACGACTTATTACGAAAATATGAATAAAAACTCGAAAAAGCCCTACCGTTCCCGGTTCCGGTCTGCTATAATTTTCTATGCTTGTTACAAAAACCTGAAGTGAAGTAAAGGAGCCAGGAATATGATAAAAAGCGCTGAACTGGAAAATTCGGCATATGAGTTTGAGGCGAAAATGCCGCTGCGCCACGCTGTCCCGCTGGGCTTGCAGCACGTGTTCGCCATGTTCGTGGGCAACCTCACCCCGCTGCTCATCATCACCAGCGCCTGCGGCCTCGCGGGCGGTGAGTTCGCAGACCTGCAGGTGAGCCTGCTGCAGAACGCCATGTTCGTGGCGGGCATCGTCACGCTGGTGCAGCTGTACGGCCTCGGCCCTGTGGGCGGCAAAGTGCCGATCATCATGGGTACCAGCTCGGGCTTTCTGGGCGTGTTCAACAGCGTGGCTGCCACCATGGGCGGCGGCGTCACGGCCTACGGCGCCATGATGGGCGCATCCATTCTGGGCGGCCTGTTCGAGAGCGTGCTGGGCGTCTTTCTGAAGCCCCTGCGCAAGCTGTTCCCGCCGGTGGTCACCGGCACGGTCGTGCTGTCCATCGGCCTGTCCCTCATCTCCGTGGGCGTCAACTCCTTCGGCGGCGGCAACGCAGCCAAGGACTTCGGCTCGGTGGAGAACCTGCTGCTGGCCGTCTTCGTGCTGGTGGTCATCCTCTTCTTCAAGCACTGGACCAAGGGCTTCCTCAGCTCTTCCTCCATCCTCGTGGGCATCATCGCGGGCTATCTGGCAGCCATCGTCATGGGCTTCGTCCTGCCCACCACCGGCGTCACCGCCGACGGCGTGGAGTTCACCAAAGCATGGGTGCTGAACTGGAACAAGGTCGCTGAGGCCAGCTGGTTCGCCATCCCGAAGCTGGTGCCGGTCAAGATCGTCTTCGACCTCCGCGCCATCCTGCCCGTCATGATCATGTTCATCGTCACCGCCGTGGAGACGGTGGGCGACATCTCCGGCGTCATGGAGGGCGGTATGGGCCGCGAGGCCACCGATAAGGAGCTGAGCGGCGGCATCATCTGCGACGGCCTCGGCTCTACCGTCGCCGCCTGCTTCGGCGTCCTGCCCAACACCTCCTTCAGCCAGAACGTGGGCCTCGTGGCCATGACCAAGGTGGTCAACCGGGGCGCACTGGCCACTGGTGCCATCTTCCTGATGCTCTGCGGCCTCATCCCCAAGCTGGGCGCACTCATCTCCATCATGCCCCAGGCCGTTCTGGGCGGCGCTGCCGTCATGATGTTCTCCTCCATCGTGGTGTCGGGCATCCAGCTCATCACCAAGGAGAAGATGACACCCCGCACCCTGACCATCGTCTCTGTGGCGCTGGGCGTGGGCTACGGCATGGGTGCAAACGCCAAGATCCTTGCCAACACCCCCCAGTTCGTCCAGCTCATCTGCGGTGAGAGCGGCATCGTGCCTGCTGCCTTCGTGGCCATCCTGCTCAACTGCCTGCTGCCCCGCGACGAGAAGTAAGCTTTGAACCACTGCGGCCTCCCTGTCTTTGCAGGGAGGTCTTTTTGTGCTATAATTTTCCCAGTCTTATCAGGAAGAGGGAAGGAGGACTCTATGGAACCGCAAACTGCCGCCCGCTATCGTCTTCTGGACGAGCTGCGGGGACTCGACCTCATCAGCATGATGCTCTACCACGGGATGTGGGACGTGGTGTTCCTCTTCGGGGTGGCCCAGAAGTGGTACACCGGACGCCCGGGCTTTGTGTGGCAGCAGAGCATCTGCTGGGTCTTTATCCTGCTTTCGGGCTTCTGCCTGCCGCTGGGGCATCATCCGTTCCGGCGGGGAGCCGTCGTCTTCGGGGCAGGGGCGCTGGTCACAGCCGTCACCCTGCTCTTCCTGCCCGAGGACGTGGTGTGGTTCGGGGTGCTGACCCTGCTGGGCTCGTCCATGCTCCTCACCGCCGCGCTGGACCCGCTGTTTCGCCGTGTCCCGCCCGCAGCGGGCGTGGCCGTCAGCGCCCTGCTGTTCTGGATGACCTACCCCACGATGAACGGCTTCTGGAACCTGCCGGGCGGGCGTCTGGCCCTGCCGCAGGCCCTCTACGCCAGCTACACCACGGCCTATCTGGGCTTCATGCCCAAGAGCTTTTTCTCCACCGACTATTTCCCGCTGCTGCCCTGGCTGTTTCTGTTCTGGGCGGGGTACTTCCTCCACCACCTCGTGGGCCGGGGACGCCTCGCGCCGCTGCGCAGGTCGGTCTGCCCGCCGCTGGGCTGGATGGGCCGTCACTCGCTGGTGCTCTATCTGCTCCATCAGCCGGTCATCCTGGGGGTGCTGACGGCGGTGTTCCGGCTGGTGAGGGCGGGGTAAAACTTCTGGAAAAGTTAGCCTCTGCGACCGCTTGACAAAGCAGCGGCGCTGTGGTATCCTATGGACAGTTAGAGAAATCTAACTAAAGAGATGCGTCTGAGCCTGCTTCCGACGCATTTTTATGGAGCAAAAAGTTAGAAGCAGCTAACCCAATAAATCAAAAGTGAGGCTGAATATTATGAGCAAAGTAGCAATCGTATTCTGGAGCGCGACCGGCAACACCGAGACCATGGCAAACTGCATCGCGGAGGGTGCAGGCGCTGCCGCCACCATCGTCCCCTGCGCCGAGATGGACGCAGCAAAGCTGGGCGAGTATGACGTGGTGGCCTTCGGCTGCCCGGCCATGGGCGCTGAGCAGCTGGAGGAGAGCGAGTTCGAGCCGATGTTCGCGGGCCTCGAAGGCTCTCTGAACGGCAAGAAGGTGGCTCTGTTCGGCTCCTACGGCTGGGGCGATGGCCAGTGGATGCGCGACTGGTGCGAGCGCGCCAAAGAGGACGGCGCACAGCTGTTCAGCGACGAGGGCCTCATCTGCAACGAGACGCCCGACGACGACGCTCAGGCTGCCTGCCGCAAGCTGGGCGCTGATCTGGCCAACTGGTAAAAAATAACACCGGCCCATCCTGCATCATCCCGCGTCTTTGGGGGCAACCTAGGGACAAAGAGGTGATGAATGAATGGAAAACACAGGTGTCCGCTGTGATGTCTGCGAGTGCCGCCACAACGTGGGGAGCAGCAAGTGTGACTTGCCCGAGATCACGGTGACGGAGCGCTGCACCTGCTCTTCTCAGCAGGTGGACATCCCGCACTACTGCCAGAGCTACGAGAAGAAGTAAGCTTTGCGCAACAAAAAGACCTCTGCCCGACGGCCTTGCCGGGCAGGGGTCTTTTATCATTTGTGCCTTTAGTGGAGGCTGACGCCGAAGGTGGGCAGGCTGCGCAGCAGGGTGCCGACGTTGTGCATCTCGTAGGTGCCGAAGCCCAGAGCGCTGGCGGCTACGAGGTTGTCGGCCCGGTCGTCGATGAAGATGCACTCATCGGCCCGGAGATGGTACTTGTCCAGCAGGGTCTGGTAGATGCGGGGGTCGGGCTTGTTGACCTTCACTTCGCAGGAGGCCACGCCGCCGTCGAAGAGACCCTCGAAGTCCCGGTGCATCAGCAGGTCCAGCACGTCCTCGGGGATGTTGCTCAGGTAGTAGACGCAGTAGCCGCGCTGCTTGAGCTGCTCCACCAGCGTCTGCATCCGGCGGCGGGGGTGGAGCATACTCATCCAGTCGTCCAGCACGCCCTCCACCTCGAAGCCCCGGCCCACGGCCCTGGCCCGCTGGAGCATCCGCTCGTTGGCCTCCCGGCGGGTGATGCGGCCCGCGTCCAGCAGCCGCCATTCTCTGCTGCCGAAGGTCAGGTCGTAGACCTCCTCTTCCAGCCCCCGGTTCCCGAACAGGTCGAGGAGGTACTTGTGGGGGTCGAAATCCACCATGACGCCGCCGAAGTCGAACACGATATTTTTATACATCGATGATACCTCTTAAAAAAAGTTGGGATGTCCCTGCGCCCAGTATAGCACATCCGGGGCAGTGTTTTCCAGTCCTTTTGCATGGTCCGGCCCGCCCCGGCATAGGATGGGACTGTAAGGGGGCGGGGGAGATGACCTTTCGGGAGCTGTGCAGCAAGGAAGTCGTCCAGCTGAAGGACGGGGCCTGCCTTGGCCGGGTGGACGATCTGGAGCTGGACGCCGACACGGCCCGCATCGGGAGTTTGCTTCTGCTGGGGCGGCCCCGGCTCTTCGGGCTGCTGGGCCGGGACGAGACCCTGACCATCCCGTGGGCCGACATCGAGCGCATCGGTCTGGACGCCATCCTCGTGCGGACGGACATCCCCGCCCCGCCGCCCTCCCACGGGGGACTGCTGGATAAATTGCATCAGTGGCTGAACGGATGAAAGATTTTCACCCGTTTTTTGCCCGTCAGGGCTGGATTTTGGAGGCGGGATGATTATAATAGAGGACTGGGGCGGAGTCTGCCGCCTCAAATAAGCTTCAAATAATAAGAAAAACGCAGAAGTGAAAGGAACTTCTTTATGACACACCATCCGAGTGCTGCGTCCCTCCGGCTGCACGGGGCGCGGCTGCTGTTTCCGCCTGTGGCCACCCTTCTGTTTCTGGTGCTTACCGAGTACATCGCCCGCGGCACCCTGAGCGGAGATACCTTTGTACAGTACATCGTTCCCCACCCAGAAGCCTACCTGCTGGCGTGGGGGCTGCTCTTCCTCGTCTGGATGGCGGTGGACTGGCTCACCCGCTTCGCCCCGCTGGCCACCCTCCTGTCGGCCCTGCTGGGCTGTCTGCCCGCCACGGTGGACTTTTACATCCTGCAGCTCCGGGGCGAGCCCTTCCTCCCGTGGGACTTGATGCAGGTGTCCGAGGCGGCCGGCGTGGCCTCCGCGGCGGGCATCCACGTCCAGAAGAGCATGGTCGTCTCCGGCGTCGTGGTGCTGGCTCTGACCGTCGGCTCCTTCTTCCTCTACCGGGGCCGGCAGAAGCTGCCCTGGGTGCAGCGTCTGGCGGGCTTTGCGGCCAGCACAGCGGCCACCTGCGCCCTCATCTTCGGGGTGTTTTTGCAGCCTGCCGTCACCCAGTCGCTGGGCATCCTGCCCGACGCATGGATGCAGGACCGCTACTACCGCTACTACGGCGTCATCACCAGCTTCCTCACCAACCTGACCAATCTGGAGATCGACAAGCCCGAGGATTACTCGGAGGAGGCCGTCAACGCCATCCTCGACGACGTGGAGGCAGGGGAGAAGTACACCACCGGCCCGGTCTGGCCCGGCTCCTACGCCGCCCAGACCCCGGCAGACGAGCAGGTGAAGCAGCCCACCATCCTCTACGTGATGGACGAGTCCTACTGGGACGTCTCGGAGCTGGAGCAGTACGGCTTCCGGTTCGACACCGACGTCTCGGCCAACCTCCACGCTCTGCAGCAGACCAGCGCCTATGGCCGGGTCTACAGCCCCAGCTTCGGCGGCGGCACCTGTGACGTGGAGTTCGAGGCCCTGACGGGCTACTCGGTGTCCTATCTGCCCAGCGGCAGCAAGCCCTACCAGCAGCATGTGACCAAGCCCATGTTCGCCCTGCCCAGCTACCTCAAGACCCAAGGGTATCAGACGGCGGCGGTCCACTGCTTCTGGGCCAGATACTGGAGCCGCGACACGGCCTACCCCAACCTCGGCCTCGACGACTTCATCAGCCTCGAGAAGATGCAGGGCGTCCAGAAGGTGCGCCGCCACTACTGGACCACCGGCCTCGTCACCGACGACTCCATGGCCGACCAGATCATCGGCCAGTACGAGACCATGAAGGCCCGGTCCGACGCCCCTGTCTTCCTCCACGCCGTCACCATGCAGAACCATACCAATTATAATAAGGATAACTACCCCGACGACCAGCGGGTGAAGGTCACCGAAGCCCCGGCGGGCCTCAGGGCCAGCACCGTGGGTGCGCTGGAAGACTTTGCCACCGGCATCCGGGACGCCGACGCCATGCTGGGCAGGCTGACGGACTACTTCTCGCAGGTGGACGAGCCGGTCATCCTCGTGTTCTGGGGCGACCACTACAACCCCATCGACTCGGGCTACGACATCTACACCCGCAGCGGCTATGCCAGCGGCTCCAGCGCCGACCCCCGCCTCCATCAGACCACCCTGCTGATCTGGTCGAACTATTCCGACCGGGCCGTGGACCTCGGCACCGTCGCCGCCTACGACATCTCGCCGGTGATGATGGAGCTGTTCGGCCTCCGTCAGCCTGCCTACTTCCAGTTCCTTGGCCGTCAGCTCCGGGCCGCCTACCGGGCCAACACCCGCGGCACCATCCTGGAGAAGGACGGCACCGCCTCGAACGAGCTGACCCCCCTGCAGCAGAAGTGGAGCGATGAGCACTGGCTGCTCCAGTACGACCTCATGTTCGGCAAAGGCTATGCCCTGAGCCGGATGGGGCTCGAGAGCATCGCCGAGGGCGCAGATTGACGAAAAACTACGATTCTTTTCAGAAAAAAGCACGAAAACCCTTGCAACGGCCAGAGGTTTGTGCTATTATTACTTAGCATTACACACGCATCACTATGCCCTTTTGTGCTCTCAGGAGTGGAGGGCAGTCTGCAACCGTCCGATACGGCGGCAGATCACGGTGTGCGGAGGCAAAACAAATTTTGGAGGTAATTTTACTATGGCAGTCGTTTCTATGAAGCAGCTTCTCGAGGCAGGCGTTCACTTTGGTCACCAGACCCGCCGCTGGAACCCCAAGATGGCGAAGTATATCTTCACCGAGCGCAACGGCATCTATATCATCGACCTGCAGAAGACCGTCAAGAAGCTGGACGAGGCTTACAACTACGTGAAGGAAGTTGCAGCTGAGGGCGGCGACATCCTGTTCGTCGGCACCAAGAAGCAGGCTCAGGAGTCCATCCGTGACGAGGCTCTGCGCTGCGGTATGCACTACGTCAACGCTCGCTGGCTGGGCGGTATGCTGACCAACTTCCGCACCATCCGCAAGCGCATCGACCGTATGGCTCAGCTGCAGAACATGAAGGACAACGGCACCTTCGAGCTGCTGCCCAAGAAGGAAGTGGCCAAGCTGGAGCTGGAGATGGAGAAGCTGGACAAGTACCTCGGCGGCGTCAAGAACATGAAGACCCTGCCCAAGGCCATGTTCATCGTTGACCCCCACAAGGAGCGCATCGCTGTTGCTGAGGCCCGCAAGCTGAACATCCCCATCGTTGCTATCGTTGATACCAACTGCAACCCCGACGAGATCGACTACGTCATCCCCGGCAACGACGACGCGATCCGCGCTGTCAAGCTGATCGCTGGCGCTATGGCTGACGCTGTGCTGGAAGGCAAGCAGGGCAACCAGGAGGCCGCTCCCGCTGAGGACGCAGCAAACGCCTGATTTCCCGAAATTCTCACAAACCAACAAATACTGTGTAAGGGAGAATACCAAAATGGCTATTTCTGCAAAGGACGTTATGGAACTGCGCAAGCAGACCGACTGCGGCATGATGGAGTGCAAGAAGGCTCTGACCGAGGCTGACGGCAACTTCGAGAAGGCAATCGAGATCCTGCGTGAGCGTGGTCTGGCTACCGCCGCCAAGAAGGCAAGCCGCGTGGCTGCCGAGGGCATGGTCTACGCTGATTACTGCCCCGAGTGCAAGGTGGGCGTCGTCATCGAGGTCAACGCCGAGACTGACTTCGTCGCCAAGAACGACAAGTTCGTCGCCTTCGTCAAGGAGGCCACCAAGGTCATCATGAAGCAGAACCCCGCTGATGTCGAGGCTCTGATGGCATGCAAGACCGAGAGCGGCGAGACCGTCGATGAGGCTCTGAAGAACCTCATCCTGGTCATCAAGGAGAACATCAAGGTTCGCCGTTTCGTCCGTTACGAGGGCGTCTGCTCTGCATACGTCCACGGCGGCGGCACCCACGGCATCCTGGTCAACTTCGAGACCACCAACGGCATCGAGGCTAAGGACGAGTTCGCTGCATACGGCAAGGATGTTGCCATGCAGGTCGCAGCTGCTAACCCCAGCTACGTCGATGAGGCTGCTGTCCCCGCTGAGGTCGTCGCCAAGGAGAAGGAGATCCTCCTCGCTCAGATGGCCAACGACCCCAAGAACGCCAACAAGCCCGACGCTGTCAAGCAGAAGATGATCGAGGGCAAGATCAAGAAGTACTTCAAGGAGAACTGCCTGGTCGATCAGGAGTTCGTCAAGGACGGCGACATGACCGTTGGTCAGTACACTGCCAAGGTCGCAAAGGACCTGGGCGGCGACATCAAGGTCATCAAGTTCACCCACTTCGTCAAGGGCGAGGGCCTGGAGAAGCGTTCTGACGACTTCGCTGCTGAAGTCGCAAGCATGGTGAAGTAATTCAGTCTGACTGAATAGAATGGGAGCCGCAGTACCTGTAACAAGGTGCTGCGGCTCTTTTTGTTTGTATTTGCGCGGCAAATGTGCTATGATAAGGGCTATATAAAAGAGGGGAGAAGAAATCATGAAGATCGAACCCAGAACATTTACGCTGCCCAGCGGGGAAGTGCTGACGGTGCGCAGCTTGTGCGCGGACGATGCTGAGGCGCTGAATGCATTCCGCTATGCGACCTACAGCGAGACCTATTTTATGGCCCGCTACCCGGAGGAAGGGGTGAGTCTGGAAGCAATGGGGAATCGGCTTGCAGACTGCGGGGAAAGCCCTGTGAACTTTGAGGTAGGCGCCTTTGCCGGAGAAAAGCTGGTGGGGGAGTTTGGTGTTGCACAGGTGCGGCCGCACATCAAATACCGCCATCGTGCCGTAATGGGCATCTCTGTCCGGAAAGAGTATTGGGGCTGCGGTCTGGGCAGTTATCTGATGCAGCTGGCCATTGACCAGACCCGGGCCAACGGCTTCGAGCAGTTGGAGCTGGGGGTGTACAGCGATAACAGCCGCGCCATCCATCTCTATGAAAAGTTTGGCTTTGAGCGCTATGGCATCCAGCCCCGGGCCTTTAAGCTGAAGGACGGCACCTACCGGGATGAGATCATCATGGTGAAGATGCTGTAACAGGAACAGAACAAAAACGCCGCCGACGGCTTTCGAACCGTCAGCGGCGTTTTGCGCTTATTCAGTCAGCAGCGGTCAATGGATCAGGCCTTGGCCTCGCTGTTGTGCTCTGCCTTCTTGTAGGCGGAGAAGGAGTGGAACACGATGTTCAGGCCCAGAACGATCAGCAGGACAGCCAGGATGAGCTGCAGGCCGTTGGCGATGAACACAGCGCCCCAGGTAGTCTCACCGGCAGGGATGGTGACAGAGGCGGCATTGCTGATGGCCTTGACCATAGCGATAAGGCGCTGCACCAGAGCGGTGAAGGTGACGCAGAGCATGATGATCAGCGGGGGGAAGAGCATCTTGTTGCTGCGGCCGGTGACCTTCAGGAAGACGCACAGGGTAGACAGGACCAGAGCGCTCAGCAGCTGGTTTGCAGAACCGAACAGGGGCCAGATGTTGGCGTAGCCGATCTTGGTCAGGATGAAGCCGAACACCAGAGTGAGGAAGGTAGAGAAGTAGACGTTGCACAGCAGCTTGCGCCAGCCCTCAGCGTGCTCCATGTCATCCACGCTGAACAGCTCCTGGAAGCTCATGCGGCCGATGCGGGCCACGGCGTCAAGGCTGGTCAGAGCCAGTGCGGAAACGCACATGGTCATAAAGACGGTAGCGGCATAAGCGGGGACACCGAACATCTCAAAGAAACCGGCGACGCCGCGGCTGAAGATCTGGAAGGGAGTACCGGCGGCGGGGGTGCCGTCAGCAGCGGCAGCAGCACCGGCGACGCAGAGAGCCAGAACAGCCAGCAGGCTCTCGAGGATCATAGCACCATAGCCGACCTTCAGCATATCCTTCTCGTTCTCGACGGTCTTGGAGGAAGTGCCGGAAGAGACGAGGCCGTGGAAGCCGGAGACTGCACCGCAGGCCACGGTGACGAACAGGATGGGGAACATGGTACCCAGCTTCTCGTTGGTGAAACCGGTGAAGACGGGCAGGTTCATGGTGGGATGAGCGACCAGCAGGCCGACCACAGCGCCGATGATCATGGCCACGAACATGAAGGTGGTCATGTGGTCACGGGGCTGCTTCAGCAGCCACATGGGCAGAACTGCGGCAAAGAAGATGTAGACGAAGGTGATGTAGCTCCATGCAGTCTTGCCCAGAATGAGGGGCAGGTTCGCACCGATGACGAAGGAAAGCACGATGAAGACGATGCTGATGAGGCTCTCCTTCCAGCCGGAGAAGTTGAACTTCTTCTGGATGAGGCCGAAGACGACAGCGAAGACCATGAACATGATGGAGACCATACCGGCAGCGCCGTTGGTCTGGGCAGTCTCCGCCAGAGCACCGTCGGCACCGAAGGCGTTGAAGGTACCGGCCACCATGTCAGCAAACGCTGCAATGACGATGCCGCAGAACAGCCAGCAGAACAGCAGGAACAGCTTGCGGCCGGTCTTGCCGATGTACTTCTCGATCAGCATGCCCATGCTCTTGCCGTCGTTCTTGACGGAAGCGTACAGAGCGCCGAAGTCGGTGACAGCGCCGAAGAAGATGCCGCCCAGCAGCACCCACAGCAGGACAGGCAGCCAGCCGAAAGCAGCAGCCTGAATAGCACCGGTGACAGGGCCTGCACCGGCGATGGAGCTGAACTGGTGTGCAAACACGGTCCAGCCGTTGGTGGGGACATAGTCACGGCCATCCTCATGGACGACTGCGGGGGTCTTGGCGGTGGGGTCGATGCCCCATTTGTTGGCCAGCCAGCGGCCATACAGCGTATAAGCGCCGAACAGACACACGGCTGCGATCAAAACGATGACCAGCGTATTCATTTCTTTATACCTCTTTCCTTTCTTTCACACCGGCAACCGGCAATGTGCCAGACAGAGCGTCTGTACCCAAAAGCAGAGCAGGCGAAACGGCCCGGAGGGGTGAAAAAAGCCTCCGTCCTCATGAAAGACAGAGACACAAAGATGTATCTCCTCTTCCTCGAAGACGAAGGCCAAACGGTGCATCTGCACCGGTCGTTCTCCGCGGTACCACTTCGTTTGCTGCTTTCGGGAGCAGCCGCTTGCGCGTACAGGCGTTCCTGCCGCCGATACGCCGCCCTGTAACGTGGGCTGAACGGCCATGCACTACTGCCGCAAGCGGGTTCGCACAGGCTGCTCGCAGGTGAGGGCTGATCGCACTGTGCTGCCGTCTTGCACCGGAATGGCGGCTCTCTGAGCGCAGGGAATGCGAAAAGTCATGTCCTGTTCATTGCATTTGCCGAATGATTGTGTATACTTTAGTCCTGATTTCATAACTTGTCAATATATTTTGGGCAAGTTAGGAGACTGTGCCATTTTTGCGGGGGAGAAACTAAGAAAATTTAGACGATTTTTGTTCAGATGTGAGATGAATAAAACTGAACACATCCACAGGTGAAATCTGCTAAACCCCCGGAAAGAAAGACCGAACACTTGACTTTTACACTTTCAAGTGCTAAAGTTACAGAGTAACAGGAAGAACCCTGCCGCACCCCCGCGGCACTTTGCCCTAAAGGAGGCAGCTATGGCGGACAAAAACCCCAGAAGAAACCCCACCACCGACGCACTGTTTGACGCGATCCTGAGTCTTGAGACGCGGGAGGAGTGCTACAACTTCTTCGAAGACCTCTGCACGGTCAAGGAGATCTCCGATATGGCCCAGCGTCTGGAAGCGGCCAAACTCCTGCTCGGCGGCAGCACCTACGACCAGATCGTAAAGGCGGTGGAGATCAGCACCGCCACCATCAGCCGCATCAACCGCTGCATCCAGTACGGCTCCGGCGGCTACCGCGACACCATCGAGAAGGTACAGAAGAGCGCAAAGCCGGAGTGACATCCGAGCGGCGAGGCACATAGGATGGACTGCGCCCGATCCCTATTATAGAAAGGAAGGTCCTTCTTATGGCTGATACCACCAACTGCACCCCCTGCGTTTCCTGCGGTTGCCCCGCGCTGCCGAGAGTTTCCTTCGACCAGGCCGTCGTTGACCTGATGGAGAGCATCGCTCTGCAGGAGTCGGCCCTGAGCCACATCCTCTGCGCCGAGACCCAGAAGATGAAAGCCGCCCTCAGCATGGAGGAGCTGGACCTGTGCAAGCTGCTGGAAGTCAACGACTCCGCCACCAACATGGTCCACGCCGTGGCGAACCTTGAGCTGGTTCTGAAAGAGAAGCTGGAATTCATCGCCAACAACCTCTACTACCCCTCGACGGGGAACTGCACCACCACCGAGAGCTGATGTCAAAATGCGACTGCCCGCCCGCAATGGGTGGGCGGTTTTTGCTTTCCGGGGCGGGGCTGCCTAAAAATATGTATAAAAGTCGGAAAAGTGTTTTGTTGGAATTGCTGAATATCGAAATCTGTGCTATACTATATAATGTTTATCCAAAGAGAAAGGGGAACCTGACCTTGCTGCACTACGATGCGATCCTGTTTGACGTGGACGGTACGCTCATCGATTCCGCCCCCGGCATTCTCAATACACTGGAAGAAGTTTTCAGCTCCATGGGCGTTGACGTCGCCCGGAACGACCTTGGCCGCTACATCGGCCCGCCCCTCCGCAAGAGCTTCGGCGAGCATTTCTCCGACCCTGCAAAGATCGAGGAGGCCACGAAGCGCTACCGCGTGAGCTACGCCGCCAAGGGCTGCCACGAGGGCGATGTCTACCCCGGCGTGGTGGAGATGCTGGGCCGTCTCAAGGCTGCGGGCCTGACCCTCTGCACGGCCACCTGCAAGCCCACCGACGTTGTGAGGCCCATCCTCGAAGAGCAGGGCCTTGCGCCTTACTTCTCCTTCGTGGGCGGCGCGTCCATGGATGAGAGCCGCGACAACAAGACCGACGTCATCCGCCACGTCCTCGCCCAGCCTGTCATGCAGGGCAAGCGGGTGCTGATGGTGGGCGACCGCCGGGACGATATGCAGGGCGCTGTGAACTGCGGCCTGGACGCCGCCGCCGTGCTCTACGGCTACGGCGGCAGGGAAGAGGTCGCCCCCTTTGCGCCGGTCTTTCTGGCCGCCGACTGCAAAGAGCTGACGGACTGGGCTCTCCGCCCGGTGGACGAGCCTTCCCATTCCTGAAACGAGAGGGACTGAATCTATGAGTCAAAAAAGACAAAAACAAAACGAGACCATGACTCCCATGCAGCATCGGGCCGTTCTGGTCTGCATCCTCTGCGTGCTGGCGGTGCTGCTGACCTTCGGCATCACCACCACCCTCCTCAAAAAGGAGGAGCCTGCCCCCTCCGTCTCGGAGCCTGCAGAGGGACCCGCTGCCCCCGGCGAAGACCTGTCGGGCCACTACCAGATCGACAACGCCTCCACCGCTCTGCTGACGGAGACCGCCGACGCCGGCACGGACTATCTGAACGACACCCTTTTTCTGGGCGATTCCAACACCGTCCGCCTCTATAACAACGGCCTCATCTCCCTGCAGCAGTTCTGCGCCAAAGAGGGCATCGGCACCCAGGTAGCGCTCAACGAGGGCATCGTTACCTTTAAGAAGGACTCCAACCACTACACCATCCCTCAGGCGGTGGCCATGATGAAGCCCCGCCGTGTGGTCATGACCTTCGGCACCAACGACACCGGGATGGAAGTCCCGGACTTCATCGCCCACTACACGGCCCTCATCCAGGCCATCCAGCAGAGCTACCCCTACACCGACATCATCGTCAACACGGTGCCGCCGGTCCCGGCTGACCACTCCAACTACCCCCACATGGACCAGGCCAAGATCGACGACTTCAACATGGCCCTTCTGGAGATGTGCGAGCAGCTGGGCGTCCGCTTCCTCAACTCCGCCGAGGCCCTCAAGGGCAGCGACGGCTACGGCATCGCGGACTACTACACCAGCGGCGACATCCACCTCAAGAGCGCCGGCCTCAAGGCAGTGCTGAACTATCTCCGCACCCACGCCCTGCAGACCGAGGACCGCCGCCCCGACACCAACAACATCCCCACCCGCACCATGGAGTATGTCTCCAACCCCAGCTCTGCCGTGGCCGCTCCCAGCTCGGAGGCTGTCAGCTCCAGCGAGAGTCAGGCCGAGAGCGCCAGCAGCTCGGAGAGCTCTTCCAGCGAGAGCACCAGCGAGGGCAAAAAGTTCGAGGCCCGCTACCGTGTGGACAAGAACGGCGGCGGCACCCTGAGCGTCGGCAATGACACCGGCAACAGCTCTGTGACCTACACCGTCACCGACCCCGATAAATCCATCACCGTGACCGCTGTCCCGGCGGAGGGCCACGTCTTCGTCAAGTGGAGCGACGGCCTCACCAGCAAGACCCGCACCGACACCGACTTCAAGCAGAATCTGGACGTCACGGCAGTCTTCGGCACGGCCTCCGTCCACATCACCAGCGAGGGCAAGGGCACTGTGGGCAGCTCCTACACCTTCAAGGCTGCCTTGAGCGGCAAGTATGCCAAGACTGAGAACCTGCGCTGGTACGCCAACGGTCAGGAGGTCACGCAGGCCGCCGGCAAGTCCAGCATCACTGTGGTGGTGGACAGCTCCATGGTCAACGCTTCTTATAAGATCCACGCCGTCGTCACCTACAACGACTGCAAGGTGAGCAGCAACACCCTGACCATCACCATCGGCAGCGGTGTGACCAGCGAGTCCGGCTCCACCAGCAGTTCGTCCTCGTCCCATGCCGGTCCTTCCGGCAGTACATCCTCTTCGGCTTCCTCTGCAAGTTCGGGCAGCTCTTCCCACAGCACCAGCAGTTCGTCGTCCGGCAGCTCCAAGGCAGAGCCGGAGTCCGAAAGCAAGGCCGAGTCGAAGGCAGAGTCCAAGGCCGAGAGCGAAGCTGAGTCTAAAGCAGAGCCCAAGGCCGAAACCAAGTCGGAAGCCTCCGCCAGCAAGGAAGCCGAAAGCAAGGCAGAATGACGCCCCGCACCTTCCTCTGCAAAGCCGCATAGGCTGAGCCGAGAGGAGGCGAGCGGATGTTCCGTGAAGAAATGCAAGTCCTCGGCCTGCCCGGCGCAGAAGATGTGACCGACGGCAGCGTGGACTACTACGACATGGATTGGGAAAACGTCGAGAACGGCGTGACGGAGGAGCAGATGGCAAAGTGCATCGCAAAAGAGTGCGCCTGCACGCCACACTGCAAGTGCAGCGGAAATTTGCCGGACCAGTCCGACGACGAAGCCTATGAAATGACGTTGGAATGATAAAAAATACGAGAAGCCAGCTCTGCCGGGCGGGGCTGGCTTCTCGCTGTTCTCAAACCGCACCGCAGCCGCGCCCGCTCAAGGCGGCAGGCGGCTCGAAACATGATAGAGAAGGGAAAGAAACATGGCAAAATATTATTGCATCCTCTTCGATGCAGACAATACGCTCCTGGACTTTGATGCCGCCGAGAACAAGGCGCTGGCTGAGACGCTGGTGGAATACGGCATCGAGCCGGACGCCGGGACGGTGCAGACCTACCGGGACATCAACTCGGAGCTCTGGCGTCAGCTGGAAAAGGGCCAGATACGCCGCGACAAGCTGATGGGGGAGCGCTTCACCCGCTTCCTCAAGGCCATCAACGCAGCCGGTGACGGCGTGGAGATGAACCGCTGCTACCTCGACCACCTCTCCTCCCACCCCGACCTGATGACCCCCAATGTGCCGGACGTCCTCGGGGAGCTTTCCGAGGTGGCGACGCTGGCCATCGTGACCAACGGCTTCGAGAAGGTGCAGAGCCGCCGGGTGGCAGAATCCGGCATCGGGGCCTACCTTGAGGACGTCTTCGTCTCCGAGAAGCTGGACAGCGAAAAGCCCAGCCGCCGCATCTTCGACTCCGCCCTCCGCGCTCTGGGCGTGGAGAACCGGGAGCACGTCCTGGTGGTGGGCGACAGCCTCACCAGCGACATTCAGGGCGGCGTGAACGCGGGCCTCGACACCTGCTGGTTCAACCCCGGCCACGCCGAGAACCCGGGCAAGGTGAGCCCCACCTACGAGATCGCCTCGCTGGAAGAGCTCTACCCGCTGGTGATGGAGCCGGAAGAGCTGGCGAACCTCGGCCTCAAGCACCGCCGTCATCAGCTGTAACGGCGGGAATGTCCCCATCCACCCTACTGGAAAAGAACACGGAAGAACGATATGCTGATTCATTTGGAAAAACTCGGAAAGAGCTTTGGCGAGAAAGTCGTCCTGCACGACGTGAGCGCCAGCGTGGAAAAAGAAGACCGCATCGGCATCGTGGGCCAGAACGGCGCAGGCAAGACGACCCTGCTCAAAATTCTGACCGGCGTCTACACCGACTATGACGGCGAGTTTAGCGTGACCCACGGCGTGACGCTGGGCTATCTGGAGCAGAACGCAAAGCTCGATGTCACGCTGGATATTTATGGGGAGATGCGCTCTTCCTTCGCCCCTGTGCTGGACGCCATGGCCCAGATGCAGATCTTGGAAAAGAAGATGGCGGCCTCTCCCGACGACGCCGCCCTTCTCGAAAAGCACGACGAACTGCAGAACATCATCGACGCCGCCGACGGCTACAACATGGACGTCAACATCAAGAAGGTGCTGTCCGGCATGGGCTTTGCGCAGGATACCTGGAGCAAGAATGTGGGCGTCCTCTCCGGCGGTGAGCTGACTCGTCTCCGTCTGGCCAAGCTCCTCCTCGAGAAGCCGGACGTCCTCATTCTGGACGAGCCCACCAACCATCTGGACTTCGCCACCATGGAGTGGCTGGAAAACTACCTCAAGGGCTACTCCGGTGCCGTTCTGGTGGTCAGCCACGACCGCTATTTCCTCGACAACGTCTGTACCAAGATCTGGGAAGTCTCCTTCCAGACCATGACCACCTACAAGGGCAACTTCTCGGCCTATCTGCCCCAGAAGGAAGCCGCCGACGCCCTGCGCCAGAAGCAGCACGACGCCGACGTGGCGCTGGCCGAAAAATTACAGGACTACATCGACCGCAACCTCGTCCGCGCCTCCACCACCAAGATGGCCCAGAGCCGCCGCAAGCAGCTGGAAAAGCTGGAGATCACCGAGGCCCCTCAGGACGAGACCAACCAGCTCAAGTTCCGCTTCGAATACGACGTGGAGCCGTGGAATGAGCTGGTGCTGCTCAAGAACCTGACCATTCAGATCGGCGGCCGCACCCTGCTGGAGCCCTTCACCTATACGGTCTGCCGCGGCCAGCGGCTCATCATCGCCGGCCCCAACGGCGCAGGCAAATCCACCCTGATGCAGGTGCTGGACGGCAAGCGCCGCCCCTCCGGCGGCATGGTGCGCCTTGGCACCGGCGCACGGCCCAGCATCTTTGCCCAGCAGCAGGACCGCATCGGCGCGGGCCGCGTCATCGACGTCATCTGGAACAAGTACCCCCGGATGACCGAGCTGGAAGTCCGCAGCCATCTGGCAAAGCTGGGCTTCCGGGGCGAGACGGTCTTCAAGCCCTGCGAGGCCCTGTCCGGCGGCGAGCTGGCCCGACTGCGCTTTGCAGAGATCGTGCTGGAACGCCCGAACCTGCTGTTCCTGGACGAGCCTACCAACCATCTGGACATCTACACCCGCGAGAACCTGACCGAGGCGCTGATGGCCTACACCGGCACGCTGCTCCTCGTCACCCATGACCGCCACCTGATGAACAGTCTGGCCTGCCCCATCCTCTACCTCGAGGACGGCAAGGCGGTCATCTACCCCAGCTATGACGCCCTGATGGGCCGCGCCGCTCCCGCCCCCGTGGCCGAAAAGAGCAGCGAACCCGCCAAGGCGGGCTACGGCAAAGAGCAGCGCCGCCGCCGGGCCGAGCTGCGCGCCAAGATCAAAGCCTGCGAGGACGAGATGGAAGCCTGCGGCGCCCGCGAAGTGGAGCTGGAAAACGAGATAAACTCGCCGGAGGTCTACAACGACCCCCAGCTTTTGCGGGAAAAGAGCGACGAGCTCAGCGACCTGCGCTTCCATCAGGACGAGCTTTTCGCTGCATGGGAAGCCGCTGTGGAAGAGCAGGAGCAGTACGAGCAGACCGCCGGCGGCGAAGAATGACCGATGCAGCAAAGGGGGAGAGCCGATGGCAAACCGAAACCATGACCCAAAGAAAACACACGAGATCGCACTTTCCGGCCTGCTGTTCGCGCTGGCGATGGCGCTTTCCTTCATCGAAGGCACACTGGTCATCCCGGGCCTTGCGCCGGGCATGAAGCTGGGCCTTGCGAACATCGTGGTGATGTATGCGCTGTTCTTCATGGGGGCGCGGCAGGCGCTCTATCTCGACCTGCTCAAGGCGCTGTTCGTCTTTCTCGTCTCCGGCTGGACGGCAGGCTTCCTCTCGCTCTGCGGCGGACTGCTGTCCCTGCTGGTGATGTGGGTGCTCTACTATAAGCTCCCGTTCCGGCCCACATGGTTCATCCTGTCGGTCTGCGGCGCACTGTCCCACAACATCGGCCAGCTGTTTGGCGCGGGGCTCATCCTGTCCTCGGCCATGTCGCTGTACTATGCGCCGGTGATGCTGGTGCTGGGCCTCGTCATGGGCGCCCTCACCTCGCTGACCCTCCGGGCCATCCTGCCCGCACTGGGCAGACTGGGCTACAACACCCGGGAAAAGCGCTGAACAGTTGCATCTGCAAACATTTTTCGCTATAATAAAATGATAGATTTGATATGACCCTACAAAAAAGCCGCCCTTATGGATGACTCGCATCCGAGGGACGGCTGGGAGGTTTTGTACTATGTCTGAAAAAGTTACGGTCAAGGTGGAGCGGAGCGTCCTCCACCTTCCGGCCATCGCCCTGCGCGGGCTGGTGGTCTTCCCCAACAATCTGCTCCACTTCGAGGTGGGCCGCGAGAAGAGCATCGCCGCCGTGGAGTGGGCCGTCAGCAACAACTCTGACGTCTTCCTCGTGGCACAGAAAGAGATGAAGGTCGAAGACCCCAAGGCCGCCGACCTCTATACTTACGGCGTCGTGGCCGAGGTCAAGCAGGTGATGCGGGTGTCGGACGACCTCGTCCGCATCCTGGTCGAAGGCAAATACCGCGCCAGACTCTCCGAGATGGAGGACGACGGCAGCTTCCTGCTGGCCACCGTCCGCCCGGCCCCGGTCAAGATGGCAAAGCCCGAGGAGCTGCCGGAGGCGGACGTCCTCGTCCGCAACGTCAAAAAGAGCTTTGACGACCTGCTGGCTCTGAACCCCCACATCGGCAAGGACGTGGTGTTTGCCATCACCACCAGCACCGACGCCGCCTTCCTGTCCGAGTACATCCCGGCCAACCTCCTGTTCCGCTTCGAGGATAAGCAGGCCATTCTGGACGAAGGCACCCTGATGGGCCGTCTGCATCTGCTCATCGAGAAGATGCACCGGGAGCGCCGGATGCTCGAGATCGATAAGGAGATCGCCCAGAAGGTAGACGAGGCGATGGACAAGAACCAGCGCGACTACTACCTCCACGAGCAGCTCCACATGATCAGCGAGGAGCTGGGCGAGGACGACGATACCACCGCCGAGGCCGAGGAGTACCGCCGGAAGATCACGGCCCTCCATCTGGACGAGGACCGGGAAAAGAAGCTTCTCAAAGAGGTGGACCGCCTCTCCAAAATGCAGAGCAGCAATCAGGAAGGCACGGTCATCCGCACCTATCTGGACACCTGCCTCGACCTGCCCTGGAACACCTTCACCGAGGACGATCTGGACATCGCCAAGGCCCAGCGCGTGCTGGACCGGGACCATTACGGCCTGAAGAAGGTCAAGGACCGCATCCTCGAGGTGCTGGCCGTCCGCAAGCTGGCCCCCGACGTGAAGGGCCAGATCATCTGCCTCGTCGGCCCTCCGGGTGTCGGCAAGACCAGCATCGCCCGCTCCATCGCCGAGAGCCTGAACCGCAAGTATGTCCGCATCAGCCTCGGCGGCGTGCGGGATGAGGCCGAGATCCGCGGCCACCGCCGCACCTACATCGGCGCGATGCCCGGCAAGATCATCAACGCCATGATCTCTGCCAAGAGCTCGAACCCCCTGATGCTTCTGGACGAGATCGACAAGCTGGCAGGCGACTTCCGGGGCGACCCGGCGGCCGCTCTGCTGGAAGCCCTCGACCCCGAGCAGAACAGCACCTTCAACGACCATTTCATCGATATGCCGTTTGATTTGAGCCATGTGCTCTTCATCACCACGGCCAACGACCTCAGCGCCATCCCCGGCCCGCTGCGCGACCGCATGGACGTCATCGAGCTGCCCAGCTACACCCGGGTGGAAAAGTACAACATCGCCCGGAAGCATCTGGTCCCCAAGCAGCTGGACGCCTGCGGCCTGACCGGCAAGGTCACCTTCTCCCAGAGCGCCCTCTACGGCATCATCGACGGCTACACCCGCGAGGCCGGCGTCCGCAATCTGGAGCGCACCATCACCAGCGTCCTGCGCAAGTGCGCCCGGAAGATCGCTTCCGGCGAGGCGGAGAATGTCTCCGTCACTGGCACCGGCCTCGAAAAGCTGCTGGGACCCCGCATGGTCAAGCCCGAATTCCTCAACCGCACCAACGCCATCGGCATCGCCAACGGTCTGGCATGGACCAGCATCGGCGGCGAGACCCTGCCCATCGAAGTGCAGGTCATCGACAACGGCAGCGGCAAGATCACCGTCACCGGTTCTCTGGGCGACGTGATGAAGGAGAGCGCCCAGCTGGCCATCACCTACGCCCGCGTCCATGCCGCCGAGTACGGCATCGACTCCGAGCGCCTCAAGAAGTGCGACCTGCACATCCACGCCCCGGAGGGTGCAGTCCCCAAAGACGGCCCCTCTGCCGGCGTCACCCTGACCACGGCCCTCATCTCCTGCCTGTCCGGCATCCCGGTGCGGGGCGATGTGGCCATGACCGGCGAGATCACCCTCCACGGCAATGTGCTGCCCATCGGCGGCCTCCGCGAGAAGAGCATGGCCGCTTACCGCGAGGGGATGAAGACCGTCCTCATCCCGAAGGACAACCTGTCCGATCTGTACGAGGTGGACGACGAGGTCAAGAAGAACATCGAGTTCCTGCCCATGTCCAACCTGTCGCAGGTCCTCGCCGCAGCCCTCCTCAAGCCCAAGACGGTGTCTGCGGGCCACCCCCGCACCAGGAAGGTAAAGCCCGCTGAGGCTGCGGCCCTGCCGCAGCCGGCTGAAAAGCCGCAGCCGGGCGCGGTCTGCTGAGGGAAAAGAACTCCTTCCACCGCTGACGCGGTCCCCCTCCCTCAAGGAGGGAGGCTTTGGCATACCGGAAAGCTTTTCCTCTTCGCTAGAGGCTCCCTCACTGAGGGAGCTGGCATCGCGTAAGCGATGACTGAAGGAGTTGGGATAGATGGCATTTATCAAAGAAAGGAAAGCTCCATGAACTATAACAAAGCGGATTTCATTGCAAGCTACGGTATTTCCAGCCAGCTGCCCGAGAGCGACCGCCCGGAGCTGAGCTTCTCCGGCCGCTCCAACGTGGGCAAATCCAGCCTCATCAATAAGCTCTGCAACCGCAAGAATCTCGCCCGTGTGTCCAGCACGCCGGGCAAGACGGCTACCATCAACTTCTACGCGGTGGATGACTGCTACTTTGTAGACCTGCCCGGCTACGGCTATGCCAAGGTGAGCAACGCCGACCGTGAGCGCTGGGACGACCTCATCAACAGCTACTTCGAGGCTCAGCGCCACCACACCCTGCTGGTCCAGCTCATCGACTGCCGTCACGCCCCCAGCGCCGACGACATCCAGATGCTGCATTATCTCCACTACCACAACATCCCCTTCGTCGTGGCCCTGACCAAGGCCGACAAGCTCAAGAAGAGCCAGCTGGCCCAGACGCAGGAGGAGTTCGAAAAGCTCTGCCTGCCCTACGGCTGCCAGAAGGTGGTGCTGACCAGCGGCGAGAGCGGCTACGGCATCCCGGAGCTGCAGGCTGTGCTGAACGCAGCCGTCGCCGCCGAGTACGAGGCAAACGCAGAGGACGCGGAGTAACGCAATGGCTTACAACGAATTTGCTTATTTTTACGATGAGTTCAACGGCGAGGCCGACTACGAGGCCCTGTATGCCCACATCAAAAAAGAGCTGGAAGCCCACGGCATCCATGACGGCATCCTCGCAGACCTGGGCTGCGGGACAGGAGAGCTGACCCTGATGCTCACGCAGGCGGGCTACGATATGATCGGCATCGACCAGTCGGAGGAGATGCTCTGCGTCGTCCGGGACAAGGCTGAGCAGCTTGGCCTTTCCGGCGGCCTGCTTCTTTTGCGGCAGGACCTGCTCAAGCTCGACCTCTACGGCACCATCCGGGGTGCGGTGTCCACCTTCGACACCTTCAACCACATCCCGGACCTGGACAAAGCCATCGCCAATGCCGGTTTCTTTATGGAAAAAGGCGGTGTGCTCCTGTTCGATATGAACACGCCCTATAAGCACCGGAACGTGCTGGGCGAAAACGTCTTTACGTTTGAAGAAGAGGACGCCTCCTGCGTCTGGCGCAACCATTACAGCGCCGCCGACCGCCGGGTGGAGATCAGCGTGGACATCGACTACCGCGAGACGGGGGAGCACTTCCACGAGCAGTTCTACGAGTACACCTACGACCTCGACACCATCCGCGCCGCTCTGGAAAAGCACGGCTTTGCGCTGGAAAGTGTCTGCGACGGCGAGAGCTTTGGCCCTCTGACCGACGAGAGCGAGCGCTATTTCTTCTGCGCAGTCAAACAGTATACCCAACTGGAGGAACAATAATATGTCGAATCTTATCCGCGGCATTTCGGAAAACGGCGGTGTCGTGTTCTGCGGCGTGGACTCCACTGAGATCGTCCGCACGGCAGAAAAGCTGCATACCACCAGCGCCACCTGCAGCGCGGCCCTTGGCCGTCTGCTCACCGGTGTCTCCCTGATGGGCGCGATGCTCAAGGATGATGGCGATTCCATCACCCTGCGCGTGTCCGGCGGCGGCCCGGCTGGCGTCGTCATCGCCTGCACCGACGCACACGGCAACGTCAAAGGCTGCATCGACCACCCGCTGGTCGAGCTTCCCGCAAAGGAGAACGGCCATCTGGACGTGGGCGGCGCAGTCGGCAAAGACGGCGTTCTGACCGTCATCCGGGACAACAAGCTCCAGAAGGAGCCGACGGTGGGTCAGGTGCCGCTGGTGTCCGGTGAGATCGCCGAGGACATCACCAGCTACTACGCCTACAGCGAGCAGATCCCCACCGTGTGTGCGCTGGGCGTTCTGGTGGACAAGGATCTGTCCATCGCCTGCGCCGGCGGCTATCTGCTGCAGCTCCTGCCGGGCGCGACCGATGCCGAGATCACCCGTCTGGAGCAGAACATCGCCGCCATGCCTTCCGTCACCGAGATGCTCCGGGCAGGGAAGACCCCGCAGGATATGATGGAGCTGGCAATGGCGGGCTTCGACCCGCAGGTCCTCGATACCCGCGAGGTGAAGTATCAGTGCGACTGCAGCAAGGAGCGCACGAAGGATATGCTCCTCAGCCTTGGCCGCAAAGAGCTGGTAAAGCTCCGGGACGAAGACCCGAAGTGTGAGGTGGTCTGCCACTTCTGTCACACGAAGTATGAGTTCGACCTGAACGAGCTTCTGGCCGAGACAACCCCGGAAGAAAAGTAACAAAAATCCATAATCATAAATCGCCGCATGGCCGGAGCAGATGTGCTCGGGGCTGTGCGGCGTTTTCATTTGCAGATGTCGGCGGTGATGGTGTAGACGACCCGGTAGTGGAGGGTGTTTTCTTCGACGGAGACGTCCTCTTTGCGGGCCAGAAGCTCAAAATCAGGCCAATTCTGCTGTAAAGCTTGTTTACTTTGCAGCCTTGCAAGAGCCAGAGCCTGCTCTTCGGTCCGCTCCAAATCAGTGGGGACTTTATAATAATATGTCGTTTCTTCGATAAAAACAGGAACAAGAAGTCCAAGGGCTTCTGGCTGGTAGTGTCGGACGATGGCTGCGGCCTCTGCCTTGCCCGGAGCAGGATGCAGGGAGGGCAGAGCGACAGCATGACCGCCCCAGAAGAGCGTCCGATGCACGGCCTGCTGCCCTGTGAGCTGTTCGATGGGCAGCATCAGGGCAATATCCTGCTCGTTTTCCCACTCGAACTGCGCCCGGACACTGCCCGCCGCAGGCTGAAAGATGAGCGTTCCGTCCCGTTCGGCGCGGGCTGTCCCGATGAGGCCCTGACCAGCTTCTACGGCCTGGCCGGGGACGACGAGCATCGTCCCGCTGACGAGGTTGGTGCGAACGACCGTGCCGGACACCCTGGCCCGGAGGCCGTGGAGCGTCCCGGCCGCGATGTCTGGCACCGGTTTCGCCGCAGCCGCTTCTGCCACCAGCTTTCCTTTCATAAAGTTGAGGCTGGCCCAGGAAAACTCACCGCTCTGGAGCAGGGCGTATTCTCCGGCGGTGAGCTTTTCCTGTGTGACGGCATTTCCCGGGAAAAGCCCTGCCTCCCACAGGACGACGGCGGCCCGCGCCTGCTGGCCGGGCGTCAGGCCCACCGGTTCGACGAACCAGACAAAGCCCTGCAGCCAGAGCAGCAGAGGGAGAAAGACAAGGCATCCGGCCCAGAACCCCCGCCGCCGGAGAAGGGGACGGATGCAAAAGAAAAGACCCTGCCGTTTTTGGATGCGCAGCCGCACCCGCCGTCTGCGGGCCAGAGCGGCCAGCTTCCGATAATGCCATGCGGCGCACCGGGCCGAGAACCCGCCGGGCCGGGGAACGATGTCGGAGAGGTGCAGCCCGCCTGCGGCCGCAGCAGTCAGCAGACCTTCGGCATCGCCGTTCTGCGCCGCAAAGATGACGCCTGCCCAGAGCTGAGTCCATTCCATGGTAGAAAGCTCCTATTCCTTTGAAAAATCGGTCCGCAGAATCTGCCCCCGCAGGGTGAGCCTCCGGGCGGAGAGTGTCTCTATCTTCAAATCGTCGCCGTAGACCGTCAGAGTGCCGCACCCCAGCTCGAGACAGAGCCTGCCTTCTTCGTAGGAGCGGATGCGCCGGAACTGCTCGATCTCCATCCTTCTGCCGCTCAGGTAGACCGAAGCCCGTCCGTAGAAGTCCCCGGGCGGCTGACGGAACATCCGCCGGAACCAGCCGCGCAGGGAATGCGTTTGCTTTCGTTTTCTTCCCACGCTGCTCCCTCCCGCCATGCAAACCGCTGCCAATTACCACATATATATGGAAATGGAGGGTGCGCGTATGATTCAGAAAGAGAAAATCCGGGGCGTGGGGTATTTTTTGATGGCACTGGCCGCGGGTCTGCTGCCGTTTGCCGCGCCGGATGCCTGTGCGCAGGCCCTGCGGGAGGGGCTGGCGCTCTGCGGCGGCCCGCTGCTGCTCTCGCTGTTCCCGTTCCTCATCGTGTCCACGCTGCTCATCCAATGCCCGGCGGCGGATGTGCTGGGGCTGCCCTTCTGCCCGGCGGCAAGGCTCATCGGGGTCCGCGCTCCGGCGGCTGGGCGGGTGCTGCTCATCGGCTCTCTGGGCGGCTTTGCCCCCGCAGC
>OLQH01000996.1_pt1 | contig 25754 bp, 25 predicted proteins | sample 1672671 | NCBI WGS metagenome assembly OLQH01 (sample SAMEA3136712, study PRJEB25190) | human gut metagenome
GCTGGCAGAAACATAAGACCAGCGGCACCGGGGACGTGAATTGTAACTTCCTATTTTCAAATTTAGACAAAATTCTTTATTTTACTTGTATCTTTCTTAAGAATCCCTTAAAATGTATGTAAAGTGTGTGTAAACAAAAAGTAAAGAATGCGTATATTGTAAACTCTGGAAAGAAGGCCGAAAGGCCTTTTTCGCGGGGTGGGAAGGAATCAGACGAAAGATGAGTATAGGTGCGATGCTGTTGTCAATGGCCGGAGGACTTGGTTTATTTCTGTTTGGTATGCGGCTGATGAGCGAGAGTATTGAGAAGGCGGCAGGAGCCAAGTTGAGGGGCATCCTGGAGATGTTTACCACAAACCGCTTTTTGGGTATGCTGGTGGGTATTATTTTTACGGCGGTGATCCAGTCTTCCTCAGCATGTACGGTCATGGTAGTCAGCTTTGTCAATTCAGGGCTGATGAATCTGTATCAGGCGGCAGGCGTTATTTTCGGTGCGAATATCGGTACCACGGTAACCTCCCAGCTTGTATCTTTTAACCTTTCTGAAATTGCCCCTGTTTTCCTGCTTGCGGGGATTCTGGGCGTTATGTTCTGCAAACGTCAGAGCATCGTAAAAATATGCCACATTGTCCTTGGGTTCGGTGTTTTGTTCATGGGTCTGTCCGGAATGTCAAGCGCCATGTCGGGAATGAGGGATATGCCTGAAATTGTCCATATCCTGTCCTCCCTTACAAGCCCCATGCTCGCCATACTGGTGGGAACGATACTGACGGCAGTGATCCAGAGCTCTTCGGTAACCGTCAGCATTGTGCTGCTCATGGCAAACCAGGGCCTTCTGGAGCTTCCTATCTGTCTTTTCATCGTTCTGGGCTGTAATATAGGCGCCTGTACATCGGCGCTTCTCGCCTCCCTGAACGGTAAAAAAGATGCCAAGCGTGCGGCGATGATTCATTTTCTGTTCAACGTGATTGGTACCGTTCTCATGTATCTGATCCTGAAGCTGGCTATGAATCCTGTCATGGATATGCTGCACATGGTATCGGGCACCAATTCCGGCCGTTTTGTGGCGAATGCCCACACCATATTCAAAATATTCCAGGTTATAGCCCTTTTCCCTTTTGCCGGGCTGATCGTGAAGCTCACCTATGTCTTTGTGCCGGGGGATGACGTCAAAATGGACGACAGGGATAATTTTACCCTGAAGTATATCGGAGAAAAGACAGTGTTCAACCCTGCAACGGCAGTGGTGGAAGTGGATAAAGAGCTGAAACGTATGGCGACTCTCGCTTCCGATAACCTGAACCGTGCCATGAATGCATTGATCACTTTGGATGAAGAGGATATTGATACCGTATATACGGTGGAAAAAAATATTAATTTCCTGAACCATTCCATCACCAATTATCTGGTAAAAATAAACCAGACAACCCTTCCTATTGAGGATCAGAAGAGTATCGGCGCCCTTTTCCATATAGTAAACGATATAGAAAGAATCGGTGACCATGCGGAAAATGTGGCGGATGCGGCGAAAAGAAGGAAGGAAACAGGCGTGAGCTTCAGCAAAGAGGCACAGCATGAGCTGGGAGAAATGCTGGATATGGTAAATACGATAATCCGTTTTTCCGTAGAAATGTTTTCCACAGGCACAGACGAACTGGCAGAGGATGTGCGGCAGCTGGAGGATGCGATTGATGAAAAGGAACGGGAAATTCAGAAGTCACACATCCAGCGGATGACAAAGAACCTCTGTACTCCGGAGGCCAGTATGATCTTTTCCGATATTGTCAGCGGCCTGGAAAGAGTGGCGGATCATGCAACGAACATCGCTTTTGCGATGGATAATACAGAATATGAAGTGAGTAACGTAATATAAAGAGTACGGCCTTTCGGGAAAAATCCCCCCTCCGGCCGCTGCAGACGGAATACTGTGGCGGCCGGAGGTCTTTTTTCTCCTGAAAGTCTTTTTTAATCGAAGTTCCAGGTATTTCCTGTAAAATTAAGGAATTAGGAATTGACAGGAGAGAGGGATTTTAATATAATACTGTTGTAATAATATTGTAACAATTTGAAAGGAATCTGTAAAATATTCCGGCGGTATGGAAGATGGAACAGAAGAGTACATATTCAGATTAAGAAATAGGAGAAGGAGTTATATGTTAAAAGGAACAAAAGCAATCGGTATGTTGGCGGCAGGGATTGTATTGTATACGGGCATGACTGTTTCGGCGACAGGAACAGGGAACGCGCCGGTGCCTTCGGCAGGTGTGGGCGAGATTCTGGAAGCGAAGCTGCAGGAAGAGGATTATCTGGCGGCTGCGGAAGAAGCCAAGGTGGAAAGAAAAGCGGTTTATGGCTTCAGCAACCTGGGGATTGCTAATGTTAACGATTATTTGAATGTCAGGGAAGAACCCGGTGAGGACGGCAAGCTGGTTGGTAAAATGAGTAAGAACAGCGGCTGTGAGGTTCTGGAAATAAAAGACGGATGGGCACGTATCAAATCCGGCAAGGTTACCGGCTATGTGAAGGCGGAATTCCTGCTGACCGGGCAGGAAGCCAGAGACAGAGCGGATAAAGTGGCTGCGGATATGGCGGTATGCAATTCAGGAGGCCTGCGTGTAAGACAGGAGGCCAGTACGGAAAGCCCTGTCATTACGCTGGTTGCCGAGGGCGAAGAGCTGGAGGTTGTGGAGCAGCTGGACGGATGGGTGAAAATCATGCTCGATGATGAGGAAGCTTTTGTATCCGCTGATTATGTGACAATCGCCAAGAAGCTTGACAGAGCGGTAACACAGACGGAACTGAAATACGGAAAAGGTGTTTCCGATGTCCGTGTTGATTTGGTTAACTTTGCGAAGCAGTTTCTGGGACGTCCCTATGTATGGGGAGGTGTGAGCCTGACTAACGGCGCAGACTGTTCCGGTTTTACTATGAGTGTGTTTAAAAATTATGGCGTTTCCCTTCCTCATTCCTCCGCATCTCAGAGCACTATGGGGACAAAGGTGAGCCTTGCTGAGGCGAAGCCTGGCGACCTCGTGTTCTATGCACAGAACGGAAGGGTAAACCATGTGGCAATTTATATCGGAAACGGGCAGGTTATCCATGCCAGCAACCCCAGATCCGGTATCAAGATTTCCAATGTAAGTTATCGTACACCTTATGCGGTGAAGCGTGTGCTCAGCCAGTAAACCGGTGTAAATGATGTTTAATATTTCTGATGTGACAAGAAAATAGTTTACAAGAATGGGATGAATGTGTTATACTTTCCTGGTATGAAATTCAGCCGGTACCCAGATACAGGACACTCCGACCTTATCCTGGTATCAGGCGATTAAAAATCAAGGAGGAACACACATGATTTCCAAAGAAAAGAAAACAGCAATCATTGCAGAGTATGCTAGAGGCGAAGGCGATACCGGTTCACCGGAAGTGCAGATCGCAGTCCTGACAGAAAGAATCAAAGAGCTCACCGAGCATCTGAAGAGCAACCCCAAGGATCATCATTCCAGAAGAGGTCTGCTTAAGATGGTTGGACAGAGAAGAGGTCTTCTGGACTATCTGAAGGGAAAAGATATCGAGAGATACCGTACTCTTATTGAAAAACTGGGAATCAGAAAATAATGCTGCAAAACAAGGCGGATTTAGCTCCGGATACTTTCGGAGCTTTCCGCCTTATTGTACGGTAAAGGAAAACTCCATACCGTACAAAAGACGCATCTGTTAAGGGTGACGTCTTCTGCTTCTTCAGGTTGGAAGAGTGCTTCCGAGACCACTGACAAGGGCATTTGCCGCGGCTTGGGGCCGGGTAAGCGGTTTTGTCAGTAGTTTCGGCATCTTCTGCCTGGACAGCACCAATGCGGAGAAGTCCGCTTACGAAGAGTGGTTTGTCCGCTCTTCCCATTGATTGTCTGGCTGCATATGGCGGCATGACAGCAAAATATTTAAGGTTCAGAAAAGGAGAGACGAAATGTACAAGACATTTTCCATGGAACTTGCCGGACGCACCCTGAGTGTGGACATCGGCAGAGTGGCAGCACAGGCAAACGGGGCTGCATTTATGCATTATGGGGATACCACTGTTTTATCCACCGCCACAGCGAGCGAAAAGCCCAGAGAAGGAATCGATTTCTTCCCCCTGAGCGTGGAGTATGAAGAGAAGCTTTACTCCGTTGGAAAGATTCCCGGAGGCTTTAATAAGAGAGAGGGAAAAGCGAGTGAAAACTCTGTGCTGACAAGCCGTGTTATCGACCGGCCTATGCGCCCTTTATTCCCTAAGGATTACAGAAATGATGTGACCCTGAATAATCTGGTGCTTTCCGTAGATCCTGCCTGTCGTCCAGAGCTGGTGGCCATGCTGGGCGCTGCGATTGCAACAAGTATTTCTGATATTCCCTTCGACGGCCCCTGCGCTATGACCCAGGTGGGACTTGTTGACGGTGAATTTGTCCTTAACCCCTCTCAGGAGCAGTGGAAGAACGGCGATTTAACCCTTACCGTGGCATCCACCGGCGAAAAGGTTATCATGATTGAAGCCGGCGCTAACGAAGTACCGGAAAAGAAGATGATTGAAGCCATCTATATGGCTCATGAAGTAAACCAGACTATCATTGCTTTTATCAATAAAATAGTTGCAGAATTAGGAAAGCCCAAGCACGAGTATACCAGCTGTGCTGTTCCTGAAGAACTGTTTGCAGCCATTAAGGAAATCGTACCTCCTGCAGAAATGGAAGAGGCCGTATTTACCGATGTTAAGCAGGTAAGAGAAGAAAATATCAGAAATATCACAGCCCGTCTGGAAGAGGCCTTCGCTGATAAGGAAGAATGGCTTCCTGTACTGGGAGAGGCTATTTACCAGTATCAGAAGAAAACAGTCCGCAAGATGATCCTGAAGGATCACAAACGTCCCGACGGCCGTGCTATCACACAGATCCGTCCTCTGGCAGCGGAGATAGATATCATCCCCAGAGTTCATGGTTCAGGAATGTTCACCCGTGGACAGACGCAGATCTGTACTATTACAACCCTGGCTCCGCTTTCTGAAATGCAGAGAATTGACGGCCTGGATGAAAATGAAGTAAATAAGAGATATATGCATCACTATAATTTCCCGTCCTATTCCGTAGGTGAAACAAAGCCCTCCAGAGGACCGGGACGCCGTGAAATCGGCCATGGAGCATTGGCGGAAAAGGCCCTGATTCCGGTACTGCCTACAGAGGATGAATTCCCTTATGCAATCCGTACCGTATCCGAAACCTTCGAATCCAACGGATCCACCTCCCAGGCATCTATCTGTGCATCCACACTGTCCCTGATGGCGGCAGGTGTTCCGATTAAAAAGCAGGTAGCAGGTATTTCCTGCGGTCTGGTTACCGGAGATACAGATGATGATTATCTGGTACTCACAGATATCCAGGGACTGGAAGACTTCTTTGGTGATATGGACTTCAAGGTGGCCGGAACCCATGACGGTATCACAGCCATTCAGATGGATATTAAGATTCACGGTTTGACAAGACCCATTGTGGAAGAAGCGATTGCCAAGACAAAAGAAGCAAGGGAATACATCATGAATGAAGTCATGACTCCCTGTATTGCCGCTCCCAGAGCCGAAGTGGGAACCTATGCTCCCAAGATCATTTCCGTACAGATTGATCCTGAAAAAATCGGTGATGTTGTCGGACAGCGCGGAAAGACAATCAATGAAATCATTGCCCGTACCGGCGTGAAGATAGATATTACTGATGACGGAAAGGTTTCCGTATGCGGAACGGACAAGGAAATGATGGATAAGGCTGTGGAGATGGTTAAGATTATTACCACAGATTTCCAGGAAGGCCAGATCTTCAAGGGTGTGGTAGTAAGTATTAAGGAATTCGGTGCTTTCATTGAATTCGCTCCCGGCAAAGAAGGTATGGTTCATATTTCCAAGATTGCCAAAGAAAGAATCAACCATGTAGAGGATGTACTCACCCTCGGTGATGTGGTTACTGTAGTATGCCTTGGCAAAGACAAGATGGGAAGAATCAGCTTCTCCATGAAGGATGTTGCTCAGGTATAAAAAAATAATTTCGAATTACGGCCGGAGGAATGCGGTAAAAGCATTCCTCCGGCTTTTTTGTGTTCCTCAGGAGTCATAACCTGGCATGTCACACATATACTGAAAATGGAAGCAGAGTGTTTCATGGAATGTTGGACAGACTGCCATGGATGCGGATGAACGGGAAAGGAAGTGTGCCCATGACGAGCGAAGAAGATGTTTTACGGATATTCCCGGAAGAAATGCGGGGGAAATGGCGTAAAGCGGCAGGCTATGCCGAACGGCTGCAGGAAATCAGGCTGCGGGCGGATAAGCCTGTGCTGCTTTGTATAGACGGAAAAGAATTTTTCAAGGATAAAAGAGGGGAAATAGTAAGCCGTACAGAACAGGCGGAAATTATGGAACGGGAAGAGCTGGAACGGCTTATTTCCTATACCTGCAGTTATTCCATGTATGCTTTTGAAGAAGAAATAAGCCGGGGATATCTGTCACTTCCGGGAGGCCACCGTATGGGGCTGGCGGGAGAAGTAGTTCTCTCAGAGCGAGATAAAATACGGAACATAAAACATATTTCCTGTATAAATATCCGTATTTCCCATGAAATCAAAGGGGCGGCCGATACTGTGCTGCCTTTCCTTTATCGGGAGGGAAGATTCCTGAATACCCTTATTATTTCCCCTCCCGGCTGCGGAAAGACCACGCTTCTGAGGGATATCATAAGGCAGGTTTCTGACGGAAACCCTTATGGGGAAGGTGTCACGGTAGGAATTGTGGACGAGCGTTCAGAAATTGCAGGTTCCTTTCAGGGACGCGCGCAGAATGATGTGGGGCTGCGTACGGATATCCTGGACAGCTGTCCCAAAGCGGAAGGAATGATGCTGTTAATCCGTTCCATGGCGCCGAAAGTGATCGGAGTGGATGAACTGGGAAGTGAAGAAGATATAGACGCCATGAAAAAAGTACTTTCCTGCGGATGTGCCATCCTGGCTACCATCCATGCCGGTTCTGCCGCGGAGGCTGCGGAAAGATTATTTATGAGAAAGCTGGCGGGTGAAAAGGTCTTTGAACGGTATATCGTCCTGACCAGGAGACTGGGAAAGTGTGAAGTGGAGGCAGTCCTGGACAAAGAACAGAGGATACTGTCCGGAGGACCATTATGATGAAGCTTTCCGGCGCGCTGCTGCTGGTGCTGGGCTGCGCCGGATTTGGATGGTGTACATGCAGGGATATGGAAAGACATATAGGCCAGCTTCATCTCCTTTCCAGAGCTTTTTCCATGCTGGAGAGTGAAGTGGGTTACAGCAGGGCTACCCTGCCGGAGGGGCTCATTCGTGTGGGAAACCGCCTGGGAGGACGGCTGGGCGAATGCTTTATAAATGTAGGGAAAAAAGCACAGGGACCGGAAGGAATCACATTCGCAGCAGCCTGGGATGAAGAGGTTGCGGGATTTCTTAAGGAAACCTGCCTGGATAAAAAGGAAGAGGAGCTGCTGCTTTCTTTTCCCGGATTCACCGGCTTTGTGGATGGGCAGATGCAGCTGATATCTCTGGAGCAGTTCGGAAAAGAAATAAGGCGTGCGGAAGAAAAAGCGAGGAAAGAAACAGAAAGCCGCAAAAAGGCGGTTCTTTCCGTAAGTATGGCTGGCGGGCTGTTGATTGCCATATTGCTGATATGACTTTGAAGGAGAATGGAATGGGAGTAAGTCTTATTTTTAAAATAGCGGCGGTAGGAATCCTGGTCACCATCCTCAGCCAGATATTAAAACACAGCGGCAGGGAGGAACATGCATTCCTTCTTTCCCTGGCGGGGCTGATACTGGTGCTCACCTGGGTCATTCCCTACATATATGATTTGTTCACTACGATACAGAACCTGTTTCAGCTCTGACAGAAAGGAAGGGACAGGGAATGGATATGGCAAAAATTGCATTGCTTGGTATAATCGGCGTTCTGATAGGCCTGCAGTTTAAATCCGGAAAGCAGGAATACAGCGCTTATATTGGTATCGCTGTTGCATTGATCATTTTTTATTATGTATGTCAGTATCTCACACAGGTTAAGGATTCCGTGCTGGCACTGGGAGGTTTTCTGGAAGGAAGCGGAGCGTATTTCAGTATTTTGTTTAAAGTCACCGGGATTACTTATCTCTGCCAGTTTTGTGCGGGACTCTGCAGAGATGCGGGATACCAGGCCATCGCGGCCCAGGTGGAGCTGTTCGGTAAGGTGACGATCCTGCTGGCGGGCATGCCCGTGCTTTTGTCTCTGATGGATACGATAACGGGATTTATGAAATAGAGGGAAAAAGGATGGAACTGACGACGCTGGCCGGAGAATTGAATCTGGATGACCTTTCCCATCAAATAGAGCAGCTTTTTCCTGATTTCAGTATTGATTTTACTTCCTTTTTCGGACAGGTACTTGCCGGAAACATGGGGGAGGCCTTCCGGGGGCTGAGCTCTTCCCTAAGAAACGGAATACTGGCGGAGATAGGCGGAATGAAAAATCTCATGCTCACGCTGCTGATTATCGGAGTCCTGTCCGCCCTGTTTACGGTGGTGATGCAAAGCTTTGATAACCACCAGATAGCGGATATCGCCCACTTCATTTCCTATCTGCTCATGCTGTTTGTGGTTCTGAGGACGTTTACCCAGGCTGCGGATATTGCAGGAGTTCTGCTGGAGAGGATATTACTGTTCGTCCGATTGTTTGTCCCCACCTTTATGCTGGCGTTAGGGCTGTCCTCCGGTGCGGCTACGGCCGCCGGTTATTATCAGCTGATACTGCTTTTAATCTATGGCGTGGAACAGCTTCTTGTGAGTATCGGCCTTCCTGCGGTGAATATTTATATGATGCTGGTGGTGATGAACGGAGTCTGGGAAGAGGAAAAGCTGGGCATGCTTGTGGATCTTCTGCAAAAAGGAATCGGCGGCTTCCTGAAATTTATGCTTACCTGTATTACAGGCATCGGCCTTCTCCAGTCCATGGTAACGCCGGTACTCGAACAGCTGAAGCTGAATGTGGCGGGCAAAGCCCTGTCGGCGATTCCTGGCCTCGGCGGCCTGGCGGAGGGAACGGCACAGCTGCTGATCGGTTCGGCGGTTCTGGTAAAAAACGGGCTGGGAGTGGCGGCCTTTCTTCTTTTGCTGGCTTTATGCATTGTCCCTTTTGCCAAACTGCTTTTATATGCAGGCATTCTGAAGCTTTGTGCGGCACTCCTGGGCATGACGGCGGACAAAAGAATAACAGGCTGTGTGAATAAAGCCGGTGACGGCCTTCTTCTTCTTTTGCGGATATCCTTCACAGCCTGTGCCTGCTTCCTGATTATGTTTGCCATTATCACATGCCTGGCAGGCAGAATGGGCTGACTGCTTGGAAAGGCCGGGACGATAACAAATGGAAAGGATGGCAGGAAGGAGATATGAAAAATGGGTGCTCAATTTCTTGAATTATTAAAGAAAGTGACAGTTTTTATGCTTGCAGGACAGCTTATCGTGCATTTTCTGCCTGCCGGGGGATATGAAAAATACGTGAAGATGATGATCAGCATTATGGTCTTATCCCAGATCGTCCTTCCCATCCTTTCTTTAGGGAAGTTTGATGCGGCGGGCGTATATGACAGTGCAATGGATAAGTATGAGCAGGAAATAGAAAAAATCGGCATGCAAGTGGAGGAGAACGACTTCGAGGGCCGAGATTACCAGGAAGAAGCCCTTTCTATGACGGTCCGGCAGAAATTAGAGCCTTTAATGGAGCAATATGGTGTATCCTTGAAAGCCGTATCCGCTCCGGAGGAAGGAAAGCTCCGGGTGGATATTGCGGAAGGAGGCGCCGCCGGGGGCAGACTGGTAACTATAGAAAATATAACAATTAACCCGTCGGGAGAAGGGACAGATGCGGAGGATTCGGAAAATGGAAGGACAGCGGAAGAGCGGCTGCAGATGAAGGCAGCTTTTGCAGAGGCGCTTGGCATAGATAGTGGAAATCTGGAGGTGATATGGAATGGGTGACCGCATGGCATCATGGAAGAAAAAGCTGACTAAAGAAAATATGGCAATCCTGGCGCTTTTAGGAATCCTGTTAATGGTGATTGCCCTGCCTGTAAAGAAAACGGAAAATGCAGGGGACGAGACCGGATTATCGGACACGGGAAGCGATACGATGAAAACCTCGGAAACGGAAAAAGATGATGGAGACGGAAGCTATACACAGGAGGTGGAAAACCGTCTGGAGGCGCTGCTGTCCAGCATGGATGGCGTGGGAGAGGTAAAGGTCATGGTAACTCTGTCCTCTTCTGTGGAACAGGTGGTGGAAAAAGACGTCCCCTACAGCATGGATACTACCAAGGAAACGGACAGTGCCGGCGGCAGCCGGGATGTGGTCAATTCCAAACAGGAGGAAACCACCGTGTATGTGACCGACCAGGCCGGCAACAAAACGCCCTATATCAGTAAAACCCTGGAGCCTGCCATAGAAGGAGTTACGGTGGTCGCCCAGGGAGGCGGAAATGCTGTTGTACAGAAAAATATTACGGACGTGATTCAGGCATTGTTTGGAGTAGAGGCGCATAAAATTAAAGTGGTTAAGATGAAGTGAAAAAAAGTGAAGAAATGGCTTGAAATGGGTATTTTGTTCGAACATACATTCGTGAGAATATCCGTTTTTTGAGCTAAAATATATTTCCAGGAGTATGCGCAGGGGTAAAATGTTAGCATCCTTGGGATTCTCAAAATATCCTAGATATTTATACTGAGAGGTTCCATTCTTTTTGTGGCCGGCAATTTTCCGGGCAGCATAAGGCCGGCGCCTCTTTCCAGACAGCTTTACAATGCCGCCTTATCCATCGGTAACTTCATAAGCATAACCTCCTTTTAGGGTATAAAAATAATCTTGGTGGGAATGCTCACCGGCCTTCGGTTTGTACAGTATTCAATTTGCCGCTCTGGTGTTGGTAGCACTAGAGCGGTTTATTTGTGAAAGCATCTTTTAATAAACCACCTGCTATGCAGGTGACTCCACAGTTGTTTAAGCTTACAAATAAAAACCTCCAATGTATCATATCGTATTTGAGCCGAAATATCGAAGGAAGATAGCATATGGAAAAAAGGATATAGCGAATATTAAGTACGCTATGTAAATGAAAAGGAGTAAAAATAATAGAGGCGGAGAACTGTCCGGATCATGTGCATATGCTGGCAGAATTGCCGCCCAATATAAGTGTATCAAGTTTCGTAGGGTATCTAAAAGGGAAAAGTACGTTAATGATATTCGAGAGACATGTGAATTTAAAATATAAATATGGGAACAGGTATTTTGGGTGTCGGGGATATTATGTAGATACGGTAGGAAAAAATGCAAAGAAGATACAAGAGTATATTCAGAATCAGTTAAAGGAAGAAATAGAATATGATCAGATAATACTCAAAGAGTATATAGACCCGTTTACGGGTGATCCGGTAAACCAAGCAAATAAAAGAAGCCCTGTAGGGCTTGGCAAGTAAATGATGTTGTGGCTGCAACATTGACAGTAATAAGTTATTATGATATTCGTTTGTTGCTCCGAAAAAAGCATGGAATATTTAATATTTCACCAGCTTTTATAGACTCATTAATTATAATTGGTTATCTTTAGAGTAGTTAATACTAATAACAGTAAAATAAACTAAAAAAAGGATAGAGATAGACATATAATGTGTAACATGATATGATATCTGCCAGTAAATAATTTATAATAACGATTTTTAGTAGGAGGTGTTCATGGTATTATATGTTGCCCGTCACGGTCAAACTCTATGGAATGCACAAAATAAAGTATGTGGGGTTACTGATATAGGATTAAATGAAACGGGAATAGAACAAGCAGAAGAATTAGCTGGAATAGCGAACAATTATAAAATTGATATTATTGTATCATCTCCATTAAAAAGAGCTGTGGAAACGAGCAAGATTGTGGCAAAGCATAATAATATTTCTTTTTATATAGAGGAATTTCTCATTGAACAAAACTATGGAATATATGAGGGCGTGGATAGAAGAAACCCGCAGTTTTTGAACAATAAAAGAAATTTCGCATACAAGTACCCCAATGGTGAGTCTATGATGCAAGTGGCATATAGAGTATATGGTGGAATTGATAAAATCAGGCAAGAACATCAGAAAAAAGACATTCTTCTAATTACTCATGGTGGAGTATGCCGCATTATTAGAACATATTTTAAGGATATGACAAATGATGAGTTTTTCAATTACACATTGGAAAATGGTAGGTTAGAGAAATATGAGTTATAAAGTAACTTATGGTTAACGGCTCTACTCGGCTATAAAGGATTACTGTATCGGCACCTCCTGGAGCAATATATCCGGGCTGCCTGTCCGTTGCTTTACTAAATTTATACCCAGCTAAATCGCTATTTAACAGCAGTAAATCAGAATAACAATTAACAAAATAACGTAAATAATAAGGAGGTATGTATTTATGGCGTACCTTAATTTTTTGTAAACCACAGATTATATAAAGTGTTACGTGATTCTTTTCGGAAACATTGTGACTATTAAATTTCCGGGAGGCACAAAATCAGTTATAAGTACTAAGGGGGTTCACCTGTATCTGGATACGAAAGGGGAACATGATATCGGCGGGGAGGATTATGTTGGATTCACAACCATATTCCGCAACGACGAGGTGACAGCAGCGTATAACGAGTACCAGTTATCCAATGGCGGCAGCGTGCGGACGCCTCCGGAACCCGCGATTGAACCGGAATCTGCGCCGGAGCCAACGCCGGAAGAACTGAGGTGAAGAAGTCCAGGAAATGAATGCGCTACAGCAGGCCGTGTATGGTAAGATGTAGAGGCCCCTTCTTTGCGTACTTTGAGCCGGGGAGTACTGACAGGTATAATATAGTATGCGGCGGATACAATCATCGGCGCCGGGTATCTGTTTGGCATTTACACCGGCAAGTCTTTTTACGTGGAGGGGGGATTTCGGCACTTCTGGGTGCGTCAAATAAACTGTGTATCACTTGCAGATTATTCGACACACCTCTTTTTTGAATAGGTATCAGCATTACTGACAATACTGCATGTTAGTGGAATAAATTGGTAAATAAATTTAGTGAGGTTAAGGGATATGACATCAGGATTTAATTATCAGGAGGAACTTTCCAAGTGCAGTACCATGGAGGATATCACGGGGCCAAACGGACTTGTACAGCGGATGGTAAAGGATGCGATCGAACAGATCCTTCAAAGCGAGATCACAGATTATATCACAGATGAAAAAAGTAAGGGGAATACCCCGCAGCGTAATGGAACATCCCCTAAAAAAGTAAAGACTTCTTACGGCAGCATTGACATCGATGTCCCAAGAGTCAGGGAAGGGGAATTCGAACCGGAAGTTATTAAAAAGAGGGCTGTGATCGAGGAGGGGCTGGAAGCACAGATCATCTCTATGTATGCGAAGGGGATGACTGTTCGTGATATCGTATCCCATGTCCAGGCACTTTACGGGATTGAATTATCCCCGGCCTCCGTGTCCAATATAACGGATAAGATCATGGAGGAAGCAAGGGAGTGGTACAGCCGGACCCTGGATGGTTTTTATCCGGTCGTATTTCTGGATGCTGTGCACTATAAAGTCCGTGAAGAAGGGCGGATCGTCACGAAGGCATCCTATGTCGCTCTGGGGATCAACGCGGAAGGCCGAAAAGACATCCTGGGGATCTGGATCGGTGAAAATGAAGGTGCCAAATTCTGGCTGAAGGTATGTAATGAACTGAAAAACCGTGGAGTGAAAGATATCCTAATTGCCTGTATCGATGGCCTGCCGGGATTTCCGGATGCGATCAAAACCGTATTTCCTGAAACAAGGATCCAGCTATGCATTATCCATCAAATACGGAACACCATGAAATATATAGCCTATAAGGATTCCAAGGCATTTATGAAGGATCTGAAACGGGTATACGGGGCCGAAAGTGAGGAGATCGCATTCAGGAACCTGGAGGCGATGAAGGACAGCTGGAAGAAGTATCGTGCGGTGGTTGAGAACTGGCAGATGAAATGGGAAAACCTCTCCACCTATTTCAGCTATGGGGCACAGATCCGCCGCCTTATCTATACAACGAATACCCTGGAGGGATTTAACCGGCAGCTGAGGAAAGTGACAAAAAATAAAGCCGTTTTTCCTAATGACGAAGCACTAAGGAAAACGTTGTATCTGACAACGCGGGATATAACAGAAAAGTGGTCCATGCCCTATCGGGATTGGGGCGAGACTTATGGACAGTTCATCATCGAATTCGGCGACAGGGCATCCATCGCCTGAGAGAACGATCACTCTTCCTGAGTGGATCGCGCAGGGGGCCGTCCCCTCCCATATCCTCTTGTTAACGCAAAATACCGCAGATGCAGGCTTTGTTCCGGATTGTTATTGAATAAAGCCTGCAGCTACGGTAATAACTATCAATAAGAGAATTGTGTGGAAGGAGAGTGGGATTATGACACATGATGCAGCAACAGCATACGCATGTGTAGCATATCGAGTTATGGAGTATGATAGAGAGCCGTTGACGGAGGAACAGTTTGAGGTGGTCCTGGAAATGTTATTTGGATTTTACAATGAAAGGGAGATCGAAAAGATCTATCAGCAAAATATCGTATTTGGTTCCAATGATGCCATCATAAATGAAGAAAAAATAAAGGGAAAAATAGAATAGTATTGCCGGAAGGCGGCAATACTATTCATAGAAACAAACGACGTATTTTGGAAAAAACTGTCATGCAAACATAGGTAAAACCAAATCGCGGAGTGCCGAAAAAGGGAACCGGGTACATACCAATTTACGACAATACACAGTTATATAGACAGTCTCTGTTTTTAATACACATGGTCATTGTACCATAATCAATTCGGGTATAATTCGATAAATCAATGCTAGGATCATAACAGTAATGCCTGTCCTTGGGATTATAAAAAAGGATTATATCCATTTCTGATACGTCTTCAATACGTCCATAGCCGGTGCCGGATTTATCCGTGCAGGTCCTTTCATTTTCGTTCCAGGTATATACATTGTCCCGGCCTTGAAGCTGCATCCAACAAGATACAGTTATATCCGATTCTTCGTATGGAGAATAGGCGGACAGAATATTCATATCTGGGGAAGATTTACTCAAAGCTTCGTTCAGTACGGTAGTTACGCTATGTCCGCGATAAGTGAAATATTCTGCTTCTTTGACCAAGACTATAAAGTGGGGAACGAGAAGTAAAATGAGAACCCCGGAATATAAAATTTTACGAATCCCTTTAAACATAGGCAGGTTACTTATAGAAATAACAAAAAAATATGCAAATCCAAATGACCAGGGGAGAATATAACGCTCTTCCAGTCCGGTTTTACAGTAAAGTATTATTTGGGGAAGCATTATAAAGGATGCTATAATTGCTTCTCTGAGTAATATTTTCCAATGTTTTATATACGTAATAATCAGCAGAGAAGCGGGAATCATAAAATACAGAAAATATTTTAAGTAATTTCTAATTGCATCCAGCCAATAATTCTTATATTGATTCAATGTAACAGAGGTATCAAAGCCGACATAACCGGGACTGGAAACTCCTACAAGCAAAACGATAATGATAACTATGGTAATAAAGGTAACCGCGTATATAAGTAACAGTGGGAAATGTGAACGCATAACATTTTTGATCGTGCTGAAGGATAACCCGTTTTGCAGGCAATTGAAATAGAAGATATAAACTATCATAAATGGGATTAAAAGCAAAAAGCTTTCCTTATATAAAGAGACAATTAATATAAATAGATAGCTTATGACGGAAAAATATTTTTTCCCTGAATGTAACCATTTTAACAAAAAATAAAAACTAATACTGAAAAACAAAATACCAGTACTTTCCTGAGGTCCAAGCTTCCACCAGACTACGGATTGAGGGCCTACCATTACGATTAGAGAGAAAATAATAGAATAAAAAATAGTGCAATTCATGAGTTTCGCACATAAATACAAAAAAATGAAGGCTAGAATTACTTCAAACGCTTTAAATATGGACCATACGACTAAATTTGAACCGAATACGGTAGTGAGCAATATCCGGAAAATATAATATAATGGTCTGAAACGTGAGCCAATATCTTCGGCCAAAGCTTTTTGCATACAAGTAAAAACATTTCCTCCCGGTCTAGACATTTCAATCTGGTACTCGAGAAATTCATGATCATCAACCATATGCCAGCCCGACGTAATAGTACCCGTTCCAAGGAGAAGGCTGAAAACCAGAATGGCAAAAAATATAGAAACAATCACAAAATCATTTTTTTTAATAAACTTTAACATAATATTCTCTCCTGTACTTATAATATTTAAAGTATAATACACTATATCTTATTTTGCCATACCCTTTTTTCGAAGCTTTTTGATTGACTTTTGATTACTAAAATAATATTAAGATTGAAAGATAAGTAACGAAAATTAAGACACCTTGACTTTACTAAAATACTTATTATAATATTTTCAAGAGAGGGGAAAGCTGAACAGAAATATGCTGTCATGAATAAGTTCTCTGACGGATATTTTTTCGGCTGATACAATTTTCATAAGTGACCAATCCAGGCAGATATATGATTTCGGCAGACTGGATTAAATGTGTAATCACTTCACAGATTGGAGTATTAATGGAAAAAGAGAATTCACCTTCCCCTGTTTTACTGCGTTTAAAAATATCTCACCCTATCTTGTCTTTTCTGATGTTGGCTATATGTCTGTGCTTTTATCTTTTCTTTGCATTTTATGATGGTGCGGTTATTTGTGTGGATTCTCCAGGTTATATCAGTATGCGGCTTTCGAGAGAACCCTTTTATCCACTCCTTCTGGCATTTTTCAGAAAACTATTTTCATCATTCCCCAACGATTTTTACTTAACAGCCGTCGCCTTTTTCCAAAGCATACTTATGGCAGCTGCTACATGGACTCTGGTAAGATACATTTGGAAAGAACTGAGACTGCCTAGATTAATCGCATTTCTCAGCCTGTTAATGCCCCTTGCTGTCTCCTTTTTATGCCGTTTTGCCGCCAAAAGAGAATCCATGTATTCGAACAGCATTCTTACAGAAGGAATAGCCATATCACTGTATCTGTTGTTTTTCCGATATTTATTGGAGTACTGTATCCACCAAAGCAAAAAAAGCCTTCTTTTAAGCAGTATACTGGTCTTTATTATGATATCTACCAGAAAGCAGATGTTCGTTACTCTGGCACTCCTGGTTTTATGTATCCTTATCGTAAATATAGTTCATAAAAAAGCCTTCCGGGGAATTCTTGTTCTGTCACTATGTACGCTTGCAATAGTAGGAAGCGCCACGCTTCTGGATATGGGATATAATTATACTCTCCGCGGAAATGCGGTCAGGCACACCAATGACAACCGCTTTATCACTACCATGGCATTTTATACGGCAGAAAGAAGCGATGCCGCGTATATCAATGATGAAGAGGTTCGAGATGTCTTTTTGGAGGTATACGATGTCTGCGATCAAAAAGGCTACCTGAAACACAGTGCCGAAGAAGGCTGGTTTAACCGGGTGACTCATTTCGGCGATTACTACGACTGTATACAGATAAACACAATGGGTCCTATCATCACTCAATATGTGCAGGAACATTATGAAGGCGGCGAAGTAGAGCTGGGGAAAAAAGTGGATCAGATTATGAGCACGATAAATATATCAGTCATGCCTCACAATGCCATGAACATACTGGGTTCATTCCTGGACAATGTCCTTTCCGGCCTGATAACCACTGTTGCCAAACGGAATATCCTTTTAAACTGGTACAGTTTTTTCATATATATTATTTATATTCTTCTGCTGATATGGAACATCAGAGTCAGAGGCCATATAAAAACCGCGATTTTGGCGGGATTAACGCTGCTGGCAATCATAGGAAATGTAACACTGGTTTCTCTGGTAATTTTCTGCCAGACAAGATACACCATCTATAACATGGGATTGTTCTATATCTGCCTGATTATAATGCTGTATAATCTAATCCGGCATGAACATCTGCTGCATATAACATCTAAGAATCAAAATCTGTAAATCTGTCAGGGTACAGCGCTACTGTGTACCCTAACATAAATTTGCCTTGTTTTACAATTTTTCTTGTAAATCGTCACACTTTGGGCTAAACTGATTAATGCATAACGTATCAAAAAATAATCGTCAAAATATGTATTTCATGGAGAGCCCATATGCTTTTTAATTCCTATATATTCCTGTTTTTATTTCTTCCATTATGTCTGGGTGGCTACTATCTGTTGGCGCACTTCGGAAAAGCAAAGCCTGCCAAGCTGTGTTTGACAGGTTTTTCCCTATGGTTTTACGGGTATTTTAATCCAAGCTACCTTCTTATTATGCTGTTCAGTATTCTGTTTAATTATGGTATCTTCCGGCTGATTATATCCGCCCGAAAGAAAAATCGTATAAGCGGAATAGCAGGCAGCAGATTTTGGATGACAATCGGGGTTTTAAGCAACCTGGGTATCCTGTTCTATTTCAAATACTACGATTTCTTTATTGAAAATGTAAATGCCGTCTTTGATACTTCATTCATGTTAAAGGGAATTTTGCTGCCTCTGGGAATCAGTTTTTTTACCTTCCAGCAAATCGGCTTTGTGGTGGATTCATACCGGGGTGAGATAGAATCCTGCTCTTTTCTGGACTATTCCCTGTTCGTTTCCTTTTTCCCTCAGCTGATAGCGGGGCCTATTGTAAACCATAATGAAATGATGCCTCAGTTTGAACAGATTGGGCATCGGCAGATGGATTGGAACCAGTTCACTTCAGGAGTATATTTATTTACTCTGGGTATGGTAAAAAAGGTTCTGGTAGCGGATACTTTTGGCAAAGCGGTAAACTGGGGATATTCCAATGTATCAGGCCTGACCGGTGTGGACAGTGCGCTGCTGATTCTTTTTTATGTCCTGCAGCTGTATTTTGACTTCAGCGGGTACTGCAACATGGCCAGGGGACTTGGATGGCTTTTCGGAATAGAAATACCGGTTAACTTTAATTCACCATATAAAGCTGTGGATATTGTTGATTTCTGGAAAAGATGGCACATTACGCTGAGCCGCTTTTTCACAAAATATGTCTATATCCCGTTGGGGGGAAACCGGAAGGGCAGGGGACGTATGTATGGCAACCTGTTCATGATTTATCTGCTCAGCGGAATCTGGCATGGCGCCGGATGGACCTATGTATTATGGAGTGTGACACAGGGTGTTTTATATATTCTGACCCGTATGTGGCAGCTGTATAAGAAAGAAAGAAAAGTACCGGCAGCAGAAAAGGAAAAAAGTCCTTTCCTTCAGAGGCTTGTCAGGGTCGGAGGAATCCTGTTTACTTTTGTATATTTCAGTCTCACCTGTGTGTTTTTCCGGTCGGAAACCGTTGCCCAGGCTCTGGAAATTTTCCGCCGGCTGTTTACAGGGGGGATTGCAGTACCTGCTGAAGCCATGACTCAGGGCTTTAATCTGGATGAATTCTGGTATGTGATGAAGCTTCTGCATCTGGACAGGCTGCCGTACAGTCAGATGTATTTATGCGGCGGTATTACATTAATCACTTTGATAGTGGTATTTGCTGCGCCTAATGCGGATGAACTGGCGGAGCGTTTTAAACCAAAGGTATGGAATGCGTTGGTTATGGCGGGGTTGTTTTTATGGTGTGTGCTGTCCCTTTCGGGTGTCAGCAGCTTTCTGTATTTTAACTTTTAGCGCAGTATTGCCGCAAATGCGGCATGGGTATGATTTTACGAGGTATAGGAATGAAATCTTGCAAAAAATGGCTGCTGCTGTTTGGCGGCGTTTTGTTGGCGGGCCTTGTGGCAATCGCCGCGTTAGTGATATATGTGGATCCTTTTTTCCAATATCATAAACCGCTGTCTTTTTTTCCATATAAGGTGGATAATCAATTGAGCCAGAATCCGGGAATGGCCAGGAGGCTGGATTATGACAGTGTGCTGCTGGGATCGTCGATGACAGCGAGTTTTGATACGGACTGGTTTACGGAGGTAATGGGACTTCAGACTGTGAAGCTGAGCTATAATGGAGCGTTTCCGAAGGATGAAGCCAACATTATGGATATTATTTTCGATACCAAGGGCAGTTCGGTGAAAAAAATATTTATGGCAGTGGATCAGGGGGCTTTTTCTGCGGATACGGAGGCTACAAAATATCCCATACCGGAATATTTATATGATAAAAATCCTTTTAATAATGTGCAGTATCTTTTTAATAAGGATGTTCTGCTGAATTATATTTTCAAACCATTGATTGATCCTACGGAAAGAACGGACTGGACGCAGCTGTACAAGCCGTGGTGGACGGATCAGTACTATACGAAGGCAAATGTGCTGATGTATTATGTTCCCGCGGAGGAGGCGGAGCAGGAGATGGCGGAGGATGCATTTGTGTCAGGTATCCGGGCCAATCTGGATGTGAATATACTTCCCTATGTCGAGGCTCATCCGGAGACAGAGTTTGTTTTCTGGTATCCTCCCTACAGCATTCTGTACTGGAATGATGTGATGCGGCAGAAGGAGCTGGATGCAGTTATAAGGGAATTGGAATATATGACGGAACAGCTGCTGGCCTATGATAATGTCAGGGTGTTCTGTTTTCAGAATAACAGGGAAATTGTATGTAATCTGAATAATTATGCGGATTATACTCATTATCATGGCGATATATGCCGATATATTGTGGAGAGCTTTAATAACGGGGATAATGAACTTACCTGGGAAAATTATGAAGAGGTGCTTTCGGATTTGAGGGAGCTTGCATCTTCGTATGATTATGAGGCTATTTATGATAACTGGTATGACTGATATCCCTGTATTTGTAAATATACAATGTGAAAAGAGGAATTTAGATGGCTGTTAAAGTACTGATAACCTTTGGAGTCCTGTTTGCAGCTCCGTTTTGTATAGGTTTGTTTCCGGTAAGGTTTATGCCCGGGGAGGAAAATAAGAAAGATCCTGTCACTGTCTATCTTGCAGGTTTCCTGCTGATGCTGGCGGTTTTCCAGTTGCTGGCGGTTCCGATAATATTGATGAAGCCATGGGGATTTCCGCAGATAGTGACGCTTTATTCTGTCTTGCTTGTGGGACTGTCTGCGGCAGGTCTGATTACGGGAAGAACGGTTCTGAAAAAGATGGCAGAAGCTGTGACAGGTTTATTTGATAAAAAAGGAAAATTCTCATGGGAAACCTTTATTTACTGGCTTATTGCAGGCGGCTTAATTGTTTTCCAGATTTACATGGCATATACCCATGCCTTCTTTGACGGTGATGATGCTTATTATGTGGCGCAGTCCGTAATTGCGGATCAGTCCAATGTATTGTATCGCATTCTGCCTTATACGGGACTGACAACTACAGTGGATGTGCGTCATGCGCTGGCGACGCTTCCTATATGGGAAGCGTATCTGGCAAGAATCAGCGGGATACATCCGGCAATTATCGCTCATTCTCTTCTTCCTTTGATTTTCATACCGGTAACCTATCTGTTTTATTTTCAAATCGGGAAAAGGCTGCTTAAGAAGGACTACAGGAAGCTGGCAGTGTTTATGATATTGGTAAGTGTGCTGCAGATATTCGGGAACACCTCTATTTATACCAATTCAACATTTTTCCTGATGCGTACATGGCAGGGGAAATCCATGCTGTGCAATATGGTTTTGCTGGCGATTCTGTGGTGCCTGCTTTCTCTCTGGGATAACCGGGGAGAGGCAAAGAAGGAAAAGCAGACCGGATGGTGGATAGTGCTGTGTGCGGTCAATGTGACAGCTGCTATGGCGACAACTATGGGGGCATTTCTTACGGGACTCCTGATAGCTGTTGTGGGGCTGGTGATTGCGGTGAGGGATAGGCGTCCTCAGGTGCTTCCCAAGCTGGCGGCCAGTTGTATTCCCTGTATATTGTACCTGGCAGTTTATATGGTATTAGTCTGAAAGGGTGAATGAAATTGAAAGAGATTCTCACTATTTTTATGGATTACAGCGGAAAGGGAATTTATCCGTTCCTTTTTCTGGCGGCGCTTATTTATTTGCTGGCCACAGAAAAGGATTCAAAAATACGCCGGGTGCTTCTGGAATCATCGCTGGTGATTACTGTACTGTTTTTCTTTCCCTTATTTAAGATGGTAATGGACAAGGTGGAGGAAGCCGGGACTTATTACCGTATTCTGTGGCTTTTGCCCATGACTGTTGTGATCGCGTATGCAGGGGTGAAGCTGATTGGGCGGCATACCAGAATCGGTTTGGCGGCAATGGTAATTGTTCTGGTGCTGGGCGGAGAATATTTATATAAAAGCCAGTATGTTACCCGTGCGGAAAATCGTTATCATCTTCCGCAGGCAGTGATTGCTATCTGCGATTTAATTGCACCGCAGGAAGATGAGGAGAGGGTATGGGCAGTATTTCCATCGGAATTGATTCATTTTGTTCGTCAGTATTCATCGGAAATCCAGATGCCTTATGGCAGAGACATGGTAGTGGCCAGTTGGGAGCATGTGGAGCATCCGATGTATGCATTGATGGAATCGGACATCGTACGCATAGATTTACTGGCAGAACTGGCGGATGATTACCAATGTCAGTATATCATCCTGAATAAGGCCAAACAGACAGAAGGAGATCCCGAAGCCTGCGGCCTGGAAAAAATAGCTGAGGTCGGAGGCTATGATGTCTTCAGAAATGTCAGTGTCGAAATCAAGACTGTACAATAAATGTAATTTGCGTGAGGATGATTACTGGAAAGATAAAGAGAAGGAAGAATGCAAATGCTGAAAAGATTCCAAAGAAAAGAATATTTTTGCCTGGCGGCGGTCTTGCTTGTATTTTTACTTATGTCACTGTATAAATTAACGGATGCCCCGCTGTGGTATGATGAGATAGTAGAGTTTTATTACTCTAAGTATCTGTCTGGTCCTATCCAGGGGGTAAGTATTTATAACAGCCTGTATGAGCGGCTTCAATTCAACAGCTTTCAGCCGCCTTTGTACAATCTTATCATGCATGTTTGGCTTTTGTTCAGTGAATCGGAATGGTGGTTCCGTTTCAGCGGAGTGGTTTTCGGATTCATAGGGATGCTTGGACTTTATGCCTGCATGAAAATGATTACCAATTGGAAAGTGGCAGTCCTTTCGGTTTTTGTCAGTTCTTTTATATATGAATTGATGTATTATGTGAAAGAAGCAGCGGAATATAATCTCATGCTTATGCTGCTTTACTGGATGCTGTATTTCTATTTCCGCACATTCAGGGATCTGACACTGAAAAATATCGGGTTATTTACAGGAATTTCAGTGATATTGCTTTATACACAATACGGCACCGTGCTGGCCATATTGCCTTTGGCGATAGCTCTGTTCATTAAGGCGTTCCGGCAAAAGGATAAAAAGCTTTGCAGAAAAATAGCCATAATTTATGTGGCGTCGGGAGCCATTGCGGGTCTGCCTTTATTTTTTCTCCTGTTCCGGATTCAGCTTCAATGGAATCAAAGTGTAAATTACTATACGGTAGCTTTTGAAAAGAATAATGTGATTTACGATTTTTTCATGATGATACTGACAACAGCGCAGTGGCTGTTCACAGAATCAAAAACGCGGTTTACGCTTATATGTGCAGCAGCTTTGCTGGTATGCATAATTTTTGCAGTTCTATGCATAGTTAAAAGAAAAAATCAGGAATTCAATTATTTTATGATTAGCTGTGTGGCCGGTTGGGTTATATACTATATTATCGTTCGCTCGGGCTTATATGCATATGGTGATTTCGGCAACCGATATAGTTTATATTTGCTTCCGGTGTGGTTTGTAGCAGTGGTTTATCTGATATACGAATCAGTTCGGTTCATATCAGCACTCCATTTTAAACACAAAAAGCTGGTTTTAAATATGGGGATATGCTTTATCCTTGTTATAGCAGTGGGATATTGTACATATGGTTTTTATAGAGTGCAGCTTCACTGGGCTAAAAGTGATACAAGAAGTGTGGTTGATTTATGGTATGAGGAAAAGGGGTATGACACGCCTACCTACGTGATATTTGGAGAGGCTCCGAGCTTTACTTATTATCTCACACACGATAGCCGTTTTGACCAGAAGTATATGGATGATATAACATTTGAATACGAAAATAAAGAAACGAAACTGGGAGCAGATGAGTATTGGGATTATTTTGTGGAGAAATACCAGGGGCAGCCTCCGGAGGAATTCTATTTATCTATCGGACATGAAAATTCTCTGACGGATGCGTTAAGGCAGAAGGGGTATACTTTGGAGACGGAATTTATATCGAATACTATATTATTCCATGTATATAAGTAAAGTGAGGTAAGTGAAAAGGCCTTGACCAATCAAAAAGATTAGTCAAAGCCTTTTGCTTATTCCTTACCAACATTAAAAATTTCCCGCGCAAACCGCGCCGCCACTCGTTCTCGTCCCATTTTATTCAAATGATACCCATCTGTCAGACATTTTTCCGCATCATCTTCATTGATCGTACCATAATAGTGATCCAATATGCTCACACCATTAGCCATAGCCACATCAATCTCATGAAGAACATAATCCGGAAGCACGCCGTTCCCAAAGTCTTCCGTATCCCCGTTTATCATTTTGCCGTCGCTGTCTTCAAACTGTCCATAGGCAGGAGACATCACAACCAGCCGGATATAAGGATATTTCTGCTGTATCTGCTGGATAGAAGCATTCAGCGCCCCGTCCCAGGTAAGCAGATTGATATCATTGTTTTCATCCATAACAGGCCGTTTATCCTTGTAGTCATTCAAATCATACATAATAACGATCATATCAACCTTGGAAAAATCCACACTCTTCAGCGTCTCCAATGCATCCGTATACACGCTGTCCTTACCAGAGAGCAGGCCGACCGCATGCTCCATCAAATCATAATTGTTTCCGCAAAGAGAAGCAGTTGTCAGATAAAGGCTCAGTGCATCCTGGGGAAAATTGTCGGAATATTCTGTATTTTTCATGGAAATATAGGTATCAGGAAATGCACAGTTATACACGACCGCATCACATTTTTCCGCGATCAATTCCGCCAGCCCGTCTTTTCCTCTTTCATCCGAGAAAGGATTGTTGCCCAGAGCGACAATGGTAGTAACGCCATCATCCTCCCTCCCGGCCAGCAGTTCCGGATCCAGCGGCTGGATATAATCAAGGGCTTCCGTTTCAAATTCAGAGGTTATATTATCCGGATCATAACCGGAATCCTTGCCGATATTCCAGATTATTAGTTTCACTGCGGCTGCAACAACCATTATGATAAGAACGCCCGCAATAATATAGTGGACATACTGTTCCGTTTCGGCTTTCCTTCGCTTACCCGATTTGCGGCGGGAAGAACCGGGACGGGAATCTGATTTATTGGAAGCGGTACGTTTATGGGATGTATTTTTTGTTCCCTGCCTGTTGTCTGGACGGGAAGGGATTATTTCATCATCCTCCAAAGACAGGAAGTCTTCCTGCTCATCAGGCTGTCCGATTTTATTTTTATCACTCATAGTTTACCTCCTTACCGTCCTATAGTATCATTATAGGCAGGGTGTGTCCATCTTATAAGAAATTTTTAAGAATTTACGAACACCGGCCGCGCTTACCGCCCACGGCTGCCCTG
>OLQH01001002.1_pt1 | contig 25674 bp, 19 predicted proteins | sample 1672671 | NCBI WGS metagenome assembly OLQH01 (sample SAMEA3136712, study PRJEB25190) | human gut metagenome
TGGCCAATTGTTCAGATAAGGGAAGAACCGGGTATAACCCAATTATGATGTATGCTGTGGTTACTTACGCAAACATGCGAGGGATACGTTCTGTTGACCGTATTGTAGAATTATGTGAAAGAGATCTCGCTTTTATCTGGCTGACCCATGGGCAGAAACCAAAACGGGACGCTTTTTATGAATTTAAAGGGAAAAAACTAACTTCTGAAATATTGGATGATCTTAATTACCAGTTTTTGCGCCGGCTTCAAAAAGAAGGCCTTGTTACACTAAAAGAACTTTTTATTGATGGGACTAAGATCGAAGCCAATGCAAACCGTTATACATTTGTATGGCGTGGTACGGTCAATTACCATCTGGCTGGTCTGCTAGATTCTATTGAACTGAACTTTGCCAGGTATAATATATTTTTGCAAGAGAATGGTTATGGGCAAAAGTATGATATAGGGAATGCACAGATGTTTGTGATCGAGGGAATGGATAAAGTCCGCAGTATAATAGAAAAGAACCGGAAAAGGAAGCTGTCAAAGCACAAGAAACTTGCAAATAATACAGTCATTGAGATTGATAACTGCTCTCCTCTTGAGATCCTGAAGCTGCAGAAGAACCTTAATACGATTGCCACTGGAGAAGTGATAGAGTTCGTTTATGGAAAAGGAAAAAGAAAACCTGAGATCCAGCAGCTGTATGAGGAACTGGAGCATCTCGGCCAGCGTCTGATGGGATATAAAGAATGCTTCGAGATCATGGGAAAAGACCGGAACAGCTATTCCAAGACAGACCTGGAAGCTACTTTTATGCGGATGAAAGAGGATCATATGCTGAACGGACAGTTAAAGCCGGCGTACAACGTACAGATTGCTGTGGAAAATTATTTCATCATTCACGGTTACGTAAGTAATGACCGGACGGATTACAATACCCTGATCCCAGTCCTGGAAAAGCACCAGCAGGCTTTTGGCAGTATCCTGGAAGAGGTAACTGCTGACAGCGGATACTGTAGTGAGAAAAATCTGCTTTATTTAAAAGAAAAAGGAATAGAAAGCTATATAAAACTGCAGGATCATGAAAACCGCAAAACACGCGCATATGCCGAAGACATCAGCAAATATTACAACATGAAGGTCGAAGTATTTGAAGATGAGCAGTTCTATATCTGCCATGACGGACGTGAACTGCGTCACATAAGAACGGAAACCAAAGAGCAGAATGGTTATACCCAGACCTTTGAGGTGTACGCCTGCGCCGACTGCAGTGGATGCGAACGTAAAGCCCGCTGTCTGTATAAATATAATGCCGAAAAGGATACTGAAAAAAACAAGGTAATGAAGATCAATGAACAGTGGGATGAACTGCGTGAAAAGTCCCATGCAAACATCCAAAGTGAGCGTGGGATCCTGAAACGGCAGACACGCTCGATCCAGACAGAAGGACATTTCGGTGATATCAAAGAAAACGAAAACTTTAGGCGTTTTAATTACCGTTCTGCAGATAAAGTGTACAAAGAATTCATGTTGTATGCAATCGGAAGGAATATAAATAAATACTGTCGTTTTCTCAATGAAAAACTAAAGAAGTTTGAGGGAAAAACAACGGAAAAAACAGCTTGATCAAAAGTGCGGCTGTAAAAATCCAGACAAGGGATTTTTGCGGTCAAAAATAAATTTCATCTTTCATAGAAAAAAGGATCCCTCGCAAGGTAGAAGGCTAACAAGCCTTGTCCCTGCTGGGATCCTTTCAATTACTACTGGGGATGCCGAAATTTGCTATTAACCGACAGCCCCTTGATATCTTCGGATTGCTTCGCAGCGTTGCGGCTCCCGTGATCCTTCACATGTTCGGAAATGATTTACTGCATAAATCTTATACAATAAAAATCACCCGGTGGCTAGACGGGTGATTTTTATTTTGTCTCAAATATATTTTTTAAAAGGAAGGAGAGTCAATCACTTTTGGGTGACTGACATATGAAAAAGAAATTTTATAAAAATAATGTTGGCTGTTATTAATTTTATGATGTTAGTATATCGGGAAAGTTTGAAAGAATCGTGTTTATCTTATGAAAAATTAGTGAACGAATTTGAAAAGATTTGTAACTTCCTGGAAAAATGGGCTGTTTTTGGAGATTAGTTATAAAAAGATTATAAAGTTTTTAGATACATTTTACAAATAAAAGGAAAAGGTGTAGTATAATGGGCTGGAATCTGGAGGAAGATTTATTTCCGGTATTGATTAAATTTCAGAAGAAAATTACTTGATATGAGGAAATCAGATCATAAATATGACTAGATTCCAGCAGTTTGTGAACAGAATATTAACTATTGCTGGTCAGACCATGAACAGCAGCTATTTAATTGTTACTGGAGAGATTTGAACAGATGACATTTAATCGTTACTGGGCAAGTCTTGAACAGCAACATTCAATCAGGAGGTAATTATCATGATAAAAATGAAAAAATCAGCAGCACTTATCCTTGCAGGAGTTCTTGCATGTTCCATGCCGATGCCGGTTATGGCATCCAGTGATACAGAAGTAGTAGAAAGTCTTCTGGACAGTGGAATTGATTTTCTTGCTTCTGACCCTGGAAAAGCAGTAGACATTATTATGTATGCCAAGGATCTTGTAGACCAGCAGAACATCACAGATGACCAGGTACGAAGTGCTGTAACTCAGGCAGCAGACCATTTTGGGGTATCTCTTTCTGATTCAGAGGTAGATTCCCTTGTTTCTGTAGTACGCAAGGTTCTGGATGCAAAAATTGACGAAGATGCTCTTAGAAGCGATGTAAATTCTGTATACAGTAAGCTGCAGGATATGGGTGTTACAAAGGATGATGCCAAAGGTCTTGTGTCGAAGTTAATCGAATTTGTAAAAGGATTATTCGAATGAGAAATGTAAAATGTGCAAAATGTATAACTTTACCAAATTAAAGTAAAGATGCAAATGTGGTAAATTTATAAAAAAAGAGGAAAATGAAAGAAGAAATTGTGCAAATAAAACAAATGTTCATTATTCGTTAACAATTTGCATGTATTTTGTTCATAAGTATCTGATACTATATAATCAGTTCGAAAGAACATACACAGAAGACGTTGTAATGACACCATTACACATAAAATTTTTTCATAATAATCGCCCCGGCAGCTACTGCCGGGGCACTCCTCGTTTTAGAGCGTATTTGAAAAAGTATTCCTGCAATCTGCACGCTCTGGAGCGTGTTTGAAAAAGGTTTTCTGCAAGATGTGCGTCACAATTTTTTGGAAAATTTGTCTGAATATGCCGCTCTTTAAACGCCAGATATTACACTCTGACGCTTAAAGAGCGGTGTTTTTTCGAATGTACATTTCAAAATTTATTTGCAACGAATAAGCGGTGTGCTATAATGAAGCAAAAACAGGGGCAAAGGAGTCTAGGTCATGGCAGAGACAATGAAGGATTACGAAGCAGAACTTGAAGCTTCTTTTAAGAAAATTGAAGAAGGCGACATTCTCACAGGAACAGTTGTGAGTGTAGATGATAAAGAAATTATTGTAGATTTAAAATATTATGCAGAAGGTATTATCCCGGTAGAAGATTACAGTAGAGAGCCGGGCTTTAACGTTAAAGAAGAAGTACACCCTGGAGATGAAGTTTCCGCCACAGTCGTAAGAAAAGACGATGGAAACGGCAACATCCTTTTATCCAAAGTTGAGGCTACTGACGTCCTGGCTTGGGACAAATTAAAAGAGCTGAAAGCCTCCGGAGAGGTTCTTGATGTAGTGGTAAAAGGTGTAGTAAACGGCGGTGCAGTTGCTTATGTAGAAGGTGTGCGCGGCTTTATCCCGGCCTCCAAGCTGGCCTTGAATTACGTAGAAGACACCAACGAATATCTGAACAGACACATCCAGGTTCAGGTAATCGATGTCAATAAAGAGGACAAAAAACTGATTCTTTCTGCGAAAGAAATTTTAAGGGAAAAAGCAGAAGAGGAAAGAAAGAATAAAATTTCCAATATCCAGCCAGGCTTTGTAACAGAAGGAACTGTAGAGAGCCTTCAGCCATACGGCGCATTTGTAGATCTTGGAAACGGCGTATCCGGACTGGTACATATTTCCCAGATTTGCGAAAAGAGAATCCGTAAACCATCCGAAGTTCTTGCAGTTGGAGATAAGGTGAAAGTAAAAGTAACTGCAGTGAAAGATGGAAAACTGAGCCTGAGTATCAAAGAAGCAACTGATATGATGGCAAAAGAAGTGGAAGAAGAGAAAATAGAAATCCCACAGTCCAGAGAAGAGGCAACCACATCTCTGGGAGCTTTATTTGCAAATATTAAACTGAATTAATATAAAGTGCAGATTTGGACGATTAAGACAATCGCCCAAAATGAAAATCTTCTGTAGAGCGTGTTTGAAAAGTAGACCCGAAATAAAAAACTCTGTTTACAGATGAAAAGTGTGCAGAGGTCAGCTGAATTTTGGAAGGAAGAATGTGAATGAAGAATCAGAAAGTATTTGTAATGGGACATAAGAATCCGGATACGGATTCTATTTGTTCGGCAATTGCTTACGCAGATATCAAAAACAGAACCACCCAGACCAAGCGTTATATTCCAAGACGCGCCGGCCAGATCAATGAAGAGACCCAGTATGTACTGAATCGTTTTGGCGTACAGCCACCGGCTTATCTGGGAAATATCGGAACGCAGGTAAAAGATATGGATATCCGTCCAAAACCGGATGCAGACCGTACCATGTCCCTGAAAAATGCCTGGGATATGATGCAGAATAAAGGCATTGTGACCCTTCCCATCTGTAACAGCGAGGATGAGCTGGAGGGAATTGTAACAATCGGCGATATTGCTGATGTTTACATGGATACCAAGGACAGCTATCTTCTTTCAAATGCCAGAACTCAGTATAACAAGATCAGGGATACTCTTGACGGTGAAATTGTAGAAGGAAATGGTCACGGCTATTTTACCAAAGGGAAAATCCTTATTGGAACTGCTGATCCGGAGGTGATGAAGAACTATATCGAAGAAAATGATATGGTTATTCTTGGAAACCGTGAGGAAGATCAGTTAAAGGCAATAGAACTGAATGTAAGCTGCATTATTGTAGGAATGAGTATTCAGGTAAGTGAGAAGGTAATAAAGAAAGCTCAGGAGAGACAGATCATCATTATCTCTTCTCCATATGATACCTACACAATTGCCCGCATGATAAACCAGAGTATTCCGGTAAATTATGTGATGAAAAAAGATAATCTGGTAACTTTTAATACTGAAGATTTCACAGATGATATCCAGGATGTTATGATCAAGCACCGCCATCGTGCATTCCCTGTTATCAATAAGCGGGGAAAATGTGTGGGAACCATTTCCAGACGAAATTTCCTTGACATGCACAAGAAACAGGTAATTCTGGTAGATCATAATGAGAAAGACCAGGCTGTTGATAATATTGAGAAAGCAGAGATTCTGGAGATCATTGACCATCATAAGCTTGGTTCTCTGGAAACTATGAAGCCGATTAATTTCCGAAATGAGCCAGTTGGATGTACTGCGACAATCCTTTACCGGATTTATGACGAGCAGCGACTGGAGATTCCGCCTAAGATTGCAGGACTTCTCTGTGCAGCCATTATTTCCGATACCTTAATGTTCCGTTCCCCAACCTGCACCCAGCAGGACAAGATCGCAGCAAGTGCGCTTGCACTGATCGCGGACATTAAGATTGAAGATTTCGCAAGAGAAATGTTCAAGGCTGGAAGCAATCTGAAGGATAAAGCACCTGAAGAAATTTTCTATCAGGATTACAAGAAATTTATTGCAGAAGGAAATGTGGCTTTTGGTGTTGGACAGATCAGTTCCATGGACGAGGAAGAACTTCAGGAGATCAAAGTTCGCCTGAAACCATTTATGGTAAGCGAGTGCGGACGCCATGGAATTACCCGTGTTTACTTTATGTTAACCAATATTATGGACGAGTCCTCAGATGTAATTTATTACGGCGAGGGCAGCGAGGAAATGGGAAAAATCGCATTTCAGCAGGAACCGGAGGATAAGTGCTTCCACCTGAAAGGCGTGGTTTCCCGTAAGAAACAGATGATCCCGGCTATGATGGAAGCCGCACAGATCATGGCAAATGACTTTAACTGATGATAAAGATTTTCCCGGCAAAGAGGCTGTTAAAAGCTACTGCTCACAAAGTGAAAAGTAACGCAGAAGGTTCTTTGCACGGGAAATTTTCACATAAAAGAGGAGCAAAAATATGGCAAAACAGACCTGGAAACCAGGCAATATGCTTTACCCGCTTCCTGCTGTGATGGTCAGCGTTACAGATGGCGAGGGTAATGATAATATAATAACAGTAGCGTGGGCTGGCACCGTGTGTACCAACCCGCCAATGGTAAGCATCTCCGTTCGTCCCACCAGATTTTCTTACGATATGATCTGCAAGACAAAGGAATTTGTTCTGAACCTTACCACAGAAGAGCTTGCATACGCCACCGATTATTGTGGCGTGCGGTCCGGCAGAGAGGTTGATAAATTTCAGGAGCTTCATCTTACCAAAGAAAAGGCGGATCAAGTGAAGGCACCAATGATCGGTGAAGCTCCTGTAAATATTGAATGTAAAGTTAAGAAAATTGAGAAGCTTGGTTCTCATCACATGTTCCTTGCGGAAGTAGTTGCAGTGCATGCGGACGAAGCCTATATGGATAAAAATAATAAATTTCAGCTGAATCAGTCAAAACTGATGGTATATTCCCATGGAGAATATCTGGGACTTGGAAAGAAACTGGGCACCTTTGGATATAGCGTAAAAAAAGGAAAAAAGCATAATCAGAAACTTAAAAATCACCCATTAAAAAACCGAACTCAGTAACAATTTTTCAACGAACTCAGTAACAATTTTTTAATGTGATTGCAATAATGGCTCTTATGTGTTATTATTTAAAGGAGTATCGAATGAAAATGAATAATATAACATTAATTGGAATGCCCGGTGCAGGTAAAAGCACACTGGGCGTTGTTCTTGCGAAAATACTTGGATACGAATTTTTAGATTCAGACCTTTTAATACAAAAAGAAGAAAAAAGACGTCTTTATCAGATCATTGATGAAGAAGGAGAAGAAGGTTTCAAGACCATTGAGAATCGCGTAAATGCGTCGATTGATACAGAGAATACTGTAATTGCTACTGGGGGAAGTGTGGTATATTGCAGTGAAGCCATGGAACACTTGAAATCAATTGGGAAGGTAGTTTACCTCAGCCTTTCTCTGGAGTCTCTTGAGAAACGGCTTGGAAATCTTAAGAAGCGGGGAGTTCTTCTGAAAGAAGGACAGACCTTGAAGAGTTTATATGAGGAGCGAGTTCCCTTATACGAGAAATATGCAGACATTGTGGTAGATGAAGAAGGGAAAGATTTGGAAGCAAGTCTGCAGGCACTTTTGGAAACACTACAGACAGGGGTTATTAAGTAACTGTAGATCGTTACTATTCGCGGAATGCGTTACGATGAACGAAGTGAAGAGTAACTGTAAATCAGAGGAGGGCTGTCAGGTTATTGTAGAGAAATTGACAATAGCCTTTTTGGCTCGCGGAGTAAGAATAATAGAGGTGTATTATGGAACAGTATGTGATTAAAGGTGGAAATCCGCTTGTTGGTGAAGTAGAGATAGCAGGTGCAAAGAATGCAGCGCTGGCTATTTTATCCGCAGCCATTATGACGGATGAGACAATTCTCATCGAGAATCTGCCTGACGTCAGAGACATCAACGTTTTACTGGAGGCAATAGCTGGCATCGGAGCACAGGTTGACAGAATCAATAAGTCAACTGTTAAGATCAATGGTTCTACCATTGGTGATGTAAGTGTAGATTATGAGTATATTAAGAAGATCCGTGCATCTTACTATCTTCTTGGCGCATTACTTGGCAAATATAAAAGAGCAGAAGTTCCTCTTCCAGGTGGCTGCAATATCGGAAGCCGTCCGATTGACCAGCATCTGAAAGGATTCAGAGCCCTTGGTGCGAAAGTTGATATTCTTCATGGAGCCATTGTTGCCGAGGCATCTAATCTTCATGGAAGCCATATTTTCCTGGATGTAGTTTCTGTAGGAGCAACCATCAATATTATGATGGCAGCATCTCTTGCACCAGGACGTACGATTATTGAAAATGCTGCCAGAGAGCCACATGTAGTAGATGTTGCCAACTTCCTGAACAGCATGGGAGCCAATATCAAAGGTGCTGGTACAGATGTGATCCGTATCAAGGGTGTTGAGAAGCTTCACCGCACAGAGTATTCCATCATTCCGGACCAGATCGAGGCAGGAACCTTTATGTTCGCTGCAGCAGCTACCGGTGGTGATGTAACAGTTAAGAATGTAATTCCAAAGCATCTCGAAGCTACTACAGCTAAGCTTGAGGAAATCGGATGTGAAGTTCAGGAGTTTGATGATGCCGTACGTGTACGTGCAGTGGGCAGACTTCATCGCACTCATGTGAAGACCCTTCCATATCCGGGATATCCGACTGATATGCAGCCGCAGATTGCGGTTACCCTTGCACTTGCAGAGGGAACCAGCATCGTAACTGAGAGTATTTTTGAGAATCGCTTCAAATATGCAGACGAGCTTTCCAGAATGGGAGCTTGTATTAAGGTTGAAGGCAATTCCGCAATTATTGATGGCGTGAATAAGCTTACTGGTGCAAGAGTAAGCGCACCGGACCTTCGTGCAGGGGCAGCTCTTGTTATTGCAGGACTGGCAGCAGAGGGAATCACCATTGTGGATGATATTGTTTACATCCAGCGTGGCTATGAGAATTTCGAAGAGAAGCTTCGCAGCCTTGGCGCAGAGATCGAGAGAGTTTCCAGTGAGAAGGATATTCAGAAATTCCGCCTGCGTGTAGGGTGAATTGTTAATTTCAGATTGCAGCCTGACCGCCGTGATTTGTTAAGTATCAGATTTGATTTGGTGTTACTGTTCACTGGTAACGTTCCGCGAGGCGTTTTTTGTGAACAAAGTTCACAGAAAACCCGAGAATTGCGGCGCGAAATCATGCGAATGCATGATTTCTGTGCATCGCGAAGCGCGTTACTGTGAATGGAGTGAACAGTAACGATCTGGTGAAAAATAGTCATAAGACGTTAAATGTCTATTGACAATTATAAGCAATCAGTATATTGTATTGCTTGCAACAGGAAAACTGAAGAATAGCCTTTTATTCAGAGTGGTGGAGATACATAGGATCTATGAAGCCACGGCAACCCCTCGAAAGAGAGGAAGGTGCCAACCTGAGCGAGTGATCGAACAATAAGAGGATTGTTTATATAAAAAGTCATTTATAAGACAGTCCGCTTGTCCGGGCTGTTCTTTTTTTCGCGGAAAACATACAATGCAGCGATAGATATTAGCTGTTTTGGAAATTTTCGCTCCATCGAAGAAAGGGAAAAACAAAAGAATGGAAAACAAAGAAAAAATCTTATTTACTTCCGAATCTGTAACTGAAGGTCATCCGGATAAAATCTGTGATGCCATTTCTGATGCCATCCTGGATGCTCTGATCGCACAGGATCCGATGAGCCGTGTAGCCTGCGAGACTGCAACTACAACAGGTCTTGTTCTGGTTATGGGTGAGATCACTTCCAAGGCAAATATCGATATCCAGTCAATCGTAAGAGAGACAATCCGCGAGATTGGTTATACTCGTGGAAAATTCGGATTCGATGCTGATACATGTGCGGTAATCACAGCACTTGATAAACAGTCTGCTGATATTGCAATGGGTGTTGATAAAGCACTTGAGCAGAAAGAGAATCAGATGGATGAGGACGAGCTTGACTCTATTGGAGCTGGTGACCAGGGAATCCAGTTTGGTTATGCTTCCAACGAGACAGAAGAATACATGCCATACGCAATCAACATGGCACACAAACTTTCCCGTCAGCTGACAAAAGTCCGTAAAGACGGCACTCTGAAATATTTAAGACCAGATGGAAAAACTCAGGTAACAGTTGAGTATGATGAGAATGGCAAACCAAGCCGTATTGATGCAGTAGTTTGCTCCACTCAGCATGACCCGGATGTTACACAGGAGCAGATCCATGCAGACATCAAGAAATATGTATTTGATGAGATCATCCCGGCAGACATGGTAGATGAGGATACGAAATACTTTATCAACCCGACCGGACGTTTCGTTATCGGTGGTCCAAACGGCGACAGCGGTCTTACAGGACGTAAGATCATTGTTGATACTTATGGCGGAACAGGACGTCACGGCGGCGGTGCTTTCTCCGGAAAAGACTGCACAAAGGTTGACCGTTCTGCAGCTTATGCAGCACGTTATGTTGCAAAGAACATTGTTGCAGCAGGTCTTGCTGACAAGTGCGAGATCCAGCTTTCCTATGCAATTGGTGTTGCACATCCGACTTCTATTCATGTAGAAACATTTGGCACAGGTAAAGTATCTGATGCGAAACTGGTAGAGATCATCCGTGAGAACTTTGACCTTCGCCCGGCTGGAATCATCAAAATGCTTGATCTCCGCCGCCCAATCTACAAACAGACTTCTGCATACGGACACTTTGGCCGTACAGATGTAGATCTTCCGTGGGAGCATCTGGACAAGGTTGATGATCTGAAGAAATATCTTGCGTAAAATTTGGGTAAAAGAAAATGGCCTGTATTGAAGCCTGCTTGAAAATTCCATATTAAAGTTAGAGCCTGGAAGAGACTGGTATATAGCAGAAGAAGTCTTTTCCAGGTTTTTTATGTTGAAAAACTGAATATTATAGAGCTATTTTTTATAGAAAATTAAGAGATGAAATCAGAGCTTTATGCTATAATCTATATAAATCCGGTGAAGCAGCTTCATACGACAGGGAAGCTGTTGAAAATTTCCGTAAAAAGAAGAAAAAGGATAGAACTGTTATGAAGCTAAAAACAAGAATCATTCTGGGATTCACCATGATCATTCTTATGCCTCTGCTTCTGTTTGCCGCCACTTTGTATGGATTCAGCCAGTCACAGGCGCAGAAAGCACAGGCAGTGACTGAGAGCGATGGAACAGTATATGATATTTCCATAACAGACTCAGTCGACAGTCAGGGCAGGGTACATGTAATGGCCAAGGATTTGTTTATCAGTGCGTTTGTAATCCTGATCTCCGTTGCTTTGGTAGTTGGTCTTTGGGTATATCGCAGCATTGCCGTTCCATTGGTTAAATTAAAAAAAGCGACGCAGAATATAAAAGAGGGCAACCTGGATTTCGTTCTGGATGTAGAAGGAAAAGACGAATTTTCTGAGCTCTGTCAGGATTTCGAGGAAATGCGCCGCCGTCTGAAAGAATCTACAGAAGAAAAAAGCCTTATAGAAAAAGAGAACAGAGAGCTGATCAGCAACATTTCCCATGATTTGAAAACTCCGATCACAGCAGTGAAAGGATATGTAGAGGGAATCATGGATGGCGTGGCAGACACCCCTGAGAAAATGGATCGCTATGTCCGCACCATCTACAACAAGACAAATGAGATGGATCATCTGATCAATGAGCTGACTTTTTATTCCAAAATCGATACCAACCGCATTCCTTACACCTTCAGCAAACTAAATGTGGAAGATTATTTTGAAGATTGTTCAGAAGAAGTTGGTCTGGAACTTGAGACCAGGGGAATTGAGCTGGTTTATGCCAACTACGTGGAAAAAGACGTTATGGTAATTGCCGATGGGGAGCAGATCCGCCGTGTTATTCATAACATTATTAGCAATGCTATCAAATATATGGACAAGCCTAAAGGAATCATTCAGATCCGAATCAAGGATGTGGGTGATTTTATCCAGATTGAGATTGAGGACAATGGAAAAGGTATTGGCCCGAAGGATCTGCCTTATATTTTCGACCGTTTTTACCGTACAGATGTTTCACGAAATTCTTCCAAAGGCGGAAGCGGAATCGGTCTTTCCATTGTAAAGAAAATTCTGGAGGACCATGGGGGAAAGGTATGGGCCACAAGCCGTCTTGGAATCGGCACGATCATGTATTTTGTACTTAGAAAATACCAGGAGGTACCAATGAAATGAGCAGAATTCTGATCATTGAAGATGAAGAAGCAATTGCAGAGCTTGAGAAAGACTATCTGGAGCTCTCAGGATTTGAAGTTATAATCTGCAACAGAGGCGATCTGGGGCTTAATATGGCACTGAAAGAAGATTTTGACCTGATTATTCTGGATCTGATGCTGCCGGAGATAGACGGGTTTGAAATCTGCCGCCAGGTAAGAGAAGCTAAGAATACTCCGATCATTATGGTTTCCGCGAAGAAAGATGATATTGACAAGATCCGCGGTCTTGGACTTGGGGCTGACGATTACATGACCAAGCCATTTAGCCCAAGCGAGCTTGTTGCCAGAGTAAAGGCACATATGGATCGCTATAACCGTCTGATCGGCTCCACCACGCAAAAGAACGATATTATTGAGATTCGTGGAATCAAGATCGACAAGACTGCTCGCCGCGTCTGGGTAAATGGTGAGGAGAAAACTTTTACCACCAAGGAATTTGATTTGCTCACATTCCTGGCACAGAATCCAAACAGAGTTTTTACAAAGGAAGAGCTTTTCAGGGAAATCTGGGATATGGAATCGGTAGGCGATATTGCCACAGTTACAGTTCATATCAAGAAAATCCGTGAGAAAATTGAGTATAATAATGCCAAGCCGCAGTATATCGAGACCATCTGGGGCGTGGGATACAGATTTAAAGTGTGATAATTTCTGATTACAAAATGGTTGCTGTGAATGATATTATTTTGCTCAGATACTGTTATGATATTATTTTAGAGCGTGTTTGAAAAAGATGACATAATTTCTGAGAAAATTGAGAGGTAAAATGAGAAGACTATATAAAGAATTGGAGAACTACGGCAAATCCGACTTCTATCCTTTCCACATGCCAGGTCACAAGCGGAATAAGGCGTGCATAGAGGGAGATTTTCCCATTGAACGTGATATTACGGAAATAGACGGATTCGACGATCTGCATCATTCTGAGGGAATTTTACTTGAAGCGCAGAATGCCTTATCCAGAATGTACGGCACCAGGAAAAGTTTTTTTAGTGTCAACGGAAGTACGGCAGGAATTCTTACTGCCATTTCCGCATCTGTGAAAAAGGGTGGACAGATTCTGGTGGCCAGAAACTGTCATAAGGCTGTTTACCACGCAATTTATCTCCGGGAACTGGTCCCCACATATATTTATCCACAATCTGATAACAATTTGGGGATAAATGGCTCAATTTCCGTAACCCGTGTGGAAAGATATCTTGAGGAAAATCCGAAAATCGAAGCAGTCCTTATTACATCGCCTACTTATGATGGGGTGGTTTCAGATGTGCGCAAGATTGCGGAAACTGCCCACAAACATGGAATTCCGCTGATCGTGGATGAAGCCCACGGTGCTCATTTCAGATTCTCTGACTATTTTCCTGTTTCAGCAACAGATCTGGGAGCAGATGTGGTGATCCAGAGCTTTCACAAAACATTGCCGGCCATGACACAGACCGCAGTGCTTCATCTGTGCAGTGAACGTGTAAGCGAGAAGCTGATTCGCAGATTTCTTGGAATTTACGAGACCAGCAGTCCGTCCTATATTCTCATGTCCAGTCTGGATGCCTGTGTGGCGAAGCTGGAAAAAGACAGCGGACGATTATTTGATGAATTTACGGAAAATCTGGAAGCCGCCCGCAGACAGCTTGGTCAGTGCAGGTATATACGTCTGTTACAGACACCGGAAGAGACAGGAGAAGAAAGTGATGTACAGGGCACAGAAGAACTGTTTGATTATGACCGCTCCAAGCTGATCCTGTCCACACTGCACAGCAGTTTAAATGGTCCGGAACTTGCGGGAATCCTTCGAAGAAAATATCATCTGGAAGTTGAGATGACTACAGAGAATTATGTGCTTGCACTGGCAGCAGTTGGAGACACCAGGGAAGGATTCCGGAGGCTTTGCAAAGCCATAGAAGAAATCGACAGGCAGGAAGCTGAACTGGCAGAGAAGAGCAGGAATATAACAGAGAAAATAGCTGTTGGAAATTCAGATTATGTACCGGAAGTGGAAAGACAGAATTGTATTAAATGTAATTCTGAAGATTGTGAAAGCTGTGACGAAAAGGATACCCGCAGCGGTGGCTTACGAAATGAAAAATATGCCTGCAAGTGTGGTCCTATGAAGCAGCTTATGTCCATTTCAAGGGCAATGGATGCCCCATCCCAGCCTTGTCTTCTGGAAGAAAGTGCAGGGAAAATTGCCGCAGAATTTGTATATCTTTATCCGCCGGGGATTCCCATTATTGTTCCAGGCGAACAGATTACTGGACTTTTTACAAGGAATGTGAGAAGATATATGGAGCAGGGTCTGAATATTCACGGTCTTTGCGGAGAAAATAACGAAACAATAAGCGTAGTAAAGGAGCAGGCAGAGGTGTAACCCCTGCCTGATACATTATGGGAAAAATATTTTACATTATGGGAAAAAGCGCGTCTGGTAAGGATCATATTTATGCCAGGCTGGCAGCACATGAGGGATTGGGACTTAAGAAGCTGGTTCTTTATACGACCCGTCCAATCCGTGCAGAGGAAGAGAATGGTAAACAGTACTATTTCGTGGATGATAAAAAGCTGGAAGAATTTCGAAGCAGCGGAAATCTGATCGAGGCCAGAGCTTATCATACAGTACATGGAATCTGGAACTATTTTACAGCAGATGACGGTCAGGTGGATTTGAAAAATTCTGACTATCTGGGAATCGGTACACTTGAATCTTATGTGAAAATGAGAGAATACTATGGAAAAGAGACTGTTTGCCCTGTTTATATCGAAGTGGAGGACGGAGAGCGTCTTGCAAGAGCATTGAAAAGAGAGCGTGGTCAGGAGATACCCCGCTATGAGGAAATGTGCAGAAGATTTCTTGCAGATCAGGAGGATTTTTCCGAAGAGAAAATTGCTGCTGCCGGGATTACGAGAAAATTCCAGAATGTTGATCTGGAGGAATGTGTAGAGGAAATTGCTGAATATATAAAACATGCGTAAAAAGTATAAAGTATGATTTCTGTGCATCGCGAAGCGTGTTACTGGTCACGGAGTGCGCAGTAACATTTTTTGTTGATAAGTGAATAAATTCACAAAAAACTATAGCATGATTTTGTCGTACATGATAGAATTAAAGGGTAAATACATTTAGAGTGTATTTGTACAAAATAAGCTATGCAGGGGTGCTGACCGCAGTCTTTGACAATAGCGAAAATGATAGGGTGAGGTGATTCCGATGTTAGGGTTTAACGACATTATAGGACATGAAGAGATAATCAGACATTTGAAGAATGCCATACAGACAGAAAAAGTGTCCCATTCGTATATTTTTACAGGTGACCCTGGTTCTGGAAAGAAATTGCTGGCAGGAACCTATGCGATGACATTGCAGTGTGAAGAGGGCGGTACGGAGCCTTGTGGACATTGTGATTCCTGCAAGAAGGCGATCGGTAAGAATCACCCGGATATCATTATGGTGACCCATGAGAAGCCAAATGTGATTACAATTGACGAAATTAGGGAACAGATTATCAATGATGTGGATATTAAGCCATACTGCAGCCCATACAAGATTTATATTGTGGCAAATGCAGAGCTGATGAATCCCCAGGCGCAGAATGCTCTTCTGAAGACCATTGAAGAGCCGCCGGAATATGCAGTTATCATGCTTCTCACAAGCAATATTGATGCTTTGCTGCCGACCATTCGTTCCAGATGTGTACGTCTGGATCTGAAGGTTGTAGATGACGGTTTGGTAAAGAAGTACCTGATGGAGCATCTCCATATACCGGATTATCAGGCTGAGATCGATGCTTCCTATGCTCATGGCAGTATTGGCAGAGCGAAACAGGTAGCTACTTCCCAGGAGTTTGCAGATATGACCCAGAATGCACTCCGCATCCTGAAGAATGCAGACGGAATGGAAGTATATGAGCTTACAGAAGCAATCAAGGAGCTTTCCAATGACAAGCAGAACATCAGTGACTATCTGGATCTTTTCCAGTTCTGGTTCCGTGATGTACTGATGTTTAAGGCTACACGGGAAGTTGATAATCTTGTATTTAAGCAGGAAATAAATTATATAAGGGAACAGGCAAGCCAGCGTTCCTATGAGAACCTGGAGAAGATTCTGGATGCACTGGAGAAAACAAAAGTACGTCTTCGTGCCAATGTAAATACAGAACTTGCTCTTGAGCTTCTGTTCCTTACAATCAGGGAGAAATAGAATGGCAAAAGTAGTAGGCGTAAGATTTCGGAATGTAGGTAAGATCTATTACTTCAATCCGAAGAACTATAAAGTGAAACCGGGCGATCATGTAATTGTGGAGACTGCCCGCGGTGTTGAGTATGGAAAGGTGGTGCTTGCACCTAAGGATGTGGTGGATGACCAGGTGGTACATCCTTTGAAGGAAGTGCTTCGTGTGGCTACCAAAGACGATGATGAAAGAGAGAAGTATAACAGGAAGCGTGAGAGGGACGCTTTCAAGATCTGCCAGAAGAAGATTCGCGAGCATGGACTTGAGATGAAGCTGATTGACGCAGAGTATACTTTTGATAACAATAAAGTGTTGTTTTACTTTACAGCAGACGGCAGAATTGATTTTCGCCAGCTGGTAAAGGATCTTGCATCTATTTTTAAGACAAGAATTGAACTTCGCCAGATTGGTGTAAGAGATGAAACAAAAATTCTTGGAGGAATCGGTATCTGCGGCAGATGTCTCTGCTGTCATACTTATCTTTCCGAGTTTGCACCTGTATCCATCCGAATGGCCAAGGAACAGAATCTCTCTCTGAACCAGACGAAGATTTCAGGTGTATGCGGAAGACTGATGTGCTGTCTGAAGAATGAGCAGGAGACCTATGAGGAACTGAATCGCAGACTTCCGGGAATCGGAGATACGGTAACTACTCCAGACGGAATCCAGGGCAATGTACAGAGTGTAAATGTACTCCGCCAGCTTGTAAAGGTAGTAGTAGAAATTGGTGATGAGAAAGAAATTCAGGAATTCCCTGTAGGCGAACTGAAATTCCGTTCCAGAAAAAAGAAAGTAAAAGTCTCTGAACAGGAATTAAAGGAACTGAAGGATCTTGAAGATAAAAAGGGAGATTCCAAATTAGATGATTAATGATCTTGTGAAGGAGAATGAGCGGGTGGATGATCTGCAGAATGGCTATTATATCATTCAGGATCCCCGGAAATTCTGCTTCGGTATGGACGCTGTTCTTTTATCTGGGTTTGCCAGAGTGAAGAAGGGAGAGAAGGTTCTCGATATGGGAACGGGAACTGGTATTATTCCGGTACTCCTTGCTTCCAAGACTGTGGGAGAGCATTTCACAGGTCTGGAAATCCAGGAAGAGTGTGCCGAAATGGCAGCAAGAAGTGTGAAATACAATAACCTGGAGGACAGGGTCAGTATCAGACAAGGTGATATTAAGGAGGCTGTCAGTATTTTCGGGGCAGCTTCTTTTCATGTTGTCACCTGCAATCCGCCCTATATGATCGGGCAGCATGGACTGACCAATCCGCATATGCCAAAGGCAATCGCCCGACATGAGATCCTTTGTACTCTTGAGGATGTGGTAAGCCAGGCTTCGAAGCTTCTTGGAGACAGAGGACGTTTTTACATGGTACACAGACCGTTCAGACTGACAGAAATTATGCAGGTTTTGACGAAATATAAGCTGGAGCCTAAGCGTATGCAGCTTGTTTATCCATACATTGACAGGGAGCCTAATATGGTGCTCATAGAAGCCCTGAAAGGCGGCAATTCCCGGATTACTGTGGAAAGACCGCTGATCGTGTATGAGAAGCCGGGAGCCTATACAAAGGACATTCTGGAAATGTACGATATGATTTAAAAAGATCGCAAATAAAAAATGAAAAACAGATGATTGCAGAAGGGAGAAAAATATGAGTGGTAAATTATATCTATGTGCCACGCCAATCGGAAATCTGGAGGATATTACGCTTCGCGTGCTCCGTGTTCTGAAGGAAGTGGATCTGATCGCTGCGGAAGACACCCGCAACAGTATCAAGCTTCTCAATCATTTTGACATAAAAACTCCAATGACCAGTTACCATGAGTACAACAAAGTGGAGAAAGCCTACACCCTCATTGAGAAAATGCAGGAGGGTCTGAATGTGGCTCTGATCACAGATGCGGGAACACCTGGAATTTCTGACCCAGGGGAAGTATTGGCTGCTATGTGTTACGATGCCGGAATTGAAGTAACTTCGCTTCCAGGCCCGGCAGCATGCATCACGGCTCTTACCCTGTCCGGACTTTCCACCCGCAGATTTGCATTCGAGGCCTTTTTACCTCCGGATAAAAAAGAGAGGAAAGCCATTCTGGAAGAGTTGAAAAACGAAACCCGCACCATCATCCTTTATGAGGCACCCCATCACTTGGTTGGTACCCTGCAGGAATTGTACCAGGCTCTTGGAAACCGCAGAATGACTCTTTGCCGTGAGCTTACCAAGAAGTATGAAACGGCATCTCGGACAACAATCGAAGATCTGATTGCTTTTTACAAAGATCAGAAGCCCCTTGGAGAGTGTGTCCTGGTGATCGAGGGCAGAAGCCGAAAGGAAATGGAACAGGAGTCACAGGAATCCTGGAGAGACATCTCCATTGAGGAACATATGGCGATTTATGAGAATCAGGGGATCGCACGCAAAGAGGCAATGAAGATGGTTGCAAAGGATCGAGGTGTGACAAAAAGAGATATTTACCAGGCGCTTTTGCTGCAAAAATAGAGAAGAAACTGTTCTGGCAGGTGTTATTCCTGACAAGCAGACATATAGGGGGAGATAAGGCGTATTTTTGACGGATATCCGTTGAAAATACGCCGTTTTTTTTACATCTTGAAATGGCTTTTAACTGGCAAAAACGGGGATTTTGTGCTATAATAAATCTGTATTTTTATGCGCAAAAACAGGAATGAGATCTGGCAGCAGAAATGAGCCGTAAATTCCTGTAACTTTTTAATAGATCATAACAGGAGGAATATCATGGGCGAAACAAATACAGAATACGGAGCGGACCAAATCCAGATTCTGGAGGGTCTGGAAGCCGTACGTAAGAGACCTGGTATGTACATTGGAAGTACATCCAGCCGTGGTCTCCATCATCTTGTATACGAAATCGTGGACAATGCCGTAGATGAGGCACTGGCTGGTTACTGTACAGAAATAAATGTAGCGATCAATCCTGATAACTCCATCACAGTTGTAGACAATGGACGAGGCATTCCGGTAGGAATCAATCATAAAGCCGGCATTCCAGCTGTAGAGGTGGTATTTACCATTCTTCATGCCGGCGGTAAGTTTGGCGGTGGAGGATACAAGGTATCAGGAGGTCTTCACGGAGTAGGTGCATCCGTTGTTAATGCACTTTCTGAATGGCTTGAAGTATCAATCTGCAGAGATGGAAAGAGATATGAGCAGCGTTACGAGCGTGGTAAGACAATGTATCCGCTTAAGGAAGTTGGAGAATGTGGTGATTCTACCGGAACTACTGTTACTTTCCTCCCGGACAAGCAGATATTCGAGGAGACTGTATACGATTACGATATCCTGAAACAGCGTCTTCGTGAAATGGCTTTTCTTACCAAAGGTCTGAAGATCATTCTTACTGACAAGCGGGAAGGTATGGAAAGGGAGAAAACTTTCCACTATGAAGGTGGTATCCGTGAATTTGTAACTTATCTGAACAGAAGTAAAGAAGCTCTTTATCCGGAGATCATTTACTGTGAGGGTGAGAAGGACGGTGTGGCGGTTGAAGTTGCCATGCAGCACAATGATTCTTATACAGAGAATACTTACGGATTTGTAAACAATATTAATACTCCTGAAGGCGGTACCCATATTACCGGTTTCAGAAATGCCATTACAAACACATTTAACGATTACGCCAGAAAGAATAAGCTTCTCAAGGACAGCGAGCCAAACCTTTCCGGTGATGATATCCGAGAAGGCCTGACAGCCATTGTCAGCGTTAAAATTGGCAATCCGCAGTTTGAAGGCCAGACGAAGCAGAAACTTGGCAACAGTGAGGCCAGAGGAGCTGTAGACAGTGTTGTAAGCAAACAGCTGGAGATTTTTCTGGAACAGAATCCTGCTGTAGCCAAGGCAACCGTAGAGAAGTCTGTACTTGCCCAGAGAGCCAGAGAGGCAGCGCGTAAGGCCCGAGATCTTACCAGAAGGAAGTCTGCCCTTGACAGTATGTCCCTTCCAGGCAAGCTTGCCGATTGCTCGGACAAGAATCCGGAGAATTGCGAAATCTATATCGTAGAGGGTGATTCCGCGGGTGGCTCTGCGAAGACAGCTCGTAACCGTGCTACACAGGCTATCCTTCCTCTTCGTGGAAAAATACTGAACGTAGAGAAAGCCCGTTTGGACAAGATTTATGCAAACAAAGAGATCAAGGCTATGATCACAGCCTTTGGCACCGGTATTCATGATGATTTCGATATTTCCAAACTGAGATATCACAAGATCATCATTATGACTGATGCCGATGTTGACGGTGCCCACATTGCCACACTGCTTCTTACATTCCTGTACAGATTTATGCCGGAACTGATCAAGCAGGGCTATGTATATCTGGCACAGCCGCCGCTGTACAAGATCGAGAAGAACAAGAAGGTATGGTACGCTTACGATGACGATGAGCTGAACGCCATCCTTACAGAGATAGGACGAGACTCCAACAATAAGATCCAGCGTTACAAAGGTCTGGGAGAGATGGATGCAGAGCAGCTTTGGGAGACTACCATGGATCCGGAGAAGCGTATTCTTCTCCGCGTTACAATGGATGAGGCAGCCACCTCCGAAATTGACCTTGTATTTACCACACTTATGGGTGACAAGGTAGAACCAAGACGTGAATTTATCGAAGAGAATGCACGCTTTGTAAAGAATCTGGATATCTAGGGGAGATAGAACAATATGGATGACAAGATTTTTGACCAGGTCCATGATGTGGATCTGGAGAAAACCATGAAAGAATCTTACATCGAATATGCTATGAGCGTTATTGCTTCAAGAGCGCTTCCTGATGTAAGAGATGGTTTGAAACCGGTACAGCGTAGAGTGCTGTATTCTATGATCGAATTGAACAACGGTCCGGATAAGCCACATCGTAAATGTGCCCGTATCGTTGGTGATACCATGGGTAAGTATCATCCTCATGGTGACAGCTCTATTTACGGAGCACTTGTAAATATGGCACAGGACTGGTCTTTCCGCTATACTCTTGTTGACGGACATGGAAACTTCGGTTCTGTTGACGGCGACGGCGCAGCTGCTATGCGATACACTGAGGCCCGCCTGAGCAAAATTTCCATGGAGATGCTTGCTGACATTAATAAAGATACTGTAGACTTCCAGCCAAACTTTGATGAAACTGAGAGAGAGCCAAAGGTGCTTCCTTCCAGGTTCCCGAACCTGCTGGTCAATGGTACTACAGGTATTGCTGTTGGTATGGCTACCAATATTCCGCCTCACAATCTTCGTGAGGTTATTAATGCTGTTGTAAAAATTATTGACAATACCATCGAGGAGCAGAGAGAAACCACAATTGAAGAGCTTCTTGACGTTGTAAAAGGCCCGGATTTCCCTACAGGAGCCACTATTCTCGGAAGAAGGGGAATCGAGGAGGCATACCGCACAGGCCGCGGCAAGATCCGTGTACGTGCAGTATCAAATATTGAGACCTTACCAAATGGAAAATCACGTATTATCGTTACGGAGCTTCCATATCTGGTAAATAAAGCCCGGCTGATCGAGAAGATCGCAGAGCTTGTCCGTGATAAAAAGATTGATGGAATTACCGACCTGAATGATCATTCCAGCCGTGAGGGAATGCGTATTTGTATTGACCTTCGTAAAGATGCCAATGCAAATGTTGTTCTGAATCAGCTGTACAAGCATACCCAGCTGCAGGATACTTTTGGCGTTATCATGCTTTGTGTGGTACCTCAGGGAGACAGTCTTGTACCAAAGGTACTGAATCTGAAAGAGCTTCTGGAGCATTATCTGGCTCATCAGGAGGACGTTGTTACCAGAAGAACCAAATATGATCTGAATAAAGCGCAGGAACGTGCCCACATTTTGGAAGGCTTGCTGAAAGCCCTGGATAATATCGACGAAGTTATCAGGATCATTCGTGCTGCCCGCAACGTTCAGATTGCGAAGCAGGAATTGATGGACAGATTCGAACTGACGGATGTGCAGGCTCAGGCTATTGTAGATATGCGTCTGAGAGCTCTCACCGGTTTGGAAAGAGAGAAGCTGGAAGCAGAATATGCAGAATTAGAGGAGAAAATCCGCAAATTCCTGGCAATTCTTGCAGACAGAAATCTCCTTCTTCGTGTTGTAAGGGAAGAAATCCTTGCAATCGCTGACAAATACGGCGATGAGAGAAGAACTGCCATCGGATATGATGTCTATGATCTTTCCACAGAGGATCTGATTTCAAGGGAAAATACTGTCATTACTATGACAAAGCTTGGTTATATCAAGAGAATGACTGTAGATAATTTCCGCAGCCAGAACAGAGGTGGACGTGGAATCAAGGGAATGCAGACCATCGATGACGATTACATCGAAGAACTGCTTATGACTACTACTCACCATTATCTGATGTTCTTTACCAATACAGGACGTGTATACAGACTGAAGGCATATGAGATCCCTGAGGCAGGAAGAACTGCAAGAGGTACTGCAATTGTCAATCTTCTGCAGCTTATGCCAGGTGAGCGCATTACATCTGTTATTCCTATGCGTAAATTCGAAGAAGGCAAGTATCTGGTTATGGCAACTAAGGCTGGTCTTGTGAAGAAGACACCTATGGAAGAATATGCAAATGTACGTAAGACAGGTCTTGTGGCAATCACACTTCGTGATGATGATGAGCTTATTGAAGTTAAGGCTACAGACGATACAAAAGATATTATGCTTGTAACGAAAGATGGTATGTGCATCCGTTTCAAGGAGACTGATGTAAGAAGTACCGGAAGAAGCTCCATGGGTGTTCGTGGTATGAATCTTGATCCTGGAGATGAGGTTGTGGCAATGCAGCTGAATTCTCAGGGAGATTACCTGCTTGTAGTATCTGAAAATGGTATGGGCAAACGTACAGCTATGAGTGAATTTACCTGTCAGAACCGTGGCGGTAAGGGTGTGAAGTGTTACAAGATCACCGAGAAAACCGGTAATGTGATTGGTGCTAAAGCTGTCAATGAAGAAAACGAGATTATGATGATCACTACAGAAGGAATCATTATTCGTATTACCTGTGCCGGAATTTCTATTCTTGGAAGAATCACTTCCGGAGTGAAGCTGATCAATCTGGATGAGGGTGTAACAGTGGCAAGTCTTGCCAAGGTTCGCGAGAAAGCAGAAGGAAATACGGAGAACGGCAGCAGTGAGGAGCCGACTGAGGAGACTGAGGAAGTTTTCGAAGAAGAGGATTCACAGGAGACAAATGATGCAGAATAAAGGAATCTGTGAAGTATGAAAAAAAGAACCAGAATTTTAATCCTGGGTGTTGCCATGATGCTTATCATGGCAATGTCCGGATGCGGTGTAAATCATAAATCGCCGGAGGGAGTAGTGGAAGCTCTTATAAAGAATTACGTAAGCGGAAGTGAGAAGAAGGTGAAGCAGTGTTATTCTCAGGAAAAGGATACCAATGAACTTCTACAGAATGAGATTGATGCTACTTTAAAATATTTTGCTGCTCATAATCCAACAAAAGTAAAAGTAGAACAGTGCGATATTCTTTCCGAAAACGGCGATTATACTTACGTGTACATTATTTACAATCTGGTATTGGAAAATGACCAGGAGTATCCATGCGTAGGAACCTATATGACGGAGAAAAAAGATGGTAAATACTATGTAATGTCACCTTCCGAGATCACAGATGATCTGCGGAATCAGGCTGCAGATGACTATGCCAAGTTTATGACTGCAGATTCTTATAAGACTTATACGAAAGCATACAATGTATTTATCAAAAAGAACCCGGGGTATGAGGAGAAAATTGCGAATAAGCTGGATGCAGAGTAGAAGGGAGGCTGCTGCAGGATGATTGAATCTTGCAGTGGCCCTTTTTCATATCGTGATTTGATATGGAACCGAAAAATATTTTTATCGCACTGGGGAGTTTTGCATAGAGGAAAGGAGCTTGGAAATGAAAAGAATCATTGTAATGGTACTGAAGAATATTATATTCGTACCATATTATTGGATCATGCTGAACTGGTATGCTGTGCATGTGGATAAATACACAGAGGAACAGCGCTATGCCATGTTGAAAAAAATTGACCATGCAGCTAATCGTGGAGGAAATCTTCATATAGACGGCCATGGAGTAGAAAATATACCTTCGCAAAATGGGTTTATGTTTTATCCGAATCACCAGGGATTGTATGACGTGCTTGCCATAATGGAGGTCTGCCCGGTACCTTTTTCAGTAGTTGCAAAGAAGGAAGTTGGAAATGTACCGTTTTTGAAGCAGGTATTTTCATGTATGAAGGCATTTTTGATTGACAGGGAAGATATTAAACAATCTATGCAGGTGATCATTAATGTAACGAAAGAAGTAAAAGCAGGAAGAAATTATCTCATTTTTGCAGAAGGGACCAGAAGCAAAAATGGAAACCATCCTCAGGAATTTAAAGGCGGAAGTTTTAAGGCTGCCATGAAAGCAAAATGTCCGATTGTACCGGTTACATTGATTGATTCTTATAAAGCATTTGATACCGGTTCTGCAAAAATGCTGAATGTTCAAGTGCATTTTCTGAAGCCCATGGAATATGAAGAATATAAAGATATGAAATCAACTGAGATTGCCGCAGAGGTAAAAAGAAGAATTGAAGAGACTATCCGGGCGAATGAAAATAGTAACTGTTCACTTCGTAACCAGTAAACGCTTCGCGATGCACAGAAATCATGCATTTGCATGATTTCGCACCGAAATTCTCATAAAAAATAAAAAACTTAAAAAAGATGTTGACAAGAAGTGATCTTTTAAGTATAATAACAAATGCGCTACGAAAGATGCGCAACTCCACAATTTAACATTGGTTAAGTAGTTCGGAGACTGGAGAAGTACTCAAGAGGCCGAAGAGGTGCCCCTGCTAAGGGTATAGGTCGTTAACGCGGCGCGAGGGTTCAAATCCCTCCTTCTCCGCTTTTGATTTTTTAAAATTTTAAATTAAAAAAATCAAAAAAGTGGTTGACAAAGCTTTCTACTTGTGGTAAAGTGGACAAGTCGTCAATAAAGACAAAAAACTTCATCAAAAAAGTTTTGAAAAAACTTAAAAAAGTTCTTGACAAACAAAAAGAGATGAGGTAAAATAAACAAGCTGTCGCAAAGAAATGACAGCGGAACAACCTTGATAACTAAACAGTGAAACACATACGATTCTCGAAAATTCTTAACGAATCATCATTCAAAAGAATGAACTTTTTATAACAGTAATGACGAGAGATAACTAAGCTAGTTGGTTGTCTTGAGTACATCAAACACTTTATCAGAGAGTTTGATCCTGGCTCAGGATGAACGCTGGCGGCGTGCTTAACAC
>OLQH01001003.1_pt1 | contig 25660 bp, 28 predicted proteins | sample 1672671 | NCBI WGS metagenome assembly OLQH01 (sample SAMEA3136712, study PRJEB25190) | human gut metagenome
TTTTAATTTGGTGGAGTGTGGCATGGTTTGGTGCCAGATAAAATGCGGGATAACAATACAAAAACCAGCACAGATGTTTTTGGACGACAAAAATCTACATCTCAGACAACCGGTACGACGGATAATCTGACGGTTGAGTTTCGAGATAAAAGTATTGAAAATTTGCTTGAGAAAATAGACCGACATATCAAACGGATGAAGACGGGAAGTTCTTATGGAGTGTGGGAAGTAGCATCTTATTTCATTTCGAAGGAAAAAAAGACTGCCGCTATTGCTGCAAATACATATCGTTCTATATTGCTGGGGGAAGAAACCGGAATAGAAAAACCGAATTTTACTTTGTTCGATAGTGTGGATGAAAAAACAAAAGAGATTGAGGAAAGCTTAATTTATTGTGAACATCCAATTTTTTTAGTTCCTTCTTTTGAGATACCGTATGGAAAAAACTCTGTTCAGCAACTCTCTCCAACGAGTTATATAAATGGGAAAGAATTAGCTTTATTATTAAATCTTCCCAGAAAATCTGTTAATGGAATAATGGTTACTGAAATGGCTGAGTTTGGAAGAAATGTACTTGCAAATAGTTCACAGAATCAGAGGACAATTCAAATCGGTAATATATTTCACATGGGTCAAAAAGAAAATGCACCAGTAATATTAAATATTGACAGTTTAACATCACATTGCTTTGTAACGGGGTCAACAGGAAGCGGCAAATCTAATACCGTATATAAACTTATTGAAGAAGTAACAAAAGTGCCGTATCAGATTCCGTTTTTAGTCATAGAACCTGCAAAAGGAGAATATCGAAACGAATTTCGCAATGTTCTAAATATAAACTTATTCAGTACGAATCCTCAGATAGATCAGATGTTAAAATTAAATCCATTTGCGTTTTGTGATGGTATCCATATATTGGAACATTTAGACCGTTTAGTGGAAATTTTTAATGGCTGTTGGGAAATGTATGCAGCCATGCCAGCTATTTTGAAAGAGGCTATTGAAGAAGCTTATATCAGCAAAGGATGGGATTTGTTGAATTCTGTATTTATTTCAGAAGGAGAACCAGTATTCCCAACATTTATAGATGTTTTACAAGAACTGCCTAAGATAATTAATAGCTCAGAATATTCTGCTGATACAAAAGGCGATTATATAGGTGCTTTGGTTACACGAGTTAATTCGATGACAAATGGTATCTACGGACAAATTTTCTGCGATGAATTCGAAGTAGATAATGAAACACTTTTTGACGAAAGTACGATTATTGATTTAAGCCGTGTAGGATCATCAGAAACAAAAGCTTTAATTATGGGGATTTTGATTCTAAAACTTACAGAACACCGAATGGCAAATGCAGACAGTGGTAATTCCGTGTTGAAGCACTTAACGGTTTTGGAAGAAGCACATAACATTTTAAAGAATTCTAAAAATACTCAAAGTACAGCAGGTAGCAATGTTGTTTCAAAATCTGTTGAAATGATTGTAAACAGTATTGCGGAAATGAGAACATATGGAGAAGGCTTTGTTATTGCAGACCAGTCTCCAACCTCTGTAGATATTGCAGCAATAAAAAATACAAATACAAAAATTATTATGCGACTGCCTGAAGAAGAAGATTGTAAGATAGCTGGTCATTCCGTATCGCTTTCAGAACAGCAGGTTGAAGAACTGGCAAAATTGGAAACAGGTGTCGCTGTTGTAATGCAGAACAATTGGTCTGAACCGGTTTTGTCTAAAATTAAGCGGGCGACTCATCCTTTTGAAGGATATGAACAACCGATTACGTTTAAAAAACTTAAAGAATTCAGAAGTATTGTTCTTTCAGCATTGATTGAACAATTTGAGATTAGTGATGAACAAGATATAAGCAAAGTTATACGAAAGGTAGAAAATTTTGATATTCTTCCCTCAAAGAAAGAGGAGATGTTGCGAATGCTAAAGCAGTTTAATCGCATCATGGCAAAAGGATATGACAGTATTCTTTTTGGAAGAACCATGCTACGCCTAATTGGATGTAATGATGCTTTTCGACGTGCAGAGAAATGTCTGAGATATCAGGAGGATGTGGACGGTAAATTGATTGATAGCTATACAGAAGAATCAATTGCTGAATGGTATGGTTATATCGAATCTGCTTTGCCACAATATATTTCTGTTGAGGATACTTATCAGGAAATCGTGAGGCAATATATATTGCATTCAAAGAAATTTGAAAATCATGCAATCAGTTATAGTATCCTATATCGACAAATATACAATGAAATAAAGTAAAACCGGGAGAATAATTATGAATCACATAAAAATAAAATATTCTTATTTCTCACAAAAAGCTGAGTTAATTATGAATGGGGAAAAAGCCAGTCCCTACAGTGAATCGGTGGCTGTATTAAATCATCCATTCTTGGAATCGGTTCCCAATATTATTCAAAGCTTAGATAATGAAGTTTTTGATGATTATGATATTGATTTATACGGAACAGAATTTCAATACGAACTTTTAACATCCGTGGCAAAAAAATCTGAATATTGTAAGGAAATTCATTTTTCCCCGATAGAATCTTTGCTTCCAAAAGTAAAACTGATGGAGAAAATTTCTGATTTGGGAGAACAGAATAAAATTGTTATTGATAAAAGGGAACCTTCTAAAGTCTATTTTTCTAATGGTAAGTGTATAAACTTGCCTGAAACAGAATTTACTTATACGGAGATACCATCGGCTGATATTGGTGTGTTTGAAGAAAATGAAATTATTCCAATGACTGTAAGAATCCCGCTTCTTCTTTCAGACTCATTCGAAATAGTTCAAAGATCTGGTCGTACTTGTTATTGCGTACCAGCTGATAAAATTGAATTATTTTGGAAATATTACACGTTGGAATTTGCAGAACGTCCAATTCTTATGGAATATTTGACTGCATTGAGATATGTCCAATTAAATAATATGCAAACGGTTGAATTTAATGCAATTAAGGACAACAGACCGGCATATTACATCAATGATATACCTTCTGTGATTGACAAAGATGAATCATTTGCTGTTGATTTTAGGAGTTTTCCGGAAAATGCATTTTCTCTAAAAATAGAAGATACCGATATTATAGAGTGTCAGGGAAATATGGGGTTATCGAAAAATCCAGGCGCTACATTGATTTGTATTTGTGATAACAAAGGAGAATGTGTTGTATCAAAATCTATCACTGTTATAGGACATCAATATATAGAAGAAATCCGACTGATACCCCGGTTTGAATATTTAAAGCGAAGTGAACGGAATTGCATTGATGTTGTGCTCACGCCTCTAAATGCTGAAGATGCAAATAAGCTTGTTTGGAAAAATTCCAATCCTAATGTTCTTCAAATTGATGAAAACGGAAATATTATTGCATTAGAAAATGGAAAAGCAACAATTACTGTATCAGGTCAAAAAGTTAATGCTTCGCTTGTAATTGAAGTAAAACCTGTCTTACAAGGTCTTCGTTTTGTACAACAATCGGTTCGTCTTAAAAATGGAGAAACTATTATTCTTGAATGTGATATAACTCCGCCGGATGCACCGACCGAAAATTTAACATGGGAATTGGACAACAAAACAATTGCGTCAATCAATCCATCCAAATATGGAAATCGATGTCAGGTTATTGCATCAACAAGTTACGAGGGAAAAGGAAATGTACGCTGTTATGATGCGGAAACGAAACTGGGAGCGCTATGTAACATTGAAGTCATTTCAAAGGTTAAACCGGGCGCCGCTGGAAAAGTTGCATTGTCATGTTGGCTTATAGGAATATTGTTTCCATTTTTGCTTCCTATATCTTCTATCGCAAGTTTCTATGGGCTTGCATGTGATCCGGAAACGGAGCATCGTACCAGATACATTGTTTGTGCCGCAGGAAGTATATTGACACTGCTCTTTTGGATAATGGGAGCTATGTGATGATGAAACGGAGAAAAAATTATGAGTTGGTTTAGAACAAAAGAAGGAAGAGAAACAGAGCAACCGGAATCAAAGCCGAAAAACGAGATTGAGAAAGCTCCGGAAAAAGTAACTCCGGAAGCTAAAAATAAGCTTGGGTTTGAAAGGTTTCAGGATAAAACTCCAGAAGAACAGACAAAGAGTCTTGAAAGCCAAAAAAAATTTGCTGATGAACGTCAAAAGCTGGAACGTCCACAGAAGCCTAATGAAGGTGATCCGTCAAAGGGACAGAGACAACTCGAACGTGGACGAGAAACGGAACGGGAATAAAAATGCAAAAGATGGAAATGCTTCGGGAAGTTCTTCTGATGCCGACCCGGCCATTGGAGCAAAAGAAAGAACTATAACAGGCGATAGAGCAAAATATAGGGAATTTTGCAAACGGATTCAATGTAATGAAAATGTAAGGGATGAGAATAAAACGAAGCTATCTCATAATTCGATATTCACAAGTAAGGATTTCGAAAATGGAGGAAGATAATATTTTATATGATGTTTAGAAGAAGGTGCTTTAAGTAATGAAACTTGGAAAACTTGATAATCTTGATAACCCGGAGAAAAAAACACATATAACAACTACCGAACCCATAGTTCCTACAGAAGTTGATAAAAGGAAGCTGGAAAATCTGTTATCTCAAAAAAGAAAACCGGAAATCAGAGGTGTTAATGAAAGTAAAAAAAACTACCAGATGGATACACCGAATACTATGTATGAAATTGGAAAACGAATGGATCCTAAAAGTCAGGAGTTTTATACAAAAGCTTTATATTCAGGAGATACTCCGAGAGCCAAATTAATTGGAAAGGGAGAAGAATTTTACAAAACAGGGAAAAAGGCTTCTGGAAATTTTCTCACCAAAGAACATCCGGGAAAAAATGCCATTGAAAGGAAGGAAAATTTACAGCTTCCTAAATCAAATAACGGTAAGAATGTCATAAAGGTAAAATCGACTAGACCCCAAGTTGTAATTGAGAGTAATATAGCAGCTCAGCCTGAATGGGCAAAGGAAAATGGATATAAAACACGTCAAGGTATAAAACAAATTTATACTCCGAACACCAATCCAGAAGGAGCAATTAGTGACAAAAGATATGAAAAAGTAAAAAAACATCGGTGATTTTTAAAGTAAAGTCTGTCGGTGTTATAAGAGGGAATTATGAAACACATCGGATTAGTCTTGTCCGGAGAAATGGGGAAAGGCGCATACCAAGTTGGTGCGCTTACGGCTTTAAATGAGTTTTTCCATCCATCGGATTTCGAATATGTGAGCGCTGCATCAATAGGTGTGCTCAATACATATGCATATTTAACAGGAAATATAAAGAAAGCTCATGATATATGGGAAGCTGTTAACTTACAAGGAGACAAGAGATTTATTACATCTGTTTTGAAGAGTTCATTTTTACAGAATATAATTACGAGTATAATTACTGATTCAGAAATACCAAACTCGTTTTATGTGCCACTATTGGATTTAGCGGACAAGGAATTAAATTACTATAATTTTTCGGAAATTCCGTGCTGTAAAATTGAGCAATATCTGAGGGCAAGTATTGCAATGCCCTTTTATAATAAGGGAGTGTCTATCGGCTCAAAAATGCTTTTTGATGGTGCAGTAATAGACAATATCCCGATATTTCCGGTTCTGAAAAATGAATTGAATTATGTTATATGTATTTATTTTGATGATTTCAATTATGTGTTTGAAGACCATGTGTGGGATAGTAAAATAATTAAATTGACATTCCCAGACAATAAACTTATTTCAAATTCCGTAAATATAAAACACGAATCAATTATGTATATGATGGAAGAAGGATATAAACGTACAAAAGGGGTATTATCCGCTGTTTTTTCTGAGGGAGTGGATAATTTCGATATTGTCTATGAAAGAATTGGTGTAATGAATTCTTTGAATTCTCAAAAAGTTATTCGGCTTACAGGTGATGTCGTTGTAACGAATATGAACAAATTACTTAAAAAAATTGTTCGAAAAAAAAGAGTTTTAGAGGGAGGATTTTGCGATGAGTAAATCAAGATGGGGAGTACAAGAAATTCAATTTGCGGCTGTAATATTTTTGCTGTCTGATCAGACAATATTTCTGTCCTTTCGAGGAACGGATAATACTCTGATTGGATGGAAAAAAGATCTTAATATATGCTTTATTGGTGGGATACCTTCTCAGATAGCCACAGCAAGGTATGCTACAGAATTTACATGTAAGTTAAACATACCTCTACGTCTTGGCGGGCATTCTAAAGGTGGAAACCTTTCAATTTGAGCAGGCACACATTGTCTAAGTAAGGTGTCCTTTAATAGTGAAACACATTCCAATCTTAATTTACTAACCCTCTTGTCAGATGATTCTGATTCAGAGTAAATAATATATAAATAGTATAGGACAAAGGTATCCAATGCTCATAGGAAACGGACACCCCAAAACACTCTTTTGCTGTTTTATGAGTGCCGCCCGCATCAGCCATTCCTGGCTGGTGCGGGAAGTCTTTTTTCTTTCCTGTGTCTTAACAGCGCATGTCCGACTGTCTCTGTTTTACTGCCTTCTCCGAAAAACAGCGGCTATTCCACATACCCCTTCATTTTCAGATATGCCTCAATCAAATCCACCGCGCCATCCACACCGGCGGCAGAGGTATTGATCATCAGAGCCTTGTTTCTCTTATCTCCCCAGACTTCATCGGTATAGTACTGATAATAATTCCTGCGGATTTTCTCCGTTTTCTTAATCAGCTTAGCGGCCTTCTGTCTGTCCTCCAGGGAATACAGCTTCATGATCCGATCAATTTTATCCTCCATATCCGCATAGATGAACACATTCACCACATTGTCCTGATAGGCCAGAATCACATCCGCACACCGTCCCACCACCACGCAGGATTCCTCTCTTGTCTTGTTCAGAATCAAATCAGCCTGCATGTCGAACAGGCGCTCGCTCAGAGTATCCGCATCAAAATCATAAGGGATAAAGGATTCCCGGAACGGGCTGGAAGGCTTCCCATCATTTTCCATCAGTTCTTCCACACTGATGCCGCTTTTTCCTGAAATTTCATTCAGGATGTTCTTGTCCAGGAAGGTGAAGCCAAGCCTTTCGGCCAGTTTTTCCCCGACCTCACGTCCGCCGCTTCCGTACTCACGACCGATGGTAACCGTTACTTTTTTCTGCATAAACAAGTCCCTCCTTTTCCTGCCCGGCCTTTCCTGCCGGATGGCTGATGTGCAGTCGGACCGCAGTTCACACACAGTCCGCCCGTCTTGCTGCTTATGGAAACAAATCGCAGCAGCCCGGTTAACTGGTAACAATCCGGATAAACGTTACCGTATTCAGCTGTTGCAGCAATTTTTTTCAGACAGTCTCCGATATCTTTTCCGCCAAATCAGAGGTGCAGTGACAGCACTTTACCGCGTCCGCAGGGATTTCACTCTTACAGTAAGGACAGATTTTCGTAGCCGGTTTTGCCGGTTCCTCAGGCGTTTTCTCCTTGTCCTTCCGGTTCCCCAGCTCAGCAATTTTATTGATGAACTTCACCAGCAGGAAAATGACAAAGGCCATGATCAGGAAATTAATAACCGCCGTCAGGAAAGAACCATACTTAATGTCCACGTCCCGCACCGTAACCACCAGATAACTCAGATTCGTGTTGGCAATCAGTCCCAGCAGAGGCGATATCACATCATTTACCAGGCTGTTCACAATGCCCTGGAACGCTGCGCCGACAATAACGCCTACCGCCATGTCAATGACATTGCCGCGCATGATAAATTTCTCAAATTCCTTTAAAAAATTTTTCATTGCCAAGTTTTCCTTTCTCCTATGTAATTTCTTTTATTAAAAATATTCTATCATAATTCGGCCTTTTCTGCCACTTTAATGCGGCTAATTCCCGTTTAAACGCACTTTTACGGGAATGAAGACTTCTAATCCGCCCTCTGGTCACTCCTCCGGGGCAAATACCCTTTTCCGCCACAATACAAGCTGCCCCCAAAACTCCGGTGTCCGATCTCAAGGCATAATCTTTCCATTTCCTGTACGCTCATTCCAGCTACCGGGAAACCGGAACTTTCCTGCAATTTATCTTCCACCCTGGCCATAAATTCTGTATAGTTCATTTTTCCCCTCCTCTTTGCGCCCTGTCCATCTTGTGCTATACTTAAGTTTATTACATCTGATGAAAGGCCTGGAATTTACATGAAGAAAAAGAAAGCTCATATTCTTCCTGTCTGTATTATAATCTTATTTATCGTAACAGCTGCCGGAGTCCTGCTTTATTTCCGAAACAGGACACAGGAAGCCTTCCTCCAGCTCTCAGAGCTCAGCGAGGCCGCCAAGGACGAAAAGGACATCCCCATACCGGCCAATCCCTACTTTGACCTGAGCGTCCCCACCTATATTACTAAGCTGCAGGATACCTACTTTCTGGTGGACTGCTATCACGATGAAATCATTTACAGCGATTCCCTGGACAGGGAACTGAACGAATGGGAGGTTATGACCGATGAAATCAACCGCGGACACACCATTGCCAGCGACGGTGTGGTATATCTGACGGATGATACGGAAAATAACCGCATTCTGGTATTCGAAAAAGAGGACGGCCGGTTTATTCACACCCAGACCTTTTCCGACATTGGCATACGCCCCCACTATATCGTTTATGATGAAACAAGCGGTTATTTTTACGCGCTCAGCTCCATGACCGGTGAACTGTATGTCTTTTCCCGGGAAAAAAATTCAACGCGCATGGGCCTGAAGGAAGTGCGTTCCATAGAAAAACTAAACGGTGTCTATGTCCGCTCCTTCACCATCATCGGAAAGGAAATTTATTTTGTTTCCGGCAATTCCACCATCATCCGCGCCCGGCTGAAGGATCTGAAAATCCTGGAGGAATATCCGGTAAGCCCGGAAATTGCGGGGATGGTCCAGCTGACCCAAATAGAGGACTATTACTATATCACCATTTCCACCGACGTGGATTTCAATCAGGATTATGCCACCTTCATCCGTACAAAAGATCTGCATTCCCTTGCTTCCGGCGGTTATGAGGACATTTATGATAACTTTATCGGCGGCGGGACCCCCTACTATATCACCTCCTTCGATGGCCATTTCTACCTGACGGAGCACCGGATTCCGGGGCATTCCGTATGGCAGTTTGATGTGGAAGAGAATGAAATTGTTAATGTTGTACCGATTTATTAGTATTGAGGTACGTTGCTATATATTGTAAAAAAAGCCGCCATGCATTATATGGTAACATATCAATGCATGTACGGCTTTTTTACATGATGCGGCATTGCAGCACCATCTCATTTTATAAGTCTGCCTCCATCAGAATTTGCAAAAGCCACTCCTGACTCATAAAAATAAGACAGCTGCCAGGCGGAATCCTGCTCTCCCCTGGCAACTGCCCAATTTCTATCCCCTACATCACTTTTTTCAAAAAAATATAGGGTTTCCATTTATTCTATGATACCACTTATTCTTCTGCAGACTGCTAACAGTCCTTTATCACCTCCGAAAGCCGTTCCTTCCCCATCCGGTAAGTCCCCTCAGCCTCCATCAGTATACTGCCGTAAAAAGCTTCCGCCGCAGCCTGCCTCTTTACCGCCAGCTTTGTTCCCCGCTCTGTAAAAAAACGATCATACAGGTTTTCCAGCTTACGCTTATACTCCCTGAAAAAGCAATCCTCCCCGTCTCCGGAACCATCATTAACACTTCCGTCACCAGCCCGGCCCGCTCCTGCGTCCATCCACAATCCATGAGGAAGGCAAATGCCTTATCACCACCCACAGCCGCATGGCACAAAGCCGGATTCTCAAACTGCTCTCCCCGTCCGATATCATGCAGCAGGCACGCCGTAATTAAAATCTCGTAATCCACATCCTGCTCATACGCCGCGATATCCAGCGCCGTATACAACACTCTGTAAATATGCTCCTTATCATGGGCGCTGTCATTCATACAGGAAAGCATATACGCCTCTGTTTTTTCAAACGCTTTCCAATTCATCCTGACTCCTCTCTTTTGCCGTGCCTGCCGAGCCGTTTACGATTATGATCCCCACACAGACAAGAAGCAAAGCCGCCACTCCCGTAAGCCCGAAGGCCTGGCTGCTCTCTCCCAGAAACAACGCGGAAAGCAAAACCCCGAATACAGGATTCATAAATCCAAACACCGCAACCCTCGCCACCGGATTATATTTCAGAAGAATTCCCCACAGAGTATACGCGGCCGCTGATATAAACGCCATATAAAGAAGAAGCCCCAGCGCCGGAAGTCCCGCGCCCGCCAAACTGATGCGCCCTCCCATCGCCAGCCCGAATCCTGTGAGCAATATTCCTCCGCAAAGGAACTGATACCCGCTCAGCGTCACCGGTTTTTCGTTTTCCGAATAACGTTTGATTAACGCAGAGGAAAAAGCATAGCTCACTGCAGAGAGGAAAATAAATCCTTCCCCTAAAAAGGACAGATTCATATCCAGGCTCCCGCTGCTCAGATTAATGATCACCACACCTGCAAAGCCGGTGATACAGCCAATCACCTTTTTTGCCGTAAGCTTTTCCATATGGAACACCACCACAGCCACCAGAATCGAAAGAAAAACATTCGACGCGCCAATAATGGAAGATTTCACCCCGGAGGTATGGGCCAGGCCGATATAAAAGAAAATATACTGCGCCACTGTCTGCACCAAAGCCAGCTTAACCACCATGTGCAGACTTGTCCTGGCAGGCACCAGCGGCTTCCTGCCTATCAGACTCCCGAAAAGAATCACAAGAATCCCCGCCAGCGTAAAACGGGTTCCGGCAAACACGATCTGTGACGCGCTGTCCGATGCACCGATGGAAAACAGACTGTATCCAATCTTAATACAGGGAAAAGCACTCCCCCAAAGAAAGCAGCAAACCAAAGCACAAACAAATACCACCCAAGTCTTACTCATATACATCTTCATACCAGAACTTTTCATAACTTCAACTCCTTCATTTTATCTCCGCTCCCAGATCGCAGCCCTGTTCCAAAGCCACGCCCCAAAAACTCCCCGCTAATTTCCCACGCCATTCTACCATACTGCCTTTCCACCCATTTTGCAACCCCCTCTCCCCCCAATTCAAGCCGATTCAATAAGTTCAGCCGCCCCCACCAATAATCCACTGAGACCAAACGGTAAACAATATACCTCATTTTATCTCCGGGATAATCGCCGCCGAATTGCCTCTCCGCCCGGATACCCAGCCTGTCTGTACAGCATAATCCCAGACAGTTCATCGGCTGCCGGGAATTTCCAGGGCACGAAATGCTTCCCGGGCAAAAAAAACAGAAGCCTTTACCTTATTTGTAAAAGCTCCTGTTTCCTGTGTTGTTTCGCCGGCTCATCCGCTGACCCGCCGGAAAAATCTGACCTTCTCCGGCTTCCTTTGTCAACCTGCCCTACAGGTCTTATCCATATTTTTTCTTCAATATTTCTCTGAATTATCGGAATATAATTTACAGTTCTGTTTTATATTCCGCAACCGCCTTCACTCCCCGCAGCGCGCAGCCCTTTTCCACCGGAAGATCATAATAAACCTGGTTGTCATAAGGATTGGGAAGCGGACTATCGCTGGAATATATCCGCAGCACCAGGCTGGCAGGGTAATCGAAGCGTTTCAGCGCCGCATGCCATGTCTCTCCGTTGGTAAACCAGTCATCCGCCAGACGGCCATCCAGATAAAGCTCCGCCCTGTCGCCCACATAATTCGCTTCCAGATACAGCTGGTGAAGTTTATCCACAGGAACAGCCCCAATATACACCTCATATTCACAATATCCGGCAGCTTTACCGACAGCTTCGTTCCCCGGCCGGTTTTCTGCATCCGGCTCCAGCGGCGTAAAGCGGACAGGCACATCTGTCTCCTGCGCCTTCACAGTGAAAACCTTCGGCCCGCCTTCCGCTCTATAACAGATCACCTTTTCCTGTGCATGGCTGGAAATCAGATATATTTTTCCTTCCTGCTCTATCAGACAGCTGTCCTGATATTCCGTCACATACAACGCATCGCCCAGACGGCAGGCCCTGGCCGCCTGTTCCTCTGTCAGCGTGACCACATCCCCGGCTTCCCCTCTCCACTGATAAAAAGGATTTTCACAGACTTCCTTACTTCCATAGAAAAAGTACCTGCTGCCCAGATGGCATAACAAAGAAGCGTTGGTTTTTTCCAGAAAAGCCTCGCCCACAGGCAGGGAAAAAGGAATCACCGCACAGCTTCCCGGCTTCAGGAAAAGATGGTCAATCACCAGCTCCCTTTCCGGGAAAACCAGCTTTACGGCCGCATCCTTCCGTTCCTTCATCCGGCGTTTTCTCTGATGATTATTAATAAAAAGGAAGCCTGTCCGGCTCTCAGGGTTCACCCGGGCCGTGGTGCGCAGTGTATGTAAATCCTCCGGCGACTCGGGAAGCTTTTCCGGGAAACAGGTTTCACTCCCCGCCAGCTCTTCTCCGAAATCCTGCAGCAGCAGATGCAGCCTGCCAAGCCTTCCATAGCTTTCATTTACCTCGCCGGATTCCCTGATACAGGTCTGGAAATCATAGCTTTTTACCGGCAGATCATATTATACCCCGTAGCCCTGGATTCCTGAAGGGTTGTTTCCTTTCCCTCCGGATTGATGCCGCCATGGTACATATAATATCCCAGCAGATTGGCCCCGCCGCCCAGCATACAGAGCGCCTGGGCTTCAATATCTTCCGGCCAGGGATAAGTTCTTCTGTGGGAGGTTGGCTGCAGCCCGCCGCCAAGCTCTGCGGTCAGATAAGGATTTCTGCTGATGTCAAAAGTAAACTGCCTGCTCTCCTGTCTCTTCAGATCGGAACCGATATTTTCATCCTGTTTATAGGACGAAAATAAAAAGTTGGCGCTGGCGGGCATTTCCTGCACATGCTCCGCCCAGGGCGCATCCACATAGCCGCCCAGCACCGGCAGTGTTTCTCCGTCCACAACGATACCGCCGCCCCATCCTGTGGAGGTATAATAAGGAACCTCCAACCCGGCTTCCAGCGCCATTCTTTTCAACGTGCGCATATGCTCCATGCATTCCTCCTGGGAGGAAGGGCCGCCTCCGCAGTGTCCGTATTCATTTTCCAGCTGGACGCCTATAATGGGGCCTCCGTCCTTTGCCATTTCTCCTGCCGCCTGTTCCCCGATCTTCTGATAGAGGCGGCGCACCTCCTTCAGATAGCCGGGATCATTGCTGCGCAGCCTGCTGCCGAATTCTTCCGTCAGCCAGTCCGGGAACCCGCCGTTGCGGCATTCCCCATGGGCCCAGGGCCCGATGCGCAGCCACACCTGCATGCCAACTCTGCGGCAGGTCTCCAGAAAGCCCCGCAGATCACGGCAGCCGCCAAAGTCCCACTCACCGCGCCTTTCCTCATGGTGGATCCAGAAAACATAGGTTGCCGTCACCGTGATGCCGCCCGCTTTCATCTTCAGCAGTTCTTCCTCCCAGTCCTCCGGCTCATATCTGGAAAAATGAAACTCCCCCATTACCGGCAGAAAGCGTCTGCCGTTTTTCATCAGGCTTAAGTTATCCACCTCATACAGGTTTCCCTGGCTGTCTTTTCCACACATGGGGAGCTTCACCGCTTCCCTCATTTTTCCTGTAATCCTGATTGTGTTGTCCATACCTTTCCCTTCCTTTTTCAGCCGCATTTTGGAGACTGCATCGACTCCGGCGGCATATGCCGGCATTCCTGAATCACTTTTTTACAGCCAGCGCAATGCACTGCGCCTCCATCACCCTGCTGCCGGAGGAATAGCACCATTCATTGGCAACGACGGAAAGCGGATACCTTTCATAGAATGCCTATATTACATCATTCCAGCTCTCCACTGTTTTTCCCTGTCAGGATACGAAATACTGGCCGTCCCTGATATACCCGAACCTATGCCATCTCGGCAAAATATCTGTCTGCAATATATTCAGCCGATTCAGCCCAAAGAGCATTTTCTGTTTCCTGCAGAATCCTATATGTTTTCGAACAATAAAACCGCAGCATCGCCTCTTCAAAAGTTATCTTTAAATTTTCCTGCAGAATATCGACTACCGCCCTAATTTGAATACATACATTCATCGTTATATCTTTCCCCTGAAATGTATAAATCACATCACTCATAGAACATCCTCCTTACCAATTTTAAACTTTCCAATGTTTCGTTGTTCCATGAAATACGGTAAGACTATGCAAATCCTCCTGAATAATTTGTTCTACATAATTCATCACTTCCTCAAAACCAACCTGATGAAGATACTCATGCTGAATCATAATTTTCTCAAACACCTGATACCGATAAAAAATGTTTATCGCTTCTTCACCGGTAATATGGTTTCTTTTTGCGTAAGTCTCCATTGCCTGAATAGAAAGCATTTCAATATCCGATTGTATGCTCAATTTATTTCCTCCCCCAATGTAACCATTACACCAAAATCAATTTTCCTTAAGTCTCCAAACATGAACTTCATTCAACTACTGTATGTCTCCATATATTGATGCTTCCACATATCCTTCTTCATATACATTATACTTTTAACCATTCCTGAGTGCAAGTAATTGCAGCAGGATGACACAATGCAAAACTCTTTGTTCAAATGCCTAAAATGATTGACAAGAAAAGGCTCCCAATTAAAAGAGAAATAAAAAAGAAAACGCCCTCCGCCATTGGAAACACGTTTTCTCAAAAATTTTATAATATTTTTATCAACTGCACCAATACAGATACCCGCACGCCGCTGCTACTCCAGATACCTGTCCCTGAGCAGCTCCAGCCTTCCGCCGTCCAGCCCCATTTCCGTTTTCAGGAAATTCTCCATCCCGCCGAAATTTTCATCGATGGCGGCGAATACACTGTAAATATAGCTCTCCTTCACCTGCATCAGCTCCCGGATGCAGTTGATAAGCTGTGGATTATGCAGACGTTCCTTCAGCTTTTCCAGATGGCCTTCCACCACATCCCCGGTAAATTCATTCACCATCATATAATCCCTGACAATTGTTTCCCGCGGCATGCCCAGCGCCGAAAGGAGCAATGCGATACCCGGAACCGTTATGCTTTCTTATTCATATTCCGTTTAATAACCTTCAGTCTGGTGAATTCTTCTCTTTCCTTCTCCTCCAGCGCATTGCTGATGTCCTTTACAAGAACCGTATACGTAGGGATGGTAATATTTTTAAGCGCATTGGCCCGCTTCTGCGTCTTGCGGATATTCATGGCCAGGCGATAGGCCGCATTTTCCACCATGGACAGCTTTATCGTCAGATCCTTTACCTTCAGGAAGCCCTCCCTGGCCCTGTCCACCGATTCCCTGGTGCTGTAAAAACCATAGCTGGGACCGGCATCCTCCGGGGTGTACTCCACCTTGGGAATTTCCGTTCCCATAATGCTCCTGGTCTTAATCCGTATGGAGCTTTCGATGGGCACAGCATGGGAAATTTCCTGGACATAATGGATGCCCACCTCAATGTTTGCCTGCTGAAGGGCCTCATAGGCGTTGGTAAAGGTCTCATTGATTTCGGACTGGATGGCCTTGGCTTCCTCGTTCAGGTTCATCAGCTCCCTGATGAGGATATTCCGCTTCTTATCCATCAGCTCATATCCCTGTTTTGCCAGCTCCAGGGAATTTTTCACTATGATCAGATTTCCCTTGGTAGGAAAAATATTCTTCTCCGCCATGTGCTACCTCCTTTTCACAGTACTGCGGCATTCCTGCAAAAACAGTGCCGGATGCAGTTCAAATGCCAAAACTGCAGTCATGCCGGCTGCTGTTCTTTTTCCTCCGCCGGATAGTACTGTTCCAGAATCTTGGTATTCACACGATCCAGCTCTTCCCTGGGCAGCATATGCAGCAGCTTCCAGCCGATATCCAGGGTTTCCTGAATGGTACGGTTTTCATCCTGTCCCTGGCCTACGAAATGAGCCTCAAAGGCCTTGCCGAACTCCAGATATTTTTTGTCCAGAGGGGAAAGCTCATCCTCACCGATAACGCTGGCAAGCGCCCTGGCGTCTCCCACCTTCGCATAAGAAGCGAAAAGCTGATTGGCCACGTCTGCATGATCCGCCCTGGTATACCCTTCCCCGATGCCGTCCTTCATCAGACGGGAAAGAGAAGGCAGCACATTGATGGGAGGATATACGCTTTTTCCGTTCAGCTCCCTGTCCAGGACGATCTGCCCCTCCGTTATATACCCGGTAAGATCCGGGATAGGATGGGTAATATCGTCATTGGGCATGGTAAGAATGGGAATCTGCGTTACGGAGCCGTCCACGCCCTCCACAATGCCTGCGCGCTCATAAATGGTGGCAAGCTCGCTGTACAGATAGCCCGGATAACCCTTTCTGGAAGGGATTTCCCCCTTGCTGGAGGAAACCTCACGCATGGACTCCGCAAAGGAAGTCATATCCGTCAGAATTACCAGGATGTGCATATTTTTCTCAAAAGCCAGATATTCCGCCACGGTGAGCGCCACCTTGGGGGTAATCAGCCTTTCCACCACCGGGTCGTTCGCCAGATTCAGGAACATCACCACATGATCGGATACGCCGCTTTCCTCAAAGGTGCTTTTAAAATACTCCGCCACATCGTATTTTACACCCATGGCCGCAAACACGATAGCAAATTTTTCATCGGAATTGTCTCCCAGGGACGCCTGACGCACGATCTGCGCGGCCAGCTGGTCATGGGGAAGTCCGTTTCCGGAAAAAATAGGAAGCTTCTGCCCGCGGATCAGCGTGGTAAGGCCGTCAATTGCGGAGATCCCGGTCCGGATATAGTTTCTTGGATATTCCCTTCTCACCGGATTCAAAGGCTTGCCGTTTACATCCGCCTTTTTTTCCGCCACGATCTCGCCCAGGTTATCGATGGGCTCCCCGATGCCGTTGAAGGTTCTTCCCAGTAAGGATTCCGACAGGCCGATCTCCATGGGACGTCCGGTAAAACGGATATGGGTATTTTGCAGGGACAGGTTTTCCGTCTTTTCGAAAACCTGTATCACCGCTTTATCATCATTGATTTCCACCACACGGCCCAGCTTCTTTTCCTGCAGGCCGTCGTTTCCTGTGGAGGTAATTTCCACCACCTCGTCAAAGGAAGCTCCCTGTACGCCTTCCAATACTACAAACGGGCCGTTCACACTGCTCAGGCCCAAATATTCTACTGCCATGACGTGCCTCCTTTACGCATTTCTGGCAATGACATCATCGTAGAATTTGTCGATTGCCTTTCTATAATCATCGAATTTGTCCAGCCTGTTATTTTCCACATCGAACTTAATGGAAATCACCCGGTCAAAAATCGGATCCTCCTTCAGCACGGACATGGGCATACCCATGGAAATCAGGACCTTTGATTTCTGGTACAGATAAAGTATTGTTTCCATCATCAGCTTTTGCTTTGCCAGGGGCACGCAGGTGTCCTCCGGATGGAACGCATTCTGCTGCAGGAAGCCCAGGCGGATCACTCTGGCAATTTCCAGGGTCAGCTTCTGATCATCGGGAAGCACATCGCCGCCGATCAGCTTGACGATTTCCATCAGGCTGCTCTCCTGGGTCAGAATGGAAACCAGCTGGTTCCTGTTATCGATAAAATCGCTCCCCACATGGTCCGCATACCAGCTGGCCAGATCGGGCAGGTATTCACTGTAACTGGACAGCCAGCTGATGGCCGGGAAATGCCGCTCATGGGCCAGCGCCTTATCCAGCCCCCAGAAGCAGCGGACAAAACGCTTTGTATTCTGCGTTACCGGTTCGGAGAAGTCGCCGCCCTGGGGGGATACCGCACCGATAATGGAAACGCTTCCCTCCGTGCCGTTTAAGTTCTGAACCATACCCGCTCTTTCATAAAAAGCGGACAGACGGCTGGCAAGATACGCCGGGAAGCCTTCCTCCGCGGGCATTTCCTCCAGACGTCCGGAAAGCTCACGAAGCGCCTCCGCCCAACGGGAAGTGGAGTCCGCCATGATGGCTACATGATACCCCATATCCCTGTAATACTCCGCCAATGTCACGCCTGTATAAACGCTGGCCTCACGGGCTGCCACAGGCATATTGGAGGTATTGGCGATAAGCACGGTCCTGTCCATCAGGGGATTGCCCGACTTGGGATCGATCAGCTTGGAAAAGTCCTCCAGAACCTCCGTCATTTCATTGCCCCGCTCGCCGCAGCCAATATATATGATAATATCCGCATCCGACCATTTGGCAATGGAATGCTGCGTCATGGTTTTCCCCGTGCCGAAGCCGCCGGGAATTGCCGCCGTACCTCCCTTGGCAATGGGAAACAGCGTATCCAGGATTCTCTGCCCTGTCACCAGCGGCTGGGAAACCGGAAACCTTCTCGCTGAAGGACGGGAACGCCTGATAGGCCACTTCTGCACCATGGTCAGGTTCACCTCCGTGCCGTCCGCCTTCTGCAGGACAGCCAGCGTGTCATTGATGGTATATTTACCGTCCGCAGCCACGCTTACAAGATATCCGTCCATGCCTGGAGGCACCATCACCTTATGGATGATGGCAGGGGTTTCCGGCACCTCGGCGATAATGGTTCCGCCGTAAACCCTATCCCCCTTCTTCACCACCATGGTGGTATCCCATTCCTTATGCACATCCAGGGAATCCACGGCGAAGCCCCTGCTGATAAAATCACCTGATACCTTCGCCACCTCGGAAAGAGGCCGCTCGATACCGTCAAAAATATTATTGAGGATGCCGGGGGCCAGCGTTACGGACAGCGTGGCTCCTGTTCCCGTAATGATTTCACCGGGCTTCATTCCTGAGGTTTCTTCATATACCTGGATTGTTGTAAATTCCTTTGTCAGGGAAATCACCTCGCCTATCAGCCGTTCCTCCCCTGCATAGACCATTTCCCCCATTGAAAAACCAACATCGCCTTTTATCGTAATAACAGGCCCGTTGATACCATAAATCTTTCCTGTTCTTTCCATTACAAGCTCTCTCTTTCTGCCGCTTTTACAGCCTGCGGCGGTTATCAGGAGCATATCCCGTAAGCCGCAGCACACGCATCAGCTTTTGAATACAAACGCCTCTTCCGCTTCCTTCAGCTTCGTCTCAAAGGACTGGTCTATCAGTATATTCCTGGCGCGGATCAATGCACGGATGCCTCCGCCGAACCCGTATTTGCTCACTTCAACCGTTGTGTTGGTCATGGAGGCAAGAGAGTTCAGCTTGCCGGAATCGGCGGGATCAATATAGATGAGCACCTCCTCATCGCCTGCAAATTGCTTCGCCTTCCGGATTTCCGCCACCAGATAATCCTGGTACTCCCTGGTGTCCATATAGCGCTCCAGCTTATCCCGTACCTCGGTAAAAAGCTTTGCCCTCAGCTCTTCCGAAAGCTCGCTCACCTTTTCCCGGATTCCCAGCTGCGCCCTGGCAATTTCGGTATTCTGCTTTTTCTTAAAGCTGTCCTCGGAAAGCTTCACCTGAAGCTCTGCCTTCCTGGTGCTTTCTTCCTTATGTTCTTCAAACGCCTTTTCCAGGGCCTTTGTATAATCCTCAAGGATTTTGGCATTTCTGGCGTTGGTGCTCTCTGTCGTCACATCCAGAAAATGTTTTAACTTTTCCTCTGTTGTCATAAAGCCTTCCTCCTATAACTCGCTGCCGCTGCGCAGCCCTGCCCGTCACAGCTTGATACCGATTGCCTCATTTACATACGCCGTGATAAAATCCGACCTCCGGCCGGTACCATGCCTGTCAGGTATCTCAACCACAAGCGGCACTTTACAATTCAGCTTCACATTGTTGACGACATCCGGAAAATCCCTTCCGAATTTTTCCGTAAGAAGCAGGATACCGATTTCCTTATCGGCAAGCACCTTGTCGATTTCTGCCTTCAGCTCCTGTTTCTCATGAACCACCGCACCCTCTACGCCGGCAAGCCTCATGCCGGTGTAGGTATCAATGTTGTCGCTGATAAGATACATTTTCATTACAGCTTACCAAGGATCATGAAGGCAATGATCAGACCGTACAGGCAGACACCTTCGGCAAGACCTACGAAAATCAAGGACTTACCAAGGATGGAGGAATCTTCACTGATTGCGCCCAGCGCTGCGCTTGCCGCACTGGCTACGGCGATGCCGCCGCCCACGCAGGAAAGGCCGATGGAAAGGCCGGCAGCCAGATAGCCAAGACCTGTTGCGGTTCCTGCGGCAGCCGCTGCCGCTCCTGCGTTTTCCGCTGCAAAGGCGTTTCCTCCGAACATCACAAGTCCGGCGCCGAGCATCAGGCCGAAGAACGCCAGCGCATTCACCGCCAGGGAGATTTTATATCTTCTTTTGCTTCTCTCCCCTTTAAAATACATCCTAAAAGGTACTACAATACTTAAAATCAATGCTGTGAATAACAAAACTTTTGCCATGATAATGACCTCCTTAAAATCTATCAGTTTTTATGTGGTACTGCTTTTTATATGGTACAGCTTTTTATTTGGTACAGCTTTTCTCATAACGATTTGCCAAAGACGCCCCGTCTGTGCATCAGCTGCTCTTTGCCGCCTTCGCATACGGCTTGAACTCCCTGCCGTCGCCCTTATAGAAACGGCTGAAAAATTCATAATACTGAAGACGCAGACCCTGGATTCCAACAATCAGGCCTTCCATGCCCAGTACGATCAGGTTGCCGATAATAACTACTATAATATTGGGGGTTCCCCCGTTTTCCGCGCCGGCCAGCATCATGACCACCTGCATCATGGCGGCGTGGCTCACCGCAAAGGCGCCGATACGGACAAAGGAAAGCGTATTGGAAAAATAGCTGAGCAGCACTTCAAACATTTCAAAAAATGCCTGTACCACAAACATTCCCTTTCCGCCTTCAATCAGTTCCTTCTTTTTATTCAGCTTGTTCGTCAGCGGCTCCTTGCAGGCAATCACCAGAAGCGGCACCACGAACATCACAACAAGCACGATTCCTGCCGGAAGGGCATTTCCTGTCATATACAGGACCACCACTGCGGCCACCGCACCGTAAAATACCAGCCCGGCCACGCCGTTGGTATCAAACAATGCCTCACCCAGCTGCTTTGCGCGCAGACTGTTGATGATATGGAAAACCATCATCAGGATCACCAGCCCCATGCCCAGCGCCACCGCCACCACGAAAACCGTATTCAGGTTCCCGATAAAAGGCAGCGTGGTCATGGCCTCCGTAGGCCGCAGCCACAACGGCTCAATCAAATCCTCAAAGCCGAACACACTGCCGAAGCAGAAGCCGAATATCGTGGAAAAAATACCGCAGCTTCCCACAATGGCCGCCAGATTGAGCTTTTTGAATTTATACAGAAGCATGCCGCCGATAAACAGGCACAGCCCCTGTCCCACGTCCCCGAACATGGCTCCGAATATAATGGAATAAGTCACTGCCACAAATATCGTGGGATCAAATTCCTGATAATTCGGCAGGCCGTACATCCGGATAAACATTTCAAAGGGTTTGAAAATCCTGGGATTCTTCAGCTTTGTGGGCGGTTTTCGGAATCTGTTTTCCAGGCTTTCGTTCTTGCCGTCCTCCACCATGCAGAAAACATCCGCATCCCCTTCGATTTCCTTTTCGAACCGTTCCGCATCTTCCCTGGTCATCCAGCCGCAGAGGATGAAGAAAACCGTGTCCTTTGCCTTCGTAAAGGCTGCCAGGCGGCGCACATCAAAATATTCCGCGCTGTCAGAAATCGATTCGGCGGCAGCAAGCATCTCTCCCCCGCGCGCCATGAGCTTTTCCTGAAAAGAATTCTCTATCTGTGCAAGGCTCTCCTCCAGCTCCTTCTGCCGCCTGGTCAGGGCTTCGAACGCTTCCTCCACCGTGCCTTCATAATCATCATCAATGAAGGTACGCTCAAAATGAAGGGATGCATAAACCGCATCCACCTTCTCTTCTTCCGCGGCAGGGACGAAATAAACGCCCCAGATATAATTCTCATCTCTTCCGCATTCATCAAAGATGGTGCAGATATCATCCATCAGATATTCCTTCAATTTGGAATAGGATTCCACAGGAATTTTCCCGAAACGGAATTTAATATGCTTGAAATGAAGAATGGACGCCACATCATAATGTAGATTCTGGAACGGCCTGATATTCACCAGAAGCTCCACAACTTTTTTCCGCTCCGCTTCCAGCCCGCTTTTTTGCGCCCTGCATTTTTCCAGTTCTGCGTAAAGCTCCTCAGTCAGGGCAACAGCAGCCTGCGTTTCCATTCTTTTTCCCGACGGCGCAGCGTTCCCAATCTCCCGGACGCGGCCGGCCAGTTCTTCCGCCCTGGCCAACACACCCCGGTAAGGATTGCTGTCCGCACAGGGAGTGATATTCTTAAGATCTTTAAGCTCTGATAAAGTATTCTCCAGCTGAATCTCGTACCGGGAAAGATACTGGGATGTCACCCTGTCAATCTCTTCCTTTGGTCCGACGATGCTGATAAACTTCATTTTTTCTACCACTGCTCACACCTCCTGTACAGGCGCAACTGTCCAGTTCCTTCACAGTCACGCCAGATATTCCTTAATCCGTTCTGCGGCCAGGCCGTAGCGGACGCATTCTATTACTTTAATAACCTTATTCACCTCCTGCTCCTTCTGGTACAGATATGTATCCAGACAGGCTACAGAATAGGGCTGTGTGCGCAGATTCAGTGTATGCACCTTGTCCATCAGCCGACCGCAGATGCCCTCCAGCTGGGCTGTGCCCGCCTCCTGCATATTCCTTCCGTAAACGGTGCCCTGCAGCACATCCATGAAATCCTTGGCGCTTTCCGCCTCCACCAGCTGCTTCACCTGGGAAGTGGAAAGCCTGTAGTGGATGGGAATCAGGAATTCATAAATATCGGCGGGCGCCATATGATAATACTTTCCCGCCCTGTGGATCCACTGGATATTCAGCGTATCTGCCTCCAGCCCCGCCGACCTCTGGATCACCTGCAGATCCGCCTTCTTCAGATGCTTCCTGGCATCCAGCCAGAGCTGTTTGAAAAAAAGCATATCCAGGGCGCTCTCATAATCAAAAAGATTCGCTTTCCCTGACCGGCCGACCATCTCCAGCGTTTTTCCATAAATGGTTTCCTGGAGCAATCCAATCAGACCCTCCACGCTTTCCGCCTGCATCAGCACATTGGGATCCATTTCCGAATGCCGCTCAAACACCGCCTGATAGGCAGACAAATCAATATCCGCCCTGTCCTCGTTGCTGTCAAACAGATAACGCAGCACATTTTTCAGAAAGATTACTTCATAGCGCATGAAATAATCCTCAAGGAAAACTCTTTGTTCCAAATCGGCAAACCGGTACAGCTTGCCAAAATCATAATAAAGCGATTGCTTTACCAACGCCTCCGCCGCACCCCTGTGCAGATGAGCCTCATCCTTGTCAGCCAACACCTTCTCATAAGAAGGTATTTTTTTCAAATAAGAAAGGACTTCCGGTACGCTGTGCAGATCACTCATTTCACGGAACTGCTCCGGCGAAAGCAGACGGCCCTTCATGGCCTTCACCTTCGTGGATAGCCCGCTGTAACGGAATAAACTCATAATACCTGTCCTTTCAGATACGGACCATTTCCTTCACAAGCCCGTCACTCATTTTTTCGTGTTCCCTGTCATACTTACGCTGCAGATTCTCCAGCCGCTGCGCTGTTTCCTCCTTCAGGCCGGCGAGCGCTTCTTCTTTTTCTTTTTCAAGCTTCTGCTGCAGTTCGTCAAGCCTGCGTTGCGTCTCAGCAGCCAGCCTGTCATCGAAATCCTTTGTCTTCGCTTCTATTTCGGCAGAAATTTCTTTCTTTCGAACTTCTACCGCTTCATTCATCCGGTTGGCAGTATCTTCAATCTCCGCCAGCCTGCTGATCACTTCATCTACGGCTTTTTCCATACGCTACCTCCTGCCTTTATACCGTCAATATGCCCATTCTTTTCAAATCAGTTTGTCATATTGTCCATATCAACTAAGTATACCACCGACAAAATCAAACTACAATATGCATTATTCACAAACAAACAATGTTCACTTTCCTTTTTTTGAGCATAAGAAAAGCGCCCGGTTGCCGATTCCAGACGCTCTTAAGATCTTTTTCTCTATATCCCTGATTTTCTTTTCTGCGCACCTTCTAAGTCCTCCTGTTCCTCGTTATCAGGATAGAAATGAAGTTGTGTCATGTAAAAGATAATCCGCCATTCTTGTAATAAATTCAGCATTAGTAGGACGTTTTCCTTCCGTCTGACAATAACCGAACAGATTTTTATGTTCTCTTTCATCTCCCCGTTTCCAGGCAGACTCAATAGCATGTCTTACGGCATGCTCCACTTTTTCCTTTGTTGTTTTGTGCTTTTTGGCGACCTCCGGATATAGCCTTTTGGTAATTCCATCCAGCGCCTCCATGTCATTAAGGCAGATCTCAAGAGCGGTCTTAAGATACTGATATCCTTTCAGATGCGACGGCATTCCAATTCTTGAAAGAAGCCGTTCAATACGCCTTTGTGCAGAGCCACTCCCCCTATTGTCTCCACCAGGCGCCCCGTAGGATAAAATGATCTGAAGATCCTTGTCCTGCCTTAGTAACTGGGTAAGTTGAAATATGTGTGACTGATTACAGTCAGACACAGATACCCACATACAACTCATATGCTTTCTCCTCTCGTATCATTCCCCACAAAATTGTATTAACAATTAGCAGTTACTTTACTATTTTATCAGATAATTTTTATTTGTAAAGGTAATTTATGGCACAATTTTATAAAAATTTTATTTTTTCCGTACCTTTCATGGCACCAACCGGGATAGATGGGTAGTTTCATGGTTGGATTTTGGGGATGTTAAAACCGGCCTCGGGCAGTTGGGAGTGTGGTTTGTGGGACGGTTTTGGGCCTGCGGCCGGGATGTGCCGGGGCTTTTTGGATGGGGCGGGCGGTGGCGGGAGGGTTCCTGTATGGGCACGCTCTCGCTCGGTTAAAAACGCAGCGGTACTAGCGTTGTAAAGGACACAACGCAAGGACCGGCGTTTTTATACGACCCATACAGGAACCCTCCCGCCGCCGCCCGCCCCATCCAAAAAGCCCCGGCACATCCCGGCCGCAGGCCCAAAGCCGCCCCACAAACCACACTCCCAACTGCCCGAGGGGTTACAATAGCCCAAAATCTAAGATGAGACTAATTAGGAAAAAACAGGTGATTGTAAAGTATTGAACAGTTACAAAAATTGAAAATTTTGTTGTATCAGGAAAGAAGGAGAATGAGATGGACGTTTATGATCAAAAGAAAGAAGAGTTGAAGCTTGCGGAGGTACTTATGTGCAGAATATCCAGTCAATTGTCTGCGCATAACTGGTCTTTGAAAATTTTGTCTGACAAATCCGGTGTGCCGTATGAAACTATCAAAAAAATTGCCAGTGGCAAGATCTGTAATCCTTCATTAAAGAGTGTCTTAAAGATTTCCCTTGCTTTCGGATGTACCATTGATTATCTCGCCGGCCTTGATGACATCTCCGCAAAACAGGGATTCCTTGCAACATCCGGATGTATGTAGATAAAAACCTTAGCGGGCCGCCTCTCTTTGCGGGCTGTGGAGCCTGGGAGCTTTGCCCGGAGACGGCGGGGCGGTTTTGTCCCTTCCGGCTGCGGGGGGCGTATTTCGTGTTCCA
>OLQH01001006.1_pt1 | contig 25600 bp, 27 predicted proteins | sample 1672671 | NCBI WGS metagenome assembly OLQH01 (sample SAMEA3136712, study PRJEB25190) | human gut metagenome
GTGTTTGTGTAAAATTTTCAAGGTACTATTATAGGGCTTTTGACCCCAACATCATTTCATATAAAATGCACCGCTGCATAGGACGGAAAAATACAGGACAGAGGAGGAAAGGCAGTATGGCAGAGAACGTTTTTCTGGAGAACAAAAGAAAGCTCAGCCTGACTGAATACATGAATTATAATACCAACGACAGGGGAAATCTGGGGGATCAGCTTCCGGTGGCCGTATACAGGCTTATGGAATATTCCATACGCGAACAGCTGGGGGAACAGCTGGGGGAAGAGGAGCAGGTGCGTATTTTCCGAAAGGCCGGCTTTAAGGCCGGCGCCTATTTCGCGGAGAACATACTGGATATATCCCTGCCGCTCAACGCATTCATAGCGTCGCTGCAGTCCAAGATGGAAGAGATGAAAATCGGCGTCCTGCGGATAGAAAAATTCGATGAAGAAACAGGAAGGATTATGCTTACCGTATCGGAGGACGCGGACTGCTCCGGCCTTCCGCTGCTGGGGGAAACGGTATGTAATTATGATGAAGGCTTTATCGCCGGTATTTTATCCTCTTATACGGGAAAAGAGTATTCTGCCGTGGAGGTTGATTGTTGGGCGACAGGGGATCGTGTATGCCGGTTCCGTGTGGAACCGGAAGAGAAGAGGTAGGAGATGGAAAAGGATAATTGTGAGCTGCTGTTTGAATACCTGAGAAGTATTCTGTATGATCAGCAGATCCGTCCGCTTGATGTCAAGGAGCTGGACGAGCCTTATCAAAAGCTTGGGAAGGGGCTTGCATTCCTGCAGCAGGCGGTGGAGGAAATGCTCGCGTATACGGAAGACCTTTCCCGGGGCAATCTGTCCGGGGCTTATCCGTCCAGGGACAATTTTCTGTGCGTTAATCTGAAAAATCTCCATGCCAACCTGAATCATCTGACCTGGCAGGCAAAGCAGGTGGCGAGCGGGGATTACTCTCAGCATGTTTCCTATCTGGGAGAATTTTCGGAGGCCTTCAATACCATGACGACCCAGCTGAAGGAGCGGGAGACACAGCTGAAGGAGGAAGCGCAGAAGGTCCAGAAGCGGGCGCAGGTTATTGAGGAATATAATGATCTGCTTGTGGAGATGACGCGTAGAAGGAAAGAATGGATTGTGGTGGTGGATGCACAAAACAGGGATATTGTTTACTGCAACAAGAGAAAGGATGAAAAGCAGATCGATCCTGAGTTCTGTGAAAAATGCCGGCACAGGCTTTCCTTCAGAAATGATATTTTGAACTGGCAGGACAGCGAACAGTATAAGGTATGGGAAGCGGGAGATGAGGAGCAGGGATATTACCAAATCACCACCTTCCATATAGAATGGCGGGGGCAGAATGCCTATGCCCATATTGTGGCGGATATTACCGATGAAAAGCAGGCGGCCAACCGCCTGAACAGCAAAGCGTATTTGGACCCGGGCACCGGCATCCATAACAGGCTGTTTTTTGATGAATATATGGAAAGCGTGCTGGAGGAGGGCAGGGAAGTGACTCTCTGCTATCTGGATCTGGACGGTCTGAAATACGTAAATGACCATTACGGACATAACCAGGGGGATAATTATATCCGCAGCTTTGTTTCCCTTATGAAAAGTTCGGTCCGTTCCACGGATATTTTCGCCAGGATCGGCGGGGATGAATTCTGTGTGGTGATACCGGAGGTGGAGAAGGAAACGGCGGAGAAGAAGTTTGCGGAGCTTCTGGAGCTTTTTGTGGCGGAAAACAAAGAGGAGTATCCGGTGAGCTTCAGCTACGGCGTAGTGGAAATCAGGAGAACTGGTAAACGGCTGACGCTGGAGGAGATTATCAAAACGGCGGATGCGCAGATGTATGAATGCAAAAGGCGGAACAAGAAGCGGTATCCCAGAGGCTGAGAAGCCGCCCTTCCGCCAGTGGATATATTTTTCTATTCCCAAGATCTTTTTAATACGTAAGAATAATAAAAAAAGAAAGTAAAAACAGAAAAAACTTATGAAACGGAAATTAGACACTTCATTTTACAGAAAATTTTTAACTATCTATGTGGCTCTTGTACTGCAGAATGTGGTAACTCTGAGCGTTAACCTGGCCGACAATATGATGCTTGGCTCCTACAGCGAAACGGCGTTGTCCGGCGTGGCGGCGGTGAACCAGATCCAGTTTATTTATCAGCAGCTGCTTATGGCCCTGGGAGACGGGCTTGTTATTTTCTGCAGCCAGTACTGGGGAAAGCGGCAGACGGAACCAATGAAAAAGATCTCGGCAACGGCCATGCATGCGGGCCTGCTGATCGCGATACTGCTGTTTGCACTTGTCAGTATTTTCCCGCGCCAGGCGGTGGGGATTTTTACGACAGAGGAGAGCATCATCCGTGAGGGCGTAAGCTATCTTTCCATTATCCGCTTTACCTATCTCTTTTTTGCTGTCACCCAGATTCTGCTGGCCACGCTGCGCAGTGTGGAGGTGGTGAAAATCGCCTTCTACCTTTCGGTGATGACGTTTTTTGTCAACTGCGGAATCAATTACGTGCTGATATACGGCCATTTCGGTGCGCCGGAAATGGGGGCCGCGGGTGCGGCGATAGGGACGCTGGCGGCGCGTATGACGGAGCTTGTGGTACTGATTATCTACATTATCAAAAAGGAAAAGCAACTGCATCTGAGCATTCGCAGCTATCTGCAGCATGACCGTGTCCTTTCCGGGGATTACTTCAGAGTGACGGCGCCCATGCTGGTGGTGCAGGGGCTGTGGGGCGTGAATACCGCGCTGCAGACCGTCATCCTGGGCCATATGACTGCGGCGGCCATTGCGGCAAACAGCGTTGCCTCCACTATTTTTATGATGGTCAAGTCCATGGCTGTGGGTGCGGCCTCCACCGCTTCCATCATCATCGGGAATACGATAGGTACGGGGGATATCGCTCTGGTAAAAAAATATTCTGGAAGGCTGCAGCGTATTTTTGTGGTTATCGGCCTGGTGTCAGGGCTTCTTCTGTTCCTTATCCGGGTGCCCATTCTGCAGCTGTATGATCTGTCCGCTTCCACCAAGGAGATGGCCAATACCTTCCTTATAATACTGAGCGTTGTGGTCATAGGCATGTCCTACCAGATGCCGACCAACAATGGCATTATCCGCGGAGGAGGGAATGCTATGTTTGTTGTGAAGATGGATCTTATCAGCATATGGGGAATCGTGATACCGCTGTCATTTGTCATGGCCTTTGTGGTGAAGGCTTCGCCGGCGACAGTGGTCTGCTGCCTGAATGCGGATCAGATCTTCAAATGCATTCCGGCGTTTCTGGAATCCCATTATGGGAACTGGATTCGGAAGCTGACAAGGGAATAGCGGGGATCCAGCAGGGCCGGAAACCATTATAAACATTATTAATAAGGAAAAGAGAGGGATTATTTCATGAAAGAAACAGAATATGCAAGGGCAATGAAGGATCAGGCCTGGGTGAAAAACAGCGATATAGCCGCGCAGGCCTGTGCGCCGGGTGTGGAGCGTAAGGTGCTTGCGTTCACGGACGGGCTGATGTGCGTGGAGAATCATTTTATGGAAGGGGCCAGGGGCGCTGTGCATCACCATCCCCATACCCAGATAACCTATGTGGTATCCGGGCAGTTTGAGTTTCAGATAGCAGGTGAGAAAAAAATTGTGAATCCGGGTGACAGCATGCTGAAAAAGGATGGTGTGGAGCATGGGTGCGTCTGTCTGAAGGAGGGAATTCTGTTGGATATTTTCACTCCGATGCGGGAGGAGTTTTTGTAATAAAGTGTCGTTGACAACGGCTGAGCGGTGTGATATGCTGGTTGGCAATATATAAGAACCGGTTAACTGTCAGGAAGGGAGAGTTGATATGGCATTTTATTACGAGGAACCATCCAGAACGTTCAGTGAATACCTTTTAGTTCCGGGGTATTCATCCACCAGGTGCATTCCGTCTGAGGTCAGTCTGAAGACCCCGCTGGTCAGATTCGCCAGGGGCGAGGAACCTGCGTTGTCCATCCAGATACCCATGGTGTCCGCGATCATGCAGTCTGTTTCGGACGACAGGCTGGCGGTGGCGCTGGCGCAGGAGGGCGGCCTGTCCTTTATTTATAGTTCACAGTCCATTGAGGATCAGTCGGAGATGATCCGGAGGGTGAAGCGCTATCGTGCCGGCTTTGTGGTGAGCGACTCCAACGTATCACCGGATATGACGCTTCAGGATGTGCTTCGGATCACTGAACAGACCGGCCATTCCACCATTGCCGTTACGGAAGACGGCAAAGCGGGCGGCAGGCTGCTGGGCATTGTGACGAATAAGGATTATCGTGTCAGCCGCATGGAGCCGGATATGATGGTAAGCGAATTTATGACGAAGTTCGAAGACCTGATTTATGCGGACGAGGATACAACGCTCAAGGAAGCCAACGATATCATCTGGGATCATAAGATCAACTGTCTCCCTCTGGTGAATAAGAAGCAGGAACTGGTTTATCTGGTATTCCGCAAGGACTATGACAGGCATAAGAAGAACGAGCATGAATCCATCGATGCCTCCAAGCGTTATCTGGTGGGCGCGGGCATCAATACCAGGGACTATGCGGAAAGGGTTCCGGCGCTTCTGGAAGCCGGCGCGGATGTGCTCTGTATCGACAGCTCGGAAGGCTTTACGGAATGGCAGAAGATCACCCTGGATTATATTAAGAAGAATTACGGGGACAAGGTGAAGGTGGGTGCAGGCAATGTGGTGGACGCCGAAGGCTTCCGCTTCCTGGCTGACGCCGGAGCCGACTTTGTAAAAATCGGAATCGGCGGCGGGGCCATCTGCATTACCCGTGAACAGAAGGGTATCGGCAGAGGCCAGGCGACAGCCGTAATTGAAGTGGCGAAGGCGAGGGACGAGTATTATAAGGAAACCGGTATTTACGTTCCCATCTGCTCCGACGGCGGCATTGTACATGATTATCACGTTACGCTGGCGCTGGCGATGGGCGCGGATTTCGTCATGCTGGGCAGATATTTTGCAAGATTTGATGAAAGCCCCACCAAGAAGGTAAATATCAACGGCAGCTACATGAAGGAATACTGGGGGGAAGGAAGCGCCCGGGCCAGGAACTGGCAGCGCTATGATATGGGCGGAGACAAGAAGCTAACCTTTGAAGAAGGCGTGGATTCCTTCGTGCCCTATGCCGGAAGCCTGAAGGATAATGTAAATCTTACGCTGAGCAAGGTGCGTTCCACCATGTGCAACTGCGGCGCTCTGACCATCCCCGAGCTTCAGGCAAAGGCCAAAATCACCCTTGTTTCCTCCACAAGCATTGTGGAAGGCGGAGCCCATGATGTTATGCTGAGGGATAAACGTTAATATTGGGTAACTGTGGGTGTAACGAATAGTTACCGTGTTTGATAAAAAAGAAGAGGAGCCGCCGGCGCCTCTTCTTTTTTATCGATTGCGGTATTTTGGACAGAGCCGGCGGAAGGGAAAGGTTTTTTAATCGTTGTCATTCTTTCATGCTATGATATAATTAACTGAGCATAAGAGTTGGGAAAAACATGGCATAATTATTAAAGCGGCCAGAAAAGCAGCAGGGCCGGGAGCTTTCGGCACAGGCGCAGCTGCCCATGGGACTGATTAAAAGATTTCGGATCAACGGGGAAGGATGAAAGCAGGAGAGCAGATATGAGCGGACAGAAGATAAGGATAGTGAAAAAGAATGATGAATTTTCCATGGAATATCAGGTGGGCGATATTTTTGAAATAGACAGTACCTGGTATGGCGGAGTGAATGTGACCAGCAGGACGGGCATTCCCCTTTCCCTGGATAAGGAAGAGTATGAGCCATGGGAGGAGGAAGCCGCCGGGGAACGTGAGGTTGACCGGTATTCCTATGAGCTGGGCGTAATGGATGTTTTCTGTGAGATGACGGCGGCGGGAGTGAAGAAGCTGGCCATGAGCCATCCCTGTGACACCAGGCAGGAACGCAACAGCTATCTGCCGGAAGTAAAGAAGCTTTGTGAAAAATACGGGGTAAAATATTACCCGGAAGACGAGGCCTTTATCACGGAGTTATTCCCTGCGCAGGCCAACCGGGGCAAATATAATTTCCTTTTTTACTATACTGACGATGTGCTGGAGGAATATCTGCGGCTGAAGGAGGAACAGCGGAGGCTGCAGGAAACCGGCGGGTATACAAAGCAGAAAAGCTATGAGACAGCCTGTGCATTCGGGCGGCTGCTTTCCTATTCTCTGGAGGGGATAGAGCGGCTGATTCAAAAGGCGGCGGAAGCGGACAGGAAGGAATAGGAGAGGCGGGTGAAAAGACTTGCTGTATGAAAAAATAAGAACCCGCCTGGCTCGGGGCGCATGTATCCTCCTGACAGTGTTTCTGTGCTGTCCGCTTTCCCTGTTCGCTGCGGGAACGGAAAAAGAAAATCGGCACAGCCGGCGCAGGAATACCAGGCGTACAGGCAGCGGTTTGATGCGATTGACAAGCTGGGGGATATTCCGGCGCAGGGGTTTAGGATCATCGATACCCAGGCGTTTCCGGTAACGCTGGAGCCTTATGGGGAAGTGATTTTCATTCCGGCGCTGGATACGGAATATAACCGGTTTGCCCTGTTCCTGACGGACGGGGAGGACTGGGTGGTATACAAAACCGACAGACTGGAAACCAACAACCGGAACCGGGGCATGCTGGAGCAGCCCAATAAAGGCATGGCGGCGGTTTCCTTCCAGGATTTGAACGGGGACGGCTACACGGATATTGTGCTGATCACCTCCTGCATCAATGAAAACAGCTCCCGCCCGGAGAAAACCCATAAGGTAGGGGATGTTTTGTTCGGAAGCAGGGACGGCTTCTACCAGGACTGGCGGATTTCCGATAAAATCAACCGCTTCAGCATGAATAAAAGCATCCGGTTCATCACCTCCTTTGTGCGGGACGGCAATTCCACGGAATTCCTGTATACGGCCATGACGCAAAAGGCGCAGCTGGATCATGGCTTCCGGATTATAGAAGAACAGTGCTACTGGCGGAATTTTGAAAAGATGGGCAGGCTTCAGGTGGTGCCGGGAACTTATACCATGGCGGATTATAATGTATTTATGATTTATCTGGTAAATGAGCAGGGTTACATCGTCTGGAGCTTCCAGCCCATGGGGGAATACGATAATCTGTATGCGCTCAAGGGCCTTGTCTGCAAGGATGTGGACGGGGACGGCCTGAAGGACATCATCGTGCTGGGCCGCTACAGCTATGAAAGCGAACAGGCGGAGGCGGTGATTGGAACGGAGTTTGAGATCTATTACCAGAGAACGGGAGGTTTTTCCGCCGATACGGAGTATAAGAAGCTGTACCGGATTGGGGAAAACGTCACGACGGAGGAGCTGGTGCTAAGGGTGCGCGCCTATTGGGGCTGGTCCGTGTAAACAGGGGCCGGAAGGGGCCGGAGCCTGCCGGGAAACAATTGTTTGGGAAAGGAGCATCATTGTACCGATGATAAAAATACTGATAGTGGATGACGAAAAGCCCATCTGCGATTTGATAGATCTGAATCTTTCCGCCTCAGGCTACCAGTGCCGGACTGTCCAGGACGGGATTCAGCGGATTTTATTTTGTCAATTATGTGTTTGAGACCGCTCTGGACAGGGAGGTGGGGCAGGCGCTGGATGAAAACAGCATCCTCCGGTTCGCCTTTGAGACGGCCGCGCTTAACGTGCCCGCAAAATACGATGTGCTTCAGGATCATACCATAGAGCAGGTCGCCTCCAACATGGAGACCGGCGGCCATGACAGCAGCCGTCTGCTGCGCCTGTCCGACGAGGAAAAAAACGTGCTCTATATCAGCAGCGGCTTTGAAGCGGACAACGGCCTGCTGGACCAGACGGATGAAAATACCAAAACCTACCGGGTGATCAGGCAGGAGGACAGCTATTATATCCAGACCGGGATAACGGTGAATGCGCTGGACAGGATCCTGTATCTGGAAACGCTGAAGGATGTGTCCGAGGTTTTCCGGGAAAGGCATCTGGGCTTTTCCGTGTACCGCCGGGTGACGATACTGATGCTGGTATTCGGGACGGTGCTGATGCTGGTGATTTCCTCCTGGCTGACCAAGCCCATCCGCCTGCTTACCAGGGCGACGAAGCGCATGGCGGCGGGAGATTACGGCTACCGGGCAAGGCAGATCAGCAATGACGAGTTGGGACAGCTGACCACGGATTTTAACCATATGGCAAATGTGCTGGAGGAAAATATCAACAAGCTGGAGGAGGAAATCCAGGCCAGGGAGGATTTCGTGGCTGCCTTTGCCCATGAGCTGAAGACTCCGCTGACGGCTATCATAGGCTATGCGGACATGCTGCGTTCCCGTAAGCTGGATGAGGAAAAAAGCTTCCTGTCCGCCAATTATATATATACGGAAGGAAAGCGGCTGGAGGCCATGTCCCTGCGGCTTCTGGATATCATTGTCACCAAGAAGGAGGAAGTGCAGTTCCAGCTGGTGCCTGCCGCTTCCCTTTTCGAATATCTGAAGGATATGTTTGCATCCCATACTGAGATGGAATTTCATTTTCAGTATGAGTCTTGCATGGTGAGGGCCGAGGCAAACCTGATCAAGTCGGTGCTGGTGAATCTGCTGGATAACGCCTGCAAGGCCTCGGAGCCGGGAAGCCCCATTGAGGTGAGGGGGAAGCTCACGGAGAGAGGCTACCGTTTTGAGGTAAAGGACGTGGGTGTGGGGATCCCCAGGGAAGAACAGAAAAATATCACCAAAGCCTTCTACATGGTGGATAAGTCACGCTCCAGAAGCAAGAACGGGGCCGGCCTGGGCCTGGCCCTGTGTGCGGAAATCCTTCTCCTTCATGGGAGCAAGCTGGAAATCGAAAGTGAACCGGGGAAAGGCTCCTGCATCAGCTTTGTCCTCCCGGATAAAGGAGGAATGGAATGAAAAAAAACATGAGGAACATTGCCTTTCTTCTGTTTGTGTGCCTGGTCATGGCTTTTTCCATCTGGGGGCCGGAGGCCATTGCGGAATACCGTGACAGGGAGATTCTGGGCGTGACCCATGCCCAGACGGTGGAAACGGCAGGCGAAGGCTACCGCTATACCTTAAGCAGCAACGAGCGGCTCTATATTCTGGCGAAATGCCTGAACAGCCAGTCCTTTCCGGAAAGCGATCAGAACGCCATGACCCGGAAGGACGAGGACGGCCTAGAATATCAGGAGCCGGAAGGAAGCTATGCCTTTGTAGTCAATCACAGAGGGCCTTCCGTAAATGAAATTACGGATGCGGAAATCATAGAATCCTGTAATGAAGGACTGCAGATATTGAAGGATTTGGGGATACTTCCGGATTCCGTCAGAAAGGTGGAAGCCTCTGCCTACGACGCGGTGCTGTATTCCGCCATTGACGTGCCGGAGCCGCAGAACAACGTGGCGGTCTGGAAGGTGAGCCTGTCAACCAGCCAGAAAAATGCCAGAAAAGAAAACCGCCTCATTGATGCCTATATTGATGTACTTTAAAAAGTATGTGTTTGCAGGCATGGGAAACGAAAAAACGATAGTCACAATCGGCTTCTATGAGGGGATTAACAAATTTTTCCTGAAGGTATCCAAATGATGCGACTTTGATGCAGATATGAGGCGGAGCCGGTGCAGTTTCGGGGGAAGGGCTGAACCGGCTCCGGTAATGCCTGTACAATAATTTACTTTACCCGGAAGGCCTTCGGCGAACGAAAATATACAAGAACAAGCGCCGCCGCAATATATATCACCGTAAAGCCGAGCACGCCCAGCGTAAACAGGCTTCCGGTCACTTTGATTTCCAGGCAGAGGAAACAGAGAGCATACATGATGATATTGATGACGGAAAAAAACGGGTTTTTTATCTGCAGGTATTAATCATGGGCATTTTCATCCTTTAATAATTCTATCAGCCTGGCTTCAAAGTCAGGGCTATCCAGCAGGGAATGGTCGAGACGGCTGAGCCGCCCGTCACTGAGCACTACGATTTCGTCACACAAATCTGTGGCAAGCTGCAGGATATGGGTGGAAAAAATAAGAATATGATCCGGCCGGATTTCACGGAGAAGCTGTTTGATTTCCAGGGCCACCACCACGTCGAAGGAGGTAAGCGGCTCGTCCAGCAAAATCACAGGCGGGCGGGCTATGAGAAGCATGAGCATCTGCACTTTGTTTTTCATTCCGTGGGAATACCCCTTGATCAGCTTGTGCCTGTCGTGGACATCGATTTTTACCATATCAAAATAGTCATCAATTGTCTTTCCCACAGGAACATTTCCTTCATGAAGATCCATAAAAAAACGTATGAATTCATAGCCGGTAAGAAAATCCGGCAGAATAGGCGTGGAATATACATACCCCACCTGATCCTGCGTAAGCGGCCGCGGCGCGCCGTCGCCGTCAAAAAGCAGCGCGCGTCCTCCGTCCGCGGGCACCTCATCTGTCAGGCAGTTAAAAAGAGTGGTTTTGCCAGCTCCGTTTCTGCCCAGGAGGCCGTATATTTTCCTTTTTCAAAGGCAAAGGTGCAGTCCCTGAGCACCTGCTTGTCGCCATAGGCTTTTCTTATGTTTTCCAGTTGCAGATCCATGCTTTTTCTCCTTTTCATCTCGCAGGACACAAAAAAGCATGGCCCGTATTCCCGGAGGAACGCAGACTATGCCTGTGTGTTCCTGTTTTTAACAGGCTGCCGTTTAAAAAACAGGTATGTGTATATATGTTTGGGGCAGCGTCACTGTGGGCGTCGTCCATGGGAAAATTCCTTTCTTTTATAAAACACTGAGGATTAATGTTGTCCCTATTATAGGGGAGTGGGTGAAGGAGAGCAAGAGACAGGGCGGTTTCTTTACATAAATTTTACATGGGAGAACCGTTGTTATGGCTTTCATTGCCAGCCTGCAGGCGCAGGGGAATGCAAGCTGGCAATGAAAGCAGAAAGACGCCGGACTTACTATATGTACCGGAAGCGATTACGGAAAAAGCATTGCTTTTGCCCCTTTATAATGAAGCAGCAGGTGTTCCAGGGGTGTTCGTCCGGCAGGAATGATGGCGCTGTCGCTTTCCAGGGTATAGGAGCCCTCATAGGAGGAGGCATCGATAATATCCCTGACGTTTGCCCAGTTTACCATTCCTTCTCCGGGAGCGAGGTGATCATCGTTGATACCCATGTTGTCGTGAAGGTGAAGCGCAAACAATCGGGATTCTTGTGCCGTTTTTCAGAAGGGGTGAACAGTAACCAGAAGGGGCGAAGGAAGGTGGTCTTTTTAGTAGTTGTTGATAAAGGCGGAGCAGGCATGGTAGAATGAAGAAAACAATTATTTTACTATACATATTTGGGCGTAACAAGGGAGGGGTGTGCATGAAAAGATTAAATTATGGGATATTGCTTGCAATCAGTATTTTGGTTGCTATATGGTTTTAATGGACGGGAATGGGGAAGGAATTACTGAATTGGATATCAGATAAATTTATGGAAGAAAGAGGCGATAAATCTCTGCTTGACGCCGCAGTGAGAAAATTCAAAAGAGGCCGGGAACGTTGAATGGATTCGGAAAATCCCGGATAAAGATATAAAATATTCTGAACAGGCATGGAATCGGGGAGAAAAATTTGTATAAGGACACTAAATGGGCGAAAGAAATTCTGGCGCAGCAGGATGAAAATGGTCTGTGGGGAAATTTCCATACATTAAGTAAGCCGTCCAAAGCGCCAATCACAACGGAACAGGCGCTGCGCAGACTGTATGTTTTAGGCTTTGATATCAATGATGAGGCGATTGCCAGAACCGTTACATATATGAGCGATTGCCTGAAAGGCAGGAAACAAATGCCGGACAGGCGGGAAAAAATGCATAACTGGGATATTTTTACGGAGCTGATGCTCGCTGTCTGGATCAGGAAATTCACATTGGCAGATAGGAGCGCGAACCGTGTTGCCGGGAAATGGGCCGATATTATAACCCGGGCGTTCTCTTCCGGGAGCTTCAGCCATGAGGACTGTGCTTTGGCATATACGGAGATTTTCGGAGAACCGCCGCGAGGCGGACGGCTGGTGGATTTTGTGACTTTTTATCAGCTTTCCCTCCTTCCCGGCATGCTGAATGAAAGAACGGAGCGCCTGATGATGGATTATGTGCTTCATTATGACAAAGGAATTTATTATGTTTTTAGCAGACCATCGGGAGATTCCCGGATCTGTAATGTCCCGGAAACGTTTGCATCCAGAGAGGCGGGAAAATATCTGGCGGCGCTGGAACTGCTTGCGGAATACAGGAACAGCATCGACATGCTGCATTTTGCATCAAAATGGCTGTATGCAAATCAAAGGGAAGAAGGAAATTGGGATATGGGAAGCGAGGTAAAAGACGGGATATATTTTCCGCTTTCCGACAATTGGAAAAAGAAAGAAAACAGGATTGCCGACTGTACCTGGCGTATAAGGAGGCTGCTTGATAAGCTTGAAGACAGAAATTAAGAATCAGAAATCAGAGGTTGGAACAGGGAGGACAGGCAATGAAAGAAATAAACGGCTTTCAGGATTTTGTAGACGATCTGAGGTTAGCGGGCTTTACAATCGGCGGTGAAAACGGAGAAGGGGTTTTTACATTAAGTGATTACTTTAGTGATAAAATACACTGGCATACGGAGGACGATGATACGGATCCATGGGAATGGAGGATACGGGTCCTGGATGAGTATCGCGATATTGCCTATGGAAAGCTCTTTTTTAAGAAAAGCGGTTATATAACGAAAGAATGGTATCCCTATTTCCTGGCAGCCAGGAGGGGAAGGGCGGACCTTTATGAGGAATATGAGGAAGGCAATGTTACCCTGATGGCGAAACGGATTTATGATGTGCTCAGTGAGGAAAAGGAGCTTCCGGTGCATCTTCTGAAGCAGTACGGCGGTTTTTCCAGAGAGGACAAAAGCGGATTTGATAATGCGCTGACTGAGCTGCAGATGAAATTTTACGTTTCACTCTGCGGCAGGACAAGAAAGAAATCCCGGAAGGGTGAGGAATACGGATGGTCTTCAACGGTTTTCTGCCTGACGGAGGATTTGTTCGGGAAAGAGGTATTTGACGCGGCCGCGGAGATTTCCGGTGAAGAAGCCTTCCGAAAGATTGAAAAACAGATTTATAAACTGAATCCCCAGGCGCCGGAGAGGAAAGTGAAGAAGTATATTCTCGGATAAAACGGCAGATATGTCGTCGTCTGCACGCAGAATGTATACAGAAAAATACGAAAATACATATAGACATTATCTCCTTCCTGTGATAGTATTTATCTGTAATCAGAGACAGCAGGATAATGGCTCCGGAGGCCTGTAATGCACAAAGAAGCTGAAAGAAAAACACTTTCAAAAGCTGAAAGAAATGCACTTTCAGCTGTAGGTTTGTTATGCGGATTAGAGCGCAGATAAGGAGTAAAAATGGACGAGAAATTACTGATAAACGTATTGTCAGGATTATTAGATGAAAAATTGCAGCCCGTACATAATCGGCTCGACAGGATGGAGGGCCGGCTTGATGGTATGGATAGCCGTTTCGACGGTATGGATAGCCGTTTCGACGGTATGGATAGCCGTCTTGACGGTATGGATAGCCGTTTCGACGGTATGGATAGCCGTTTTGACAAGATGGATAGCCGTCTCGACGGTATGGATAGCCGTTTTGACAAGATGGATAGCCGTCTCGACAGGATTGATAGCCGCCTCGACAGAGTGGAAAGTGAAATCGGAGCCCTGAAGGAAGGCCAGCAGAAGCTGCGTCAGGAGTTAAAACGTGTATCCGATAAAGTAAATGAAACATATGAGCTTGCCCTTGAAAACTGGGGGCAGGTGCAGGAATCAAAAGCAAGGCTGACTGCTTTGGAGTCCTGAATTATATAAGAAGCCAAAAGGTGATGCCCTCACACAGAGGAAAGCATCACCTTTTTCATGCCAGGTTTGAGGCCCGGACTACAGCCGTTCCGCCTCCCGTCTGTTCCACCGGGCGAAAAGCATGGTAGCCGCAGCGGTCACAACAAACACGATCCACAGCATCCCGCGCAGATGCTCCAGCAGGAAGCCATACATGATCTGCCCCAGTGGCTGCGCACAGGTGGAAAGAGCAATAATCCATGAGATTACCTTGCCGATCAGCCCGGGTGGCGTCGTGCTCTGGATATAAGACATTACCTGAATCGTATAAAGGGATGCCATCGCCATGATAAGAATCCCCGACACAGCCAGAATCAGATAAGCCAGATATACCGGAAGCCCCTTATAAAGAGCCGCGCCCATGGGAAGAAGCAGCATTCCGCAGCAAAACAGCAGCTTCCAGGTGCTTCTGACATTCAGCCGTTTGCTTAAAAGCCCTGCGCCAAGCCCGCCCAGCAGTCCCCCTCCCGCCATGAGGGCTTCCAGAAAACCATACATTTCCGAAGCATTGTTCCGGGGGAAAACGAGTACCTGTGTAACAATAACAGGTAGGCTGACAATCATAAGAGCCGATAGGAAAAGGTTTACCGCCGCGCAGCAAAATGTCAGCTTTCCGATTTCTTTTTTTTCACGTCCGATAAAAATAAGGCTGCTCTTCATATCTGCGATAGTTTCATGAAGCAGCGTATCCGTGCGCACCCTTTTAACGAACGGAATATGGATAAAAATTTCCATGACCGCAGACAGGAAAAAACAGCCCATGCAGACATAAAGTATGGGGGTTATGCCCCAGAGGCCGTAAGCAATGCCGCCCAGGGCAGGCCCCAGCAATCCGGAAAGGGAGGACACCATATTGATAATGGCATTGGCAGGCATGACGGCTTCCTCCGATACCAGCAAAGGAATGCTGGCCTGCACGGAAGGCTGATAAGCGCCGGAAATCCCATACAGGAGAAAAAGCATAATCAGAATTAGCGAAACCAGGCTGCCCCTCCCGCTTAACACCAGGAAAAGAAGAACCAGGCCTGCCGTAAAGAAATCCAGCACAACCATGATGTTCCTTTTATTCATCCGATCCGCAATCAGGCCGCCGATGGGAGACATGACAACAAGAGGGAGGAACGCTACGCCGGATACCACACCCAGAAGCGCCGCCGATCCGGTAACGGAAAGCAGGTGCAGCGGAAGGGCAAACCGGATAACCGCATTTCCGAACAGGGAAATGATCTGACCGATTACAACGAGAGAAAATCCTTGGAAAATCCTTTTTTCATATTAACCTCCAGACGAAACTGTCGGCGCATAAAATCAGATGCGCCGGTAAATATATTCATGCTGCCAAAACTCTGGCGGCAGCGGCCGGAATTTACAGCAGCGGCCGGTTTCAAAAACAAGCTGTACATCAGCCGCTTTACGTCAGGTTCACAGAACCTCCATAAGAGAAACCTTACGGGAAAGGCTCCGGTAAACAATAAAATACAGCGTTCCCATGACCGCGGCAAAACCTGCCAGGCTCATCCATTTGATAAGCTTATGTTACATCTGAAAATGATATCATAGAATCCTCCTTTAAACTTTGATACCGACCGTTGGTATGAATAATCGCCAAAAATAAGCTGCCCATGAAGAGCAGTTATTTTTCTGAACATAAGACAAATTCTCAAAGAACGGCTGCCGCCGTATTATCTGCGACCCTGATGCTCCTGATAAAGCTGTGCGTACTTTTCCAAAGGAATGAACATTTCATCATCAATAATATCCAGTCCCAGGAGACGGAGCATATGCTGGAAAAATCTCATTCTGTTTATCAGCTGTAACGTGTCACAATGATAAACAAGCGGATTCAGCCAGAGATTGCCCATCAGCATAAGCACCTCAGACAACTCCTTCGGATAATCCGTACAAATTGAACCATCCGCGATACCCTCCTCTAAAATAGGCTGTATCATGGCCGGAGCCTCCTGCTGCACGGAATTCCGGATAAACAGCGACAGAAGCTGCGGATTATCCAGCATATCCGGGGCCGCGGCAAACAGCTCCTCCTGCGCCGAGGAATAAATAGACGCCTGAAATACCATCCGGAGCTTCTCAAGCCCCGTCAGATCCTTACGCCGGACAATCTCATTCATTTTTTCCGTAGCCCCCGCATAAAGCTTATCGGCCACCGCATTCATTATCTCATCCTTAGATTTAAAATGATGATAAATAGCTCCCTTGCTCAGTCCGCCCAGATTATTAATAATGTCCTGGATGGAAGTACGTTCATACCCCTTCTCCACAAACAGCCTGGCCGCCGTATCCACAATCAGATTACGCGTTTCCTCCGGATACTTATTCCTCGCCATGAGAACCCTCCTTCACACTATGTACAATAAACATACCATCGGTATGTCTGATTATACATACCGGCAGTATGTATGTCAACTTATTTTTCAAAAAAATAAAAAACGCGGCAAAACTTTTCATGTTCTACCGCGCATCAATCTTTCTTAAATGTTATTATATCCGGCACATCACAGTCCATCAACGTACACAACCTGTCAATGGTAACAGTACTGCATGGCTTCCCCTTCCTCAATGACTCGTAAGTTCCCTTGGAAAGTCCGTGCATAATTAACCAATAGGAAGAAATATTTTTCTTTTTCATAGTATCAAAAAATGGTTCATAACTAATCATACGCCACTACCTCTGACGTAATTATATTTCCCGTTTTTTTTCTTGAAAATACCCATCAAAATGGGTATAATATAAAAAGGGTATAAAATCAACCAAAAAGCGGTCATCCTGTCTATATAAGGATGGCCGCTTTTTTGATGCCATATCATATCGTTTTATGTTAATTCGCCAAGCCTGGGAGGAAGAAAGCGCCAAAGCACTGATTGCTGGCATTCTAAATCGTGCCTGAAATTTATACACTTTTCCCCTTTAATATGGTAAGATAAAATATGCGTGGAAAACCGCTTGTAATGTAAGGAGGTTAGGCAACTGAAGCTGCCCTTTCTTTGAGGAAGCATTGCCTTCGGCCGGCTCTGCATGCCCCCGTCCCTTTCTTCCCGGACACTGTCAGCGGTACACATTATATATTTTCATCTATCCCAAATGGAGTTAATAACATGGACAATACAACGAATTTTCAGCCTTACCGCTGTGTTCTCACAGGAGGCACCGCTGAAATAACAGAAAAGAAGTCACGCTTCATAGCCACAGTACGCAGAACCGAATCGGAAGAAGAAGCCGTCAGCTTTATAGAAGAGATGAAAAAGAAATACTGGGACGCTTCCCATAACTGCTCGGCGTTTGTCATCGGCCAGCGCGGGCAGCTGACCAGATGCTCGGATGACGGAGAACCTTCAGGAACGGCAGGCCGTCCCATGCTGGAGGTACTGCTGGGGGAAGGCATCTGCGATGCAGCGGTGGTGGTAACCCGGTATTTCGGAGGAACCCTGCTGGGCACCGGCGGGCTGGTGAGGGCATATGGCGCGGCGGTGAAGGCCGGGCTGGAGGCGAGCCGGACGGCGACGATGCGCTATGGAAGCCGGATACGCATTGGAACGGATTATTCGGATATCGGCCGGATACAGTACCTTCTGGGACAGAAGGGCTATCCCCAGGAAAATGCGGAATATACGGAACGGGTGGCGCTGGAAACGGTGGTGCCTGCCCCGGAGGAGGAACGGCTTATAAAGGAACTGACGGAGGCAACCGGCGCGCGGGCGGAGCTGGAAGTGGTTGACAGGTACTATTTTGTTGACAAAGATTAAGCGGGAAGTTATAGTGTAAAAGTATTAAATAAGTAAAAGAGGCACTAATTGCCTGACAGACCGGCGTTTTTACGCGCGGACACAAAAATAATTTTCCGGAAGGTGGTGGTTTTAATGAAGAGCAAAAAGGCAAGCAGCGGTGATGTTCCTGTCCCCGGGCGAAGTTGGAAGCAAAACAAAATAACGTGTAAGGCGGATGTGATGCTTTCCGGGGATGCTGCCGGATGCACCCCGCCGGGGATGAAGCCATGCCTGAAAGCTGTCATGACACCGCCGGAAGGAGATTGTCATGGAAGAAAGCAAGGAAGTAAGGGAGCTGCTTGACAGCAAGCAGTATACAAGGCTCCGCCAGATGCTGGCAGAGCTGAACGACGCTGATATCGCAGTCCTGCTGGAGGAGCTGGAAGAGCAGGATATGCTGAAAGTTTTCCGTATTCTGCCCAAGGATCTGGCGGCTGATGTCTTTTCCTATATGGATGTGGACAATCAGCAGTTTATCATCACCTCCCTGTCAGAAAGGGATGCCGCGGGAATCGTGGATAACCTGATGGCGGATGATGCGGCCGATCTTATGGAAGAGATGCCGGCCAATGTAGTAAAGAAAATCCTGGCAAACGCCAGCCCGGAGACACGGAGGGATATCAATCACCTTCTCCGATATCCTGAGGATTCTGCCGGAAGCATAATGACGGTGGAATATGTGGATCTTAAGGAAAATCTGACTGTGGACGAAGCCATAGCCAGGATCCGGAAAATCGGCGTGGACAGTGAGACTATAAATATCTGTTATGTGCTGGATAGCAGAAGAAAGCTGGTGGGAACGGTGGCTCTGCGCTACCTGCTGCTGAGCCAGCCGGATGAAATCATTGCGGATATCATGCATGAAAACGTAATCTCCATCAATACCCTGATGGACCAGGAGGAGGTTGCCAGACAGTTCCAGAAATACGATTTTACGGCCATGCCTGTCGTGGATAATGAAAACAGGCTGGTGGGCATTATTACGGTAGACGATATCGTGGATATCCTCCAGGAAGAAGCGACGGAGGATATCGAGAAGATGGCGGCTATCGTGCCCAGTGACAAACCATATATGAAGACAGGCGTGCTGGAAACCTGGAAAAAAAGGATTCCCTGGCTGCTTATGCTGATGGTGTCCGCCACCTTTACCGGGCGTATCATCGCCAGCTATGAGACGGCACTCAGCGCCTGTATGGTGCTTTCCACCTTTATCCCCATGCTGATGGATACGGGCGGAAATGCAGGAAGCCAGGCAAGTGTATCCATCATCCGTGGTATTTCCCTGGATGAAATACAGTTTGCGGATCTGCCCGGGGTTATCTGGAAGGAAGCCAGGGTGTCCCTGCTGTGCGGCGCGACTTTGTCGGCGGCCAATTTTGTAAAGCTGATGCTTTTTGACAGGGTGGGAGTCATGGTCGCCCTTGTTATCTGCCTGACCCTCATCGTAGCTGTATTTGTAGCAAAGATTGTGGGCTGTACGCTTCCCATGTTTGCCAAAAAGGTGGGCTTTGACCCGGCCGTTATGGCAAGCCCTTTTATTACAACAATTGTGGATGCGCTGTCATTGATCATTTATTTCCAGATTGCGACCAGGCTGCTGCATTTTTAGTGCGCCTGCCGGAAACGGAATCAGGAAGCCGAGGAGAATAATATGAAGCTGATATCATGGAATGTAAATGGCCTGAGAGCCTGTATGGGCAAGGGCTTTATGGAATTTTTTGAGGAAGCGGACGCAGATATTTTCTGTATCCAGGAGAGCAAGCTGCAGGAAGGACAGATCTCCCTGGAGCTGCCGGGCTATCATCAGTACTGGAATTATGCGGTAAAGAAGGGCTATTCCGGGACAGCTGTCTTCACAAAAAAAGAGCCGCTTTCCGTTTCCTATGGAATCGGGATAGAGGAGCATGATCAGGAGGGCAGGGTGATTACCCTGGAATTCCCTGATTTTTATATGGTTACCGTGTATACGCCCAATTCCCAGGAAGAGTTGGCAAGGCTGCCCTACCGTATGACCTGGGAAGAAGAATTCCTGAAATATCTGAAGAAGCTGGAAGAAAGTAAACCGGTGATATTCTGCGGAGATTTGAATGTGGCCCATAAGGAAATCGATCTGAAGAACCCGAAGACCAACAGGAAAAACGCGGGCTTTTCGGACGAGGAGAGGGAGAAGTTTTCCGTGCTGCTGGAAAACGGCTTTATTGATACCTTCCGGTATTTTTACCCGGAGGCTGAGGGTGCCTATTCCTGGTGGTCCTACCGTTTCCATGCGAGAGAGAAGAACGCCGGATGGCGCATTGACTATTTCCTGGTATCCTCTCAGTTAAAGGAAAGGCTGGAGGATGCGGTGATCTATAAGGACGTAATGGGTTCCGACCATTGCCCGGTGGGCCTGTTCCTGAAAGAGGAATGAGCGGTCCCGGTAACTGTAACGGAACGGAATAAGGGACAGTTGCCGTCCTCTGTTTTAAAAGCACGCATGATGTGCGGATGGGAGTATATATGAAAAAAATCAGTTTGGCAAAGAGAAAGGCGGCAGGTGCATTTCTGCTTGCGGCGCTCATGATATCCGGCCTTGTTTTTACGGCCTGCGGGAAAAAGACGGAGACTGTGACGCAGCCTGCGGAGGAAGCGGCGGCAGCGCCGGAAACGGCGGGTGCCGAAGCGACGCAGACAGGATCTGCGCAGGAAGGCACTGAGGAAACAGGAAGTACACAAGAGACAGGAAGCACAGAGGAAAGCGGGACCTTTGATATGGCATCGGAGGAAATCCCCATGGCAGTATCCGGAACCTATGACGGAATTGTTGTGGATGCGGCCATGAACAGCCTGGTTATTGATACGGCGGAAGGGATGATGTATGCGGTAAGCCTTCCCGAAACAGAAGATGTGGTGGAAACCAGTGACGGCATCCTTCTTGGGCAGGCGGTGACGGTCACCTGCGAGGACGGCGTTGCTTCCGGCATAAAGGACTGTGCCATGAAGCCTGCAGCGGATCGGGAAGCGCTGGCTTTTGCAGCGGATATCCTGTTTGCCTGTAAATACAGGGATATCAATTCCCTTTCCTCTCTGGCCGGATATCCTCTTTATGTGAATCTGGGAGATGAGGATCAGACGATTGAAAACGGAGGAGATCTTCTGAAGCTTCCTGTATCGGAGGTATTGTCGGACGAACGGGTGAAGGCCGTGCTTTCCACTAATCTTTTTGAAGTAAAGGAGCTTTCCGGCGGAAAATATGTGCTGGGAGCTGAGGAAGGCCGCCCTAACATTATTTTCCAGAAGGATGAAGGGCGGGACAGCGGATTTGCCATTACCGGAATTAATTAAAGGATAAAGGTAACTGGTTAACAAGTTACGCATATAAAATAAGCCCCGCCCCAGGATACCCTGGGGCGGGGCTGTTTTCAGCCGCTGTTCAGGCATATTCTCCGCAGACGGTCTGTCCGGAAATTTTCCTGAGAAGGCCTGCAAGCGTCATATCCGGATCCAGTGCGGAAAGAAAACTTCCGTCCGGCAGGGAAACCTTTCCGTTTGCCTCCACCTCAAGCAAGCAGGTCCGTCCGGAGATGATCTGATCCACCCGTCTGAAATCCGAGTGCAGCTCCACGGGGAAAACAGGGAATTCGGGATGATAGCGTATGTCATAAACCGCATCCGCCACCCGTCTGCGATCCTCCGGCATGCAGTCGTTTCTGGCAATAAAAAACAGAAGAGGCGATTCACAGTCCTTCACCTGCCGGGTAATTTCCTCCGGATCGTTGGTGTAATAGTAGTAATGGTTGGCTACGATACAGCCGCGCTGCTTTAACAGGCGGATATTTTCACGGTAACAGGAGGCGATTTCCGCGGAAACCAGCAGATTGCGGCATCCTGAAAGCAAATCAACATCCCCGTCCTCCAGTTCCCTGTCGGGCAGAAGCAGCAGGAAGGCGCTGTTGTCAAAGCTATGGAACAGTTCCGTCAGTTCCGTCCAGTCCTCCGGCATTTCCTCCAGATAAATAAAATAGGTATAGATGCCGATAGAACGCCCCTCATCTATCAGTCCCCCGATCTGTTTCAGACCGAGCGGGCCGTCCGGGAGATAATGCATGAAAACCGTCCATGGAACGTCATAGCCGTGCTCCTTTTCATAGGAACGGATCAGGCTGGCGCCGTAGGTCCAGCTGGTATAACCGATATTTACCCCAAATTTTTTTAAAGTTTCATGGTTGGTCTCCCGGGTGAGACGGGAGAGGATGGTATAGTAGGGGCTGTTGTCATCCTGAAGCAGGGTCTGGGACAGGTCAAAAAAATTCTTCTGGAACCGTCCTCTGGAGAACTGCCTTCCCAGATCGGCAAGCTTGCGTACGCTGCGCTTAGGATCCTCCTGCATTTCCCGGATTCCCCGGTCTACGGCAGCCTCTATCATAAATCGCGTAATTTTTTCCGGTTTCAGTGGTATCACTTCCTAATCGTTTTTTCGGCAGAATAGCTTCTCCCGACTAATTGTATCATACTTGTACGTCTTTGTCATGAAAAGGGACGTTTTTGGCAGGTTGTCCAAAAATTGGACAATTTTTTTATTTGTCCCAAATAAGGACACAGGGAATTAAGTGTCCAATGACAGGCAAAAGACCTGCGGATAAAATAAAATTAATTAGTCGGCAGCCTGCGAAAGATACGTTGGACTAAGCCGCAGAATGGAGGATTTTATTATGGAATTAGCACATGCAGCAGAACGGAAGGCATTCAGTATCGCCATTGACGGCGCTTTAAAACATGTTAAAAAGGACAGGGAAAAGAGCTTTTTACAGCTGATTGATTTGGCCGAGAATTTCATGGGCGGAGATAAATTCGAAAAAGAGGACTATGACAGGGCGAGGGAGCTGGTCAGGGATTCGGAGGGAAAGTGGATGCAGTATGCGGACCGCATCCTGAAGGAGATTGATCCCCATGTTGTTAAAATGACGGCATTGGACCTTGGCTTTGAAGCCTTTTTCTATGGAACCAAGAGAATTAACCAGATGAGAAAAAAACATAACTGCAACATCCCCTGGCTGCTTCTTGTGGATCCCACCAGTGCCTGTAACCTGCACTGTACCGGCTGCTGGGCGGCGGAATACGGAAACAGGCTGAATTTAAGCTATGATGAGCTGGACAGCATCATTACCCAGGGCAAGGAGCTGGGCGTCTATCTGTATATGTACACCGGCGGCGAGCCTTTGGTGCGCAAGGATGATATCATTAAGCTGTGCGAGAAGCATAATGACTGTGAATTTCATGCATTTACCAATGGTACGCTGGTGGATGACGCCTTCTGCGAGGAGATGAGGAGAGTGGGGAATCTGTCCCTTTCCATCAGCCTGGAGGGCTTTGAAAACGCCAACGACGGCAGAAGAGGGGACGGCTGCTTTGACAGGGTTATGGAAGCCATGGACCGTCTGAAGGCGCACGGCCTGATTTTCGGCACCTCCATCTGCTATACCAGAAATAATGTGGAGGCGGTGACAAGCGACGAATTCCTGGATATGATTATTGAAAAGGGCTGCCGTTATGCCTGGTATTTCCATTATATGCCCGTAGGCAACGATGCGGCGCCGGAGCTGATGCCTACGATGGAACAGCGTACTTATATGTTCCACAGGGTCCGTGAGATCCGTGCCATGGAGGGCGGAAAGCAGCTGTTTGCCTTTGACTTCCAGAATGACGGACAGTTTGTGGGCGGCTGTATTGCCGGCGGCAGGAATTACTGCCATATCAATCCCAACGGCGATGTGGAGCCTTGCGTTTTCATCCATTATTCAGGCGCGAATATCAGGGAGGTATCCCTGGTGGATGCCTTAAAGCAGCCGTTGTTTATGGCATACAGAGAGGGACAGCCCTTTAACGATAACCTGCTTCGTCCCTGCCCGATGCTGGAAAATCCGGAAAAGCTGCAGGAAATGATAGCAAGGACCGGCGCGAAATCCACAGATTTGCAATGCCCGGAAAGCGCTGCCCATCTGTGCGGAAAATGCGAGGCCTATGCAAAGGAGTGGCAGCCGGTGGCGGAGGAGCTTTGGTCAGCGGAAATGGAAAAGAAGCAGGAAAAAGAAGAGAAAAAGGCGGAAAGAAAAGCGGAAAAGCAACGGACGGAGAGCGCCCATACAGGGATGCACCATCAGGCGAAAGGATGACAGGCTTTGAAAACCCTGAAAAAATACTGGAAATGGCTGCTTGTGCTGGCACTCGTCATACTGGTTTGTCTGGCGAACAGGCAGTCACTGCCTGAAATACTGCGGGAGGTAGGAAAGACGCCGCCGATGGTTATCGGCGCGGCATGCCTGCTTTCCGCAGGCTACTTTCTGGCGGAGGGCGCGATTATCCATTACATGACAAAACGGTACCGGCCGGAATTTACCTGCAGGGAAGGAATTTCCTGCGCCCTTTACTGCGCTTTTTACCGGGTGGCCACATTGGGGAGCGGTTCCGGCGTGGCGGAAATTTACTATCTGAATACCAGAGGAATTGAAGCGGGCACAGCCACCGGGATGAGCCTTGTGCAGTATATTCTGCACAAGGTCGCAGTGGCGCTCTATGGAATCACCGGCTTTATTATCCTATGCATCCAGGGAGACGCTGTGGTACGAAGCTACCGGCCGCAGATGGTTCTGGGATGCATCCTGACAGCCCTGATAACCGCGGTTCTCATTACGGCGGCCTCAGGAAAGAAAATCACCGCCCGTATTTTCCGGCTTCTGGATAAAAAACTGAAGCCGGGAAGCAAAGCGGAGCAGAAGGCGCATACCTTTCGAAAGCAGGCGGAGCTTTGCCAGCAGGAGGGAGGCGTTTTGCTGCATGATAAAAAAGCTCTTTTAATTGTCTGCCTGCTGGATGCGGTGAAGCTCAGCTGCTGGTATATGGTTCCCTGGCTCCTGTTTGCCGGGACAACCTCCTTAAGCCTTCCGGATACCATGCTGCTTACCGCCCTGATACAGACGCTGGCGGCTGTGATACCGTGCCCTTCCGGAATCGGCGCTGTAGAGTATGTGTTTTCTCTGTTTTTTGGCACCTATGTAAGCGGCGTGAGCGCGGTTTCAGCCTCTCTTGTGTACCGCTTCGCCACCTTCCTGTTTCCCTGTATCCCCGGCGCCGCGCTGGCATGGCGGCATTTCCGGTGGAATAAAAAAAGAAGGATGGATCGCATCCGCAATAACAATGAAAGGGCCGGCAGTCAGAGATGACAGCCAGCCCTTTTATTGTTAATTTTCGGTATCTATGGCGGAGGCATCGTCCCCCAGCTCCTGAAAAACTTCCCGGGCGAAGATGAGCAGAATTTTTTTCAGATGTCCCACAAATTCCTCAGCGGTGGTCTCATTTTCTACGGAAAGCCAGCGGACGAGGGCGGATACAAAACCGTCGCAGAGAAAATCAAGGAAGAACTTCTGATCCTCGCCGTTTACGATACTGTCTGAAAGAAACAGCGGAATCAGGGGCTTTATCACTTCAAAAAAATAATCCTGGAAGGAGTTCTGGCCCTTAATGGCAAAGGCGCAGCGGTAAAACTCCTTTTCACTGTAAAAATAGCGGCAGATATCCTCCAGCAGCAGCCAGCCGTTGTCATACTGCTCCAAATGGATGCTGGAAACAAATTCTGTATAAAAGATCCAGTTCACCAGATCGTATTTATCCTTAAAATGATAGTAAAAGCTTTTGCGGTTCATGCCGCAGCCTTCACATATGTCATTTACATTGATTTTGCTGAAGGGCTTCTGCGTCATCAGCAATTTCAGGGATGATGCAAGCGCATTTTTTGTGATATTGGAATCAGCCATTCTTCTCTCCTGACGCGGGACATTTTATTACCGTACCGTAACTGTTCAGTACCCCTCACAGTTACTGCTAAAATCCATCCTAAATCGCCTT
>OLQH01001008.1_pt1 | contig 25583 bp, 28 predicted proteins | sample 1672671 | NCBI WGS metagenome assembly OLQH01 (sample SAMEA3136712, study PRJEB25190) | human gut metagenome
GCTGCAAGTGCCATAAGCATTAAGTTCAGCACCCAGAACACCCACAGGGCCAGGATTGTTTTTATTACTCCATCCCACTGCTGCCAGGACAGCAGCCATTCAAACGCAGCTATGTATGCTGCCGCTAAATATTTTCTCTGCATGGCTTGTCCTCCTAAAATCTACTTTCATTTCTGTCTTTATCCGTCCGGATCATCTTCATAAATTCCTCATCAGATAAATGTGCGGATCTATATATCACGCGAAGCTGCTCTAATGTCAGATTTTCCGGATGTTTCTTTCTCTGGCAGTGCGTAGTGCTTCCATATCCCATCAATTTCAGCAATTTTTGTGTTCCCACCATTGACTGGAAATACGTGTAAATTGCCTTTGCAGTTTCATTTACTGGAGATTCTCTGGATAAATTTACCTTTGGCATGTTCTCACCTCTTTTCTTCCTTAATCTATTGACTTTTCACTTGCTTGCTCCTATTCTTGAATTACAGGTGTTGCAGCACCAAGTAAACAGAAAGGAGAAGTATGTATGCGCAGATACACATCACCATTTAACGGTAAACGTTATGTACTTAATAAAAACACTGGTGAAATCCATGATTTAGACCGCGAAACATCACACTGCCGTATAAATGATATAAAACCTGAGCATATCTTTAATTGCAGTTCCTATGAGGAAGCTGTAGTTTTTTCTTCTATGCTTGACCTTAGAAGAAACGAATGTGCTTACTGTATGCCAGAGAGAAATAATGGATAACCATTAAGAGCTGCTTCCTTTAAATGGATCAGCTCTTTTTCTGGCATTTCCTCTTTCAGAAGTTCTGCCAGTGCTTCAGGAGTTTTCTTTACTTCGATTAAACCGAATACCATATCAGAAAACTTTTCTTCATCAGTAATAGCTTTTAATACATCAAATTTCTTCATTCTCTCACTCTCCTTTCTTATCTTTTTAAGTCACATTTCGTGACTATTTTGGGTAAAAAAAATTTCCTGTACTGTCTTTCCGTAAAAATTTGCCAATTTAATTTTTACGGAATCTCTCGGTGTTCTATCACCATTTTCATACATTGATATAGCTGACACGCTTACACCAACGGCTTTGGCTACTTCCTCTCTTGATTTCTTACCTCGCAATTTAGTCAAACGTTTGCCAATTTCTTTTGCCATCGGCACTTTCTCCACATCCTTTCTGTGTTATAATTGATTTGCGGGTCGCGAATCGCCTCTTGAAAGGAGGTGATAATTATAAAACTGCGTAAAACTGTAAAATCAAGTGTACTTATCAAAAAATATGAGCGCTTGGGATACAGACTTGCTTATTTTACATATACGGACGGTGATTTTTCTACTCTCACCGCCCATATGGTAAAAGAGTTCTAAAAATCCAGTTACTATCAATCACTCTCCAACGTGACCCGCATTTCCTTTGCAATTATTATAATACCAGATGTCACTAAACGTGTCAACACTATTTGTGACATTTTTCTTTACTTTTGCCACATATCGTGTTAGTATAACGTTATAACAAGGAGGTGTACCGTGGGAAAATTTCAAAATATATTAAAATCCCTGCGCTCATCGCATGGACTCACCCAAGAAGAACTTTCTAAAAACTTGAAAATATCAAGAAGCACTATTGGAATGTATGAAAGCGGAGCAAGACAGCCCGATTTTGAAACTTTGGAACTGATTGCTGATTATTTTAACGTTGACACTGATTATCTTCTCGGTAGAACCAACAAGACAACCTATATTCCTACCCCATCCCGTAAAGGCATTGTTATCAACGTCCTTGGTCGCGTAGCTGCCGGTATTCCACTGGAGGCCATAGAAGATATTATAGATACTGAAGAGATATCAGAAGAAATGGCAAAAACAGGCGAATTCTTCGGTTTACAAATAGATGGTGATAGCATGGAACCTCGAATGCAAAAAGGTGATGTTGTAATCGTTCGCAAACAGAACGATGCAGAATCGGGTGATATTGTCATTGCCATGATTAATGGAGACGACGCCACCTGTAAACGTCTCCGAAAATATAGAGATGGTATCGAACTCATATCAAATAATCCTAGCTACGAACCCATGTTTTTCAGCAATGAGGAAATCGAACAGAAACCTGTGAAAATCATTGGAAAAGTTGTAGAACTTAGAGGAAAATTTTAGGAGGGAAATTTATGAAGCTATTTGATATTTTTAACCCTCCCTTTAAACTTACACAAAAAGAAACGAACAAAACCCAGCCTGATATTTTGACTTCTGAAGTATTTGGTATTAATATGGAATTGCGTAAAAAATATGCAACTACACTCTTATTACATAATTATGGATATGGTTCTGAAATCCAATCACATTATCCTGTTTATTTTGAAAAAGAATGTAGTATTTCCAACCCAAAAATTTTACATCAAACTCTTATATCAGATGGTCTCCTAGAGCCCGCTTCCATTAAAACCAGATTAGAAAAATTAAAAATCCCAGAGTTAAAAAGCATCTTGGAATCTATTGGAGTGAAGAAAACCGGTAAAAAGGAAGAGTTAATTCAAAGAATTATTGCTGAATCAGATTTTTCCGCTTTACAAAACTTCTTTTCAAACCAAGAATGTTTTGCTTTATCTACTGCTGGAACAATGTTTTTAGAAGAACATAAAGATTATATTGAGTTACACAGAAATTCTTTATGGGCAATAACTATAGAAGAATATGAAAATATAAAGAAAAAATATAAATCAAATAACTTTTACGAAAATATAACACCATATTTTCATGACAAATTAAAGACCGCTACTTCATATCAATTTAGATTAACACATTATTATTTGTTTCAAATTTATCATCGTAAAAAAGATTTTGAAAACGCCATGCGACATATACTATTTGTACTACACTGGGATGTAAATTCCATAGATAATTATCCGCATACAGATTTACGTCACTATTACAAAATATCTAAAAAGGATTTTCAAAAAGAATATCCTGTGAGCTTGTTCGCTCCTGGTATAATATCTAAAATAGTAACATTAAAAAATTATTATTCAGAATCCTTGGTAAATGAAGTTTATCACGATTCATGTTTTGACAAATGCTTATGCGACCAAAAAACATTTTTGAAGATTCTTGAAGATATTTTTAATACAATTAGTTTTCCGTATGAAAAATGGAATTCTTATTTTGAAAAAAAATTTTACCAATCATTCAAATGGTAACCCCCGGCTCCGGCCGGGGAGCACCATGACAATATAATATACTTACCCGGAGAGACGGGGGACGTGCTATCACCCATTCCGAGATCCTTACGGAAGGCGGTGATTATTATGAGTACATACGAAGAATTAAGCTTAATCGTAAGCGTTGCTTTACTGATCGTAGCAATTCTGAATCTTACACATAAGAAATAGCCGTCCTGCTCTCGTCAAAGTTTAGGAACGGCTATTTCTAAAATAGTTTTACTTAATTTTCGCCGGGACGGGTGAAGTGCAGTCACCTTCCGGCTCCCTTGTTAAGTATATTATATACTATGATCTAAACATTTGCAACTTATAAATACAATGTATACTGGCAACCATAACCGAAAGGAGCTGATCTTATGTCATTACCAAGCACAGGTACTTATACTACAGAAGATATTTTCGCTCTTCCGGAAGGAGAACGTGCGGAGCTGATTGATGGGGTTATTTATAATATGGCTCCACCTACTCGACTTCATCAGAGACTTCTCTTTTCTATTAGTCGAAGTATAGCTGACTATATCGATGCGCAAGGAGGAAAATGTGAGGTAGACATTGCCCCATTTGCCGTCTTTTTAGGTGAAGACAGTAAAAACTATGTAGAGCCGGATATCAGCGTTATATGCGACAAAAACAAACTCACAGACAAAGGCTGTAACGGTGCACCTGATTTTATAATTGAGATTGTTTCACCCAGTAGCCGTAAAATGGACTATTCTACCAAAAATACCCTTTACTCTGATTCTGGGGTCCGGGAATACTGGATTGTTGACCCTGCAAAAGAAAGAACTACTGTATACCGGTACGAGGAAGATGCTGCCCCTATGATAACTCCTTTCTCTATGCCTATTACAGTAGGAATTTATCAAGACCTCACTATTACGATTTCAGAACTTTTAAGCTAAATAAAAACCGGCCCCTGCGCCAACAGAGACCGGCAAGTAACTATCCGAAGATAGATACCCCAATTCATAAATATTGTATCATCTTCGGGCAGCCTTCGCAATCGGAACATGTTTTCGATGGCTGTTATTTTTATACCTGAATACAGAAAGGAAGATGATTTTATGGCTACTGCAAAGAAACTACCATCCGGCTCATGGCGTGTACAGGTTTTTTCCCATTACGAGCCAATTAAAGATGATACCGGAAAACCAGTAATTGATTCTAAGACTGGAAAACAAAAACAAAAGCGTATCTACGAATCCTTTACCTGTGACGATCCATCCACCAGAGGGCGGCGCAAAGTTGAACGCATGGCAGCTGAATGGACTGCAAACAAAGAGCGTATCTCTCGCGCCGATTTTACTCTGGAGGAAGCCATGCAGGCTTACGTTAAATTAAAGTCCAACGTTCTCTCTCCCACCACGTTAAGAGGCTACGAGACTTTAATCCGGAATGCTTATCCGGAGCTCCTGCGGCTGCGCATCCGAACAATGACAGCCGTAGACGTGCAGGAATGGGCAAATAAATACTCACTTAACCATTCCGCCAAAACCGTATCAAATGCACACGGCTTCCTCTCAGCAGTTCTTAGCGTATACGAACCTTCTCTGCATCTTAACACAAAGCTTCCGGAAAAGCAAAGGCAAGAGCTTTACGTGCCCTCTGACTCAGATATTAAACAGCTTCTTAAAGCAATCGAAGGAACAGAAATGGAGAAAGCAGTTCTTCTGGCTGCATTCGGAACACTCCGGCGCGGAGAAATATGTGCGCTCACAGATCAGGACATCAGAGGAAATAGTATTACCGTGAGCAAAGCTCTTGTCCGATCAAATAGTGGTGGTATGGTTATAAAAGCACCGAAAACACTTTCCAGTAATCGAACTGTCGAGTATCCGCAGTTTGTAATCGACAAGTTTAGGGGGATTAAAGGTCCGCTTGTGCAAATGCATCCGGAAGACATTTCCAAAAACTTCGGCAAGATCTTACAAGAGGCTGGTCTTCCACATTTTCGCTTTCACGATCTCCGGCATTACTCCGCTTCCATCATGCACGCCATTGGAATTCCGGATCAGTACATCATGGCGCGAGGTGGCTGGAAGACAGATAATGTTTTAAAAGCGGTGTACCGGAATGTTATAACGGATGAGCAGATTAAATTTACAACAAAGATCAATACTCATTTTGAAGCCATGCAACACGCCATGCAACACGAAGCATAAGAAACCTTGATTTTACTGAGTTTTTAGCAACTTTTTTATGGGGTTCAATTCCCGCCAGGTCCACTAAAAAAGCCGTGAAACCTACTAAAATCAATAGGTTCACGGCTTTTTTATTTTGCCGGATTTGATTACAAACTCTTAACTGCAACAATATCTTTTCATATCTGAAGCTTCTTTTTATCTATACTTTTCAGTAGATCCATGTCACAAAAGACCGGCGAACACCGAAGCTCCAACCACTGTGCAAAGTCCGCACACAACAATCGCAAGGCTGCTCATAGCCCCTTCTACTTCTCCCATTTCCATTGCTTTGGCAGTTCCTACTGCATGAGCTGCGGTTCCGATCGCCAGCCCCCGGGAAACTGCATGGCGAATACGGAAAAGCTTACATACTGATTCTGCAAAAATATTGCCAAGAACTCCTGTTATAATAATCGTGGCAACTGAAATTGTCACATATCCTCCCAGTTCTTCAGAAACTCCCATTCCAATAGCAGTTGTAATGGATTTTGGAAGAAGAGTTACATATTCTTTATGGCTCAGCCCAAATGCCATGGCCATAGCCAGGATACTTCCCATACTTGCAGCCACTCCTGATAAAATTCCCACCATAATGGCAACCACATTTTTTTTCAGAACATCCAGCTGAATATACAGGGGAATAGCAAGGCAGACGGTTGCCGGTGTCAGAAGATAACTTAAATATTGTGCGCTGGCATTATAGCTGTCGTAATCTACGCCAAACAGGATCAGGACTCCAATAACCAGAAGAATGGAAATCAGAAGAGGATTTAAAATTGCCAGCTTCCATTTTTTCTTTATTGCAAGCCCGATCTCATATGCCAGAAGACTGATCACAAATCCCAGTGTTGCTGAATTAAGAACTATATTTTCCATCTTTTTTCACTCCTCCCTTACTTTCCGGTTCTTTCTGCTTGTTTTTTCCTTTCGATTCATCATAAAATCCGTTACTTTTCCAGTCACAAAAATAACAATAAAAGTGGTGGATACTGTGATTACAAGAAGAGGTACCAGAAACCCCTGAAGCTCTCCCCAGGATGCCATCAGCCCCACACCTGCAGGAATAAACATCAATGGCATGATCTCAATCAGAAATTCTCCTACATCCTTTACATTTTCTACCTTAATTACTTTTGTAAGAAGCAGTACAAACATAAGCAAAAGGCCATAAATACTTCCCGGAATCGGCAGTGGAATAAAATATTTCATCAGTTCTCCTGCACAGGTGACACCCAAAATGATTCCGAATTGTCTCATATACTTCATATCCTGTCTCCTTCTCTGTGGATTCTTCAATATTTGATACATTAAAACGTTACTGTTGTAACTTTAGAATCAGTGTTTTTCATTATAGCACATATCCTTTTTTACACAATAGGAAAACTGACTGATATCCATCTGTTTTTCTTAAGAGAACATGTCAATAACGCCCAAATTGGTCTTACCAGTTTTATTTTTCCGGGAATAAAACGAACGCATCCGCTTCGAACTTCCTGGATTTCTCAACTTTCTCCACTTTACGCGCCTGATGCAGACTGCTATGGACAGTCATATTTTTCAGTCTCGGATCGCATCCTCCCGAAGCGTTTTTATTTGCCAGAATGTACTGATCTGCAAATGAACAAGTTAAAAAAGTGTACAAAATACTTGTTGTTTTGGATTTATAGGATACACAAGTTTAGAATCTTTTTATGTTCGCAAATTACGGATTCTGTTTTGCCAGATTTTGTATTAAGTAATTTATGTAGCAAAATTGTGTATGTGTAAGACTAAATTTTATTGGCGTGTAGGGGGCATGCCCATACGAAGAGTGGAATTTAAGTTTGCATTTTAGTAGTAAATAAAAAAATAATTTTTATGTAGTATCACAGCATATTTAATGTTACAATGAAGTATACTTTCCGCATATATCTGCAGGCGGAAAGCACGTTACTTTATGGAGGAAAATGAATATGAAGAAAGGAAACTGGAAGGCACTTCTTCCAATTGCAGTATTCCTGGTTATGTATCTTGGACTGGGAATTCTTTTCGAGTACGTTCTGAAAATTCCCATGGGCTTTTATAATATTCCCATTGTGGTTTCATTTCTGACTGCTCTTCTGGTTGCATGTATCCAGAACCCCAAATTAAGCTTTGACGAAAAGCTTTCTGTAATGGCACAGGGTGTAGGTGATAAGAATATTGTTACCATGATCCTGATTTTTATGGTTGCAGGCATTTTTGTGGGAGTTGTAGGAAGGGAAAGCGCTGAGAGCGTAGCGTATTTTCTTCTTTCTGTGATTCCTGCACGCTTTGCAGTAATTGTACTGTTTGTGGTAAGCTGTTTTGTTTCTCTTGCCATGGGAACCTCAGTCGGAACCATCACGCTTATTACTCCTATTGCCCTTGCTGTATCCACAGCTTCCGGCTTTGCAGCTCCGCTGTGCGTGGGCGCTGTTATGGGAGGCGCTATGTTTGGAGACAATCTTTCTTTTATCTCCGATACCACCATCGCAGCCTGCAATGGACAGGGATGTGCAATGAAGGATAAATTCCGTGCCAATTTTAAGATTGCGCTTCCTGCAGCTCTTGTTACCCTGGCAATTATTTTTATCCGTACTTCAGGCGGTGCAGACAGTGCGGCAATTATCAAGGATTACAATCTGATCCGAATTATTCCGTATGTACTTGTACTGGTGGGAGGGATTATCGGTATCAACGTTTTTGTAGTTCTTCTCATTGGAATTGTTTCCGGTTCCGTAATTGTTCTGGCAACAGGCGCAACTCAGGCAACTGATCTTCTGGCAAATATGGGAACCGGGGCTGCCGGTATGTATGAAACCACAATGGTGGCTATTCTTGTATCCGCCATCTGTGCGCTAATCCAGAAGTATGACGGATTTACTGCTCTTCTGAATTTTATCCGCCGTATCTTTAAAACTCAAAAGGGCGGAAAACTGGGCATGGGACTTCTTGTAGGCGCTATGGATATTGCAACAGCCAACAATACCGTTGCCATTGTTATGGCTAATCCCATTGCAAAGGAAATGGCAGAGGAATACGATGTAACGCCTCAGACAACCGCTTCCATCCTGGACACATTTTCCTGTGTATTCCAGGGAGTGATCCCCTATGGTGCTCAGATGCTGATCGCACTTTCTACTGCTGCAGAGCTTGGATTTGAAATGTCAGCCTTTGACATTATGCCAAATCTTTATTATCCGTATATTCTTCTAGTAAGCGCTCTGTTCTTTATGTTCTTTGAGCCCGGAAGAAAAAAAGTCAAATAAAACCATACATAGTAAAAAGCTGTGGATAATTCCAGGAAATTTCTCCTGTACATCCGCAGCTTTTTCATTTTCACATTTTACTCGCCCATATCCTCAGCGCATTTTTTCAGTTTTTCTCTGATCGGAAGATGGTAAGGACATCTCTTCTCACACTCTCCGCATTCAATACATGCAGATGCCTTTACCGGCAATGTACTGTAACGGTCTTTTGCCCAGTCTGCCAGATTATATCTCTGAAGATATCCGGCAAACAGAAATACACTTGGAATATTAATTCCCACAGTGCAGGGGGCACAGTAATTACATCTGCGGCAAAAATCTGTTCCCAGCTGTTGTTTTATTTCTTCCATTTTCTGAAGCTCTTCTCCTGAAAGAGGAGTTTCGTCCTCACAGGCTTTTATATTCTGATCCAGTTCTGTCATCTCTGCCATTCCCGGAATCACTACTGTCACATCTCTGTTTGCACAGATATATCGAAGAGCAAGTGATGCGTCCTCAATAGCGCCTCCTGCCAGCGGTTTCATATCAATAAATCCAATATTCTTTTCTGTACAGCGGCGAATCAGTTCCTCTCCCTGATTTTCTACGATATTATATGGGAACATAATTGTCTCCACCCAGTCAAGTTCCAGAGCTTTTTCAAAAACAGCTGTGGAGTGGGCAGTAAGACCGATATGCCCGATTTTTCCCTCTGCCTTTGCCTCCTGAAGAGCCTGGAGGGCTCCGTCCTCTCCCATAACCTGCTCCAGCTGTTCCATGCTGGGATTATGTACCTGATAAAGGTCAATATAATCTGTACGAAGATTTCCAAGGCTTGTTTCAATATCTGCCCTCATAGCATCTTTTGTCCTTGCCATAGACTTGGTTGCCACCACAAATTTATCACGGATTCCTTCCATAGCATATCCCAGATATTCTTCGCTGACTGTATATCCTCTTGCCGTATCAATATAATTGATTCCTTTTTTCACCATTTCGTGAAGCAGTTTCTTTGTTCCCTCAGCGTCAATTCTCTGAATGGGGATTCCGCCAAATCCAAGTCTGGAAATTTTCAGCCCTGTTTTTCCTAAAATTCTGTATTCCATATTCTCTCTCCTTATACCAGAATGAGGCTGTTATCAGCTTCTCTCTGCAGCACATTTTCAACACATTTTTCCCAAAGCCTAAAGCTCGCAGAAAAATTCGAAAATACTGCTGAGATCACTTCTGATACAGCCTCTTATTAAATACGTTCTTCAGATTTTATCTAAATTAAACGCGGGACAGATACTCTCCTGTTCTTGTATCAATTTTTAATTTATCTCCCTGATTTACAAACAGCGGAACCTGTACCTGTGCGCCTGTCTCAACAGTTGCCGGTTTTGTAGCTCCCTGAGCAGTATTTCCTGCAAAACCAGGCTCTGTCTCAATTACTTCAAGCTCAACAAAGAGAGGCGGCTCAATTGCAAATACATTGCCGTTATGAGAACAGATCTTAACGATCTCGTTCTCTTTTACAAACTTCAGAGAATCTCCAACCTGATCTGCTGTAAGCGCGATCTGATCGTAAGTTTCCACATTCATAAAGTTGTAAAGGTCGCCATCGTTGTACAGATAGCTCATATCCACACGGTCAATACGAGCCTGTGGGAATTTCTCTGTAGGACGGAAGGATTTCTCCAGAACAGCCCCTGTAATAATGTTTTTATATTTTGTTCTGACAAAAGCAGCACCCTTTCCAGGTTTTACATGCTGAAATTCAACGATCTGACATACATTTCCTTCAATTTCAAGTGTGACACCGTTTTTGAAATCACCTGCTGAAATCATAATTTATTTCCTCCTTATTGTAATGTTCACTACCCATCATTCTATAATACCATAGCGGTTTTTTCAACTGTTTTTTTCGTATGCCGCTAATTTTTCCTCAATTTCATGAACCAGCTCCTCAAATGGCTTCACTCCTGTCACCACCTGAATGTCCGCAAACTTCTGATAAACAGGATCTCGCTGCTTAAGAAGCTTTTTGATCTTATCATCCCGGTCTTCTCCATCCAGAAGCGGATCTTTGCTGGAGCCTTCCAGTCTTTTTTTCAGTGTTTCCAGTGATCCTTTCAGATATACCACTGTACCCAGCTCTTTCAGATATTTCTGATTCTGTTCCTGAAGCGGAAGCCCGGATCCCAGAGAAATCACTCTTCTTTCACTGTCATTGATCAGTTCCTTCAGCGCCATTGTCTCCAATGCCCGGAAAAACGGCTCTCCAAATTTCTCAAATATCTCTCTTACTGAAAGATTCATTTTCTTTACAATTAATTTTTCAAGATCTACAAAAGGCAGTCCCAGATCTCTGGAAAGCTGCTTGCCTACTCTCGTCTTACCTGAACCCATAAACCCGATGATCACCACATGGTTCATAAAGTCCCCTCCTCTTTCCTGTAAAAATAAAGTACGATTCTTTCCAGATATCGTTTTAAAACGATCTGGATCTCTTCTTTCGGATGGATCGGCTTTACAAGAATATTACGGATTCCCGCTCTTTTTGCTCCATAGATATCTGTAAAAAGCTGATCCCCGATAAAAACGGTGTTGGAACAGTCTGTTCCCAGCAGTTCCATGGCTTTCTGATAATTGCGTACTGCCGGTTTATGTGCGTTTTCAATAAAACGCTCCCCTATTTTTTCATTAAAAGAAGCTACTCTCTGAATCTGGTTATTTGATAAGAAGCAGCTTTTAAATCCGATTTTTCGAAGGCGCTCAAAGAGCTCTACTGCCCGTTTATCTGCCGGTGCCCCGTGAGGCACCAGCGTATTGTCGATATCGAACAGAAGCCCTCTGACTCCCTCCTGATATAATTTTTCATAGTTCACTGCATAAGCAGATTCCAGATATTCATCCGGGAAAAAACATCGAAACATTTTTATCTCCTGCTCTACTTTTTTCAGCGCTGATCAAGCGGCACATATTCCGCTGCTTCCAGCACATTTTTGTATGCGGGACGAATGATCTTGTCTGTATTGATCAGCTCCTCCATACGATGAGCGCTCCAGCCCACAATACGTGCCACCGCAAACATCGGTGTATAAAGCTCCAGAGGAAGATCCAGCATACTGTACACAAATCCACTGTAAAAATCCACGTTGGCGCTGACGCCCTTGTAAATACGGCGCTCTTCTGCAATAACCTCCGGTGCCATTTTTTCTACCATGGAATACAGATTGTAATCCTTCATCCTGCCTTTTTCTTTTGCAAGACTTTCCACAAAGCTTTTAAGGACTTCAGCTCTGGGGTCGGATACAGAATAGATGGCATGACCCATACCATAAATCAGCCCCCGTCTGTCAAAGGCCTCTTTGTGAAGAAGGCGTCTCAGATAATTGCGTACCTCGTCCTCATCTTCCCAGTCATGAACCTCCTTTTTCATATCCTGGAACATACGGATCACCTTAATATTGGCACCGCCGTGCTTTGGTCCCTTCAGTGAACCCAGAGCCGCAGCAATGGCAGAATAGGTATCTGTTCCAGAAGAAGAAACTACATGTGTGGTAAATGTAGAGTTATTACCTCCGCCGTGCTCCATATGAAGAATCAGAGCCAGATCCAGGATCTTGGCTTCCAGATCTGTATATTTCTTGTCAGGTCTCAGAATACGAAGGATATTCTCTGCTGTAGACAGTTCTTTTTTGGGATTATGAATATACAGGCTCTTTCCTCTTATATAGTGGTTGTAGGCCTGATATCCGTAAACAGACAGAAGCGGAAATACGCTGATCAGATTCAGGCACTGGCGAAGTACATTCGGAAGAGAAATATCATCCGGATTATTATCATAGGAGTAAAGGGTCAGCACACTTCTGGAAAGAGCATTCATAATATCCCTTCCCGGCGCTTTCATTACTACATCACGGACAAAGTTTCTCGGAAGAGAACGCTGATTCGCAAGAAGCTGCTTAAATTCCTCCAGTTGCTTTTTATCAGGCAGCACACCAAATAAAAGCAGATATGTAGTTTCTTCAAAGCCAAAACGATCGTCCTTTACAAATCCTGCTGTCAGGTCTTTGATATTATATCCTCTGTAATACAGACTTCCTGCACAGGGAACTTCTTTTCCATCCACTACATTCACTGCCTGAACATTGGAAACCTGGGTAAGCCCTGCAAGGACACCCTTTCCGTTAATATCACGCAGTCCTCTTTTTACATCGTATTTCCCGTAGAGTGACAGATCAATGCTGCTGTGATCCTTACACATTTCTGTCAGCTGTTCAATCTCCGGTGTTACTTTCATGTTAAATCCTGTCATACATGATTTCTCCTTTCACATTTCACTTCTGTCCGATCAAGGCCCCTCCTCATTCCTTTCTACTGTTGTTGTTCCAACAATATCCTCAATTGACAGTATACCATTTTTTTTCATTCCGGTCTACAAAAATAAATTCCCGCTTCTGAAAAGCTTCCGGAATGCTTCTGGAAAAATTTTCACAATAAACCGGCTCTTCTCTTCCATAATTTTTTACAGAAAATTTTCACACTGCTCTTTTCAACCTTACCACTTTAGTGTATAATAGCATCATTGCTGACAGATATCTGACAGCAAAAAACTCGGATAAAAATGGATGAGGAGGAATTATTATGTCTTACACAGAAGAGGTATACGAAAGAGTCGTAGCACAGAACCCGGGTGAACCGGAATTCCATCAGGCAGTAAAAGAAGTTCTGGATTCCCTGAAGGTAGTCATTGACAAAAATGAAGAAGAATACCGCAGACTTTCTATTCTTGAACGTCTGGTAGAGCCGGAACGAATCATTTCCTTCCGTGTTCCGTGGGTAGATGACAGCGGAAAGGTACAGGTAAACAAAGGTTATCGTGTACAGTTTAACAGCGCCATCGGACCATACAAGGGAGGACTTCGCTTCCATCCGTCTGTAAACCAGAGCATTCTGAAGTTCCTTGGCTTTGAACAGATCTTCAAAAATTCTCTCACAGGACTTCCTATCGGCGGCGGCAAGGGCGGTTCCAACTTTGATCCCAAAGGCAAATCCGACAGAGAGGTTATGGCGTTCTGCCAGAGCTTTATGACTGAACTCTGCAAGTATATCGGCGCTGACACAGACGTACCGGCAGGCGATATCGGTGTAGGCGGACGTGAGATCGGCTATCTGTACGGACAGTACAAACGTATCCGCGATCTCAGCGAAGGCGTTCTTACAGGAAAAGGTCTTACCTACGGCGGATCACTTGTACGTACTCAGGCTACCGGTTACGGCGTTGTTTACATTCTTGATGAGCTGATGAAGGCACACAATGATGAACTCAGCGGAAAAACCGTGATCGTCACAGGCTCCGGAAACGTTGCGATCTACGCTGCCGAAAAAGCGACACAGCTTGGCGCAAAGGTTGTTGCAATGTGCGACTCTAACGGATATATCCATGATTCTGAAGGTATCAAGCTTGATATTGTAAAAGATATTAAAGAAGTAAAACGCGGACGTATCAGAGAATATGCTGACCGTGTAGAAGGAGCATCCTTTACCGAAGGCGTTGGCATCTGGAACATCAAATGCGACGTATACCTTCCCTGTGCAACTCAGAATGAGCTTGGCCTCGATGCTGTTAAGACTCTTATTGCAAACGGCTGCAAATACATTGTAGAAGGTGCAAATATGCCTACTACTCTGGACGCTACGGAATATGCTATGGAAAACGGCGTTCTCTTCCTTCCGGGAAAAGCATCCAATGCAGGCGGCGTGGCTACCTCAGCTCTTGAAATGAGCCAGAACTCCATGAGACTTTCCTGGAGTGCAGAAGAAGTAGACGAAAAGCTCCACGGCATTATGAAAGATATCTACAAAAAGATCGACGATGCCGCACAGCGCTATGATATGAAAGACAATTTCGTTGTAGGCGCTAACATTGCAGGATTTGAAAAAGTTGTAGATGCAATGAAAGCCCAGGGTATCGTTTAATCCTCCCAGTTCTTAATAAAATTAACGAAAAACTGCCGCAGACAAAGTGCTGATAAACGCTCACTTCTGCTCTGCGGCAGTTTTTATTCTCTTTATGTTCCCAAAAAGTTTTTCATGCTTTTCAGCGCATTTTTTTCCAGACGGCTGACCTGGGCCTGAGAAATCCCTACTTCCTCCGCCACTTCCATCTGCGTTTTCCCGTCATAAAAACGCATTTCTATAATATGCCGCTCTCTGTCTGAAAGTCTTTCCAGTGCTTCCCGAAGCGAAAGGTTTTCCACCCATTTTTCCTCCCTGTTCTTTTTATCACTGATCTGATCCATCACATAAAGAGTATCTCCGCCCTCTGTATACACCGGTTCAAAAAGACTTACCGGATTTTGGATGGCATCCATTGCATAAACGATCATTTCCTTTTCGATTCCTGTTTCCTGAGAGATTTCTGCGATCGTAGGCTCTCTCAGATGCTGCTTTGTATAATTTTCTCTGGCATAAATGGCCTTATAAGCAATATCCCGCAGAGAACGGCTGACGCGGATACTGTTATTATCTCTTAAATATCTTCGTATTTCTCCAATGATCATAGGCACTGCATAGGTAGAAAATTTAACCTGCAGTGTTGTATCAAAATTATCAATGGCTTTCATCAGTCCGATACATCCGATCTGAAACAGATCGTCTGCATTTTCATTGCTGTTCTGAAACCGTCTGATCACACTTAATACAAGTCTTAAATTTCCTTTGATGTACTGCTCTCTTGCTTCTTTGTCTCCCTCCTTGATCCTGCGGAACAATTCCTCCTTTTCCTCGGGCTTCAAAACAGGAAGCTCAGAGGTATTTACTCCACAGATTTCTACTTTATTAAGCGCCATCGAAACATCCTCCTTCTCTCTTTTGCTTATTAAAAGCTTTCTCAGAGACAGGGAGAAATATACTTTTTTCGGAAAAATATAAAAAATATAAGCCCTTGACAGCTTATGTCAGGTGTTCTTTGCGAAAACATTTTTCCTCCTGGATCTGGACCAGAATGATATCATCCCCAATCTGGCAGATACATTTCCAGGGGATCACATACTCGCTTTCTCTTCCAAAAAAGCTGCACAGCCTTCCCGGTCCGGGAACCACCAGCGCTGTGATCTGGCCGGTCTTACAGTCAAATTCCACATCAATGGGACATCCCAGGCATCGGCAGGTGCAGGTATTAATGATTTCTTTTTGTTTCAGCTCACATAAGCGCATAACAGCAACCGTTTTTTCTCAAATATATGTAAAAAAACGCCAGATTATGCATTTCCATTTGTTGACATAAAAAGTAAAATTATAGTATAATGTGCCCATAACAGCAGGGTTTGGAAGGTTTTGCATATCTCTGCTCAACTGGATAGAAAGGGGACAATGCCATGAAATGTCCGTTTTGTGGTCGGGACAATACCAGAGTTGTAGATTCCAGACCTGTAGAAGACACCAATTCCATCAGAAGAAGACGTATGTGTGAATCATGCGGAAAGCGCTTTACTACTTACGAAAAGGTAGAAACCATTCCGTTAAGCGTTATAAAAAAAGACCAGAACCGTGAACCCTACAGCCGCAGCAAAGTTCAGGACGGGATTCTCCGCGCCTGCTATAAACGGCCTATTCCGGTAGAAAAAATAGAAGAGATCATGGATTCTATAGAGGGAGAAATCTTTGACCGGGCTGACAGAGAAATTTCCAGCAATCAGATCGGCGAGATCGTCATGGAACACTTACAGGCGCTGGACGCAGTTGCTTATGTTCGTTTTGCCTCCGTATACAGAGAATTTAAGGATGTCAGTACCTTTATGGAAGAGCTGAAAAAATTTATGGAACCATAATCCGCAGGAGATAAAAATCCCCTTAAACAGACCTGGGCTCATTGCCCTGTCTGTTTAAGGGGATTCTTTTTTTTCTGATCCTGTTTTTATAAATTCCATCAGGCGGTTTCTGATAGATTAAATCCTGTAAATTCCTGTATTTTTTATTCCCGGTTATCTTTTTCCTCAGTCGGAAACCATCCGAAATCCACACATCTTCCCAGATCCCAGCTGTCCCATCCGATCCAGCCTTTTTCGTTTACCGTATCTGTAAGAAGCTTGTAGCTCCAGTAAAAATATCCGCTTCCTTTTTTCCAGGCATTTAACTGAGCCTCTGCCACAGCCTGATAAATCTGCTTTTTCTCCTGTACTCCCAGAGCTTCCTTCCGGCTTCCTTCCTCTCCATTAAGTACACTTCTGCCGCCTTTTGTATCGCAGCCGCAGGCATAAGAATTAAACAGGCACCATTCTCCGCAGATCACTGGAAAATACTGCTCCATCTCCTGAATTTCTTTTTCATAATGCTCCCGGATATATTCCTGATATGCCTCCACGTTCTGTTCACAGCCCTCAGCCTCTGCCATCATCAGATACTGGTGGGTGTCAAGAACCACATTCACATATTTTTCTTCCTGCATAAAATCCTTCCAGGCAAGAAGCTCAAACCCGTCATGGATCACTATGTATTTTTCTTCCGGAAGGAATTTCCTCATTCTGTCATAGGCTCTCACATAAAAATCCTTCAGAAATTCCAGTGTACAGGGGCCGGAGCCTTCTGCCATGTCTTTATCTGCCGCCGGATAACGGTTTGGCACATCAAATAATTTCCAGGCGCGATCCATAACCGGCTCATTAATGGCCTCGATTCCCCAGAGCCCTTTTCTGTTTCCGTATCTTTCTGCCAGACGTTCCAGAACAGAAAGCACAAATTCCACTTCCTCTGGACTTTTCGACCATCTGCACACACCGCAGATACCTCCGTTATCAAAGCCATTCTGTCCCAGAGGCGCAGTATGAAGGTCAAGAAGAATGGTAAGCCCATACTTTTCCGCCCAGTTAAAAGCCTTATCCAGTTCCTTTATGCAGCCTGTAAAGGGTTCTCTGTCCCCAAATACAAAATACGGAACCGGGATACGGACAGCCTCCATTCCCATTGCCTTAATGGTCACAAAATCTCTTTCCGTAATATATTCTGAACGATGGATTTTAATCCTTGCCTCATAAACCTCCCGTGAAAGCTTACGGGGAAGCCAGTATTCATCTTCCGCATCCGTACCCTCAAATAAAACAGGACTCATCCATTTTTCCAGAACCAGCCAGTTTCCAAGATTTACACCTTTTATAAACATTTTATCTCTCCTCTTTTAACAGATAAATTCCCGGAATGCTTCTTCTACAGCTGCCTCATCCTCTGTATCTGCCATAAGCTCCAGAGGCAAATCCAGGTCAAGGCTGAAAATTCCCATAATGGATTTTGCATTCACATAATATTTTCCACTGGAAAGATCCATATCACAGTCAAACTTCGAACAGATTGCATTAAAGCTCTCCACATCGCTGATATTAACCAGTTTTACTTTTCTTTTTACCATAATTCCTGCCTCCCTTTATTCTACTGCCGCAGTTTCGTCTGCCTCGTAATCAAAAAAATCAAAGTCTGCTGTGTGACGGTGCATCATGCGGTCACCGCAGGTAATTCCCACAAAAGCCCCTGTAAATTCCCCAAACTGTGAATACTCATCAGAAAATTTACTGGTGTCAAAGCAGGGACCGATCTCTGTATAATGTTCCCCGTCCATAGACCACCGGAACTGAGATTTTCTGCCATTGATCTGCAGACGCATATAAATTTCACAGTCATCCTCCACAAGGGTCCGGGCATCACTGAACTCCTTTTTTTCGCCGTTTTCCACCTGAAGTACGGAAACAGCCCCATGTCCCAGAGTATCGCTGAAATATTTATAAAGATAAATAAAATTCATATTGTCATAATAGAGGATCAATCCTGCCGTATGCTGATAGGAAAGAGGTGTAAAATCAAGCTTTGTGGTAATGCGGGCCTGCACGCTGGTAAGCTTTCTTGCAAGAAGGCTCACCTGGTTTAAGGAGCATCCGGATTCCTGTCCCCGAAGTCTCGCCCATCCCGGTCTTGAGGTAAGATCCACAAAGCCTGCCGGATCAATTCGCGGCGCATAATAACCGATCTGAAGAGTTTCCCCGTCAAAATCATCATGAGCCGGAAGCTTACTTGCCGGGCTCTCAGGAAGAGTACTTTCCTGAACAAACTCCTGAGCCATATTGCCGCCCTTCTCCATATGAAGCCATCCATCCTCAGTCCACTTCATACGCTGAATGGCAGTTTCTCTTCCAAGAGTACAGCGAAGCTCAGGCACAAACGGACGCGCAGTCAGATGAACCATCCAGGTCTCTCCGTTCGACAGATCTACATAGCTGGCATGACCGGATTTTTGAAGCACACTGTCCGGATTATAATACCTGGGTTTTAAATGATCCCAGTCTGACCGTTCATTAAAATCTCCGGGACTTGATGTAAGGATCGGATTGCAGGGATCCGGCTCATAGGGTCCCCAAATATTTTTTGACCTGCCCACAGTTACGCTGTGATAATAACCGGTGCCGCCCTCTGCGCACATAATATAGTAATAATCCCCACGCTTTGTCAGATGAGGCGCTTCTATACATCCTCTGTCCGTGCCTCCTCTCCAGAAAGCTTTTGGCATACCCACAATAGTTTTTTTCTCCGGATCATACTCTACGATATTGATAGGCCCGGGTTTTTCATAAGCTGTCCTTGTTTCCCAGTCAAGGGCCACGATATATTTTTTTCCGTCATCGTCATGGAACATAGAGGCGTCAAACCCGGTGGAATGAAGATAAACCGGCTCACTCCAGGGACCTTTGGGATCCTTTGCGGTAATAAGATAATTATCCACATCAAAATATCGTGCATTCATGGAATTCATAACACCGTATACCACATAAAAAAGCTCATCTGCCTCACAGTAGGTCAGGCACGGCGCCCAGATACCCTTTGCGCTTGGAAGCTTTCTGAGATCCGGCTCCCTGTCATTCTGAAGCGCATGGGAATAAAGCTCCCAGTTTTTCATATCTCTGGAATGGTAAATGGGAATTCCCGGAAACCATTCAAAAGAAGATACTGCAATATAAAAATCATTTCCTTTTCTGCAGATACAGGGATCTGCATGAAATCCCGGAAGAATCGGATTCTGAATCATTTTTACCTCCTGTATACTTATCTGCCGGCAGCTCTCTCATGAAGATCACGGATAATGCCGTCAAATTCTTTATCCAGATTATAGAAACGCAAAATCACAAAGCAGGCAATAAATACAACAATGGGAATCCACACAAAACAGAGTCTGATAGAAAACAGTGCGGAAGATGACTGTACTGCCGCTTCTCCCACGTATCCGCCGATTTCAAGGATAATACCCAGAAGCGCGGAGCCTATGCCGTTTCCGATTTTGTAGCCAAAGCTGCAGGCGCTGTTTACCAGTCCCTCTGTACGGTGTCCGGTTTTCCATTCACCATAATCAATAGTGTCAGAAACCATTGCCCAGATTGTCGCTCCTCCGCAGGCATTTCCAATTCCACGGATCACACTGGAAATTACGATCACCGGCATGGTGCTTCCGCCAAATTCCAGAACCAGCATTCCAACAGCTGACAGAATCAGACCCAGAGAGAATACATTTCTTTTTCCGAATTTCTTTACAAGTCCTGCAATAAAAAACATTGCCGCAATCTGAATGGCATTGTAAATTCCGTTGATTGTACTTACCAGATTTTTATCGCCAAGGATATCCTTTGCATAATAGACAGTTGTTCCTCCGTTTACTGCATAATACAGGAAAAATAATGCCAGAACACAGGTCATCATGATCCAGTATTTATTTGCGAACAGAGATTTGATTCCTTCCGCAAAGGAAACCGGCTCTGCTTCTCCGCTGATCTCTGCAACAGAATGCACTCTCTCCTTGGTTCCGATAAAAGTAAGAAGAAAAGCAATCACTGCCAGAATTCCCAGCACTGCAAAGGTTTTTGTCCAGGCAGCCGCATTATCGCCGAAAAACTCTACCAGAGGAAGTGTCACCATATTAATCGTCAAGGTTCCTGCTGTTGCCAGAAGATTTCTGAAAATACTCAGTACAGATCTCTCATAGGGGTTCTGTGTCATTAACGCATTCAGTGAAGAATATGGTACGTTAATTGCTGTGTAAACCACAGTAGAAACAAGGTTGTAGGTAATAAATACATAAACAAGTTTAGCTGTTGAGCCAAGAGAAGCAGGTACGGAAAACAGAAGAATTCCTGCCAGCGCAAACGGAATACACATTCTCAAAATCCACACCCTGGCTTTTCCGTGCTTTGATTTTGTACGGTCCACGATCATTCCCATGACAATATCGCTGATTCCGTCAAATACACGGGATATCAGCATGATCGTACCTACTGCCGCCGCATTTACTCCTGCGTAATCTGTATAGTAAAAAAGCAGGAACGCAGACATTGCCGTGTAAATAATATTGCAGCCGAAATCTCCGCAGCCGTAACAGAAGCGTTCAAAAAGAAGTGCCGGAGTCAGTTTTCTTTTTTCGTTCATTATTCTCCTCCTATTCAGAAATTTTCCTTTAAATTTCTGTGTGATCATTTGTATTTTTCCTGTCTCTGCGCGCCCAGAACAGCCTTTAGATTACTTGTTGTAACCTATTTGATAAGCATATCATAAAACACTTGCTCCTCTGCTGCCAGATATGATAGTATCTTATCAACAGGTTAATAGTATCTTTTTATAAAAAGGAAAGGAGGTTACAGATTATGAAAAAAATACTGACGCCCACCAACTATGAGCTGATCCCATTAAATGATAAGACAAATGTACGCTTTTTTACCTCCATAGATCCGGGCAGCTATGTGGCTCCCCACTGGCATGATGCCGTGGAGATTGTATATCTTCTGGAAGGTGAGCTGAAAGTCATTGTGGGAAATGATTCCAGAAATCTGAAAGCCGGTCAGTGCGCCATGGTAACTCCAAATCAGATTCACTCTACTCTGTGTACCAGCCCCAACCGGGCAATTGTTTTTCAGATTCCGGAAGCCTTCATGGAAAAATTCATTCCCCATGCAAGAAATTTATGTTTCAGCCTTCAGGATCCGGCAGCCTCACCTGTTCTGCAGAGCAAAGTGGAGCTTTTTAAGGAGACACTGATAAAAATGCAGTTTCTCACAGACCTGCAGCCTGACGGAGCTGTTCTCCGGTTTAACAGTCTGCTTTTTGAGACTCTGTTCCAGCTTTATCATAATTTCTGCACAGAAGCGCCCAAAAAAGACACTGTCCAGCACAGCCGTAATCTGGAACGTCTGGAACCAGTACTGCAGTATATTGCATCCAATTACAACCGCCCGATCTCACTGGAAGAGATTTCCGGAGTTGCCATCCTGCAGCCCAAATACTTCTGTCGTTTTTTTAAAAAATGCATGGGAGTCACCTTTCTGGAATATCAGAACGAAATCCGTCTGTCAAAGATTTATAAGGATGTCACCTCCACCAGTGACAAAATATCTGACATTCTGGAACGCCACGGCTTTACCAATTATAAGCTGTTCCGCCGAATGTTTTCTGAACGGTTTCATGCCACCCCTACGGAAATCCGCAAGCATGTATCCTCGTGAAGCACTTTTTATTGTATAAAAAAGACCCTGAGAAGACAAAATCACTAAGTATTGTCCCTCCAGGGTCTCTTTCTTTATGATATTCTCAGGCATCTTTATGCCCGAATTTTATTACATCAGATGATGCTTCTGAAACGCTTTCCAGATTCCGTCCTCAGTTACCTTCGGACAAACCTCATCCGCAATCCTTTTTACAGCTTCACTTCCATTTTCCATACAAATGCTTAAGCCTGCTGTTTCCAGCATTTCCTTATCATTCATACTGTCTCCGAAGCCTACTGAATCGCTGACTGGGATCTGCAGATACTCACATACCTTTCTCACTGCGGTTCCCTTGTTAAATTTACGATTGATCAGCTCCAGATTTACCACGCCATGAGAAACATCCTGAATACAGAACAAAAACTCTTCTTCAAGCGCCTTCCTGGGAGCGTCCAGTCTTTTCATAGAAGGGCTTGTCGCCACAAATTTATAGACCGGCTGATTTCTGTATTCCTCTATAGAACGAATAGAAAAAGTCTTTTTTACAAACTCTCTCCATCGAAGAAATTCGCTGCTGACCTGTTCATCTACATCTTTTTCCACAAAGGCTTTAAAGCTGTCACTGGCATAAGCTTCATCTCTGCACTCTGCAATCCAGCATAAACCGCTTTCTGTTAAGGTGTCCATAGTCTTTATCCTCTGCGCATCTGTCATAGGACAATCATAAATGACATTTTCACCGCACAGGATGTATCCTCCGGCGCTTGCCACAACCCCGTCAAATCCGTACTCTAAAAAAGAGGACAGCATTCCATAATTTCTCCCGCTGCAAAGAAATACCAGATTTCCCGCTGCCTGCGCTTTTCTTACTGCTTCAATGGCAGAAGCCGGAGGTTCGCTGTGTCCGGGCTCCGCCAGAGTACCGTCTATATCCAGAAAAATAACTTTTTTGCTCATATATTCTCTCCTGAAAATTCTTTTGTTCTGTGAAATCAATTCCACATCTCTCAAATTATATTTCCAGAATTGAATCTTGTAAACTGGCATTTTATATTAATCTGAATGCTTTTCATCTGTTTCTTTATACATTTCATTCAAATATGCTTTTCCAGCTCCCTTATGACAATTTTAAGTGCCTTGATCCGGGCATATTTTTTATCCACTGATTCCAAAATATGCCAGGGAGCAAAAGAGGTACTTGTCTTTTTCAGCATTTCGTCCACTGCATCCTCATACAGATCCCATTTTTCACGGTTGCGCCAGTCCTCTTCTGTAATCTTCCACTGCTTCTCCGGATTGTTCTGGCGTTCCGTAAAACGGGCAAGCTGAGTATCCTTGTCAATCTGCACCCAGAATTTAATGATCACAGCTCCCCAGTCAGAAAGCTCCTTTTCAAACTCATTGATCTCATTGTATGCCCTTTTCCAGTCATTTTCTGTACAAAAGCCCTCCAGACGTTCCACCATCACTCTTCCGTACCAGGTGCGGTCAAAAATCGCAATATGACCGTCTTTGGGAAGTCTTGTCCAGAAACGCCAGAGATAATGCCGGGCCTTCTCATGAGGCTCCGGACTGGCAATGGGATGTACTTCATAGCCTCTGGGATCCAGAGCTCCTGTTATCCTCTTTATATTTCCGCCTTTGCCTGCCGCATCCCAGCCTTCATAGGTAATGATCACCGGCACTCTCTTCCGGTATAAACGATTATGCAGCTCCCCAAGATGTTTCTGAAGCTGCTTCAGCTCATGATGATACTCTTCCTCGTTCAGTTCTTTCCCCTGAAGCTCTACTTCTGCCAGCTTTGGCATTTTTACCAGAGGAAAAACATTCTGAAGCAGAGGCGAAGAATGCAGACGGTTCTGCATGGCAATCTCAATACTGCTGATCATGGTATCCAGCACCTGAAGCTCCGCCCATTTCCGGTTTCCTGCATCAATAATATACCAGGGCGAGGAAGGAAGATTCGTATCCTTCATATAGCGGTCAAACACTTTTTTGCATTTTCCATAGTGTTTATTCTGCCACCGATCAAATTTTGTTACACGCCACTTTGTGTCCTCCTCTTCCAGAAGACCTTTCATGCGGGAATCCTGTTCTTCTCTGTCAATGTGCATAAAAAATTTCAGCACCAGATACCCGTTATCTGTAAGCTGCCGCTCAAAACGCCGAACACTTTCAATTCTTTTTTCATATTCTGCTTCCGTAAGCTTTTTCTTCAAAACCTCTTCTGTTGTCTGCTCCATCCAGCCGGAATCCAGAAAAGTGAACTTTCCTTCTTCCGGAATCTGCTTCATGTAACGATACAAAAAAGGCTTTCGAAGTTCCTCTTCTGACGGAGATGCCATAGTTGCAACCTTAAAGAATCTGGGATCAATATTTTTTATCACCTTTCCGATCACACTTCCCTTTCCAGCCGCTGCCCATCCCTCAAAAAGTACCAGCACCGGAAGCCGGTGCTCCTTGATCTTTGTCTGGAGATCATAAAGCCTGTTCCTGTTTTTATCAAGCTGCTCCTCAAATTCCCGTTTTTCCGGAATCTCACCCGGCATCCATTCCTCCAGCATATGCTCACCCCGTTTCTCAGAATTTTCTGTTTCGCCTATATTAACTGTTTTTATTTGTAGTATAACATTATTTTCTGTTAAATTCTATGAGATATACATTTTTTCATTATATATATCAATGCTTTTTCCAAGCCATACTCTCATAAATTCATATTTCAAAAAGTTTTCACTACATCTATAACAAAATTTTACATCTTCCACCTAAAATACTCATGCAAATATTTTCTATCACAGCAGCATAAACCGCATCACTTTTTTAATCCTATAAAAATGCAGATTATATAATACCTACATTTCGATAATATATAACCTGCATTTTGAGCCGTCACATTTTTATTTACTTTAATCCAGATGAAAAACTTTTTTGAGATTCACACAAACAGGACTATTATCGGGATTTGTTTCCATAATATCTGCCATATAATCCCACCATTTTTTATTTATCTCTGTTTCTGCGCCCTCACGCCAAAGCTTTTCATCCTCAATCTCAATATAACCAAAAAGTATTAATGAATTGGGATCCAAAAAAATTGTGTAATTTTTTCCACCATACCTATGTATCATCTCTTTCATTTCCGGCCAGAGAAGATTATGACGTTTTTCATATTCCACTTCCTGACCTTCATATAATTTATCACTAAATTATATATGTCTTTTTAACTATCTTTTTATATCTTCTCAAATGTCCGCAAAGCCTTATTTTATCGGCTCTACGGGCATTTTGCCTTTGTGGTAAACCTCACATATCTAGGCTTATCTTCTTATATTTTCCCTGTCAATCGTGGTTAAAATCGTGGTAAATACTTCTATGCAATTAGACGCTGAACCTCTGATTTTGCGGTATCTATGGACGCATGAGCATACCAGT
>OLQH01001015.1_pt1 | contig 25453 bp, 16 predicted proteins | sample 1672671 | NCBI WGS metagenome assembly OLQH01 (sample SAMEA3136712, study PRJEB25190) | human gut metagenome
ACTACACGAGCCGGGGCTTTCCTTATGCCTATACCATGATGTTTGGCAAAGCAGGTAATGCGCTTTTAGAACAGTGAGGAATACATCTTCAATGTGATGGTGGTTGGTATGCCGTTCTCGTCGCGAAGACGCACTTCGGTGCCACCTACCGGATCCTGCGAAGCGACCTTCTTGTCTTGGTTGGAATCCAACGTGAGCTGCGAACTTACCTTGACCGTGAATCCGAGTTTTTCCAATGCGGCTTTGGCGTCAGAGGCTTTCTGCCCCACATAATTCGGCAGGGTTATGGTTTCCGGTCCTTTGGAAACCACCACGTCGACGCTGTCTCCCCAATGCAACGTATCACCGTTGTTGACGGAAGCGGAAATCACCTGCCCTTGTGGAATCTTGTCGTCGAAGGATTCCGTCCAATTGGTGGTGAGTCTAAGATCATCCAGCGCCTGCTGTGCCTCGTCCTTCGTCTTGCCGACGATATCGGGCATAGTGACTGGCTTTGGTCCCTGCGACACCGTGACGGTGATCGTCGTATTATGCGGCAATGTGGCGCCGGGATCCACACTTAACGACAGCAACGCCCCTTGAGGCACGTCAATGGAATACGTGTCATCAGAAGCCGCAGTCTGCTCGACATTATCGAATCCAGCCTTCTTCAGTGCGTTGATTGGATCCTTGCCGGATGCGCTGGTCGCGTCGAGAATATCGGAGGGAACCGTCACCTGCCGGACTCCCTTGGAGACCACGACCTTGACTTTCTGGCTACGACGCTTGCTGCCGCGATCGCCGACATTCGCCGGGTCGGTGGAGATGATATTGCCTTCCGCTACGGAATCGCTGTACTCTTCCGACACTTCATATTCGATATCGGAAACCTTCAGCAGACTTTCATAGTCGCTCCATTTCACACCGGTGATAGGGCAGGCCACGGAATCGCTGCACGACATGCCATCCGGCTGAGGCATGGTCCAATAACTACCGGGGCCTTGGTAATACCACCATGCCCAGCCGCCTGCGCCGCATGCCAGAAGAAGTGCAGCCACACCTGCGACGATAAGCGGCGTATGATGCTTTTTCGAAGATTTGTTCTTTCCCACATTGCCGTAATCGCCGTTCTGCACGACAGGGGATTGTGACGTCGTGCCGTCGTCTGAGGCATTGGCGTCTACATCCGGCGGCAATGATAAGCGCGTTGTCGCCTCGGGATCAACGTTCTGCTGTTGCACCGGCATGACGGTCGTCATGTTCGGTTTGACCCTGTCCAGCTTGCGTGTGCGATCGTCGAATTGTTGCGTCGGTGGAGCAGGGGGAGCGGGCGGGGTCGGATTACCCTCATTCATCGGAGCAACGGCATCTTTCGCTTGTGCGGTATTGGCCGATACGTTGACGTTTGCCGCGGGAAGCCGATACTGCCAATCGCTGACCGCGAGCATGGATTGCAGTCGCTGCAACTCAGCCAATGCGGCGGAAGCGTCTGCAGGTCGTGCTTCGACCGCGCGCGCCGTGAGGTGGGCAAGGAATGCGGCCACGCCTTCATTGATGCCTTTGCAAGCGGTGGCAATGCTTGGCACATCCTCGTGAACATGCTTGAATACCAGTGTTACTGGATTATCTGAAGTGAATGGCACGTTGCCTGCGAGCATTTCCCAAGCCATGATGCCCACGGAATACAAATCCCCCTGAGGTGTGGCTTGATTCTTCTCAATCATTTCCGGCGCCAGATATGCGGCCGTTCCAAGTAGAACGCCAGTGGAGGAAAGCGTTGCCTGTGAAACCGTTTTGGCCAAACCGAAATCGGTGATCTGCACGTGGCCGCGGTTGTTGAGCAGAATGTTCTCCGGCTTGATGTCGCGATGCACCACGCCCGCGCGGTGTGCGGAAGCAAGGCCATCCAACGTTTCGCCGATGATACGCAACGTTTCACGAACGCTGAACGTGCCTTGCTGGTTCATCTCGTAGCGCAGATTCACGCCGTGAACATACTCCATGACGAGGTAGTCAAGACCGTCGAATTCGCCGGTGTCATACACTTGCACGATATGCGGGTTGGCGATGGCGGCCGCGGAGCGTGCCTCGCGGTGGAACCGCTCCACGAATTGGTCACGGTGCGGCCCCTGAGCCAGCTGCGTATGCATGATTTTGATGGCGACCGTGCGCCCCAAGCGCTCGTCTACCGCCTGGTACACCGTGGCCATGCCGCCATCGGCGATTCTGCTGACGACCCGATACCGGCCTTCGATGACCTGACCTTCGGGGGCATATGGAGCTTCACTCATGGTTGATTGCTGCGGTTCCTTCTTCAAAACGCTTCACGTTGAACGTGTTCTCATTTGTAGTCTACAAGCAGAGGTTTGCGGATTATGCAACGACCGTGCGCCCTGTCCGGACACTGGTCGGAAGACACGCGGATCTCGTCACGCATTTGCACGTACGTCAGGTACAAAACGTGCGCAAGCCTCGACGAGCGGCGATTTGCGATACTCAGAAAGATCAAGCGCATTGATAGCCGATTTCGACGCATGCCACAGATCCGCGATTCTGTTGCGGGATTGCGCGATGGCTCCCGTCTGTCCGAACAGTTCAATGGCGCGTTGCACTTGAGTCTCGGAACGCGAATCGGCTTCCCACATGTCGATAAGCTCACGTCGCTGCCCATCATCCGCAGCGTTGATGGCATCGGCGAGAAGCACGGTACGCTTGCCTTCGCGAATATCTCCGCCAACAGGTTTTCCGGTATTCCTGCTTGATCCGACAACGTCCAAAAGGTCATCCGCAAGTTGGAACGCCAAACCGAGCGGCAAGCCGACTGCCACTGCGTGCCTTCGAGCATCATCCTTGCTTAAACCAGCGGCAAGCATGCCGAATTCCAAAGGGGCGATGGTGGTGTAACTGGCAGTCTTCCAACGAAATACATTCAACGAAGCCTCCACCAGTTCGTTCGGATCGTCCAACGAGTTGAGCTCCACCGCCAAATCGAGTATCTGGCCAACCTCGACCTCGCGATGCATATTAAGCAACGCCGCAACCACATCGGAACCGTAAGTAAGCTTGGATGCGGCCTTATCTGCGATATCCACGCTCGCCGTGGCCAACATGTCGCCGAGCATGATACCCAAACCATGACCGATAGCCTCACTATGCGTATCGGTGGAAAACGCACGATGCGCGGATGGCTTGCCGCGCCGCAGATCGGAATCATCGATGATGTCATCATGCACTAGGGCGCCGGTCTGAAAAACCTCCACGGCACACGCCAAATCAAGTAGCGCATCGAAATCGCGTTCCAGCACATCCCTCGAAGCGAACGCGCGGAACGAATCCAACGTCAGCAAGGCGCGAAGCCGCTTGCCACCCTCACTCGAAGTGACCGCCTGCGTGGCGACCATGTCTGCGATAGGCCTGCAGGAAGAGGCAATCGAATCGTCCGCATGAGGGAACGCAAAATCCTTCACTAACGAAACAATGCGTGATTCAATCTGTTCCAAATCGGAGGAGCTAGTCATACCAACAGTTATCCACAGGCATTCGACAAGACCAAATCTCAATGATTGCAATAGTTGTGGCAGCGAAACCATTTTGCGAAACGCCGAAAGACCCATCCTCCGACCACAGGCCTCGAAAAACAGCGCATCGCCTCGACGCATCAGGCATAGTGCCATACAAGCGGCGCGCAGAGAAGCCGATCAATCATGCCAAGGAGGGCAGAACAATGACAGCCAACAGGACCGTACGCATCACCGGAATGGAAATGAAAGAAACCATCAACCAATTCGAACAAGATTGCCGATTGAATGGCACGCGCAAAGCGGTACGCTCCCTCATATCGGAGGCATTCCTCATATGGATGGACGCACTCGAACAGGCGTCGGTAGAGAACGACGAGCCATGCCGAGTAGGCGTGACACGTACCGAATACAGCCTCGATAAGGACACGGTCATACGAATTACAGTGGGCATGGGCGAAATGCTGTCCATACGCGATGCGTTCCTCATCTCCGCCATAGTCGATGAGCAACGCGCCAGTCGGGAGTTCCTTATGGATTTTGCCGAACGACCCAAGCAGCCAAGCAATGCGCAACGTTTGGAACAGCTGCTCAGCGATGCATTCCGCGACCCATCAGCCAGACCCGATATGAAACGTTGCGACCAAGCGATCAACATGCTGTTTGACATCATCGATATGATTCCCAAACCATATCGGGCGCAGCCGTTCGCCGTAATCAGCTACATCATGTGGTGGATGGGTCAGGAAGGCGCCATAGCGGCCGCCATCAGCGCGCTCGCGATAGATGATCAATGTTCACTGGCGGCGATCGTATGTTCGGCGGTCGAACGGCATATCGGGCCTGCTTGGACATCGGAAACCTAAGGCAACACGCCGTAAAGTGGCGTGACTTGCGCGTGAAGGCCTCATTATGCGGGAATAATCGTCCTTGCAAGATGGTTTACTCACATAGTTGACGATTTGCCCTTGCCAGAAGTGGGTCCTTGTGGTATACGCTTCTGGCAGGATCAATAGGAGGATAAGTTTGGCCACCAAGGAAACGACGGCAAGCATGGAACAGGCTGATCTGACCGAAAAGACCACCTCCACGAAGAAAGCCGCCACGCGTAAAGCCTCCACCAAGAAAAGCGCGGCGAAGAAAACCCCTGCCACGAAGACCCCTCGCAAGACCACCGCCAAGAAGAGCGCCCCTGCCAAGAAGGAAGAGGAGCAGATTGAGGATGACGCCCTTGACGATGAGGACGCTCAGGTGGATGACCCCGATCTCGATGATTTCGATGACGATCTCGATGACGTCGATTCGGATGATGACGACGATCTCGATGATGACGAGGAATCCGAGCCGGAGGATGATGACGACGAGGAAGAACGCAAGAAGCCGGAAGAGCCTAAGGAAAAGGGCGCTTTCGTGGTGCGAGACGATGACGATGATGAGAATCTGACGCCGTCCGGCAATCCGAAGCGTCGTGTGATCGCAGCAGGAGCGACCGCCGATCCTGTCAAGGATTACCTGAAGCAGATCGGTCGAGTGAGCCTGCTGAACGCAGAGCAGGAAGTCGACCTGTCCGAGCGTATTGAGGCTGGTCTGTATGCCCAGCACCTGCTGGACACCGAATCCGACCAGATGGATTTCAAGCGCAAGCGCGAGCTTAAGTGGGCCGCAAACGATGGCAGGCGCGCCAAGGACCACCTGTTGGAGGCTAACCTGCGACTCGTGGTGTCGCTGGCCAAGCGCTACACCGGACGCGGCATGCTGTTCTTGGATTTGATTCAGGAAGGCAACCTTGGTTTGATTCGAGCTGTCGAAAAGTTCGACTGGAAGAAGGGCTTCAAGTTCTCCACCTACGCCACGTGGTGGATTCGTCAGGCCATTACCCGAGCCATGGCCGATCAGGCGCGTACCATTCGCGTGCCTGTGCACATGGTCGAAGTGATCAACAAGCTATCCCGTGTGCAGCGCCAGATGCTTCAGGACCTTGGTCGTGAACCTACGCCGGATGAGCTTGCGCGCGAGCTTGACATGCCGGTCGAGAAGGTGCAGGAAGTGCAGAAGTACGGTCGTGAACCTATCTCCCTGCATACTCCACTGGGCGAGGACGGCGATTCCGAGTTCGGCGATCTGATTGAAGATACCGACGCCATCGCACCGTCCGATGCGGTTGCTTTCTCGCTGTTGCAAGAACAGTTCAGGCAGGTGCTTGAGACGCTGTCTCCGCGCGAGGCCGGTGTGATCAAGATGCGTTATGGCTTGGAAGATGGGCAGCCGAAAACGCTCGACGACATTGGCCGTGTATATGGTGTGACCCGCGAACGTATTCGCCAGATTGAGTCGAAGACCATGTCAAAGCTGCGTCATCCGTCTCGTTCGCAGACGTTGCGTGACTTCCTTGATCAGTGATCAGACGATACATATGTGAATGAAGTCGAGAAATCCGGCGGGAATGTCGAATTTCTCGGCTTCTTACGTCTACAAGACGTTTTTATGTTTTTGAAAGACCGAAGCGAATAAGCAAGTCGGAATGAGGGAAATGGCGAAGGACAAGGACAATTACGGCGCAGGCAGTCTTACTGTGCTTGAAGGTCTTGACGCGGTGCGCAAGCGCCCAGGCATGTATATCGGCACCACCGATAGCCAAGGTTTGATGCACTGTTTATGGGAGATCATCGATAATTCCGTCGATGAGGCCCTTGCTGGTGTCTGTAACCATATTGTTGTGACGCTGCATTCCGACGGTTCCGTGGAAGTTGCCGACAACGGACGAGGTATCCCTGTCGACATTGAGCCGAAGACTAAGCTTACCGGTGTAGAAGTGGTGCTGACCAAGCTGCATGCCGGCGCGAAGTTCGGCAACTCTTCGTACGGCGCCTCTGGCGGCCTGCATGGTGTGGGCTCGTCCGTGGTGAACGCGTTGAGCTCCAGGCTTGATGTGGAAGTGGATCGTGATGGCAAAACCCATCACATGTCGTTCCATCAGGGTCATCCGGGTGTGTATACCGACGTCGATCCGGAGCATCCGTCGCCGGATGCGCCGTTCAAGCGCACGCGCAAGAACCGCCCGACCGAACTTGAGATCATTGGCAAGGTCAGTCCGAAGATCACCGGTACCCGCATCCGTTACTGGGCTGATCCGGAGATTTTCAACGATACCGCAGAATTCAGCTACGAGCAGCTGATCGACCGTGTCAGGCAAACTAGCTTCCTGGTGCCGGGATTGAAAATCACCGTCATCGACGAGAATATTCCGGAAACCGGCGATGACTCCATCGATGAAATGTTGGAAATCGACGATATTACGAATACTGCGGATGACGAATCTCAGGATTTCGAAGGAATGCAGGAAGTTGCGCAATCTCAGGAACCGGTAGCGGATGATGCGCAAACGCAGAAAAGCGACGAAAGCGTCGATGCTGAAAATGCCGTCGCAGGTCAGGCGGTGGAAACCGATACTGTGGCGCAATCTCAGGGATCGAAGTATACGCATGCCCGTATCGAGGAATTCTGCCATACCGGCGGAGTGAAGGATTTCGTGGACTACCTGTCCAGGGGTGAAGCCGTTTCCGACATTTGGCGCGTTACCGGCGAAGACACGTACGTTGAAGAAACCCAGGCCGTTGGCGACGGCGGCGAGTTGCATGCGCAGAAGGTCACAAGAAAGTGCGCCGTCGACATCGCCATGCGGTGGACCAACGGTTACGACACCACCATGCGCAGTTTCGTCAACGTGGTGGAGACCCCCGGCGGCGGCACGCATGTGGACGGCTTCTTGTTGGGAATGACCAAGCAGATCCGTAAGGCCATTGAAGACAATGCACGCAAGCTCAAGGTGAATCTCAAAGATTCCAACATGAAGGTCGAACGTGATGATATTCTGTCCGGTCTTGTGGCCGTCATCACCGTGCGTATCGCCGAACCGCAGTTCCAAGGCCAGACCAAGGATGTGCTTGGCACCGCGCAGGTCAAGCCGATCGTCAGCAAAATGACCGACAAGCAGTTCGGCGAGATGATCACCGGATCCAAGCGCGGATATAAGGAACAGTCCGGTCGCGTGCTTGAGAAGATCGTCGGCGAAATGCATGCCCGCATTCAGGCGCGTAAGACCAAAGAGGTGACCCGTCGCAAGAACGCGCTCGAATCGGCGTCCATGCCTCCTAAGCTGTCTGACTGCCAGCCGGGTAATGACGATGTAGCTGAACTGTTCATCGTGGAGGGTGATTCCGCGCTTGGTACCGCCAAGGCCGCGCGTAATTCCGGCTTCCAGGCGTTGTTGCCGATTCGCGGCAAAATCCTTAACGTGCAGAAGGCGTCGCTGTCACAGATGTTGTCGAACAAGGAATGCGCGGCGATTATTCAGGTGGTCGGTGCTGGCTCCGGTGCAAGCTTCGACATTGAGCAGGCAAGATACAACAAGGTCATTATGATGACCGATGCAGATGTTGACGGTGCGCATATCCGCATTCTGCTGCTCACCTTGTTCTACCGTTACATGCGGCCGCTCATCGAGTATGGCCATGTGTATGCGGCTGTGCCTCCGTTGCACCGCATCGCCTTGACCGGAGCTCGCAAGGGGGAGTACATCTACACGTATTCCGACGATGAGCTTGCCGGAAAATTGGCGGAGCTTGACAAGAAGCGCATCGGCTATAACGAAGACATCCAGCGTTACAAGGGTCTTGGTGAGATGGACGCCGATCAGTTGGCTGACACCACCATGGATCCACGCACGCGCATGCTGCGCCGTATTCGTATGGAAGATGCCGAACAGGCCAGTCGGATCTTCAGCTTGCTGATGGGTGACGATGTGCCTCCTCGAAAGGCATTCATTGTTGAGAATGCCGATGACTTCGACCGTTCCAAGATCGATACCTGATCGGTGTTTTCGATGGTTCGCCTTCCGTTGCGTCAAAGACGTTGCGGAGGGCGTTTTCTTAGATATGGTTTCGCGAGATAGGGATTGAAGATTCTGCGGTAAATAGTGCAATTGAGCAGTTACCGATCGGTAGATAGATATGTTTACAATGACGACTGATATTGTCTTCTGCAGCTATCAGTCAAGAGGGAGTGGGGCGTGGTCAATCTTTTGCTTGCCGTAATCTATGTGGCGTTCATCAGTCTTGGTTTGCCGGATGCTGTGTTGGGTGCCGCATGGCCGACGATGAGTGTCGATTTGGGTGCACCCATCTCTTGGGCTGGCGGCATTTCCATGACGATTTCTGCTGGAACCATTGTCTCTGCGCTGCTTTCCGACCGTATGACCTTGCATTTTGGAGCGGGCAAAGTCACCGCGGTTTCCGTGGCATTGACGGCGTTGGCGTTGTTTGGCTTTTCGGTGGCTCCGAACTATTGGGTGCTGATTCTGCTTGCCATCCCGTACGGCTTGGGAGCGGGCGGAGTTGACGCGGCCCTCAACAATTATGTGGCCATTCACTACGAGAGCCGTCATATGAGCTGGCTGCACGCCATGTGGGGCATTGGCGCATTGACTGGCCCATACGTCATGGGATTTGCCTTGGGCGCGGGTCAAGGCTGGCCGTGGGGCTACCGTTACATCTCCATACTGCAGGTTGCGCTCACCGCCATTCTTATTTTCAGCCTGCCATTGTGGAAGAAGCGCTCCGAGGCAAAGACGGGCGAAGTTTCCGGCGAATCCGACGGAACGGCCAATGATGAAACTCGCAAACCGCTTGGTGTACGAGGCGTGCTTGCCATTCGCGGTGCCAAAGAAATCCTAGTGATGTTCTTCTGCTACAGTGCGTTGGAATCCACGGCCATGCTGTGGGGTAGTAGCTACATGGCGCTCGGCAAAGGCATCGACAAGACCACAGCCGCCATGTGGGCCAGTCTGTTCTGCATCGGCATCACCGTAGGCCGCTTGGCGAGTGGCTTTCTGACCATGAAGTTCAACGATCCGACCATGATTCGCCTGGGCCAGGCGCTCGTGCTGATTGGTATCGTTAGCATGTTGTTGCCGTTGCCGCACAATACCGGCACTATCGTGGGGCTGATGATCATTGGCCTCGGCTGCGCTCCGATTTACCCGTGTGTCATTCATTCCACGCCGGCATATTTCGGCGAAGACAAATCACAGGCGATCGTCGGCATGCAGATGGCATGCGCATACGTCGGCTCGATGTGCATGCCGCCGGTATTCGGCTTGATCGCACAGCATGTCAGCGTGCTGTGGTTCCCTCTGTACATGTTGGTTTTCCTGGTGCTTATGGTGATCATGCACGAGAGCCTGCGTAAAAAGTGCGGTGGTCAGACCATCGGCTGGTAGGGCGTTGCCGCCACTGCGTCTGCGATGCCATGAGCGGCATTGTAGATTTCGCATATACGGTTAGGGTTGCTAAAACCGAGTGCAACATACCATACGATAAGCAGTATGGCCACGGCCACGGCCAATGGCAGTCGTTGTGTTTTCAAACGAATAAGACATAGCAGAATCACAGTGGCAAGCAAGGCGATGAATGATGCCGAAAGGTAGCGTAGCCAAGTCAAACCGTATGCGTTGATGTACAGCCCCAGTCGAAGTGCCGCTGAAGCCAGAATAACGGCGGTTAACGCCAGCAATGCGACCAATGTGATATTGATCGTGCGTGTGCGTGGCGCGAGAGCGATCGCCAAGCCGAACAGAGTCACATTAATGGCCGTGACTGCCAGCAGTTGAAAGAATCCGCTGCGTGCGTATTCGCTATAGGTCAATCCGTCTGGCAGTGCGATTGAACCGTCAGTGAGTAATCCCGCGAATAGGAACCGGACTTGCACGGTGCAGAACAGTGCGTACACCATCAGGGTCACGGCCAGTATCACGAACGCTGTTACTGAACTGAGGGAGAAGCGTTGCTCCGGTGGTGTGGAAGCGGGCTCGGTGTCGAGACTGATAAGCAAGGAGAACAGCAATGGCCACGGCAATACGATGAACATGATGTGAAGAGTGAGCGCCATCGGATTGAAATCACGAAAAACGTTCAACACCTCATATTGAACTATTTGGTCGGCACTGACAAGCAACGGTATGATCGTCAAAAGCAATGGAATGGAAATCAGCAGCGCGATGCCGATTTCGCGCACTTTTGAACGTTGTTTCGACGCGACTGCGAATCTTGCGAATATGACGGAAAATGGTTCCGCAAAATCGCGAATGTGAATAAACGGCTGCTGCAACCAGCCGGTAAACCAATTCCAGACAACTTGAAGTGGGCGGCGAACATCGTAACGCCCGTTGACCAGCTGACAGTGCAGCATAAGCAATGCCGGTTGAACGAATTGCGTGGTGAGCGCGTATTCGTCGTTTCTCGAATAGCACGAGGTCGAGTGAGCGAGCATATTCCACACGCCAATGGCGATGATGCTTCCCAAAACAAGCCAAACAAGAACTTGTTTTCGTGCGGTTTTCCAGTGCAGCGCGGTTACGGTAAGCGCACAGATGATCCAGAAAACCGGCAGTTCATATCCGATAAGCCATGTCGGAGGCATGCTGCAGATCAGACGGTCGAATGCGAAAGTGATGAGAAATGCAGCGCTAATGGTGATGACCGCGCGTTTGTCGAGGGGGTGTTGCGCTATTTCTTCCCGCGTGATTTTAGGTTTTGACAAAGTCTGTTCCTCCTGATGCGCGGATGGTTCTTGTGTTGGTTGGTTTTCTTGTGCGCCTGGTGTTTCTTGGGTCTCTCGCATTTCTCGCAATGGCGATGATTGTTGAGCTTGTGATGGGGAAGTGCTGGCTGGTTCCGTCATGACAAATTCCTTCCTTGAGTGTGTTGGATGTCATCGTATATATCGAAAAACGATAGAAAAATATCGACTAACATACTTTCACAAGATTTGCATATCGAATATCGATAGATTATTATCGATATTCAGGTTTATTGGATTGAAGGAGACGGGTATTATGTCGAATTCCGCGGCGAAACGTTCCATGGTGATTGGCGTATTGCGTGTGTTGATTGTGATAATTGCAATATGCTGCCTCGGACTGCAGGTCAGTGCGATTGCGGCATCCGCTGGCGTTGCTTCCAAGTATGCCGACGCTGACTCGATGCATTGGCTGTATGCGGTTGCTGCAGTGCTGATTGTCGCTTGCTTCGAGTCCGCGTTGGTGCCGCTGTGGAGATTGCTGACCTTGGTTGAAAAACGCGATGTCTTTTCCGGCAAGGCCATGCGTTGGGTGAATCACATTCTCGTATATGCGGGGATTGAAGGCATACTGGTGCTCGCCGTGATGGTTGGTCAAATCTGGTTGTCGCCTTCGCGCTTTCTGATGGCTGCGGTGGGGGTCGACGGGCAAATGTTTCCATACGTCGTGCTGGCGGTCGGTACGGCAACGCTTCTGCTGATCGCGGCGTTCGAACTGTTGATGGTGGTGATGCGCTCGCTGCTGATGCAGGCCATCGAACAGCGTGACGAATTGGCGGCGGTGATTTGATATGGTCATTCGTGTGAATCTTGATGTGATGCTCGCCAAAAGAAAAATGAGTGTCAATGAACTGGCGGAGGCTATAGGCATAACGCCGGTCAATGTTTCGGTGTTGAAGAACGGACGTGCCAAGGCAATACGGTTTTCCACGCTTGATGCCATATGTGAGACATTGCATTGCCAACCGGGGGATGTGCTCGAATGGGTTGATGGCGGAGGTAAGTGACGTCTCACGGTGATGCAATAATCGAACGTATGTACGAATGTTTGAACTTGTTCTCGGAGCCGACCAAAGCATGGTTCAAACATGCGTTCAATCGGCCCACCGAAGCCCAGCGGCAGGCGTGGCCAGCCATCCATTCCGGCGGGAACGTGCTCGTTGTGGCGCCCACTGGGTCGGGTAAAACCCTCTGTGCGTTCCTTTCGGCGCTTGACCGGCTTATGGCGGGCGGAGCGCGTTCCGCAGAAGTGGACATTCATGGCGAAACCGCGGCAACCGAGAGCCATACGGAACGAAGAACTGTGAAGAAGGGTTCCCGCAAGAAAACGAAGCGTAACGTTAAAGTGCTATACATTTCGCCTCTGAAGGCGCTTGGCGCTGATGTGGCGAAGAACCTTGAACTGCCATTGCAGGGAATTTCCCAGCAGTATGAGGCGATGGAGCTGCCCATCCCCGATGTCGAAGTGGCCATGCGCAGCGGCGACTCCACACCTGAACAACGTCGAAGAATCATCAGCCATCCGCCGGATATTCTCGTCACCACGCCGGAATCACTATTCCTGCTGCTCACCTCCAAGGCGAACAGCATATTGACGAGCGTGGAGACGGTGATCGTCGACGAGATTCATGCGGTCGCAGGTACAAAACGCGGCGCGCACCTCGCTGTCAGCCTCGAACGCCTTGATAAGTTGATTGGGCATCCAGTGCAACGCATAGGGTTATCGGCAACCGTTAATCCCGTTGAGGAAGTAGCACGGTTTCTCGGTGGTTCGCAACCGGTAACGGTGGTGAACCCCGGCGCTGTTCCGGCCATGGATTTAAAAGCCGTGGAACCATTGCGCAATATGCTCGACACCAGCGCTACAGGCGGTTCGGTATGGCCGGCTCTTGAACGGTCCATTCTCGACGAGGTGTTGCGGCACCGAACCACATTGATATTTGTCAACTCGCGTGGACTGGCGGAGAAGCTTACCGCACGGCTCAACGACATGTATGCGGAGTCGAAACAGGGCACGGAAGCAACCGATTTGAGTGAGCACCGTGACTTGGGCTCGCCGGAGGGCCGCGAGCAATTCGCCGGGCACTATGACTCGGTGGTGGGATCCACCACCATGCTGGTTGAATCACATGACGATGCTGATGTGATTGCCATGGCACATCACGGGTCCGTGTCAAAAGATAGACGCAAACAGATCGAAGAACAGTTAAAACGTGGCGAATTACGTTGCGTGGTGGCCACTTCCAGCCTGGAACTCGGCATCGATATGGGTTCGGTGGATCTCGTGGTTCAGGTGGCCGCCCCATTGTCGATCGTATCGGGATTGCAGCGAGTGGGCCGTGCCGACCACAATGTCGGCGGAGTCTCGCACGCGTTGTTCTTCCCCATAACCCGCCAACAGATTATTGGCGTAACAACCAGCATGGAATGCATGAGGGAAGGGGCTATAGAACCATTGCATATGCCCCGCAACCCTCTGGACGTGCTCGCACAGCAGACCGTCGCAGCCGCGGCCATGGAAGATCTTCCCACGAACGATTGGTACGACCTCGTGCGTCGTTCCGCGCCTTTCCAAAATCTCGACCGGTCTATGTTCGACGCTGTCATCGGCATGATGACGGGCACGTACAACAGTGAGGACTTTTCCGCATTCCGCCCGCCGCTGCAATATAACGAAGAAGCGGGACTGATTTCCGCACGTCCAGGAGCGCAACGTTTGGCAGTGACCAGCGGCGGCACCATACCTGACCGTGGCATGTACACGGTGGTGCTTCCAGAAGAAGGCTCCGGTCCGGGCCCTCGGCGGGTAGGTGAGCTGGACGAGGAAATGGTATACGAATCCCGTGTGGGAGACATCATCACCTTGGGGACTTCGACTTGGCAGATCCAAGAGATCACACGAGACAGGGTAGTGGTGGTCCCCGCACCGGGCCGTACCGCACGCCTGCCATTCTGGCATGGGGACCAGGACGGTCGCGATTATGGTTTCGGATTGGCCCAAGGGCGTTTGACACGCGAACTCAGCCAAAGGTTGCACAGACATGAACCAGAAAAGAATGGTGATCAGAATACGGTCCAAACTGTATCGGAAGTGCGGTTTGACCGTGAGGCCACACAACGTTTGAAACGGGACGGTCTTGACCGCAATGCCATAAGCAATCTTGCCAAACTGCTTGACGAACAACGTGAGGCGACCGGTGTGATTCCTTCGGATCGTGATCTCGTGGTGGAACGTTGTCAGGATGAAGGTGGGGATTGGCGCATTATCATCCACTCGCCATACGGTAGGCGCGTGCATGAGCCTTGGGCGTTGGCTATTACCGCTCGAATCAAACAGCGGTTTGGCTTCGATGGTCAAGTGTATGCGGCCGACGACGGCATTGTTCTACGATTGCCGGACGGTTATGGCGATTTGCCGATGCATGAGCTGCTGCTGTTCGACGTGGACGAATTACAACGCATCGTTGAGACACAGGTTGGCGAGAGCGTGCTCTACATGGCCCGATTCCGCGAATGCGCAGCCAGATCACTTTTTCTGCCGCGCACTCGTCCAGGCAAGCGTGTGCCGTTATGGCAGCAGAGATTGAAGGCCGCACAACTATTGAATGCGGCCCGTACCCGTAAGAATTTTCCTCTACTGCTGGAAACCGCTCGCGAATGCCTGCAGGATGTGTACGATCTTCCCGCATTGCACACGATTATGAACGGGTTGAATACTGGGACGATACTGTTGTCGGAAGCGGTTACCGAAGCGCCGTCTCCGTTTGCGGAGAATATGCTGTTTGGTTTTGTTGGATCGGTGATGTACCAGTATGACGTGCCGCAGGCCGAACGAAGCACACAATTGCTGTCCATGGATCCGGAAGTACTGGAACGGCTCTTAGGGAGTACGGATATGGCATCGTTGTTGGATGCCGAAGTCGTTACGCAGGTGGAAGATGAGCTTGCCGAACGAACATTCTGGAATGATCTCGCCGAAGAAGATATCAACGGGCGCGTAACGAGATACGCCAAAACGCATGGCCCATTCACCTCCGACAAGATGATTGCCGAACTTGATGTTGACGCGGCTCAAGCGGTGCATGCGCTTGATGAGCTGGATGCTCGAGGTGAACTCATCAAAGGAAGGTTCACTGATTTAGGTGAGACTTCCCCAAAGGGCGCTATTCAGCAATGGCTTCACAAAGATGTTTTCCGGCGCATTCGATCGTTGTCTCTTGCCAAGGCCCGAAAAGCCGTCAAGCCGGTCGATCCGAGCGTCTATCAGGCTTTTCTGCTTGATTGTCAAGGAGTCGGTCCTGTTGGAGGTGAACGCTACGAAGGTGTCGATGGTCTGATGCGTGTCATCGAACAGTTGGAAGGCGTGTTCCTGAACGCTTCGATATGGGAATCCATGGTATTCCCGGCGCGTGTGCGTGACTATCAGCCCAGCATGCTCGACGATCTCATTTCATCATCGGACGTGGTGTGGGCCGGCTCGAAAGCGAGTGGATCTAACGCCAAAGAAGCTGGTGATATCGCCTTCTACCCAGCGGGTTCTTTGCTGCTCGACCCATCTGAATCAACATTGGAAGAACTGAAAAATAATGAAACGTTGACCGTGCCGGAAGCCGTGCTAGCAGCATTGAGCGGTGGTGGAGCGTTCCCCATTCAACAGCTTTCCGCCGCAGCCAAAACCATCTGGCAGCAGCATGCCGAAGTGCAGGTGAACCCTGAAACGGGAGAAATCATCTTTCCCGTATGGGGCGAGCAACAGTTCGAGGAAGCCCTATGGTCACTGGTATGGCAAGGAAAAGTGACGAACAGCTCGTTCACGCCAGTACGAACGCTCCTACACGGAGGCAAGCCTGTTCGCACACCTCGTCGTGCCGCACGTAGGCGCGTCACCATGCGTCCTCCAACACCATTGAGTTTGAGTGGATTATGGTCCGCTGTAGCTTGTGGTGATGGGCGAACCGTTGTATCAAATAAAACGCTAAACGGTGTTATCGAGCCTGCCATGTCTAAAAACAGAGATACCGGCATTGATGATGCGGCGCATGCAGCAAGTGTGGAGGAGCGTAAGTTAGCGCTCATCGACTCGCTGCTGGATCGCTATGGGGTGGTTGCCGCTCCTTTGGTTGATAAGGAACGGATTGCCGGAGGATTTTCATCACTCTATCCAGTGCTCAAACGAATGGAAGAACATGGCACACTGGTCCGAGGCATGTTCGTGAAAGGTTTCGGCGCGGCACAATTCGCAGAGCGAGAAACCGTCGACGCGCTTCGTAGCGATACGCAATGGCATAGTCAGTCCTGCGTGGCGCTCGATGTGACCGATCCCGCCAATCTTATCGGCTCCGCAATCGCCTGGCCAGAACAGGATTACCTCAAACCGGCACGTAGACCTGGCTCCATCATCGTACTCAGGCAAGGCGAACCCGTGTTGTTTGCCGTGCCAAAGAGCCATAAAATCGTCAGCTTTGCAACTGACGAGACAATATTGAAACCAGCTTGCGCCGAACTTGCCTACGCATTGCAAAGACAGCCCAGTGGCAGCATCAGTTTCAGCGAAATGAACGGCATGTCATTAAAGGAACGGAATGCGAATCGGCAGATCCTTCATGCGGCCGGCTTCGTCGACAGCCCGCAAGGCATGAAGCTCTACTGCTAGCTTGGTGTTACATTGTCTGAGCCGAAGCGAACGAAACGGACGCACTGACAAAACCGTGCCGACAACAATGCCCATATCTTGCAAGCACAGGCGGAACCAAGGCGATTCCAGCTATCGCAAGATACGGGCATTGCCAATGCAAAACAAGTTAGCCGACAATGGTGATTGGTGCGGAAAGCTCCGTACCAGAACCATCTCGACGCATATCCGGCTTCGGTAATTCCACGCCGGCACCGCCATGCGTGGAAGCGTGTACGGGGTATGTGCCCACAAATGCGAGAATCAACGTATCCTGTCCCTTGAGGAAGCGCTGCGAACGAACACCACCGGTACCGCGGCCCTTCGTCGGATACATCTCCAATGGGGTTACCTTCGCGGAACCATTCTCCGTACCCGGCAACGCTTCGGAATCACCTGCAACCGTCAACACCACAGCTCCAGACGCGGAGAACAGGCCATTCTCGCCTTCTTCATAATTCCATGCCACCTTGCTGTCGGGAACCACCGCGAACGCGGCCACTGAGCAGCCTTCAGCCAGGCGAATGCCTGCCATGCCTCCGGCGGTGCGTCCCTGCGGACGTACGTTCTTCGCCTCGAACGTCAGCAGAGAGGAGTCGGTGGATACAAACACCAGCCGATCCTCGTCACGCGCTTCAGCGGCAGCCAGAACTTCATCATCATCCTTCAAATCGATGACACTCCATGAATCCATGGTGGTGGGCGATTCGCGATTCCAACGCTTGACTACACCATTGCGCGTACCCAACGCAAGAGGAGTGGGCTCTACGGTATTATCACCGGAATCGTCGGCGGATGGCATGGCGATCGCAGCGATCACACGTTCACCACGAATTGGATCGGTGTTTTCCGTCATGCCGATCAACTCTTCGGCGCGAACGCCGCCAGTCACATGGAGCGGACCATCCGCAGACACAACCGGCAATTCCACGACATGCGCCACAATCAGACGGCCGGCAGATGTGATCAAACCATATGAGGAACGCGTGGTCGTGCGGAAGATCGAAATAATCTGATCATCCTTTACACGCTGGTCGGCAGAAGAACGATTCTCCCAACGTTCCAACGCGTCTTCGGAGGTGCGTGCGATCAGACCAGTGGCCGACAACATCACAGCGCACGGTTCGTCGTCGATCTGCAAAGCCATGGCTTCGGCATTGTCTTCGCCGGCTTTCTTCGCGGCCTTTGCAGCGGCGGCGACATCGGCGGCGGCGGACGACACCGTGGCTGCGGCGCGTGCCGCAGCCACAGCGGAGGCGGATACGCCATCATCGCCATGCGCCACAACAGGCACAAGCCTGCCGTCAGCGTCTTCATCCAACAGCACAGTGCGACGTGGCGTGCCATACGTGGCAACAGCTTCGTCCATTTCGGCGATCACCACGCCGTCAAGAGCTCCAGCGGAGGCGAGAATGCGATCCAACTCCTCGATACGTTGCTTTAAATCGTCGCGTTCCGCTTCAAGCTCGATGCGGCTCATTTTCGTCAGGCGACGCAAGCGCAAATCGAGAATGTACTGTGCCTGAATCTCATCCAGATCAAACACTTTGATGAGCTTCGTCTTTGCTGCTTCGGCATCGTCAGACGAGCGAATCACCTGAATCACCTCGTCGATGTCGACCATCGCAAGCAGAAGGCCTTCAACTAAATGCAGACGTTCCAGCGCCTTCTTTTTGCGGAATTCGCTACGACGGCGAATCACCACACGGCGATGGTCCACCCACACCTGAAGCATTTCCTTCAAGCCCATGGTGTGTGGGCGACCGTTGACCAATGCTACGTTATTGATGGTGAAATTGTCTTGCAGCGGCGTGTGCTTGAACAGTTGCGCCAGTACGGCGTTCGGGTCGAAGCCGGTTTTGATTTCAATGACAAGACGAGTGCCGTTATGGCGGTCCGTCAGGTCGATTGCGCCGGAAATACCCTCCAGCTTGCGATTCTTTACACCCTCGGAAATACGTTCCAACACACGTTCCGGGCCGACCATGAACGGCAGTTCCGTTACGACAATTGCCTTCTTACGAGCGGTCACGTTTTCAATATGCGTCACCGAACGCGTGGTCAACGCGCCACGACCGGTCTCGTAGGCTTCGCGAATGCCCTTACGTCCCACGATCACGCCGCCGCTCGGCCAATCAGGGCCGGGAACATAGCGCATAAGCTCTTCCAACGTGGCGTCAGGATGATGCATCAAATGTTTGGCTGCGGCAACCACTTCGCCCAGATTGTGCGTCGCCATATTTGTGGCCATGCCAACGGCGATGCCGGAACCGCCATTGACGAGCAGATTCGGGATCGCGGCAGGCAAAACGGTTGGCTCCTGCAGCTTGTTGTCGTAGTTCGGTGTGAAATCCACTGTATCTTCGGCGATATTCGCGTTCATGCCAAGCGCAGCCTGGGCCATACGAGCCTCGGTGTAACGCGATGCTGCCGGACCGTCATCAAGGGATCCGAAATTACCATGGCCGTCTACCAGAGACAGACGCATGGCAAACGGTTGCGCAAGACGAACCATTGCCTCATAAATCGCGGAATCGCCATGCGGGTGAAGCTTACCCATCACCTCGCCGACCACACGAGCCGACTTCATGTACGGACGATCCGGATTGAGGTTCATCTGACCCATCTGGTAGATGATGCGGCGCTGCACCGGCTTCAGACCGTCTCTGGCGTCGGGCAATGCGCGGGCATAGATCACCGAATACGCGTATTCGAGGAAGGACTTGCTCATCTCCTCGTTCAACGGTGTTTCGACGATGTTCTCTTTGACCGTACGCGGGTCAAAGGCTGGTTTTGCCGGTTTGCGGTGCGACACCATGCGGTGAATCTCCTCACGGAAAAGTAATGGTAATCAACCTAGCAATGTTACCAGCCGGTACCACCGCGGTGCTTGAATAGGAGTCATGAGTGTTGAAGTGCCAAGCGACGAAGAGCTGCTTACCATGACCGAACCGGCATGCTACGGAGATGACATGCCATCTGAAGGGACCCGTGGGGGAGCGTTGCACCTGTCGTCAGTACTTCCTGCGGTTTCCAACGCCATTGGCTGCCCCATGCCAACGGACATTCATTCTGACCCGAAAGGTCTGCAGGAAGCGCTTGGGCTGCCGGACGCGGCGTCCGCGGTCGTGGTGCTCGTGGATGGTCTCGGCTACTGGAACCTCAACATGAGACTGGGACATGCGCCCTACTTGCGGTCCCTCATGAACGAGTCCGCCAATCAACGTCCCATCGCCACATGCATGCCGAGCACTACCGTCGCGGCCATGTCTACATTCGGTACGGGAACATGCCCCGGTATGACGGGTATGACCGGCTATACGCAGCTCAATCCGAAAACCGGCGAAATATGCCAGCTGATTTCCTTCAAAAATGCGGTTCCTCCGCTTGAGTTGCAGCAGCAGCCGACCGTATTTGAACGGCTAAGCGCACAAGACGTTCGTGTGACCAGTTCTGGATTGCCGAAATTCGCGTTTTCCGCGTTGACGCAGGCTGCCTTGCGTGGCAGTGACTACATTTCCAACGATGATCCGCGCAAGCGTGTCGCAGTCGCGGCTCAGGCGGCGAAAAATCCCGGACTGACGTACCTGTATCTGCGTGATACCGATAAGGTCGGGCATAATTACGGTTGGGATTCCGACAAATGGATTGGCACGTACGAGCGTGTTGACGCTCAGCTCGGCCTTCTCCGCCGCAGCGTGCCCAAAGGCACATTGATTGTGATTGTGGCGGACCACGGTATGATCACCACTGATCCCGAATCCGTGATTGACATTGCACAGGATCAGCGGCTCATGCAGGGCGTCGCCCATGTCGGAGGTGAACCGCGTTGCGTCATGCTCTATGCGGAACAGGGCGAGGCCCCGGAAGACATCGCCACACGGTGGCGTGATGTGCTGGGAGACCGGGCACAAGTGCGTACGCGATCGCAGGCGATTGCGGAGGGTGTGTACGGACCTGTGGTCTCGCACGTCGAACCGATGATTGGTGATGTGATCGTATCGGCCACGAAGGCCGTCACCATCGTGGATTCCCGCACTCAGGCGGAAAAGGCGATGCATCTGCCGAGCGTGCATGGCTCGCTCACCATGCTCGAGTCCGATATCCCCTGTCTGATCGACGTGGCCTAACATGCAGGGTTTGGCTCAGTCGCCGAACAGAATCTCATCCCAACTTGGCACGGCGGAACGTCCGGCGCGCCGCTTCGATTTGGTGGTGTTTTGGCTGTGCGGATCAGGTGTTTGATTCGTGTTTGCGGTGTTCGAAGCGGTATCCGATGTGGGCGCGACGGTGTTCTGAGCATTGCCTGTTGCATTGGCGTCGGTTGTCGTCATGGTGTTTTCCGGTTGGCTTGACGGCGGGACGTCGGCGGTCATGCTCGATGTGTTCGGCGTGTCGAATTCGTTAGGCGCGCCGATTGGCATGATTGGAACGGAAGGTGCCACTGAAGGGCGTGCCACCGGCATGGACGGTTCAGGCGTGTTCCATGCCGATACGGTCTGTTCGATTCGCGCCGATCGGGCGGAATTTCCCGGAAGATTCAGCGAAGCGAGGAAATTCTCGTCGGCGTGTTTCTCGGCGTGTCCTTCCTTCGGTGTGTCTTGCTCCCCGATGAGCTTGCGTGCAGCGGAATTCAAACAGCTTACGGCGTTGTCATGCATGTTCCATGACCATTCCGCGCAGATAGTATGGCCGGAGGAAACGAACTGAGCGCTGATTTTCCAAGGTTCCAAGCCAAGTCTGGTGGCCTTCCAAGTCACGTCTTCCAAACGCACCCGCGCCGCCGCGAATGTGCGTTCAATCAGTTCGGAAAGCGTACGTACACGGCTTTCCTTCGGTGCCGGAACGGCGAGGAACTGCTCAATCGCATATTGTTTCTCCGTTTCGACCGAAGCTGAGAAACGCCGAACGAGCGCTTCGCTCAACGAATATCTTTCCGCAACACGCGCGGGATCGGCGCCGGCACGAATTAACGACTGAATCTGTGAAATCGGCAGGGTGATCGGAGTGTGCGTCTGCTGTTTCCCCTGCACTTCGGAACGAATCTGCTTGGCTTCCAAAACGGCTCTTTCAAGCGCTTCATCGACCTTTACAGAGAACTGTCCGGCACCTGAAACAAAGACGAGTTCACCGGCATCATTAACATGATCGAACCGCGCTTCCTCGAGTAAATTCTCAGGCACAACACACCACTTTCCTTCAAGAATTACTGTTTATTCTATTGTGCCCCACGTGTCGGATTTTACGAGTATTTCGAATCGTGTATCCTATGCGGGGTAAAAGTCATGTATCCTATGGCGCATAAGCACCATAGATGACGAAAGGAATCTCGATGGCACAGGATTATGATTCCCCGCGCAACAAGGACGAGGACGAGGAGTCGCTCCAGGCTTTGGGCAAGAGCTCCCAGAACACTTCCAACGACATGGACGATGACGAGAATGCCATCGCCGAGGATTACGAGCTGCCGGGCGCAGACCTCAGCAACGAGGACGCTTCGGTGACCGTCATTCCTATGCAGGGGGACGAGTTCATCTGTTCCGAATGCTTCCTGGTGAAGCATCGCAGCCAGCTCGCATACACCACTGACGATGGCCAGCCGGTGTGTCAGGAGTGCGCTGCCTGATGGCGTTCGACGAAACATACAACGAGCCGGAAAACGTCGAGGTTCTAGTAAAGTCGCTGAATCCCGACCAACCGGCGGAACTGTACTATGCCCATGCCGGGGATGCCGGCGCCGATTTGCGTACCACCGAGGAAGTCACATTGAAGCCGTTCCAGAGGGCGCTGGTGCCTACGGGAGTGGCGATAGCGCTTCCAGCGGGTTATGTGGCCTTGGTACATCCACGGTCCGGTCTTGCCGTCAAACAGGGCGTTACCGTGTTGAACGCACCTGGAACCATTGACGCGGGCTACCGTGGCGAAATCAAGGTGCCTCTGATCAATCTTGATCCGGAACACACCGTGACGTTCCACCCGGGGGACCGCATCGCGCAGCTGGTCATCCAGCGTTATGTCGAGGCTAGGTTCATCGAAGCGGAGACGTTGCCCGGATCTGACCGTGCTGAGCGTGGCTTCGGATCCACCGGCGTGGCTTCCTGAACCAAGCATGCGGAGGCATAAGTGCCAAGAATCCGCAAATGCTGGCGACACAATGGTTTCGGGGGTATCTGGCCGTGCAACATGCGGTCGGATACCTCGGACATACCGTGATGCACGGGTAGTATAGGGAGCATTGCGAGCGAGGAGGTGGACGATGGGAAACATTGAACACGAGGTTCGTTCTGCCCGAATGTTGGGCTGCGAGATCAGCACGAATCCGCTTGATCCGCTCGAGCCGATTCTGAAGATGTGCGAATACCATCATCCCAATGAGGATATGAGCATTCTTGAACGTGCTTATAAGCGTGCAGTCAAGCAGCATTCTTCACAACGGCGCAAGTCGGGCGAACCGTACATCATCCATCCGCTGGCTGTGGCGCAGATTCTTGCGGACCTTGGCATGGGGCCGCTGGTCGTGGCCGCCGGCTTGCTGCACGATACAGTTGAAGACACCGACTACACGCTTGACGAGTGTCGTTCTGAATTCGGAGACACCGTGACCGGTCTGGTTGATGGTGTCACCAAGCTTTCCAAGATGGAATATGGTGATTCCGCACAAGCCGAAACCATTCGCAAGATGGTGGTCGCGATGAGTCGTGACGTGCGCGTGCTGGTCGTCAAACTTGCCGATCGCGTGCATAATGCGCGTACGTGGCGTTACGTCAAAACACCGAGCGCACAGAAGAAAGCGCATGAAACGCTCGACGTGTATGCGCCGCTCGCCAATCGTCTTGGTATGAACGCCATCAAAACCGAATTGGAAGAGCTCAGCTTCAAAGTGCTCTATCCGAAGATCTATAACGAAATCGTGGTGCTTGTCGCACGTCGTGCGGGCCAGCGAGACGTGTATTTGAAGCAGATTCTTGCTGAGATCAACGAAGATCTTGACGAGCAGAACATTTCGGCGTATGTGACGGGGCGTCCGAAGGATTATTTCTCGATTTATCAGAAGATGATCGTACGCGGACATGATTTTGCGAATATCTACGATTTGGTGGGTGTGCGCATTATCGTCGATACGATTCAGGATTGTTATGCCGCGTTGGGTGCGGTGCATGCGCGTTGGAACCCTGTTCCAGGTCGTTTCAAGGATTACATTGCCATGCCGAAGCTCAACATGTATCAGAGCCTGCACACCACGGTGGTTGGTCCTGGCGGCAAGCCTGTCGAGATTCAGATTCGTACGTGGGACATGCACCGTCGTGCTGAGTTTGGCATCGCCGCGCATTGGAAGTACAAGGAGAATGGTCAGGCCGGTCGCGCGTTGAGCTCGCCTGATAAGTCCGATCGTAAGCGTGGCGAGAATCAGGAGTTGAGCGAGGCCGATAATCTCAAGTGGATTCAGCAGCTTGCCGACTGGACGAGTGAAACTCCGGATTCCAACGAATTCCTGGGCTCTCTGAAGGAAGACTTGGGCGCCGCCGAAGTCTACGTGTTCACGCCGAAAGGCAAGATTGTGTCGCTTCCCGCCGAGGCGACGCCGATTGATTTCGCCTATGCGGTGCATACCGAGGTCGGTCATCGCACTATGGGCGCTCGTGTGAACGGCCGTCTGGTGCCGCTCGACACCAAGCTTGGAAACGGCGATACCGTTGAAGTGCTTACATCGAAGTCTGAATCTGCTGGTCCATCTCGTGACTGGCTGAGCTTTGCGAAAAGCCCGAAAGCCCGTAACAAGATTCGCCAATGGTTCAGCAAGGAACGCCGAACCGAAGCCATTGAAGAAGGTCGCGATGAGCTGACGCGAGCCATGCGCAAGCGCAACCTTCCGATCGCAACATTGTTGACTCCCGAAGCGTTGGTCGGTATTGCTGATGAGTTGAATCTCGCCAATGCCGAGGCTGTGTTCGTGGCAATCGGTGAGGGTCAGATTTCCACACAGAACGTCATCTCGCATCTGGTTCGAGATGCGGGCAGTGACGAAGTGAACGAAGAAGTGGAACAGGAGGCGTTACCGCTCAAGCAGGTGGAACGCACCAAGAAGACCACTAGTTCGCTGGGCATTTCCGTTAAAGGCGTGGGAGACATTTGGGTTAAGCTTGCCCGATGCTGCATGCCGGTGCCAGGAGATCAGATTATTGGCTTCATCACCCGCAATCAGGGCGTGTCCGTGCATCGTGTTGACTGTCAGAACATGCTGGACTTGCAGAAACGCCAGCCGGAACGTGTGGTCGACGTGCAGTGGACCAGCACCAAGGGCGTGTTCATGGTCAAGATTCAGGTGGAGGCGCTCGATCGCCCGCACTTGTTGAGTGATGTGACTCGCGTGCTTTCCGACCATGGTGTGAACATCATCTCCGGTTCCATTTCCACGGGAACCGATCGTGTGGCCACCAGCCAGTTCAGCTTCGAAATGGCCGACCCCCAGCATTTGAACACTTTGCTTGCCGCAGTGCGCAAGATTGAAGGCGTGTTCGATGTGTACCGTATCACCGGTGCCAAGGATTCCGCCGAACCTCGCTTACGCAAAATCTGACACGATTAGTGAGGCCGTGAGACTCATCTGAACTGCTGTAGATTCTCTCGGAGATAATGAAAAGCCCCTCGA